>Ga0100403_1001377_pt1 | contig 22054 bp, 32 predicted proteins | sample CryGeymet201501t_FD_83663 | JGI IMG/M metagenome (GOLD analysis project Ga0100403, IMG submission 83663) | Groundwater microbial communities from Crystal Geyser aquifers in Utah, USA - Crystal Geyser metaG 2015-01t | ecosystem: Environmental > Aquatic > Deep subsurface > Groundwater | place... | reverse complement strand
TCAATAAAAATAAAATACTTATAATCTACCGTATATGTATCTCCAAAATCATTTCCTTGCCAAAATTTTATATATACATTAGTAGAATCAGTCGCTACCCAATACGACTGCTGGTCAATCATAGATAGTAGAAATATTGGAGCTGTTACAAAATTTCCATCTTGAGCTACATCTATAAAAACTCTAACAAAAGGTATATACCCTAATCCGTGTGCGATAGTAACTGTTTGGACTGTATCATTAGGTATAGACTTTGAACCACTACCAGACAAACTTCCTTTTAAATTAGAGTATTTTGATGTGACAGCACAATCTAAATCACTAACAGTTTTAACATCCCCAGTTTGTGAAATCCTTAATCCGTAATCGCCCATTATCTTTAAAATTATTTTTATTATTTTAACTAATAACATTTTTGAAAATTATATAATACATATCATCCCAGTCGTTAGGAAATGGCGGAATATAGAGCGTAGTTGAATTTATGTTGTTATAATAATCTTGTGAATATGTTTGGCTTATAAATGAAATATAGCTTTGCCCATCCCTCTTTCCATAAGCTAAATAATTTGGAACATACCCTAAATTGTGAGAAACATTTGCTCCATCAGAAATTCCTTTTTTATGAACTATTTGATTAAAAAACGAACTTGATAAAACGCAGTCTTTATCATCACAGGTCTTTACATCAAACCCCCCCTTACTTATTCGTATTCCATAATCGGTTGAACTTGCTCCACTAGATGTCCCTGTGTTTATTGTATTTTCAGCAACTGTTCTAAAATCATCTAAAAAAATATAAACTGTAAAATAAATGGTATCTCCCGAGTTTCCGTGATAATACTCCACATCTATTTCCAATGTATTCGCATACATTCTTGTCGCTGGAAAGGCGATGTCTGGTGGTGCGCTTTCTGAAATTGGTATTGAAAAAAAATGTGATGTTCCAACTCCTTTTGTTGTATCTCCGTTATAAATAACTATATAGGGAGCATAATAACCTAAACTGTGAGTTATTGTTATTGTGCTTGTTCCGCTTGCTGGAATTGTTTTAGTGACTGCGTATGTATTAAAAATTTTCAAGGTCTGAAACGCCGAACTATATATGAGAAATCTATCCGCGCAAGTCTTTACATCATATCCTTTTTGTGAAACTGCTGAACCATAATCTCCCATATAATCAAAATAAATTACTTTTTATTATTTTATCAATTTTCCCGTGTCTTAATTTATGATGATAACCATTATGTTTTCCTAAACTTTCAAATAAATATAGATTTTCTATTCGATTATCATCTTTAATTTCGTTGATGTGGTGGATAATTTCTTTTTTAGTTAAATATCTTCCTAAAGGTATCCTATTATCAAAACTTATTTTGAGCGTAGCCTATGAGAATTCTATCATTGGTTCCGTCATTTATGATAATTCTTTTATTTGCTCCATCTAATTTTACATTTCCGTGTCCGATATTTAATGCGTTTGCGTTTGTTCCAGCGCCTATGTCCGCAAATCCGACTGTAACAGTTCCTGAAAAAGTTCCACTTGCTCCAGTTATGTCTCCTCTGAAATAACCCGAATCAAACTCCACATTACCATCAGAATCTATTCTCCAACCAGTGCTTCCAGTTACGAAATTATTAGATTGCAACCATCCATCAATCAAATTCAATCTTCTAATTATATCTCCATCCTGGATAAAATTGGAAGGAACTCCAGCTTCAAACATTGTTTGGGCTTTTTTATTTACTTCAGAACCTGCAAATGACAAAGGTGACTGCCCGAATTGGTCTAGTCCTATTTGTTCCAATGTCGGATTTTCTGGTATGTCAATGTAATTAGTCATTTGTATTTGAAAATACTTTTATCCAATTTTCTCTATGTTCTTCAGATTGTTTATATCCTTTTTTAGGCATTAATTTTGTGTCGATGAATAAACAACAATTCCTTCGGGAAATTCAATACTTTTAATAATTTCCTGTCCCGAATCAGTCTCATTTTTTAATTTAAACTGGAATTTAGTTCCTCGTAAATCTATCTGGTCAATCATCACTTCTTCCTTATCTATAACCCCAAGCGATTCCCAATCTTCGGGTTTGCTGGATGTCCGCCACATTACTGACGCTTTGGAAATATTTTCTGTTATGAAACCAATTTGAGATATGGATTTAAGGAATAATCTGAATCCAAAATACAAATCTTGAGTTTCCAACGCCCAATTTATCGCCGAGCCATTATCAGTCGTTCCTATATCCATTTTTAAAACATTTCCATCATCATCGCCAGTCGTCAGAAAGACCGCTCCATCGGAATCCACATATTTAGCATAAACTCGATGTAATGTCGGGTATTTACGAATATCCCAAGTATTCTGCAAAATGTTATATTTCAAAACCACATTTGTATAAGTTTCTCCGCTCATCGTTACGGAAGCAAACGACCAAAAGATATGTTCTTCATCCGTGCCAGAAGCTACATTCGCCCAATTTGTAGCAGACAATGATTTTATAACTTTGTCAACTGTATAAGTGCTTATCTTTTTTGGGTCTCCACCTGAAGTAGCCCACGCTCCATTTTCATTTACAAAAAAACAAATACCTTTCGCGACTACGATGGCTTCTTGCGATGGCGCGCCTTGGTTGACCATATCTTCCGGATATGCGGAAGAACCGTCATACCTTTTCATTGTGCGTTTTTTAAAAAACAAAATATATCCGGGAACTTTCGCCATACCGGTAATATTCCCCCCACCATCTTCTTGTTCAAGGTTAAAAAACCCGTTTCCAGATGTCCAACTGACTGCGCGAGTAGTTGAACTGGCGATGCCTGAATAATCCACCCTATCAGGATAATCGGACCTGCCAGCCACATAAACCCTATCTCTGAACTCCAAAGCGTATTTTGAGGTTTGTGGGAGATTATCAAGGTCAAAAGCCCCTGCTGTGGTCACCCACGCGCTCCCATTCCACGCCTTAGGCTCGTCTGTGCCATTCAGACGCAGACAACTGTCCAAATAGGTAAGGAATCGTGTTTTGAGGTCCTTGGTGTCGTCCTGAAGGCTTTTGGTGCCGTCTAGTGCATCATAAATGTCGCTATTTGTGCCATCAGACACTACTGTAAAAAGTTTTGAACCAGCTCCCGCACCGGAATCACGAAAATTATGCAAACCAAGAATAGGTTTAGCGTCTATAATTTGCGCGTTTATAAGAGTTGTGCCTTTGCGTGAGATTAAATAACCGAGAATGTCATCACTGTCAAGATTTAATCCGAGTTTAACGGATTCTTTTGGCGCGAGGGATTCGCTGATTGATTGCCAATTCCCTTTGCTCCAATTATTATATGAAATAGCTTTTAAACTTTTTTCTGCCATCTAAAAATTGTGCTGTGATGGAAGCAATATTAACGCCTGTTTAACGCACTTCTTCCGCCTTCAATAACCCGACCTCGTGGACGGAATCCAACGCTTTCAGGTAAAGTTTCGTTTTTGATTACATCGGTTAAGAGTTCCCGAAATTGGGCGTAACTGGGGTCATTCATATTCTCATCCCCATTATTATTGTTTATCATTTTTATTTTCCACTTTAAATACGGAATTAATAAGTCAAATTTTTTATTGGAAAGGACATCCATTTGTGAGTCGATTTCTTCAATTTCTAAGAGATAATCTCCAGTCAAGTTTCTACCCTCAAAATTGGAATCAATTATCGGCCATAAATATACATAACTATCTTGGACGCTAAAGTATTCAGGCTCTGATTCTTCAATGTTCTGCCAGACTTGAGAATCTACCAGTAAAACAACAGTAATTTGGTCTGATGCGACTGTTAAAGTATTTGTGGAGCGAGTATTTACAGTATATTCAACACTATATTTCACGCCACTTTTAAAGACGCTGACAGAACCAGTATCTTCCAAATCGCTGGTATCATCTAAAACTAAAGAAGTTGCGCCAATTTCTGCTTGCGTTGCCACTTCCGTATAAACCACATCTTCTGTCATTTGTAAATATTCATCTCTGTCTATCGGGGTTAAAGGCAATCCGGTTCCAACTCGCAAACTCTTAATGCTTTTATTGCTATTCTGGTCATATACAGCAGACGGCAACGCAAATCGGCGAACCCCTTGGCTGACTGTGCCAAAGTTCTGTTCAGTTTTTAAATAATTTGACCAGCTTTTAAGTTTCCCGCGCACTAACCGAAGCATCTGTTTAGAGAACCCAATCAATATCCCAAAAGTTAATCTGTCTGTAAATTTAGCGTTTAACTCATTCATAGCAGTATCTATGGCATAACCTACTGTATTATCTGGAAGTCCGGTATATGGAACTCCATCAGAATATCCGGAATAAACTCCGGTAATAGAATTTTTATATCTAGTAAAATAATAACCTGAAGTATTGGTGGTATCTTCATATTGCATCAAATCATCTTCAGGATTTATTGCATAAGGAGATGAGCCTAAAAGAGACTTTACCCCAGTTAAAGTGTCCGCATGAGAAAATTCTATTTGGTCAAAAGAAAGTATATAAACAGGCGTATCTTTGGTGTGCGGTTTTGTTGTTGCGGAAACTAAAGTAACCGTGAATCCAGTTGGAGCGGTAGAAGCGTGAGTTTTAATTATTTCAGAACCCTCATTTCCATATTCTCCAATTAAAAGAATTTGGTTAATTGCAAAATTGGAAATACTATAAATTGTAATTGCAGAAACTCCTGATGCATAATCAGTTTTTAAGTTTGATTTATATGGAGTAACGCCTATTTCACGAGTTGATACTAAGACAGGTTGTAGCGACATAAGGATAAATTTAATAATTGCTTATATTATATAACATTTTCATTCAAAAATTAAATATAATTGTTCTTTTTTTCATATAATTGATAGTTAATTTTAGGTAGGAGAGGGGATATACGGTTATATCCCCTCGACAATAGATTTCTATTGTTTTTAGAGAGGTCATTGTATGCGGAGGATGAGGCAGGCTCTTCTGACGTGGCAATGAACCATAAACCTTTTGAGGTCAAAGAGGTCGGCGATGAATTTCATTCTTTTTTGGTTATCTTGTTGAATATAAATTGCTATCAGTTCCAATGGAAGTGGTATCACTCGGCAAGCATAGACACACCCATCACAATTTATCTTTAATGAGTCCGCCATCTTGTTCCCCTTTCATACGGCGACAATCGTTGATGTCAACCATAATCTGACGTTGGTAATCATCAAGGATTAACCAATCCTCAAGGGAAATATGAATCTTACAAAGAATCTTTTTTGTGCCATCACATAAGCAGTCCATTATTTTACCCTCCAGTTATTTTTACGGTCAATATAAAGCAGAAACTTTTTAATACGACATTCCTTGACATTGTCTAAGACTTTTTTATCCGTCTCTGACATTAAATCATACATATCTTGCTCAATTTCCTGTTTACATAATACAAGATTTGGACATTTATCACAACCTTTATCTTCAAAGTTTCTCATTTCACCACCACGCTGGTCGGTTTTTATTTTTCTTAAATTTAAGAAGATTTTTGCAACCCCGATGGTGATTTTGATTGAAGCATTTCCTTTTGGCTTCTTCCAAATAAACCACTCTGCCTTTCTTGGCACACCAAAATTTTGCCATTCTGACCCTCCTTTAATTGTGTAAGAACTATGTTAACCTATTCAAATTTACCTATTAACAATTGTTAACTCATTTCCATCTTTCTTTGCTCAATCGCTGGAGGCGTTCTCTTAATACTTTGGACATCTTTTACGATGAAAAAAGCCAAGAATAAGAGAGCTAACAAAAATCCCAAACCTATCGCAATACCTTGAATAAAATATTTATTAACACGGATATTTTTAAGTTAATGATTAGTGCCACCCCTTGTGGTCTTTAGTTTTTGGCAATGCCGGCTCTTAGTGCCATAACGGATAAACCTTCCATTATCATTTGCTTATCCTCGTTTAGAAGTCCGATGGTAATCATCATCACCCCTACGATATATGATTTTTTTCCTTTTAAGAAATCCACTATTTTAAATAGTATATCCATATTTTTAATTATTTAATTTATTTTTTTTCTTCCATTATTGTCAAAATCTTTATTTGTATATCTGATAACTTTCGCATTTCATCTTCAATGTGCCTAAATTCATTTTCTTTAAAATGAGTAAAGGTATATTCAATCTTACCAATGTTTTTATTTATTTCTGCAAAAATTTCGTCAATTCTTTTATGTTTTAAATCGCAATTATTCTTCAATAAACTGATGTTTTTTTCTGATTGTTCATCTGGGTCTCGGAAAAACTTATAAAACGCCACTATCATAATGACAATTTGCCCTACAGAGAGAAACATTAAGATGTATTCTTGGGTTTGCATATTAGATTAAAATCTCAAACACCCTACCGACAATCAAAGTAGCGTATGCTTTTGAAACTAACTTTTTAATTTCAGCGATTTCTTCGCTTTTTAATTCTTCTCCTCCTTCGTTGATTTTTTTAGCCAACAGAAATCTTTTAATTTTCTCCTCACCGCTTAATCCTTTTTCATCTTCAAATTGCCCCATTAACGAATTTAAGCAAACACTTTTTAAAGTGAGTGGTCTGCTTCCGCTAACTTTTCCCTCCTTAACTTCTGGCTCCAATATTGGTTTTTCTTCCAAGTCTAATAAAACTTTTGTGAAATCAATTTTCATTTTATTAAAATTAAATAATTAGTCATCTAACGCTCCGGAAAACGCCTCTGCTTTTACCAGTGGATATAAATAATCTCTTACATCTGTTGTTGGGGGTATATTAGTAAAAGGAAATTTGTCTTTATTCAAACAAATTTTTCTTTCTTCTCGGAAAGGAAGTAATAAGATTTTAGCGGAGTTTTTATCTTTGAAAATTCTAACTGGAACTTCGCAAATCTTATTTTTAATATCAACCAAAAATTCTCCTTCTATGCGGATATATGAATAATCCTGACCGTCTGGGAAAGTGATTGTTTTGATGAGTGCCATACTTTTATTATACTATAATTATTAAATTTGTCTAGCCTGTTATCGCAGAAAATACTGGCACATAATATGCCGTAGTCCCGATATATATTTTTATAAATCCCGAGCTATTTCGGCTGGTAGCTCCCTTGAATAATATTGTGCCTACTCCCGTGCTATTGCCTGTTAGATCAGAAACGCCAGTTAGAGAATTAGTGGATGCTTTACCGCCAATATCACCTGCTACGTGTAATTCACCGCCTAGATAAGCTCTCCCTCCTGCCGAATATAAAGCATAATCATTGGTCGTGTCGGTAAAATCTTCAAGATATATTCCGTAGTTATTTGTCGCCTGAGTGAGTTGATGGACATAGAATCCTACGTGAGTTGTTGGCAATGTCGGACTTCCAGTATTTGAAACTAAATCCTCTACCTCAAATCCATAAAGAGTTGTGATTACTGTTCCTGTTGATTGAATTAAACTGCGTGCAGTAAAAGATGAGGCGGTTGATACTGTGCCTGAACCGCTCCATACCCAACCGAGCATTGCAATACCTTTGGTGACTGTTCCAGTTGCTCCTGCCATATAATGAATACCACCCGTTCCTGCTCCTTCTGCCACTGTTTCTCCTGAATTGAATCCCGATGAATAAGAAGTATACAACCACATTCCCATCAAGTTTGGTATTCCGTTTCCTGTGCTTGCGATGCTGTAATTTTGATTATAAGTAAAAGCTGAAACCAAATTATAATAATTGGTGGTTTGATTGCCTCCCATTGCTTCAATTGATGAAGCAAATTGAGAACCGACTCCCCCAGTTTTAGCTATCAATTCCTTGACATAAAATATGTTAGTAGTCGAAGCATTTGAACGCACAGCGAATTGACCACTAAAAACTGAATTATCATCGGTATCTAAGTTGATAAATACCGAAGCAGGACTGTCTATTCCCAAACCTCCGCCTGTCATTCTTCTAAAAGCCACATTAGCAGTGTAAATAGTATTATTCCCGTTAGTGGAGAGAATAATATTTGCGTTTGTATTTCCTCTAAAATCTACATCGACATTGGCTATCGCGCCTCTGGAGGTTACGGTCGCAAGGGTGTCAACTTCTGCTGTTAAATAAGAACCGGCCACTTGAAAATAACTCGTATCGTGTCCGTCAAGCAAATCTGAATCCGCCGCCTTTGCACTAATTCCCAAATAAGCTAAATCGTGATTGTGTCCAGTTAAAGAAAACTCGTTAGCGTGTTGCCCATCCAAAAGGTCTGCGTTAAGATTTGAATTTAAAGTTGTTGAAGTGGCCGTATAAGGTTGTGTTCCAATGCCAACCGTTGAAACAAATCCGGGTGCGGTTAAAACACCGGTCATTGTATCGCCTGTTCTTTTGACTCTGTTGCGAGCGTTGGGTTCTAGTTTTCCAGTAGTGGGATTAAATAACATTATGTTTTAATTATATCTGTTATGTATTCTTTGGTATCGTTAGTGTAATTAACGGTAATTGTCGCCACAGTCGTTCCTCCGCTTCCCCCTGTTTTGTAAACATAAACTTCTTGAGTTGTGGTGGGATAAGAACAGGAAACATAATCAAAAGCGTCTGGTAATAATCCTGCGATTGCTTGTAGAGTTGCTTCGGTCGCCGCACCTGTTGGGAGAGGAACAGTTCCTGAAAGAGTAACAGGTTGTGAATCTGGTCTCAATGGGCGTATTTTACCTTTTCTGTCAGTGTCCATTTTTGTAATTTATAATTTTATCTAATAATTCTACTTGAATTTCCAATTTTTTAATATCGGGACATTCAGGTTCTATTCTTTGCAATTCCAGCATTTTGTTATATGCGGATTTTTTAGTAGAAATTAAAAATTTATAATTATCCACTTCTTTGGCGTGGGTTCGCGCGTAATTGAGCAACTCAAAATACCATTTTATTTTAAGGAATTTTATTTTCAATAAGTGAAGTTTTCTTTTCATAATTATTGTTCCCTCAGCATTAACTTTACTAGAAATAATTCATCTTCCGTGGCGTTAGAAATAGTGATTGTATAAACATCTTTCATAGGCAAAGTATCTATTTCCGATAGAGTGCCAGTTTCTGTTGTGCGTTCGTATATTACGATACTGGATGAATCCGTAATTTTTATGTCATACACTGTGCTTTCGGTGGCTGGTTTTACTAAAATCTCATAGCAAATACCCATCAGATTTTGGGTATTTCCTGATGCGGAGCCTGCGGAAGTAGTTAGTTTTAGTAATTCTGGGTGTATTAACATTATAAAGTTTTTAATTATTTAAGTCCGGTTTTTTCAAATATAAAATACAAAGCCGCCAAAGCTAACATTCCGATAATGGCAAAAACTGGCTTTTCAATCCACTTGGCAGCAAATTTGAACTCGGCTTTTTCTCCGAATTTATCTATTTTAGTTTCTAAATTATCAAAATGAACATTCATCTGAGTCTGCGTTTCTTCAAAGCGTCTTTCAACTTTTGCATCTACTATTTTTTGATTAACGCAATGGTCATCAATTTTTTCTGCGATGTTTTTCAGGTTTTCTTCCATTTTGGCTATTTTAATGTTTAGTTCCATTATAGGTTTTCTATTTCTTTATTATAGAGTTTTTAGTTTAATTAGATAGGGTATTCAATACTGAAATAGCAAGTCTTTATTCCACTATTTGTCCAATTTACTACACCGTGCGTTGTTTTGTAGATAGTAATAAGATTGGAATTATCAGATAATGACACGTTAGCTGGAGCAGTTTGCCAAGATCCATTATCATAAGCATTACCACGCACGTCTATTTGTCCACTTGAAAGACCTGCAGAACAGGTAAAAGGAACTGTCATCGTAAAGCCTGTCGCATTGCTTGTTCCCGAACTATCTCCAACGGTTACTTTCATATTTCTACCAACTAGTTGAGCATAAACTGCCGAAGCTGGAGCAGAAGAAAATCCTGTATAGGTTGGTAGATAAACTAATCTCCTCGTCTCATAAATCGGTTTTTGAATAAGATTAGAAGCGGTGAAAGTCGGAACGCTCCAAGTGTATCCAGCCCCTGCGGAAAGAGTAGCGGCAAATCTTCCGATATTTACATAACTATCCCCTGCAGCGGCGGTTGTAATAGTGGAAATTCCAGCATATTTTTCATTGGTCGTAGTAGCGGAAAATTCATCGTATCGATTCGCAAAAGGTATGCGAGAAAATCCAATCACTACTCCGTCCGTGGCGTTATAACCAAGATAAACGAATAAATCCGTTTCTTTTGTGGCTAGTTCAGCACTGCCTAAATTCATCCAGTTTGTCGCGGCGTTTTTCGTTACCGACAAAGCACTCGTAATACTTCTCAACACTCCGCCTATCATTACATATACAGGGTCAGTAACTGAAGGGTCTGCTCCTGCCAGAGTTTTCAGAGCGACTGTGAGGTTGTTGGAAGCTACGGATGGGAGGATTCTTCCGTTATACATTTTACCTTCTTCAGGTTTCATTAGTTCCGCTATGGAAAGAGGCGTATTGAATTTGGCGTCATTAGTTCCTGTGGCAACTTCGGCTTTTGTAGCTTTAACTGGAACAGGGCTAGCATCAACATAAGCCTTAACGGATTGTTGAGAAGGCACTTTCACAGCAGAATTGGTTGTCATAGAATCCTCGTCTATGAAAGAAATGCCAGAATCTTTTAGTTCTGCGCCAGTTATATCCTTGAAAGTCGGAAAATTATCCACAACCGATGGATTTGGTCCCTGTATGCCTCCTGCTACGCCTTGTGGTCCGCGAGGAGAAGAAAGTATTTTAACTGCTGGTCGTATCATTCCCATATATTTAGATAAAAAGCCACATTTTTAGGTGTGGCATTTTTTTAATAGTTTATGCCGATAAATTAAACAGCAACAACTTTTGAACCCTGTGTAAGCGCGCGCCACATACAAACATAATAAATCTGTCCTGATGTTATATCCGTGCTGGCTGTTTTTTCATAAATATCCAGTCCATTAACGATAACTGATGCGGCAGGAATACTTGCTAGAGCGGCAATTCCGACTTCTGCAACAGAGCTGTCTATCCATACATCACTAGCGGCAATTGTAGTAGCGTCTGAAACTTGTGCGATAAGACCGGCTGTATTTCCGGTAACTCCAACCTCTAATGTTCCGGCACCGACTAATGTTGCTGTGCATACTCCAAAAATTCTGACTACAACATCTCCAGTTACATCAAAAATCTTTAAAGACGCGTTTGTGCCGTCTTTATCTCCGCGCGCGTTAGCAGTTCCTCCTGCAAAAGCGGTAGGAGCTGATTTTATTATTTGCCAAGCGTTTTCCGGAGAGCCGATTGCATCTCCTTTTTCATCGTGTATGACCATATTATTCTTTTACCCCGTTAATTAAATTTTGCAACTTTAAATACTCGCGCACGACCTTGCGAGTTTGTAATGTAATTAGAGCTTTATCGTGAGGCACATACTCATTGTCTATGACAATATGCGGTTCTCCATCTATGAAATTTATTCCCATTTCTCCATCTAAAATAAGACTTGGGTTCAGTTTCTTTTCTTCGTTTTCTTCTTTTACGCGATTGATAACATCTGGAAGATTTTCAATATAAAAATTATTATCAAGTTGTGGAGGATTTCCAGTTCCGACAGGGGGTTCTCCAATTTCTTCTTCCATTTCCTTTGGGTCAGTGTTATCAACAACTTCTTCAACCTTTTCTTCTTGGGTTTTCACATCAACGCCAAGCAAGTCAGAACCAACTTTGTCTATTTGTTCGTCCATAAAATTAAAATTTAATAATTAAACGGCTTTTTTCTCGACTACTTTGCCTTTTGAATCGCGAACAACAAGAACTTCATCACCATTTATCATTTCAATTTGGAAAGTTTGAATTTCCTTTTTAACTTTATTTTTTACTTTCTTTTCTTCTTTGTTTTTTTTCTCAAACATAATTTTAAATTAATTTATTATCCTTATGGGAGGCAGAAATTATCCGCCCCCTAAAAAATATTAAATTTTAATTTGTTTAGACAACATCCACTGTGCCAGATAGTCCAAGACCAACCAATGTGCCATTACCGCTTCCATAAACAAGGATTTTAGCATCATCAGCAGCTGAAACATCAGCAAAGCCATAAATAGGAGTGTTATCAAGAATAATACTTCCGTTTACGCTAGTAGCGGCAGCCAACGCTCCGGTTGGAGCAACAGCTGAAGTAATGTTTTGAACCGCATTGATTTTACAATGGTCTAAAAGAACAAATCTATCAGGAGCTGAATATGTAATCATCTTGAAAGTAGATAAAGATGTGTAAGTGTTGAAGAAACAGTTCTCAAAAATTGTTCGAGCAACATCTCCAATAGTTACCTCGGCTGCTGCGGTAGCCCTGATTACAGTGTCAAGTCCAATATAGCAATGCTTGAACATATTTTCTGAACCGGTCACAGCCAATGAACGCGCTCCGGAATCATCAAACGAAGTGTCTCCAATTCCTGAAATTTGAGAATTTTCAATTACATTGCGCTGTCCAGATACCACCATAGCTCTTCCAGCCGTTTGTGTTCCTGATGCAACGCCTTGAAAAACCTCTATGTTTGCAATACGACAATTATCAGCAGAAACCGTGAAGAGGTCTTCAATGGTTTTTACTGTGGAAAGTTGAGCGATTCTTGAACGAGAACCAATCATTGAGCCTGAACCTACTCCGATAAGATGAACTCCATCTTTCGCCCAGTCAAATGCTGCGGATTGATAATCAGTCGTTAGAGATGCTGAATTTCCTTCAGCCATCAGATAAACAACATCATTACGATTGGCAACTGCCACCAACTGCGCTTTAACCAAAGTTTTAAAAGCGCTTTCCGGCGATTTACCATCATTATTGTCATTTCCTGAATAAGGTTTGACATAATACACATTTCCTTGAGTCACTATTTGTGAACCCAAGAAAACATTTGCCTGCACTATGTCGAAATTTGTTATACTCATTTGCGTTTGTGGTTCTCAATATATGAGCCTTTCGGCTTCCTCTCGCACGCCTGCGAGGTCAAAATGAGAACTAAATTAATAATTATACTTGGGGATCTGAACCTATCAACTCCCATACAAAACTACGATTAGCTCGAATAACTTGCGTTGTCCCCCTTACTTCCCCACACGCCTCTAAAAGTTTTATTACCAACCTGCCATCTGGAATAGATGTCGTGGATAAGATTTTTATTCTTATTGTCCACATAAGTTGAGGTAATACTATCTTCGCGTTTATAGAAGATAAAGGGAGATTTCATTGAATCAATCAAGAACCAAGCTGTGTCAGAACCGGAAGTTTGCTGACTGTTTATCCATTTAGTCGAGATAACAGTTACGATACCATCATAAATGTTTAAGTCGTTATTAGCAGTTCCAGAACGTTTAGTTGATTTCGTGATTGTAACAGCGTTCTTCTCCAAAGAATCAGGAACCAACAGAATCAATCTGCCAGAACCAATGTCCATCGGAAGTCCGCGGTCATCAACTTGTCTTCGCAATGCTTGTCTAGCTATTTCCAAATTCGTTTCTGTCAATGGAATACCAGTAGCTGAAGCGTTGCTATGTGTTCCGCCAGTAACTTTCAAGGTATGAGTAGTTGAACATAAAGGAGAACCATCCGAATAAAAAGTTAAAGTCGTTGGAAGTGAAGCCTGCGCTGTAAAAGCGTAGTTAAAGATTGAAAATGCAGTTCTATCATAATCAGTCATCATTGAGATTTTCAAATCTCGCGCTTCATTAAATTTATCTTCCAAATCGTTTTCTCGGTCATTTCTTTCTTCAAGAGTGATTTCAACAGAAAGAGTTTTCTTGATGAAATTGAATACCGTCATGTATCCCGGCTGACGACTATCAGTAGCGAAGTCAGCGCCTTCAGATGTGATAACAGGAAGTCCTAGACCAGACTTGCTAGCCATTCTTTCCTGTGCTTTTTCTGAAGTTCTTTCCTTAAACAGACGAGTGAATTTATTAGCTTCAACTCCCAAAGCTGATTCTATACCTAGAGAATAAGCGGAATCCGCTTGATTTTCTACTTCAGCAAATTTGGCAGCATAGCCTTTAATCCAGCCATCTCCCCAAGTTGCTCGTGTTTCTACGGCCATAAAATTAAAGTGTTAATAATTAAGTAGTAAGAGTTTGCATTTCGCTCATAGCGATTGAAACTAACATTCTTGTGGAATCGTTAGGATCAACACCATGAGAGTAGAAATTAGCTTCAACTCCTTCTGTTCGTGTTGCGGTTGATTCGAGAACTTCTCCATATTCAGCTCCAGCCGAATTGATGTCAATGTGGCAACCACGAAGATTAGAAGTCGCGGTTGTTCCGATTGTTCCCTCAACTGCTGCTGAATAAATAGTGTCTCTTCCGAAATCTACCAAAGCGTAATACAATCCGCCTGTTCCAGTCGCTTGAGAACGGACATCAGTTGAGGACGCTGTTCCAGCTACGGGATTGGAAATCTGAATTGGATTTCCCTTGCTGTCGCAAATAGCGTCAACTATTCCACCGACATGATGAGCCGCGGTTTGTAATGTTCCGAGACCAACAGTGTAGGTTTCAATAGCATCACCAACTTCAACTGTCTGGCTGTTAGCTAACTTTACCAGTTGCAGTTTGCGACCAACTCCGCCGATAGTTCCGACAAAATTAAGTGCCATATCTTTGTTATTTTAATAATTAAACTATGCAGAATATGAAGTTTTACCTTCGGCAAGTTGTTTTTTGAAAGCTCTCATTCCCTCTGGGGAAATGTTCATATCTTTCATTGTCTTGCGGTCTTCTGCACTAAATTCTTCTTCAACAGAACCTTTTTCAGCTCCTGCTCCGGAAGAATCGCTGGCAATCTCTGCTTTTTTATCCTCTATTACAGCATTACCGGCATCTCCAGCCAAGATTCGGTGTGCTTTTTCCAGTTGAGTATAATAGTCATCACTGGAATTAGGATTTAAGGAATTATCCATTTCGTCAATAAGCCCCTGCCATTTTTCCGAATCTTTAAGATAATCCGGATGTTCCTCAAAAAAAGCTGTTCTGGCATTTTTCCGGTCATTGTCTTCGCGTTTTTTTTGCGCTTCCAAGACTGGTTTTAGTTTTTCATCGACTAATTTGGAGAAATCGGGGGATTTTTCCTTTTTTTCTTCCTCTTTTTCAAAGAAAGATTCATTTTCATCGTCTTCATCCTCCTCTTTTTCTTCCTCTTTAACGAACTTTTGACCTTTGGATTCCGCTAATTGGCGTTCCAGTTCCCTTTTTTCAAGTTCAACTTCGCGCTGTTTGCGGATTGCCTGATTATACTTTCTGGTCGAGACAGTTTCGCTTTCTTTTTCGAAACTTTCCTTTTGAGATTCTTCTTCCTCAGACTTTTTTTCAGTATATTCGGATTCCTTTTGGGATTCCTCCTCTGATTTTTCATCTTCTTCGGATTTTTTAATCTCGTCTTTTTCTTCTGACATAATTTTTTTGGCACATTACCTGTTTTTTATTCAGCAGGGTGGCATCCCTGCGAAGTGCTAATTAAAAATTAAAACGCTACTTTTAAGGACTAGCGTTGTGTCCCGAATATCCCATCACAGATATTCAGGACAACGCGCTAGTCCTTAATGGTGTGATGGGATATATTTTTTAAAATATCAATAGGGTGTTTTCATTATACCACCTTCTTCTTCCTTAGTCAAATTTGTTTTTTTCTTTTCACTTCTTTTTGATAAAATTTGTTCTCGCAGTGATGAAAAAGCTAACACGCAACCCTTAAACATTATTTCTCCGGAATAAAGATATTGATTCTTATATTGATTTTCACATTGGGAAAGAAATGCAGGCAACTTTTCAAATTCTTCAGGATTGGAAAGTTTAGTCAATAAAAAATCAACTTCTTCTTTTGATAAAGGTTTGTAATATTCTTTATTCAATAATCTTAATAAAATTTTTATAATTATTTTTTTCATTATTGCATCATTGGTTTATTCATTGGAGGCATACCTTGACTATTCTGAAAATTGATAGCTTCTGGTTTTGGTTTCAAATAAAAACGGTCTGGGGACATACGAATTGCTTCTAAATAATTTATCGTAGCTTCGTCCGCGTTGATTAAAGGATTTTGTTTAGCTTCATCTTTAAGTGCGGTTGCCATTTCAATCCGATAACTTCTATTGTCGCTAACTTCAAAATCTTCCACAAAACTCAACTCAAATTCACAACCTTTCATCTCAGGTTTTATAGAAATCCAATGTGGATTTTTTCCTGGCTTAGCCACAGTGATTTCGCGATACTGCGGAGTAGTTTTCTTTTTGATTCCATTTTCCCCGATAATATCATTTCCATATTTATCAGCCAATACTGAATACTGAATTGGTTTAGTATAAAATTGTTTTATATTTTCTACTCTCAACTTGGCTCTGTCAAAAAGCAGTTTATAAATATGCAAAGAGAATGGGCCAGAATTTCTTTTTGAATTTTCATCTAAAATGACAGTTTCTCTAGCAGTCTTTCTCCCTCCGCTAGAAACACCTTGAGCGGTTGGGTCTATTGCCGTATTCACATCGGAATTATGCCTAAGTGTCTGCAAAAGTTGAAATCCTGATTGAGTAGCTCCGGTCATTTTCATTTCCTGAACCTGTGAAATATCTCCTGTAAGTTTCATTGGTTTTCCCGGATATAATTGATAACTTTCAATATCAATTCCCATTCCCAATAAAATCGGTTTGTTAAGTGCGAGAATTTCTTGGTCAATCATCAATCGGAGTAAAGCATTATCAGCGTCTTGTTCACCTCGCATTAAATCAGGCAAAGATTTTCCATAAAAACATTCTTCATCAGCTAATTCAAAAACTGTTTTTGCGAATGGCAGTTTTTTATGATTGAAAGGTAGTGGAGAACATTCATCTCCGTCTTGCGGATTTATCCAAAAACCATTAGCCAAAATAACAAACTCATCCGTGTCTTCATTATAATATTTAATTACTTCAATTAGTGTATTTGTTTTAGTTGAAATGGATTTATATTTTATGCTATCATAACTTATTCCGCTAAAAGTTCCAACTTTTACAAATTTATAATTAAAATATTTCCTAAACTTATTTTCAAAATTATTTTGAGTATAAAATTCCACCACGCAACAATCGTGTTCTATTTCCGCGGAATTTTCATTTGGATAAAAATTTAATAATGGGACTATTCTAACTTTTACTTGACCTACTCCGTCTTTGATAATTTCTTTTTTACGATACTTTACTTTTCCTGTCTGCTGATTTACGGAAATAATTTCTTTCCGTTTTACCTTATCCTCCACATACATTTCTTCCGTTATGACAGTTCCTTTGTTGCACACTGATAACGCCTGTAAATAAAGTTTATAAGCTCCCTGTTCTTTTTTCCAAGAATCTTCATAAACATTAAACATATCAGAAGCGTATTCTTGAGATTTTCTATTTTTGCCGGTAATAAAAATGAAAGGGCGCATCCCGATAATCATTGAAATAACGGTCTTTACTTTTCCTCTGGTTTTGTGGTCCCAAATAATTGACTGCCAATCTTCCTTAATCGCTTTCAATTCTTCAGATACGATTCCGTTATAAGAATCCAAGGAAACATTTACATACTTTTCTAAAGTTAATCCATCAAATTCTCTGCGAACAATATCTCGTTCTTCTTGCATCCTTTTGAAACGTTGAAAAACACGATTGATTGTTTCAATCTCTTTTTGTGATGGAGAATAAACTTTTTCAGTTTGTTCTTCCTGTTCTGCCATTTATTTAAAGTTTGTTTTTTATTATTACAATTATACCACAAAAAAATTTAATAAGCAACTTTCATTCCAGCCATTCTCGCTTTTGCAAATTTATCATATTCCCGTTGGACAGTTTTTCCAACCGGAATCATTATTTCTATCACATTACTAATACAATCCAAAATATCATCATGAACTGCTTTTGGGAATCTTAATAATTCTTGTTCTAATATCGGAGTATTTTTATCATCCGAGTTATGAAACACATTTGCAATAGCATACTTCGGTTGTAATTTTGAAATCTTAGTAATTTTGTCTATCGTTGGGCGTATTTCCTGAATCATCATAGATTGAACCGTAGAATGTTGTCTCCGCTTTTCCTCTTCTATAAAATACTTGAGGGCTTTTTGATAAGCCGTGGTTTCTATGCCTACATACACAGGATTCCATTTTTCATAATGGGCGAAAATTGCTTTTATAGTTTCTAAGGGGTCTAATCTATCGCGAGTAATTTCCAAAATATAAATCTTATTCATAGAATCTATCGCTACCGATACAACAGCCGTAAAATCTGCCGTAGTTTTTTTGGAAATAGCAGGGTCAACTAAAGTATAAATTCTATGAAGTTTCTTTTTAATTTCTTCCCATTGGATAGCGTTGAAATACCGAAACATCTCTCTCCTGAAAATTTGGTCTTCGTCTGACAATGGCTGATTAAAATATTCTTGGTAAAACGATGAATCCCCCCTTTCGGAAATTCTCATTTCTTCTCTTTTTTGTTCTAACTTCTCGACCGACCATTTGGAAGCCCATAGCAATTCTTTATTTTCATCCCACGCCGCATAAATTTTACCGTTATGATTTTTAATCAAAGTATTTAGAAGTGAATCATCATGCAAAATAGTGCCAAACATTTTGATATAACCGGTTTCACTATCTACTGCAGGAATAACACCCTTAATATAATTATCAAGATATTTTCTTCGCTGTTCTATATTGTCAATATGTTCATCGCTTTCGCAATCATCTATTACAACCCTTGTAGGACGAGCGTGGCGCGATTTTAAACCTCTAATTGGAGTATCAAAACCCTTAGCCCTTAAACGAACTCCATTTATAAAAAAGTCTCCTGCACTGTCCCTGATGTTAGCTTGTTCGGTTCCTAAATATCCAATCTTCGTTAAATCCCCGTAAACTCTTAAAATTTCGTCATTCAATTTAAACTCATCTCTCAGTGATTCCAAAACCTCCGCCGCTTCAGTGAAATTCTTTTCAATCAATACAATAAACTCATCCAATCCATTTATACAAGCATAAGCAATCCCTAACTGGAGACAAGTAGTTTTCGCAAAACCTCGCGGATATGCGTTATACTCATTGCCTTTTTTAAAAAACTTCTTTAAAAGTTCATAATGGAAATCAGGAGTTGGAGAGGAAAAATACTTTGGAAAAAAATAATGTCCCAATAAAACAGACCTTACTGTCATCTCATCCAGATTATCCTTAGGACGAAAAAACTCCCTTATTTCTTCGGGTTTGGCTCCATTTCCGATTATAACGGAAAGTTCCGACTTTAATTTATCTATAAGTTGATTCATTTTAAATAGGTTTTACAATCTCTGAAAAACCAGCTATCCGCTTCTGCGCTTCTCTCCTCTCAGTATCTGTTAAAGCTCCTTGTTTCGCGCTAGCCTCAACTTCAAACTTATCTTTCCATCCAAAATTCTTTAAAATAAATATAGGTCCGGCAGGATTCATCTTTTTATGCGCAGCATATTCATTATAACTTTCAATAAAATCACAGAAATCATAAATAAATTTTTCTTCTTTACCAAACTTATTTTCGTTTAAAAAACGAAAAACATCTTTCCTTCTAATCCCCAAAAAAATACCTAACTGAGTAATAGTTAAAGGTTGTCCATGCTCTATTGTAACTTCAATATACTTAGACGCAGTTTCAAACATTTGTTTAGGAGAATATCTTCTATCTCCTTGTACCTTTTTATCAATCAACAAACCTTCATATCTCTTATAAATCAATGAAAAAATACCCATTAAATAATCTCTATCTGCCCTAGCAGTCTTTATTAAAGTTGGAGAATTATGTATATTTTCTGCTCGGGCATTAACAAATTCCATAACCTGTTCATCTGTAATTTTAACAGGATTTTCTACTAATACTGGAGGTTTAGTTACTCCTCTTGGTCTTGCCATTTTTTTCTTTTTTAAAAAATTACGATGGAAATAGTCTTTTTTAATTTTTTTTCGGGGAGAAGAGTGTTTCAATTTGGGGTTTTTAAAATATATCTGTATTGAGTGAGGTACCCCTAAGTTCTTTTCGCAACCACCAGGCAGGGGGGTACCCCCCCCTCTAGTCTATGTAATGATTATATTATACAACAACCATATAAAAAAGCAAGCAACAACAAAAAACAACCAATGTCTATTGATTGATTATTAACCATATAATACACAATATATAGTGTATCAATACTATAGCACTATTCTATTATCATTCTATGGCTTATATAAGCAATTGACTGCTGTCTTAAAATAACTATTGTGCGACACCATAATAATCTATATTATAACATATTTAATCTTAATTCTCCGCCGTGCTACATTTAGGCAACCCTTTATTTAAAGCTCATATTGCTATTGACAAAATAATCTTTTCTGGCCATTTAATCAATTTCAATAGTATCTTAGTATCAATTACTTTTTAAAACGCATTAAAACGCTGTTTATTGCCTTTGATTAGCCATAATTTTTTTATGCACCTGTTTTGTTGAATGTTTTAAACCTTTTTATCCTTTATCCTTTATCCTTTATCCTTTATCCTTTATCCTTTATAGTCTATTATCTATTATAATTTTACCTCATTATTATTTATCATTCTCTCCTCTTTATTTAATTTATATTACCTTTATATTTTAGCTAACTAAAAACCAACCTTTTCGGGGGCTGGTTTTATTTACTTATATTTAATTGTTTTCTGATAGTATCTTGTTATGATCTAATTCATTTTCTTCTATAACCTCGTTTTGGCTTGTTGCTTCCTCTACTATCCGCGCCAAATCTTCTTGGATCATATTATTATTCCTTTAAACCATTTTAACATTGCTTTAATCCGGGAAATACTCACATTATCCCATAACTTCGGATTTTTCTTGTCCCATAACCCATATTTAGCCAGTATTTGATATTTAGTCATTTGATTTGTATTTAATTATTACATATTTTGTAATTTCCTCCACTATAATGGCACAATAACTCATTTTCAGTCATTCCCTGGGCTTTATGGTCGGTTATCCAGCTATTTAAAGCTCTAAACTCTTCGGCGTGATTATCAAAGCATTGCCATTTACCGCCATATATTCCATAACCAATACCATTTATTCTGCCGATTTCTTTACACTTGGAATAGTTATTTTTTCCCCGTGTTGACTCATTTAGCCAAATCTCATCCATTATCCTGCTTATAGCTTCATCTTTGCTTTCGGGCTTGTTTTTGGCTTCTGTAGTCATTTCCTTAGCGTGGGCTATCTCAATAAATACTGTTTTTGGCTTGAAATAGTTTAGTATCCCCCTACTTTCGGCGAAATACCACCCGCCAGCTATCATATACTGCAATAAAACTGCCGCTAACGCCAATTTTTGAGCTTGTTTGTGCATTTTATTGATAAATAGCCTTAATTTTGCCACCCATATTTTGATTTTTACACTCATTTTGTTTTTGTTTCCGCTCACCCGTGCGAAATAATAATAATTATATCACCCGTTGCCCTCAATTATACTCCTATTTTAAACAAAAGTCAAGCATTTTTATTCTTTTATATCGTCGGATATAATTCATTTGTGATAATTATAATTTCATATATTTATAATTATTTATTTATGGAATAAGTCGGTACGCTACTTTTATGAAATCTAACGGTTAAAAGATTATAGCCCGTTTCGTCTTTGCATAAGCTCCATGCAAATCCTCGTCCATTTTTTGTCAAATGCGTGCCAGAAATGTCTATATTATTTTCTTTTCCAAATTCGATCAAGTGTATCAAAGCTAAATTTTCTAGTATTTTTTTCATTTTATAAACTTAATAATTAAATTGATTGTTCATAAGCCATAGGGCTTTCGGTAATTTCTACGCTATCGTCCGTACCATAGCCATTCATAACTTTTTCAATGGCTTCTTCTTCATTTTCTGCTTCTACTATAACTCGGTGGCTTTCTTCCCAACGTACATTAAATTTTTTCATATAATTTTATTTAGGTTATTTAACTTTTGGTATTTTTAAATCATCGGCGATTGTGTCCAATGCTAGCCAATAGCAACATTCT
>Ga0100403_1001376_pt1 | contig 22069 bp, 31 predicted proteins | sample CryGeymet201501t_FD_83663 | JGI IMG/M metagenome (GOLD analysis project Ga0100403, IMG submission 83663) | Groundwater microbial communities from Crystal Geyser aquifers in Utah, USA - Crystal Geyser metaG 2015-01t | ecosystem: Environmental > Aquatic > Deep subsurface > Groundwater | place... | reverse complement strand
ATAATGGATCTACCTCTGGTCACTACATCAACCAAACCGATTATCAGGCTGGAGACCCAAATGAAGCGACCGAACTAAGAATCGACTTTACTCAACCAGGATCTCCATCTCCAAGTGCTACCCCATCAGCAAGCCCATCGCTCTCACCCTCTGCCTCTGCCTCGCCCTCGGCATCAGTAAGTCCATCAGCGAGTATTTCTCCATCACCTTCACCCCCAGATCCAGAACAACAATACTTCGGACTCAAAGTAAGCAAGCCAGGAATTGATGTTATTTCGGCTACTTCTCCAAACGATTTTTATCTTCACTCGATGTTTCCACTTCTCAAAGTTCATTCTTTCGGGACATTTAGTTTCGCGATCAGCTCTGAAACGGTTACGGTCAATCATAATCTTGGGTATAAGCCGTTTGTGTTGGTATTTAGCAAACTGGTAAGTTATGATTACGACACAGAAGCTAATATTTTAACCGATGAATATTATCAACACGATTGGGCGATTCAAGGTGCGAGCAAAGAGTGGTGGGGAAGAACTGAGATATTTGATAACAAGATAGACATCCATGTTGGCCAAACCGACGCCTTCTCTCCAGTTGCTCAGGTCGCAGGGTTTTATTATATATTTAAGGACGAAACACAATGAGCGTAGTAATGAAAGTGTCAAAACCAGGGTACGATGCAAAGACGGCAGATAACGAAAACTTGTCGTTTAGTTCTGAGTTGGCTACACATTCAATATATAACATCGTGACTTTCACGAAACCCTCTGGGGTTACTGAAATCACCTATACTCACAATCTTGGTTATACTCCTAAGACATGGGTTTTTGTTCTGGCTGGAACAGCTCCGAATGATTACCTTCGCAGAGTCCCAACTATTGATGATGGCACAGTAGGGTATACTGATTATTACATAACAGATAACCAAATAACTTGTTATGGTGAGAGTGCGAGCGACGTTACTTTCACTCTGGTTGTCTTTACAAGGGAGTTCACGCCATGATGATCTTTTACAACAAAACCACAGGAGCTATTGTCGGTACAATCGGTGGTAGAGTTCATTCACCACAGGAAAAAGAAATGTGGGTTGGTGACATCAAAGAGACTGATAGAATTGTTGTTGAATGGAGTCCTACAGGCCCAGAATACGACGCCGAGATCAATGAGGAGCAATTCACTCAGATCGGAGTTAACGAACGGAATCAGCCGATCTTGAAGCGAGAGATAATTAAGAAACCAGTCAAGAGACGAGAGAACGAACCTCAGACAACTCAAAAAGAATTGTTCAAATTATTTGATAAAAACTCAATGGAAGTTTATAAATATAAAGTTAACACAGTAAGTAAGGAGTTACTACCAATATGACACAGATTGATCCAGTCATTCAAAAAATAGCCGAAGATGTTAGCAAGCAAGGATTCGAGTTTGGCTACGAAATATCGTTTCCCAGATATAGAATCATTCCTGACGAGGTTAGACTCGCATTAAATGTCTTAAAATCACACGGAATGAAAATCTCAGTTGTTCTCAAAAACAAAGATAAATAGAACAAACTATATCAAGATAGATCACTAAGAAAGTCAACATTGTACTTGCTTATGATCGCTTTTTTCTGTAAGAATGAGGCATTATGGATACACTTTCAGAAATTAGGTCAGCCGTTCAGTCAGATCTCAACGCAGGTACGAATAGTTCATTGTATCCTCCCTCAAGAATAGACTCAGCCATCAATCGATCCTACATCAAATCAGGGAGGCTTTTTCGTTGGCCAGCTCTTGAGGATGCTAAAAAAACGAGTACGGCAATAGATCAAGAATATTACGACAACCCCGAAACATGGAGTCCTAACTCTATTTGGAGGCTTGAAGTCGGCGGTGAGGTGTATGGGGAAACTCCCGATGGTAGTCCAATGAACTTTGCTGATTACTTGATCTGGAAAGAACAGAATCCAAACAGCACGCTCAAAAAATGGGCTACTCAACACAAGCGTTACTTTATCTGGCCAGTTCCATCAGCCGTTGGAGTTAATAATATTTGCATTTATGGTCAGAAAAATGTAACAGCACTTAGTCTTGACGCTGATACCACTATTTTCAGTTACGATATGCCAGAATGTAACGAGGCAATTGCCCTTGAAGCCGTCGCGATACTCAAGAAAAAAGGTGAAATGAACGGCCAGATGTACAGCGAAGAAGCTAAACAAATCTTAGTGATTGCATTCAACAAAATCAAACAAGAGCAAATGAAAAACGAAAAGACTCAACCATTTTTTGATGTACCAAATTACTTCGGTGGCCCAAATATAAAGAAACAAGTAACAGGAAACTTCTAGTATGGCATCAGTATACAGTCCATCATCACTCGGAGTTAAAGCTCCAACTGGAGGATTCCAACAAGGCGGATGGTACGAAGGCCGTCAATATTGGGGTGGTACTTTGTCAGATCCAGGTGTCATTCATCCTTCTAGTAATCAACAAGGAGCTGGTGTCGCCGTTTCTAAAGAAGTAAACGCACAGTCAGCCCAGCAACAGGGAGTTTCAGCTCCTCAGTTTGAATCCTACCTCGAACAGCAACGAAAAAAACAACAAAGCCAGAACGTTGTTCCTGCTGGATATGTGACTCCTAGTGGCCAGCTCGATTACAACTCCATCAATTCAAATATCGGCCCAATGAACTTCAGTACTCCTCAAGACACACTTAATTTACCCGAACTGTACAAAAAACTGATGGAAAGCTCAGACATTAAAACTCGTCAAGCAGAACTCGACGACTTAGAGCGTCAATTTACTGAAGCTAAGGGAAAGATCAACGATAACCCATACCTTTCTGAAGCTACTCGTGTCGGTCGTGAGGCAAAACTAGAGACTCTGCATGCCGATCGAACCGCCAACATCAGAAACGAAATCGCGACTAAAAAAGCTGACGCAGAAACCCAATTAAACCTCGAGATGAAGCAGTTTGACATCAACTCACAGCAAGCAGAACAAGCTCTTGATCGGTTTAACACCCTTCTTTCCTCTGGTGCGCTAGACAGCGCGAGCGGAGAAGACATCGCAACACTTACTCGCTCAACTGGTATTCCAAGCTCAATGTTATACAGTGCCATTACTGCTAATAAGAAAAAGAATCAAAAGACTGAATTGATTAAGTCCGAAGATGATAATGGTGTGGTAACAGTGACCGCAATCGATCAGGATGGCAATATTATCAGCCAACAAAGCCTTGGAGCTATCGGGAATAAACAAAACTCTGGCGGATCAGCTTCAACTAAGATCAACGAAGTCGAAGTGGTCAATGAACTCATCAGTGATATTAGAAGTGGCCAGGGAGTGAGTCAGGTGTTTAGAACGTATACTGGATTGCTCGATCCAAATCAAATCATCCAGATCTACAACGCCAACAGTCCACATGGGCCAGCGAAAGAAAGTGAAGAACAACTCTCAGATCTAGGGGTAAAGTTATAGGCTAGATACTATGTATGTCATACACAACGAATCTCATCAATCAACGCCGAGGCCAAATCACAGGATCTCAAATTAGTGGATCTCAAGTAGATAAAAAACCCAAACAAACTTTCACCCAACAAGTCATTGAGCAAAGACGGTTAAACTTTGATACTTTCAATAACTCAAGAGCAAATATCAGTAGTGAGCCAATAGAAATAGCCAAACCACCAGAAGAAAAGAGTTTCTTCAAGAAAACGTCTGACTTTTTAGGTATAGGAACAGGGGAGGTCAAGGGCGCGCTTCAAAAAGCCAAAGACTTCATCACTGCTGACCGAAAAGCTATCGGCCCAGGACAGGTTGTTGATTTTGGTAAAAACATTTTTAATATGGCCAAAGAGTCGGTGGTTAAATCTATCGAGGAGGATAAGCAAAAACAACAAGAATACTTTGGAAAAGATACTGACCTAAGAAAATTAAGTTTTGACCAAATTAGAGACTACCAGACTAACAAGTTTCTCGATATTGTTCAACCAGACCTTGAGGAAGATATTAAAAAGATTGAGTCAAAGCAGAAAAAGTCAAAAATCGACGAATATCGACTGAAAAACATGAGGGCTACTCTCGATGAAGTCAAAAAAACCAAAGAGCTTCCCACTAACCAAAAGTTAAAAAAGGACTCGTTTATTACTGGTCTTGCCTTATCAAGAGGAACTGGAGCGTTGACTGCTGGACTGCTTAACATCGGAGAGTCATTCTTTGATCTGGTAAAGTGGCGTAGTGATGTCGCAGAAGCCGAGGGGTTGTCAGAGTTTAGTGAACAAGCTGGAGACAGAGTTGCTTCTTGGGCTGAAGAAGTCCGTCCAAACAATCCTCAATTTGCAGACAAACTACTCGAGGGAGCTGGTTCAACCATCCCTTTTTATGTGACTGGACTCGGAGTCTCGTCTCTCGCTGGTAGACTGGCTACGGTTTCTCCTAAAATAGCTCAGGTTATTGGTGTTGGATCATCAGCCTTTATGGAGGCAGGTCTTGAGGCTGGTACAACCTACCAGACTAACATCGATCGGGGACTGAGTAGAGAAGAAGCTGACACTCGAGCAAGCAGAGTATTTGCTGGTAATATTCTTTTCAACTACTTTACCAACAAAGTGGGTTTGTTCAGTGATTCAGAGGGTGTTAAAAAGTTCATCATCTCTGGAATGGGTGAGGGTACTCAGGAATCATGGCAAAACGCCTTGCAAAATGTCGCTACTGATAGGCAAGCAACCGAAGGTATGGGTGAAACATTCATCTTGAGTTTCATCACTGGTGCTGGACTGTCTCAGTTTGGATCAGTAGTACAAGATCCAGCCGTCAGAGCATCTCTTAACGATGAGGATCTAGCCAAACTAGATAAAATTGCTAAAGCAGTCGAAGATTCCAATGGAAATCCAGAGAAGTTCAACCAAGCTCTTGAAGAACAAGGAATTAAATCTAATGCTAAAACTGAAGAAAAACCCGAAGAAGTAGCGAAAGTAGAGCCTACTCCTAAAACTGCCGAAGTGGTCTCCCCTACCGATGGGGGAGAGGTAACTCCAGGCGTAGAAACAAAAAAAGAGGTGGAAGTAGTCAGTGGGGGAGAGGATACTACCAAGAAATATGAGCGAACCTACAACCTTAGCAACAAAGATGATGTTGAGTACTTGAAACGCATTTTTAGTGAAAGCCAAGTTAAAGACATGCAAAAAGATGTTTTTTCTGGAAACTACACAAAAGAGAAAGTCCAGGAAGTTATTAACGGCAATCTGATTAACGATGCCACAAAAGTTGTTTCACCAAAAGAAAAGGTAAAAGACATTTTATCAACTGAGCCAACAAAAGTAGTTGAAAAACCAGAGTCATATAAGACCAAAGAAGATTTTGCAGAAGCACACGTTGTGTATCACGGCGGAGATGCGGATTTCATCAAACAGCTAGAAAGCGGTAAGGGATTCAACCCAACGGCTGAACGAGAAGCTGGGACTGGTGGGAACTTTTATGGACTCAGTACTACAACAAATAGAAAAATGGCTAAAGATTTTAGTGGAAGTGCAACCCAAAATCCAGCAGTCGCAACACTCTATATCAGTCCAACGGCCAGGGTCTTAGATTTCAAAGGTCGTGACGGAGAGTTTTTGGATTCTATGTCGGAAGAAGAAGTCGCTGAACTTGCAAAAAAATATGATGTGATTCGTGACGTCGATAATATTCAAGGTGAAAATGAAGTTAGAATCCTTAATCCAAAAGTGCTGGTGAATAAAAAAGATATAAAACTACCAAAAAAAGTGGCAAAATCACCAGACAAAGAGCCTCTAAAACAGGCTAAAAAGACACCAGAAAAGGTTGAGCCGAAGAAAGATACCAAGAAAGAAGAAGCTAAAAAATATAAAGCTCAAGAACCAGGTCAAACGAAGGCCAGCAAGGTTGCAGTCAGCATCGAACAGAAATTGGGAAAGAAATTAGACAATATCGCTGGATTTGAAACGATCAACATCAAAGATCAGTTAAAAAAAGCCGAAGACTTACTTAATAAAAACCTAATCCGCGCTAGAGGGATGATTTCTGGCAAGATCCCACTTCCCGATGGACTCAGAACTGGTGCATTTATTAAAGCGGTTGAAGAATACGCAAAACAAACAAACGATTCGAGTTTACTCCGAAGTCTTGCTATCTCGCCACTGGTTTCAGAGACAAGTATTCATGCTCAGGAACTCCGCTTGTTGGCCGAAAGAGACGAAAACTCTGTACTAACCAAAATGCAGGAAATCGCCAGCGAGAGAGCTAAGATTGCCGAGAAAAAGTACGGTAAAAAGGCCGAGAAGCTAATTAAAGATGAGACTGCTAAAATTAAGAGTGAGATTAGAAAAGTAGATAAACACGATTGGTCTGATTTTATCAGGTCAATAGAATGCTAATATGAAAAAAATTAAAATTACTCAAGGAAAATATGCCCTAGTCGATGACAAAGACTTTGAGATGCTGTCTAGGCATAATTGGCATTTTCATACCACTGGTTATGCTAGAACTTCTACCCCAAAAAAATGTTATATGCACAGGATGATTCTCAGGGCTGATTCTAGTAAGCAGTGTGACCACATAAACGGAAATAGACTAGATAATAGGAGATCTAACTTGAGATTATGTGCTGAGAGAGAAAATCACTTTAACTTGAGAATAAGAGTCGACAACCAATCTGGATATAGAGGTGTTAGTTTTGATAAGCGTAGAAAAAAATGGCTTGTTCAAATAACTGTTTCTGGTGTTCACAAACACATTGGAAGATTTAAGGATAAAATGGAAGCAGTGCGTAATTATAATTTATTTGCGAAAGATCTTTACGGAGATTTTTCAGGATTAAACGAGGTATAAAATGGCCTGGTGCTTACTAAACAGCGAGTCCACAAAGTTCAAACGAGCATTAAAAGATGGCTCGATTGATCCGTTTAAGCTTTCTGAGATGTCTAGTGAACAGCGTCATGATTTTTTTAAGCAATTTACTAACGAGGAAAATGCGACACAAATCAACGCTCTATTCGAGAGTAAACTTTTACTAAAAAATCAGGTCAAAGGTTTTCAGACCTGGGCGAAACGTGTCACTGGCATTAGTCCCTTGGCTAAACGCGATATTCTCTCAAAGATTCAGCGCATGGAGAAAGTACTCAATCCCCAAGAAGAAGAACAGTTTTTGCGCGATCTCGCATCAACTCGTCTTGGACTTGGTGTTTCTGAGGCTGAAGCCAAAACACTGTCTGATCTGGCTACTGATATTGAGAAAAAGAGAGAGAACGCCGACGAGGAGGGCAACTTTAAGTCTGAAGAAACACGATTGTCATACGGTGCTTCAGTTGTGGCTCTTGAGAACTATGTTCGAGAATTAAAACTCGACGCCCGAAAGATCAATTTCAAAGAACAACCACTCGAGGCAGTTAAAAAAGCCTTTATGGAAGTACCAGGAACAATGAAGTCGCTTGTGGCCTCTCTTGATAACTCGTTTTTCGGTAGACAGGGTATTAAGGTTTTACTGGACACCAGAACTTCAAAAATCTGGTTCAGAAACTTTCTGAAGTCTTGGCTGGATATTGGAAGGGAACTCAAAGGAAAAGACGCCATTGATGTTATTAAGGCCGATATTTACTCAAGGCCAAACGCCATCAATGGAAAATACAAAGCTGGTGGCTATGGACTCAACGTTCTCTCTGAAGAAGCCTATCCTTCTTCTCTCCCAGAGAAAATCCCACTTTTGGGACGGTTATTCAAGGCCTCTGAATCTGCATATAACGGTGGCGCACTGAGACTTCGTGCTGATCTTGCTGATCGATTGATTAAGAAAGCCGAAGAACATGGGGTCAACACCCTGAATAAAGAGGAAGCTGAGGGAATCGGTCATCTAGTTAGCTCTCTCACTGGTCGTGGAAGTTTGGGTAAAGCTGAAACAATTAGCGGTGAATTAAATGTACTTCTGTTCTCTGTGAAGTTTCTAAAGGCTAATATCGATACTCTAACCGCGCACATGCTTGATCCAAAGGTTCGTCAAAACAAGTTCGCTCGAAAAGAAGCGGTTAAAAGTACCATGAGTATTGTTTCGACAATCGCGATGGTACTGGCTTTAGCAAAGTTCATTGACCCCGATAGCGTCGAAGAAGATCCTCGCAGTACCAACTTTGGGAAAATTAAACTGTTCGGTCGTTGGACTGATATTACTGGAGGCATGGGTTCTCTAGTTGTTTTGGCTTCTCGATTAGTCCCAACTCAGAGAAATGGTGATTGGGGATGGTGGTATAAGAGTTCCTCTGGAAATTACACAAAACTTGGAGAAAATTACGGTAGCATGACTCCCCTTGACGTAGTCGAGAACTTTATTGAGGGTAAGCTCTCCCCTGTGGCTGGTGTGTTCCGCGATGTGTGGAAAGGTGAAGACTTCTCAGGTAACCCGATCACTGTCACAAGCGTTCTCAGAAACGTCACAACCCCTATTTCAATCAAGACATTCAACGAGTTGATAAAAGATCCTGATTCAACCGCCACCGATGTTATTGGATCTATGATCCTTGATGGGTTGGGTGCTTCGGTGAGTACCTACTTACCAAATCAATTTGATTGGAACAACAGTACAGGGAAAACCCTTCAACAATTCAAAGAGAAAGTCGGTCAAGAGAAGTTTGACAAAGCAAACGAACAATTCAATGAAGAATATACTCAGTGGCTCGAGGTAGTTATCAGAACTGATGAGTATAAAAATCTCTCTGATGATGGGAAACAGACTGTTCGAACCAACGGAAAATCTGAGATCGAAGACAAGATATTTGATGAGTATGGGTTCAAATATAAATCAAAAACAAAAACACCTGAAGAAAAGAACGAAGAAAAAACAATTAAAAGTCTAATCAAAGACACAATTAGTTATCTACAGGATTTTAGTTTAGTAAAACAAGCCTACGCGTCAGACGCCAAACCTGGAGAGTTACTTGCCTTTGCTGGAAACTCCAGGGAACAAGAGAAATACGACCAATTTTCAAAAGAATATCAAGAGGGTGAAGCCTCATACTACGACCCACTAGACCCGAATCAAACCCGAGAAGGGACTGATGGTATTGGAGCATACGGCCGACCGATTGAATCTGGATCGGTGGCGTTTGGTAACCGAGTATTTCACGAAGCTCTCAAAAAGGGCGAGGAAGTGTATATCCAGGTTAAAGGGTTCGAGGATGTTGAAACTCCGTATGGAAAAGGTGTGTTTAGAGTCGACGACACCATGAACCAAAGGTACAACAAGCAGGGTCAATTTAATATCGATTTTAGTTCAGAGGATGTTGGCCAGGAGAGAAAGAATAAAGGTCGCTACCCTATCGAGTGGAAGATTGTTGAGCCTAACAGTAGAAAAGTGACGCCAAAAAGTATTAAAGACATTATCCGCCAGATCGAGGAAGATAAAAAAGGGAGTAAACAGTACTTTGCTTGAAGCTCAGAATTAGTTTATTATTATAACAATGCCTAAAAAAATAAACATCGAGCTTATCGAAGACAAAATTAAGAACATACGCGAGGACGTTGACGATCTTGAGGATACTTTGAAAAAAGAGTATACCCCTCTCTCAACGACCAACATTATTGATACTCGAGTTAAAAAGTTTGAGTCACTGTGGGAGTGGGGAATTAAAATAGTTTTAGGAGCGATGATTATTGGAATACTCGCAGTCATAGGACTAAAATGAGAAAAAATACCTATCTCGAAACACTAACAGCCATTGTCTTCATTATTTTTGTTGGAATCATTCTATACTACTCGTTCTACCCATTCAAAGTTACCACACTTAATTCTATCGGCATCGACTCTGCTGAATACTGCCGTGGAGAGTGGGTTCAAATAGAGTTAAACTTCACTAAACACATGGACATTCAGGCTCAAATTAAGTGGTACATCGTTGATGGTATCGTGTACGAACTAGAATCACCAGGAGTCAGCCGACCAATCGGCGAAAACTTCCTTGTCATCGCCAAACAAGTACCTTACTCAATTCTCCCAGGTAAATACAATATGCGTATCGAGGCAACCTACCAAGTGCATCCATTACACAAAACTATCATCAACACTTGGAATACCCCTACTTTCACCGTACTTGATGCGAAGGACTGTGACGAGACTCCCGAAAGAAACCAGTCGTTTCCTGACCCAGTAAATAAACCAGACGACATTCCTTCTCAGCGATCAATCGATGAACAAACCTCAATTCAGATAAACAATCCTGAGACATTGTACCCAACTACTGTAATCATTGAACACGAAGACGAGCCTCAAGTTTTTACACCAGAACCAGAAAAATCTACCATCAAAGACATTCTTGAAAGAGTGAAAGGACTGTTATGACGATAAAACAAAACCTCGTACCAGCTTCCAAATACGCGCTCAAATGCCCTAATTCTATGACTCCAGTTGGGATCTGTGTCCATAACACAGCCAATGACGCTCCAGCAAAAAATGAGATCTCCTACATGGTCACCAATGCCCTACAAACCTCGTTTCACTTTGCGGTTGATGACATCGAAGCATGGCAGGGACTCCCACTTGATAGAAACGGCTGGCATGCTGGAGATGGATCTAATGGAGCAGGAAACAGAAAACATATTGGACTTGAAATCTGCTATTCTAAAAGTGGTGGGGAAAAGTTCACTAAAGCGGAAGACAACGCTACTGAACTCATCGCACAGCTTCTCAAAGAAAGAAATTGGGGAGTTGACCGAGTTAAAAAACATCAGGACTTCTCAGGAAAATACTGTCCTCACCGAACGCTTGATCTCGGTTGGGATAGATTTATAAATAAGATCAAAGCAAAATTGGAAGGAACTATGCCAGAAACAGTCGCGGTTGAAAAAGCTAAGTTTGAAGAATTGGTCGGAAAGTCTACAAAATACGACGCTTTTGTTGCGATCGGATTCAAAGAGGTTGCTGACATCAAAGAACTACAGCTTAAAGTTGAGCGTGTTGAAAAAGAAAACACCGAACTAAGAAAACAGCTTGCAGAAAATCCTATAACACCTCCAGCGAGTGATGTTAAATATAAGATCAATGGTAAGACGGAAACATTCACCACAAAAGAGGGCGTTCAGGTAACTATAAATTACACGATAGATCAATAGTTTTACGAAAAGATCAATAATCGCAGTGGTTTATGTTGAGTGCTAAGTTGTAATAACTATTTTGAAAGGGACTTATGCTAAATATGATCGGTTTTCTACTTCCAGCGTTGATTGACATGTTCAATCGTCGTATTAAAGACTCAGACGTCCGTTTTTGGGTGTCTGTTTTGACGTGTATTGCGGTTGGAGTTGGACTTGTTGTTCTTGAAACCAATGTATTTTTTGGGCTGACAGCTATTGAAGTAGTTGAACTCGTCGCCGTCAAATCGATGGCCATGTTTGGTATGGCTCAACTCACATACAAGAAACTTTGGGAAAACTCAGACGTCCGTGATAGCCTCGGACTTAACGCTAAAACTTTATAACACAGTTGTTAGTGAGATATTTCTTCGGCAAAATCCAAGTACCACTGAGAGAACTTTTCTTCTCCTATCAGTGCGTTGTATGATCTTTTGGTCAAAGAGACTGCTTCTTCTGGCCTAAATCCGTTATTGAGTATCGGAGCAAAATACTTAATCTCATTTCTCAAAACTTTCATCATTACGCAGTCTTGCGGTTTGAGTCCAGTCAGCTCGCAGATTGTAAGTGCCTCGTTTAGTTTGTCCTCCATGTCACTACCAAGAGAACCAGTCATGTCAATATATTTTATGGCTAAGTAAAAAATGTCGCCTATCTCTGAGGCGACTAAATAGGCTATGTCGGGTGTTGTTTCTATTGCTTCCTGGAGTTCTCCCCATTCGATCAGAAACCGTGCATAAATTGATTCTACTGTGTCGTTCTCCTGCCAAAGTTTCCGCTCCTTATTCTGTCTCAAAACTTCTTTCTGAGTATATGGAGTGATTGTTTCAGTAGGCATATACTAATAATAAGTAAAAAGGTGTCAGGATGGCAAGACTCGAACTTGCGATCTCAAGTTTCCAAAACTCGCGAGGACTCCATCTCCTCCACATCCTGTGGGGTGTCCGATCGGAATTGAACCGACTTCTATAGTTCCACAAACTATCGCTTTACCATTAAGCTACGAACACAGCTCCAGGGGAAGGGATCGAACCTTCGACTTCTCGCTTAACAGGCGAGCGTTACTACCACTGAACTACCCTAGATACTAAAAAACCGCCTCTTGGCGGTTCTATAAGCATAACAAACAGAACCACCTATGAGGGGATTGCTGGATTGTTATGTTTGGGGCTTTGACTAAGCATAAAAAAAGTATATCACAAAACTACTATTGACACGACTCCCTTTGTGTATGCTACAGTGAGTGTACGTCAACGAAAGTTGCAGTCCTACGGTAAGGGGACTATAAATGCAGACAATAAGAGAGTAAAATAGGTTCAGACCTGTTTTCGCATGGTAAGGTTAAACTTACCAAGTTGCACTCTCTTGTTGCACCTTACCAGCCGAAAGCAGGTTTTTTTATGTCAAAATACATATTTTTACAAGGGAAACTTACAAAATGGGGACGCTTAATTGCTCTGTATGAGCAGTACAAGCGTTTCGTAAAAAGCACCTGGTTTAGTTCACAAGATTAGACGAGGTGTTTTTTTGTTGGTTTAGCTTGTGTGCAGTAGATCAAGGATAAGACCCACCCCAACTTGTGTAGGAGGGGAGTAAAACAAGGCGCGCGGAACTTGGGGAAGCATCGACCTACACCCTCTACTGGCACAAGCCAAGCTAACAAATTGTTGGTTGAGTGAGGGCGGTTTTGATCCGTAGATCTTATGAGTCGAAAGCTCGTAACCGTTCCCACTCAGCTAATAACTGACGTGAGACATGAGCTTACCAGAGCTACTAGCAACGTAAAGACGCGGTAAACTGGTCGAGAGGCGAAGGGGAGAGACATTCTCAACTCGCGGTGTACAACGCACGCTTCTTATTCTGAGCTGAGGTACTATCAAAAAACCTCGGTCTGATTTCCCATGCCTGAAAGGAGACGTTAATTCTTCTCTTTCCAGACAGAGACATCTTTCTCAAAGCTCAGGGTAAGAAACATAAACTTATTACTAAACTAAATATATATGGGAAAACAAACTAACCTAAATCTAAAAGCAAACCGTAAATTAAAAAAACTCTTTGAAGAAAAAAAGATCAATTACTGTGAGCTTGACCTTCCTCACGACTGTACCGCTTTTATGGGTCTTACAAACGCGCACAGACATAAACGTGACTGGTACAAGGATAAACCAGAAGAACTCCTATGGAGTTTTAATCAAGTAGCCAAGATATGCCTTCCTGGTCACATGATGATTGAAGCAGACAGCGAAAAAACGGCCGACCTTTTTATCAGACTTCGCGGTGAGGAAATTATACCTCCAGAGTAAATTGGTGTTTGACAGCGTGTACACGCTATGATATTCTATATTCAGTAACAAATAAGAGGAATCAAAAAATGCCTTTACCCACACTCACAGAGCAACTCGAAGATCAATACTTTGAAATGCTTGAGGAAAACGGAATCGACTATCTTGATTACGATCAGGTCAGTAATGATCCACCTCACACACTCACCTCAGTAAAAGACAAGCATGTTTTGACCAAAAACCAAATGGCCAGAGAATTGGGTTACAAAAACTTTAAGGACTGGAAGTCAAAACAGGAGTAATTATGACACGATATTTTGAAATCGCATTTAGCGACCTATCATCAGAAGCACAAGAAAACATGGTCGATTCGATCATAGAGTCTTTAACAGGATCATACCAAGAGGAGGGAGAAGGATACCTAAAAAAATTATGGAACGATCCAAAACCAAAATCATGGCAAGAAGCATACTGTCGAATGTCAGCTATAGAATGGAGAATGTGGTCTGATTATGAAAAAGGAACACCAGACGCAGAAGTGCCAACAATCGACGACTGGAAGTATTGGATCGATGAGGAAATTAGAGAAAAAGCTGAAAATGCCTGTCACAGAGCAATGAAAAACTTAGAAGTAGAAGTTGAAATATAAAGGAGAAAAGTATGAAAAACTTATATCAAAAATTGTCTGAGGTTAGAGTTGACCTTCAAGACCTAGGGCTAAAAAAGACAGGTAAAAATCAAACCATTTCATATTATGAGTTGGGAGATTTCTTACCAGCAGTCAACGCTCTATGTAACAAAAAAGGCCTGTTCACAAGATTTAACATCATCAATGACAGGCGTACCGAAAAGGCGGTTTTAACTGTTTTTAATAGCGAGAAACCAGAAGAAAAAGTATCCTTCGTGTCTCCAACCGCAGATGTTGAGTTACCAAGAGGACAAAAGATTCAGGGTCTTGGAGCAAAAATTACTTACATGAGAAGGTATATGTTAATGATGGCTTTTGAAATTGTCGAATCAGATATTGTTGACTCGATCAATAAAGAGTTGGCTGGAGATCTTCCACAAGAAGAAATCGACAAAATCAATGCTACTAAAACATTCAAAGAGCTGACTACTGTTTGCGGTAAGCTAAAAGAAAAATACAAAGTTGAGGTCATCAACCCATTCTTTGAAAGTAAAAAGGTAGATTTGGAACAAAACACTGAACCAGTTATCAAAGTCGGTGAACAATTATTAAATAAGGAGAATAACTAATGAAAATATATAACGACCTTGTACAAGGAACTGACGAATGGTTCAAAGTCAGACTTGGAAAACTGACAGCTTCAACAGCTCAGGCAGTAGCCAGCAACGGCAAAGGACTAGAAACACTCTGTTTCGAAAAAGTCGCTGAAATAATCAGTGGAGTTCAAGAAGATGGTTACAAAAACGCTGATATGGAGCTTGGAAACGAACAGGAGAAACTCGCTCGATCAGCCTACGAAATGGAGACTGGACTTCCAGTCAAAACAGTTGGATTCATTGAACTGGATGAAAGAGTTGGATGTTCACCAGATGGACTCGTCAACGAAGACGGCCTAGTTGAGATCAAATGTCACAACGGAGCTACTCTTGTAAAACTTCTCTTTTCAGGAAAAATCGACACAAAATATGTCTGGCAAATGCAGTTTCAAATGTATGTAACTGGCCGACAATGGGTTGACTACGTTGGATTCAACGAGAACTTCCCCAACCTGAAAATAATCAGAGTTGAGCGTGATGAAGAAGCTATCGCCAAAATAGTAGAAGGTATTGAGACTGGACGAGAACAAATCAAAACCATTTTAGAAGGGTGTAAATGAAATCACCAAATGAAATATATAACGAGTCTCTTGATGAAATCTCCAAAGTAAACACGATCAACGATATTACTGTAAAGATCAAAGAGATCACCGACGCTCTCTATAAAAAAGAGTTGAGTAACTGGACTGGCGATCAAATAAGCAGAGCCATTACGAGTCTTGCAATCCTTAGAGTGAACCTTGGTCAAGATATGGTAAATGCGTCAGCTTACTATGACATCAGTTATATCAACCGAAAACTAACGTATGCAAGTGAGTGGAAGCCTACAAAGGCTAAATTAAACGCCCAAATGAACAAAGCTACCGTTCAAGACATCGATAGCGAGATCACTCAGGGTATCGCTGAGAAGCAGGAAAATGAAATAAAGGCTAAACACTACGCTGAACAACTCAAGGTTCTTTATGACAGCACAGAAACGCTCATTATGGCTATGCAGAGTCGACTTAACTTACTCAAGCAAGAGCGATTTGAATCAAGGAGTCAAACGTAGTATTGACAGCCTGTACACGCTATTGTATAAATAAATGAAGGATAAAATCATGCAAGAAAAAACACCAAAACAATTAAAGCCGTTTGTATTCAAACCCAAAAGCACACCAGAGGACATTGAGGTTATTACCACAATGAAAAAAGCTGGTCAAGGCCGAGGAGACATTTTCTATGTGATGATGCAACGACGCCCAGACGTCCACTCAATCACGATTGGACGATGGATTGATAGTGTAGAAGTCGAAAGGGAGGTTGAAAATGAACCAATAAAGCAGACGTAATTTATTAAAAGTTAAAGGTGGCGAATCCGCTACCATAAAGGAAAAATGCAAGAAAATACTAGATATATCTCAGACGAAGAAAAAGCAGTGATGGCTATTAAGAAGATTCTTAAAGTAGCTGTTCCAGTGGTCTTTGTCTTAATCGTACTCTTGTCATCAATGACGACCGTTGATGCTGGTCAGGTTGGAGTTGTTAAAAGGTTTGGTCAAGTCACTGGACGAGTTCTTTCTCCAGGACTTAGCTTCAAAACCCCATTCGCTGAAGGCGTTTCAAAGTACAACACTAAAAAGTTAACCTACGAAACAACGTCTGAGGTGAAGCAATCGGAGAGTCAGGCTGACTACCTCGATTATCCAGTTGATACCAACACATCTGACGGTCAACAAGTAGATATTTATTACACGATCCGTTTCAGTGTTGATCCAACCAAAGCAAATTGGGTAGCTCAGAACATCGGTGATGAAGAATCTCTTGTTGAGAAGATCGTCAAAACAGAGTCCCGAGTCGTGATGAGAAACATTCCTCGAGAGTTTGAAGCAAACGAACTCTACACAGGAAGCGTCCAAGAGGTTCAAAATCGAGCTTTTGAGGCACTCAACCACGTCTTCATCGACAACGGTCTAGTTCTTGATTCAGTTGGAATCCGAGAGATTAAGTTCTCAGAGGAATACATCAACGCTATCGAAGCCAAACAGATCGAAGCGGTGAGAGTAGAGACCGAAAAGAATCGCGCCGAGTCTGCTAAGTTCGAAAAAGAGCGAACTATCACTCAGGCTGAGGCTGAAGCAGAGAAACAAAGATTGCTTCAAGAGTCTCTTTCAAGCGAAGTTCTGCAAAATAAGTTCTATGAAAAATGGGACGGAAAATTGCCAAATGTTATCACTGGAGATAGCGACCTACTCCTAAACATAGGTCAGTAAAATACTGAGTTTGGCGGTAGCTCTAAAAACCGCCACACAGAAAGGAACTATGAAAAGTTACGACGAAATTGACTACGAACAAGAAAACCATCCTGGACTGATCGTACTCAAGGCAATATTTATAATTTTGGTAATAATGCTTATTTACCACCTTATTACTAGATATAACAACCTACACACCGAATACACATCATGTATGGAGTTGGTTACTTTATATAGTAACGCATGGGAGCAAACCAGATGACAGAACTTCAATTAAATATCCTCACTCTTTTGACACTCTACACAGTAATATTCACACTGCTTGGAGTTGTTATTTTTATAGCGATTAAATTAGCTCAGAGAGGCGATAAAAAATGAACGACCACGAACATCATTTCTTTAAGCACGGAAGCAAAACGTGTCCGTGGTGTGGAGAAAAGTTTGACATACCTATTAAAGCAGTAAAAAAATCTGATAAACTGAAAGGAGATGTTAAAAAGGAAAAATAAAACAAATGTACCCGCCCAGGATAAATGAACTCCAAATTGTAATCATGAACTTTATCAGCTCCTGGGGGAAAATGGAAAGAAAGCCGATTCCAATCCACATCATAATAGAGGAAATAACATCAAATAGTGTCACAGAGACACGAGTTGTCAGAGCAGTACGAGGCTTAGTAAAAAAGAAATATATTCGGAAAGCACTTGATCGATCTAGCAGATCATCGTATGTGCAACTGAAAAACACATAGGAACACATGAATCAATCAACCGCTAAATTACTACGAAAAGTCGCCAACATCTATGGCAAGAAAGAAAGCAGTCTCAAAAAGATGTATCTCGGTCTCAACGAGGATCAGAGAAAGCTCGCTCGAACCAGCTTTGCAGAGGTTGTTTTGAAGTATGAACGCGATATTGAAGTCCTCAACGCCAAGAAAGCTGAGGAAGAAAAGAAAGTTACTGACGATCTTGAAAGCAAACTCAGAATTGCTCATTGACGGCGTGTACACGCTATGATAATCTATTTACATAATGAAAATAAATATTTTAGACTTACAAAAGTACGTCGATGATAAACTCATCAAACCCCAAAATCACCCAGAACTAAATCTTATTATCTGGAACTACACCCAGAGATGCCAGTTTGAAAAGAAATGGGACGAAATTACCTCAATGTGTCGCGGTCTTATCACCGATCCAACTGGAGAAGTGGTCGCTAGGCCATTCAACAAGTTCTTTAATTGGGACGAACACGAATCCCCAGAACTCCCAAACATTCCAAGCGAAAAGTTCTCCGCGTATGACAAGATGGATGGCTCTCTTGGGATCACTTACCCAACACCAAATGGCTACGCGCTAGCCACAAGAGGATCTTTTACCTCAGATCAGGCTATCAAGGGTACTCAAATGCTTCATCATACCGAGATGTTCAAGCCAGGCATGACGTACTTATTCGAGATCATTTACCCAGACAACAGAATTGTTATTGATTATTCAGGAGAGGAAAAGCTGATCTTCCTGGGCGCTCGAGAAATTGAAACAGGAAAAGTGTACACAACCGACTGGTTTCCCGACATATCCAGTGTGTATGAAACTCCAAAAACTATTCTTGATTATTCAAAACCAAGAGACAACGCTGAAGGAGTGGTTATTCACTTCGAATCAGGACTCATGGTCAAAGTTAAGTATGAGGAGTATGTCAGGCTTCACCGATTGGTTACTGGTGTGACAGCTCGAAGCGTTTGGGACTTACTCAGAACAAACAAAGTGGAACTCATGGGTACACAAGAATACGCCATCAAAGAATTAGTTGAGCGTGTTCCAGAGGAGTTTTCAGAGTGGGTAAGAAACACCGCAAAAAACCTCGTGGATGAGTTCATTATGTGCGAGTACACCTGTTCCAATGTTGTCGAGAAAGTAAAGAACCTAGAGTCAAGAAAAGATCAGGCGATCAAAATAATGGAGCTGTGCAAGGCCATTCCAAAACAAGGATTAAGTGGCGTTTGTTTTCTGATGCTTGATAAGCGAGATTATGTCGAATCTATCTGGAGAATATTACGTCCAGCTCACGAAAAACCATTCAAAAAGGATATAGACGCATGAACACAATTCTAAAAGTCCTCGTTGGATCTCGCGCCCACGGCCTACATACTGAAAGCTCAGATTATGACTGGAGAGGTGTATTCGTTACACCTACTCAGGAGATCTTGAAGCTCGGTGGTACGACTCAACAAACTAGTTGGATCGAAGGAAAAGAAGACGACACTTCATGGGAAATTGGGAAGTTTCTCCTCATGGCCACTAAATGTAATCCAACGGTCTTGGAAGTATTTAAGGCCAAAGCACATTTTGAAGACGATATTGAGCGAGAGTATTTCAATCAATACGGAAAACACCTCAAAGCGTTGTTCCCTCACGTTTGGAACTCAACCGATGTCAGAAACGCCTTCGTGGGATATGGACTCAATCAGCGAAAGAAGTTTTTAGAGAACAAGGATGTTCGTCCTCACAAATACGCAGTCGCTTATCTTCGAACGCTCTACATGGCTGTTCAGTTGCTTGAGACTGGAGATTTTACCGTCGACATGACAAACGAGCCAATCTTCCCAACGCTCAAGGCTTGGAAGAACAAGGACTACCGATTGGGAGAAGTTATAGACATTACTCGAGAATGGGAGATTAAAGTTGAGGAAGCCTATCAGAAGAACCCTGATAAGAAAACCAACATCGAACCAGTCAACGAGTTTTTATTACAAGTAAGGAGGGATTTCTGGTCATGAAAACAATTATTTTACTTAAAGGACTACCAGCAAGCGGAAAGAGTACGTTTGCCAAACAACTACTGGAAGAACGACCAGGTGAGTACGTTCGTGTGAATAAGGATGAACTTCGCGCTATGCTCCACAACAGCAAATGGTCAAAGGGTAACGAAAGACAGATCCTTCGCCTCAGAGATACTATCATTGAAGACGCTCTGACTGAGGGTAAAAGCGTTATTGTTGACGACACCAACCTTGCTCCAAAACACATGGCTCGCATGACTGAGTTGGCTCTCAAACACGAGGCAAACGTTGATGTGTACGATTCCTTCCTAGATGTTCCAGTTGAGGAATGTATCAAACGAGATCTTCAGCGCCCAAACAGTGTTGGCGAGAAGGTTATTCGCAAGATGTACAAGCAGTTTATTGAGGAAAAAGCCGAAAAGAAGGCTCTGAGTCCGTTGGTTTTTGACCCATCCTTACCCTATTGTGTGATATTCGACATCGATGGAACTCTGGCCACGATTGGTGATCGATCTCCCTACGATGGAAAGGGCTGTGCAGTCGACCTACCAAATAAATCAATCATTGAGTTGAGACACATGGTTTCACGCTACGAAGCAACCAAAGTGATTCTATTCTCAGGAAGAAACGGTGACTCACTCCCAGAAACCGAAAAGTGGTTACTGGAAAATGAGATTTACTTTGATGAACTCCACATGAGAACTGCTGGCGACGCCAGAAAAGACGCGCTTATTAAACGAGAGATGTTTGATAAGTATGTAAAGGATAAGTATAACGTCAGATTTATTGTTGATGATCGAGACCAGGTCGTTGAGATGTGGCGTTCTATGGGGATCACTTGTCTTCAAGTAAATTATGGCGATTTTTAACAGTTGACAGCGTGTACAGGCTATTATATAAATAAGTTAGAAAGGAAATAATGAGAACACTTGCAAGCATACAAAGGATTATTGACCTACGACCCATTCCTGGCGCTGATGCGATTGAAGTTGCCACGGTACTCGGATGGCACGTTGTCGTAAAAAAGGGAGAGTTTCGAGTTGGCGACCTCTGTGTGTATTTTGAAGTTGATTCACTTCTCCCAAAGCTCGACATTTTTGAGTTTCTAGCCAAAAACGGCACAAAGAAAATGTTGATAGATGGTAAGAATGTAGAAGGCTATCGTCTCAAAACAGTCAGACTTCGCGGTCAAGTGTCTCAGGGACTCATTACTCCTCTGGTCGACGACAAAGTCCATCACGAGGGAGAAGACGTCACTGACATATTGGGTGTGTATAAATACGAACCCCCAATGCCAGGAGAACTTCAAGGAATTGCTAAAGGCAATCTTCCAGGGGATATTCCAAAAACAGACGAGACTAGAATCCAATCATTCCCAAAGGTTTTGACCAGATATAGCGATGTTAAGTTTTTCATCACTGAAAAGCTCGACGGAAGCTCAACCACAATCTTTGTTCAAGACGGTGAGTTGAATGTGTGTGGTCGAACGGTGAACTGGAATCGAGAATCTGATAACTCCTACTGGAAAGCAACGATCGCAAGTGGTTTAGATGAGAAAAAAGACCAAATCGGAAAGATTGTTCTCCAGGGAGAATTAGTTGGAGAGGGTATTCAAGGAAACAAACTCAAGATCAAGGGTCAAAAGATATTCTTCTACAACGCCTATGACCGAGAATCCGCGCGGTATCTCAATTATAAAGAGTTTATCGCGGTTTGCGCTAAACTTGGCATACCTACCGTTCCAATCATCACTGGTGACTTCTCACTCTCTGGCCACAACGTAGACTCTCTCGTTGACTATGCCACACGAAAATCAGAGATGAATCCCGACGTTTGGGCTGAAGGTATGGTCATTCGACCTCTCGAAGAAATGCGAGATCCTGATCTTGGAAGACTCAGTTTCAAAGTAATCAATCCGAACTTTTTATTAAAATACGAGGACTAACATGAGAAAAAAACTATACGACATCGTCAAAGACTTACTGGTTACATACCCAGAGCTTAGAAACTCAGATAGAAAGCTCCTCTGGGCTGTATGGTGGAAGAAAGGGTTAGTTATCGGTGACGAGCCAGAGCGAAGTTTCATCAAACGAGACTCGTTCTACAGCGCTCCTCCAAGTGAGTCAGTAACCAGAGCCAGACGCAAGGTTCAAGAGAATCATCCCGAACTCATGGCTAGTAAAGCAGTCCAAGAAGCTCGAGATAAGAAAGAATCAACTAAGGGCATGTTCGCTTACCACGAATAGACTTGCACATCATCGGTCTTTTCTGCTATTCTGATAGAAGCCAAACTCTATTCAGAACGGTAGAAAAATTATGTTAGACCGATACGCAGTATTTTCAAATCACGCAAAAGAGCGACTCAAAGAATGT
>Ga0100403_1001373_pt1 | contig 22080 bp, 21 predicted proteins | sample CryGeymet201501t_FD_83663 | JGI IMG/M metagenome (GOLD analysis project Ga0100403, IMG submission 83663) | Groundwater microbial communities from Crystal Geyser aquifers in Utah, USA - Crystal Geyser metaG 2015-01t | ecosystem: Environmental > Aquatic > Deep subsurface > Groundwater | place... | reverse complement strand
ATCAAAGTGTCTTTTAGGGGAGGGGCATCTTTGGCTGCGAAGTCAGCAGCTGTTGCTGATATCAGGTCAAAGCCTGCTCCAGGCTGAATGATCATTCCTGCAATCAATGCTAAGGAGATCGCAATGGCTGTCGTTAAGAGATACAGACCAAGTGTCCAGCCGCCAACGCGCCCAAGCTTCTTAATGTCATCAAGCGCTGCTGTTCCGCAAACGAGTGACACAAAAACAAGTGGCACAACAAGCAGCTTCAAACTCGCGATAAAGATTTTTCCGCCCACAATAAGCACATCCATAACGAAACCGTCTGTATTGAATGAGGTGGTGTTGAAGATGATACCGAGCAAAATTCCTGTCGACATGGCGATGAGTATTTTGAGGGTGAGATTCTTGGGAGCGTGAGCTTGTGACATGCCTAATAGTTTACGGCATTATCCCCTCAAATCAAATTTCACAGGTCTTAAGATTGGATCTTAAGGTTGTATCTCAAGATCAAAACCAATTTTAAGCGTTAAGTTCGGCTAATCGATCACGAATCTCTCTGATTCCTTCGAGATCGCCAAGATCCTCAAAACACTTGGAAGCCATCTGATAGGCCTGTTGAGCGTTTGATGGCTCCTCTTGCTTTAGCAGGTCTCCTTTGAGCCTATAGAAGCAAGCTCGTTCGCAGACATCTCCAGATTCAAAATCTAGATTTTCGTATTCCTGAAAGTAATTTTTCGCTACTTCCGGTTTCTCTAACAATAAATTCAAGTAAGACAATTCGTAGAGATTCACGCATATCGATAGCTTCGTATCTTGGCTGTCGGGAGATAAAATCTGGAGAAGTTGTCTTTCTGTTTCAATGATCTCTAGAGCTTCTTCATAGAAGCCCATCTCTCTTCTCATCCACGCCATATTGTGCAGAGATTTGTGATCACCTGTGGATTCAAAATCTTTTTTGTAAAGCTGGTAGGCTTCTTGAAACTCTTGGTTTTGGTAGTGTCGAAAGGCCGCTTCCCAAAGAGGATTGGAAAGCTTTTCTGTGCTCGAGTTATCTGTGGAATTTAAATTAGTTTGCATATTCACTAAGACCTCTTTTCAATAATAACTCTTTTTTCGCAGAATTCATCTATCGCAAATTCTGGACCTTCTCGTCCCGAGCCAGATTGACCCATTCCGCCGTATGGCATGGGTTCTAGACGCAATGTAGGGCTTTCATTGATCATAACACCACCATAGTTGAGGCGTTGCATCGCAAGACCTTTAATTTTTTCGTCGTCTGTCCAGACCGAACACTGCAACCTCATGGGGAGCTCGTTGGCATGTTGCAAAAATTCCTCTATGCCTTCGCAGGGCAAAAGTCCTACCATTGGCGCAAAACATTCTTTAGTTAAAAAATCCTCTTTCCCGCGAAAACCTTCCACAAGTTGTGGAAGTGAAAACTTCGCTTCCCAAGCGTCGCCAGAATACAGAACGTCATTAATGCTATCTGAATCACTCATCGTGGGTGTGATTTCAGTTAACTGCAGTCCCTCATTGGTGAGGGACTTTTTCAATTCTTCAACTCGATCAAAAGTCGCTTCATCAACAAGCGGGCCGTAAACCACTCCTTCATTGGCAGGACTTCCCGCACAAACTGCGTTAAGAGACTCGAGGAGCGCTTCACGAAATTCACTCGCTATGTTTTTGTGAACATGAATGTTTTGGGTGGATATGCAAACTTGTCCAGAGTAGGCGAGCGCGCTTTTGGCGAGGATCTCGGCCGTGCCCCCAATGTCTGCATCTTCATGCACATAAACCGGAGCCGCTCCACCAAGCTCAAGAATGAATGGTTTCGTCGTGAGGGCTTTGAGGCTCCAGCCAATTTTATCTGAGCCGGTGAATGATACCTGCTTGATGCGATCGTCTTGGATCAATTTGCGCGTGGTCTCGTCGTCACAAAGAAAAGTGTTGAGCATACCCGCTGGCAATGATTCTGCTTTGCAATAATCCGTTAGGCACAGCGCTGTTAGCGCAGCTTTTGGCGAAGCTTTTAAAACAACCGGACAGCCGCTCGCAATGGCCGGGGCTAGTTTGTGCATAACAAGGTTCAAAGGAAAGTTGAAAGGGGTGATCGCAAGCAGCGGCCCTCGTCCTACGTATTCCCAATAACCCGAATAATCGCTCCAAGCTGGTCGTTCGTTGGTCGGAAGTTTGCGGTGGCCCGCGGGACCAAGCTTTTCCTCCGCCGCTCGAAGTGTCCATTCGATGGTATCTACAGCACGGTCCACTTCGCCTCTAGCAAGGTCTATCGGTTTACCGACTTCCTGCATGATGAGCTGGGCCATGTTTTCTTTTTGCTCCACAAGGCGCTTACGAAGCCGGCGCAGGAACTCAAGTCTTTCTTGAAGAGGGAAGTATCCTTCCTGAATCTGAAGGTGGCTTTGATGAGCGCCTTCCACACAGGCTTCGTAGAGGTCTGGATCGTCCTTCTGGGCTTCAAATATGGCGACCTCGGCTAGGAGGTTGTCAGGCGAAACGCTGCTCTTGACCGGTCTCCAGGACTTCGAGTGAACGTAGTTAGAATTGATGAAGAGACCGTATTTTCGTGCCATTTGTGCTTATTAGCTAAAATTAAAGGGCTTCTCGTGCAAGGACCGATTCGGAGAATGTGGCGCCCTGCTTTCAAAAATCGTGAATTCTGGCAATTCCCTGGAAATAAAGGCGAAAAAGCTTTATCTTTCATCAAGTCATGTTTGAAACCCCAAGGGCCTCGAATCTAGAAGCAACTCTCAAAGAAATTTGTGATCTGCTTGCAACGATCAAATCACCCACGCGTGATGACTGGGACCCCTTAAGGCTCGGGCTTCTCCTGGCGAAGCTCGAATACGAAGATCTTGATGTGGATGGACAGTTGGCTCTCTTCAAGGAGACCGCCCAAAAACATTTGAAGGAACTTCCTAAGACGAATCAGATCTGGGAGCGGGTTGCTTTTGTTTCCAAAGTTTTCACAGAAAATTTTGGCTTCCAAGGCGACACGACCAACTACTACAACATCAAGAACTCGTTCATGAATGACGTGCTCCTAAGGCGCAAAGGAATTCCTTTGACCCTTTCACTGGTCTACATGGCGCTTTGCCGTGAGGCCGGACTCAAGTCTGTGGGCGTAGCGTTCCCCGGACATTTCCTTGTTCGAATCATCAATCCTGATGAAGAAAATGCAGCCGTTGATTGGAAGCAACATCGTTTCATTGATACCTTTGATGGCGCAAAAGTTCTTAGCGTCGACGATTGTGAAAAACGTTTGGAAGAGTGGACCCGTGGCGTATTGGCCTTTGGTCCTGAAGCTCTCAAAACCGCCCATCCTCAAGGGATTGCTTCACGCTTGCTTCGCAACTTAAAGGCCATCTTCTCCGAGAAAGAAGACCTAGCGAGAATGTATTGGGTTCTCACGGCTCTCATCGAAGTTTGTCCTGACGAGCGCATTGAGAGCTTGAAGGAGCGCGGACTTCTTATGGGGAGAATGGGGCGCTACCAACAAGCCGCCGCCGATTTGAAGCACTACATTTCTTCTTGCGATGATGCCGCCAGAGTTTCCCACGCCGAACGCCTCCTTCAATTCTTCGAAGGCCAAAAAGATTTCACGAATTGATCTGCCTTTTCTCGTAAGTTTGCATTGTCGATTCCTGTAACGCCTATGTTACAGCATAATTCGCCTTAATTGCTGCGCTGCATACTGCCCTTTGCGTTGACCCTCCTATATCGAGCTACTAAATCTGGGGTCCATATCTCAGGGAGCGGAGAAATATGAAACTAGCAAAATTATCATCATTGATGATGTCAACATTACTATTTGGACTCAGCGGAGCCTGGACGCCTCTGGCAAAAGCCGGAGACCAAATTCCTATTTGTTTTTTTGTGGGAGCAGGCGGTGGATCTAATTCTACTCTCGTAGTTTTTAAGGATGAAATGAAAGCACGGGGAATCGAGTGGGTTCCCTTTACTCCCGGCACGGTGGGAACAGTTGTGGAGAGAGCTGTCATTGTGGGGTCCATGATTCAAGAAAAGCTAGATGCGGACCCCAATTTCAAATGCCATGCTTTTGCCTACTCCATGGGGGGGCCGGTCATTCGCTACCTCTATCACCATGTTCCCCTCAAAGTGAAGGGGCGAAAAATTCATACCTCAAGAGTCATAAAGAGTATGACATCATTTTCATCTCCTCATAGAGGGACTCCTTTGGCGGGATGGCTTCGTCGATATGCTCCGAAATATTCGAGAGGTGTTGAAGACCTTTCTGAGCAGAACATGCTCAAGTACAACAGCCCGGATTTTCCCGAAACTTTTTCACCAATGCCAAAAGAAATTCCTTCATTCTCCTATCTGACTTTTATTGAGTCAGAGGATGAAGCTCAGTCCTTTCTTTTTAAGGCGGGCTTTCAGCTCATCGTGAAAATGTACGGACCCAGAGGGCTCGACACTCGCAATGATGGCATCGTTCCTTTGACGTCTCAGCCTTTCGGAGAACCTTTAGCTGCAGTTAAGGCATCCCATGATTATTTCGATAGCGATATCGGACTGCGTCCGTGGGCGCCAGACATCTACGAGCTGCATTGGAATTTCCTTGAAGGAAACTTGGCTAGTCCTCGACCTGCTTCGGTTTCATTGGATAGGACGATCGATACTCTTTTGGATTCCGACCTTGTGAAGTTCGCTGAGTCGCCGACTAGGGCAATGCTCAGTACATTTTGACGGTACATTCTGACGGCACTATACGGATCTTTTAAAAATGGTAGCGTAGAGTCGCTTTGGCGTAGATGCCAGAGAGGCTTTTGCGTTTGATTTGTGCGATCGTCGCATCGAAGTCTGTTTGAGACAAAAACATCATGCGATATCCGAGTGCGATTCCGATGTTGGTATCATCAAGCCAAGCCATGCTGATGCCGAAAGCTGCATGCGCAAGTGCTGCGGCTGACTGATCTCGCACTGTCGGTTGGTTGAGGTTCGTAGACTTGAGTTCCATGTTATAGAAGCCAATCCCAAGACCCGCTTCCACTTCTGGCGCCCAAACACCTTTGGCCCATTGCCATTTAGCGACGCCTTCAATGGGGAACATTTTCATTTTGGCTGTTTGGAATTCGGTAGAGCTTGATCCATTTCGCAAGCGGGACTCGTAAGTTTCATAGGCAGTAGATACTCCAAGGTCGAGATGTTCTGAAAATCGGTAGAACACTTCCACTCCGAAAGCTCCAGAAATCTGGTAGCGATAGTCAGAACTAGTAGATGAGATCGTGGCGTTGAAGGGGCGGGCACTAGGAATGACAGAATAAATCTGTGCACCGATGGAAAGGCGATCTCGAAATTTGAGGACGCTGTTTTCTGATATGTCTTCTTCGGTCGTAATGAATTTGGGTGCAGCCATGGCATCTCGGCCCATCACAAGACTCAGCAAGCCTGAGAAGAAGAAGCCATAAGTGCAATATTTACGAAAATTTACCCACGCCATGTCTATTATTATGCTGACAGCTGTCCAATTTGTCGACAATAGGGCCTGTAAGAAATCCAGCACTTAGTCAAAATAGTCCTTGGCCCGTCTATTGCACCTTATAAAGGGCATAAAAGGCAGGTATAGACGATGAATCGAGTTGTAAAAGCACAAAAGTTGAAGCTGGCCCTGGTGGTTGAGTCTGGACTAAGTCTTGGGGATATCTTTCCCCTATGTGAAAAACGTCAGGTCATTGGCCGGCGAATGGATGCTGCGATCCCTGTTGAGGACTCAAAGGTCTCTCGCGACCATGCCATTGTGGATTACCGCAATGGATTTTTCTATTTAGTAGATTTGGGTTCTACCAACGGAACCTTTGTTAATGGACGTAAGGTTCAACATGCGATTCGATTGAATCTTGGGGATCATCTTCGGTTTGGATCATCAAGTTTTAAGGTTGAGCTTATGAAAAAAGTTCAAGAGTCTACTCCCAAGCGTTGGCATGAGGCTACGAATGTCGACCTAAGAGTTTTTGATCATTCCCCTCAGGCATCGCTACAAATGGGCGCCTCATCAAAAATCAATCCCGACCGTTTAGAAGCCGGCGAAGATCTTTCGATTATGGATTCTGATAGTGGTGAAATTAATATTTCGAGCACGCCATCCGCTAGACTCGGAAAAGCTCTAAGCAATTCCATCCCGCGCTGGTTGTACTTGGTGGATAGAGACCGTGCCGCTTCACCGAGTAAGCAACAGGGACTGATGCTGATGATTCTCATCTGCTCTTTACTTGTTTTATCTGCAATCTTCGTGGGCTTTGATGCTACGGCATCACGATAACTGTGCTACAGCCTCTAGATGATTTACTTCGATCGTCTGCGACGATTTCTTTGGTATTCATTCACATACTTGTCGTGAGTCTTGTAGTCTTTTGAGAAGACATGAGTACCATCATTCCTAGATACAAAAAATAAATAATCTGTAGAAGCCGGATCTACCGTTGCTTGGACTGCGGACTTGCCAGGATTGGCGATAGGACCCGCCGGAAGGCCCTTCATCTTGTAAGTATTGTAGGGAGATGGGGTGAGAAGGTGAACCTTTTTGAGGTTCCCGTCAAAGTTGGGCATCAAGCCGTAGATCGTGGTGGGGTCGGCCTGCATGCGCATCCCCTTGTTAAGGCGATTCCAATAGACTGAGGCAATAGTGGGTTGTTCGTCGAAGTTGCCGCTTTCTTTCTCTACAATGCTGGCTAGTGTAATCAGTCTATGGCGGCCTTCCGGAGTGTTGCCCCAAGGGTGTTTAGCTAGCGTTGGAGCGATGTTCTCCTCAAAAAGTTCTAGCATCTTATCGATGATTTTTTCAGGTGAGGTGTATTTGTGGAAGGTGTAAGTCTCCGGGTAGAGGAAACCTTCCAACGTCGCTTCAACGCCTTCAGCCTTCGGCTCGGGGACTCCCATTCTTTTTAATCGATGAGGAGCTCGAATCCATTTTTGAAAAATGGCCGGATCAACGTTCAGTGGTTCCTCGGCAAAAATGTTTTGAATATCCCAAATGTTAATGCCTTCTCGTATGACGATCTTGTATCCCAGAGGAGTGCCGCTTAAGATTTGCTCGAGTATTTCAGAGGCAGAATTTTCGCTGACATTAATTTCAAATTCTCCAACATGTAATCTAGAGGCCGCATCGCTTAGGCGAGTCCAAATCTTGAAGGGAATTTCGGGGATGACGATGTCCTTTATTGTGAGTTCTTCTCTTAGGGCATTGAGGCTCATTCCTGGTTTGACGTCGACTTTGAGTGACGATGAAGCGCCGTTATACGCTGTTTTAAGATGGAACTGCCAAGCACCAAAAGCAATGGTGGTAATGGCAATGAAAACGATGGGCAATATAGTGAATAATACTTTTTTCATGATTGGACCTTATTTAGAAACTCTTCTTTTAATTTTATGAGTGTGGGGTCTTCAAAGAAACTCGTGATCAAGGCGCATGCGACGAGTGAGTCTTCATTGTCAGCACCTTTTTGTTCCCATGATGTGTTTTGTTCAGGAACTAATGCGACTGGAATGCTAAGCAAGTCCTCTAGTTTTCGGGCAAATCGTTTTGCATTTATACTTGAAGGCGTCTCTTCTCCTTGGGGGCCTCGAGGGTCTCCAAGGATTAAAAGAGCAGGCTCTTCTTGCTGAATCAAAATCATCAAAGCACTTTTGTCGTCCGAAGTGAGGCTCCAGATCTGGCCAGCAGGAGCCCTCTGCCAAGTGGACCGAGGACTGACTACAATTCCTTTTATGTCAGCCTTTGCGAGACCTACTTTTTTGAGTCCCCAATCAAGAGCTAGAATTCCGTCAGACACAAAGACTCACTTTTTACTCACACCAATTTACAGGTTTAAGATTTAAAGTAGTTAAACAATCCAAGTCGACTGAGATCGTTAAAGAATACAACTGCGATCAAACCCATGAGGACCAAAAATCCAGCTGTTGTCCAATATTCTACAATCCTTAGACTTAGCGGTTTTCGTCTTACGGCTTCAACGGCAAACAAGAGCAGGTGACCACCGTCGAGCACGGGAATCGGGAGTAGATTGAGAATGAAAAGGTTGAGCGAGATGAAAGCCATCATTCTAACGAAAGCTTCCCAGCCTTGTTTCACGCTGTCTCCAGCGATCTTTCCAATGAGGATTGGTCCACCCAAAGTCTTGTGAGAAATTTTTCCTGTCGCTAGGTAATAGAAAGATTGGGCCATGGAAACTGTGAGATCCACACTCTTATCCCAACCCAATTGAATCGCATGTCCAAAGCTATCTGCTTTGAGTTTGTAGGTCATGGGAGGGGCGGGAAGGGCGAGGAATGCTGCTCCGATCTGGAACTGTTGTTTTTCTGTTTCAGTTACAGGGTCCGTCGTTGAAACTTTTTCTGGCTGCACGCTAGCTGACATGCTTTCTCCACCGCGGAGCCAAGAAATTTCAATACTGTTTCCAGCGCTTGCTAGTTCTTGTAGGCGGCTTTTGAAGCTTTGAAAGCTCTGGATGTTGGCGCCGTTAAGCTGGCGAATTTCGTCTCCTTTGGCGAGACCGAGTTTGGCTGCAGGTGTGCCGTCCATGACTTGAATCACAACGAGTTCTGAGGAGCTGAAACCTGCATCGGAAATTGAAGATGGCATTTTGTCATCAGCGCGAGTCCAGGCCATTGTGTAACTTTCAGTGACTGGTTGCTGTGTTTCTGCAGACTCTTCGCCTTCACTAATTTGCGTAGATTGGCCTCTAAGAATGATTTGTCCTTCCGTCGCGTTGGGTGCTTGTTCCGCGATATACGACCAAAGATTTTGTAGTTCTGAGAATGTTCTTACGTTGAAAGACTGAGTGAAAGATCCAATTTGAGTCTCAATGCTTTCTATCCAAAAACCGTCGGGAATTTGCCTGTTGGCAGCCCAAGAATTCGCGGCCACTTGAACGAGTGGGGCTCTACCTTGTTCTTCGACGCCCGGTAAGATACCTTGTTCTTTGAATACACCCAGGTTTGGGTCTCTTGCCATTCCTGTGATGGGTGAGATTTTGAATTGCATATTCTCTGCATCTTTGGTCCATGAGCTTTCACGTTTGATGTTAAGCGTGAGTTCTTGTCCGACATTTGCAGTGATGGCTTTGCCGAGATCGCTTTGCTCTAGCACGCGAATATTTTGTCCGTTGACGTCTAAGCTCTCCACCCAGTCGCCACTGCGAAGTCCTTGTTGGTAACTAATAGAACCTTCAAGAACGCGGTTCAATACGGGGGCTTGGCTTGGAGCACCGGAACTGTAGAGAACAACAAAAAGAATCACCGTCAAGGCTGCGTTGAAAAGAGGGCCTGCAAGAACGACTGCTGTTCTTTGCAAAAGAGATTTATGTCTAAAGGAACGATGTTCCATTTCCTTCGGCACTTCTTCGCGCGGGTCTTGGCCCGTGAGTTTCACGTAGCCACCGAGAGGAATTAGGCTAAGGGCGTACTCTGTTTCGCCATGCTTAAATTTGATGATCTTGGTGCCCATTCCAATGGAGAAAGTCTCCACACGCACGCCGACAGCTTTCGCTAAAAGAAAGTGTCCGAGCTCGTGAATGAAAATGAGAATACCTAGGAGAAGAACGAATCCAAATATATAGGTCATCCAGGTAATTTAAGACAGTTTTGCCCCTAAATCCCTCTTAAATTCCTTAATTTGTGCACTCTGACGCGCTATGTGATGGCTTCGAACGATACAGAAAGAGGATACAGACAAAAGACTACAGGCAAAAGACTACAGAGATCAGAATAGAAAATAAATGATCGGGAAGACAAAGACTAGTGCATCGGTGCGGTCTAAAAGTCCACCATGACCAGGTAGCAATGTTCCTGAATCTTTCATTCCTGAATCTCGTTTGATCATGCTTTCCAGTAGATCACCAAGCATTCCCAATGGAGAGGCGAGAAAGCCTAGCAGTAGGGTGGAACTAATTGGCATCTGCCTGGTAGCTGGCGATAATTTCCAGGCACCCCAAACCACAAGCGCACCTAGTATCGTTCCTAGTAGAGAGAAGTATGCCCCCTGCACTGTTTTCCCCGGAGAAAGCTGAGGCCATAATTTTTGTTTGCCAAAGCGCTTTCCGCCAAAATACGCGGCAGCATCACCAAAGGCAACGGATGTGATTCCCATGAAAAGGAGCTGCTGGCCGTGAGGCTTCATGGCGATAGGGCCGACAAATCCAAAAAGTAGAAAGATATAGAGAGTCCCGAGGACAAAACGCTGAATGAGAAACCAAGCTCTCTCGGGAGTTTCGTCAGTTGGTTTGACCCAGCCCCAAACTCCCAAAAGTCGCTCGAGAGCTAATACTGAGAATGAGCCGAATAAAGAAAGGTAGAACCAAAAATAAGAGTTTGGCCCCTGAAAAAAACTCAAGGTAAAGGCCGATAACACCCACGCAAATCCTGCTAGGTAGAATGATGATTTGTCCTTGATGGTGGTGAGGCGGGCGAATTCTCGCCAACCAATAAGTCCACATATAAGGGCGAAGAGGAAGATAAAAATAGGATTTAGGAAAAGAAGGACGAATCCTACAACGGTCGCAGCAAGTAGGGCGTAAATCCAGCGGGTGCGAAGTTCTTTTGTCATTTATAGGCTTTCATCGGTATTTCCAAAGCGACGTTTGCGTTTGGAAAATTGTTTAAGTGTGTCTCCGAGCATGGCAGGGGTAAAGTCCGGCCACGGAGTATCTAGGATCATGATTTCTGAGTAAGCAAGCTGCCACAATAGGAAATTGGAAATTCTAGATTCGCCACTAGTTCGGATCACGACATCCGGATCAGGCATGCCAGCAGTATAGAGATGATTAGAAAAATATTCGTCGTCGATATCGGAGAGTTGGATCTTACCATCGGCATAGTCACGGCAGCTTTGTTGAACGGCTCTGAGAATCTCAGCTCTGCCGCCATAGCTAATACAAAAATTGAGGATCATTCCAGTGTTCTGGCTGGTGACTCCAATGGAGTTGTTTAATATATCCAGAATCTCTTTAGGGATTCGGTGAGTTTGTCCTAGGGCGTTGAGTTTGATGTTGTTGTCGATGAGCTCTTGAGTTTCTTGGACAAGATAGTCCCTCAGAAGCTTCATGAGCATTTCAATCTCAGCAGCCGGTCTGCCCCAATTTTCAGTCGAGAAGCAATACAGCGTAAGAATTTTAACACCTAAACGGTCAGCTTCACGAATGATGTCTTTGACGGTTGCCGTGCCTTGGGCGTGTCCCAAGCTGCGATTCCAGCCTTTGGAGGTGGCCCAACGACCGTTGCCATCCATAATAATGGCAACGTGCTTGGGCACCTTGTTGCGTTCGATTTTTACGACATTCTCTGCATCGATTTCAGGTTGTGAAAATGTCTTTGAAGCTTCAACAGCTGGATTGATAGTTTCCATTAGACTGTCATTACGTCCTTGATTTTCGCTTCGACCAATTTGTCCACTTCGGCCACAAAAGTATCTGTGATCTTTTGGACAGTGTCTTGGAGGCGCTTTGAGTCGTCTTCAGAAAGCTCTTTAGATTTTTCTTTGCTTTTGATTTCCTCGTTCACATCACGGCGAATGTTTCTGACGGCGATTTTTGTGTCTTCCCCATACTTCTTCACCGTTTTGGCGATGTCTTTACGACGATCTTCCGTGAGAGGAGGCACGTTAAGGCGAATGACTTTTCCGTCAACGTTGGGGTTGAGGCCAATGTTGGCGGCGATGATCGCTTTTTCAATTAGGGGGATGGCCCCCTGGTCCCAACTAGCAATCTGAACGGTTTTGGGATCCGGGATGGAGACTTGGGCCATTTGACTGATCGGGGTAGGCGTTCCGTAATAATCTACTTTAATGTTTTCAACGAGCGCAGGAGTAGCGCGTCCAGTTCTGACTCGGGACAACTCACTTTTTAAGTTCTCCACAGTTTTTTCCATTTTTGGTTTGGTTGTAACTTCGACTTCCATGTTCTGCTCCTAGAAATTGACTAAATTTTATAACCGAGATCAATTTTTCGCACTGACCTCGATTGTCTAATGCTAATTTAAAACAAGGCTGCAAGCGATCAAACGCTAACAATGGTTCCTACTTTTTCACCTTTAACGAGTCTTGCGAGAGCGCCTTTTTCTTGCAGATTCATCACGACGATGGGCAATTTGTTGTCCATGCACAAGCTAGTCGCTGTGCTGTCCATGACTCCGAGGCCCTTGTTGAGGACGTCGATGTAGCTCAAACGCTCATATTTTTTCGCATCCGGATATTTCTTCGGATCTTTGTCGTAAATGAAATCTACTTTAGTCGCTTTCACCAAAACATCAGCTTCTACTTCCATCGCTCTAAGAGCTGCGGCAGTGTCTGTTGAGAAGTAAGGGTTGCCAGTTCCACTGGCAAAAATCACAACTCTACCTTTTTCGAGGTGCCTTACGGCACGTCTACGGATGTAGGGCTCGACTACTTTTTCCATGGGGATGGCGCTCTGTACACGGGTGTCAATGTCGTTGCGCTCCAAGGCGTCTTGGAGGGCTAGGGCGTTGATTGTTGTGGCCAGCATTCCCATGTGGTCGCCTGTTGTGCGATCCATTCCAGAAGCAGAACCTTGAATACCTCTAAAAATGTTTCCACCTCCGACAACAATCGCAACATCAACACCAAGACTTTTCAAGGATTGAATTTCGTTGGCAATGAACTGCAGAGTGTCGGCGTCGAGTCCAAACTCCCGGGTGCCCGCAAGAGCCTCCCCGGAAAGTTTGATCAAAATCTTTGAATATTTCAGGTCCGATTTGTTGCCCGGGGAGATAGGTGACATTAAGACGTCTTAGCCTCCGATTGTTGCCGCTACTTCAGCAGCAAAATCTTCTTGTTTCTTCTCAATGCCTTCACCGAGTTCGAAACGAGCAAAGCGACGAACCGTTACTTTGTCTCCGAAAGATTTTGAAGCGTCTGCAAGCAACTGACTGATTTTAACGTCTGGATTTTTAACGAATCCTTGGTTGATGAGGCAATGCTCTTCGCAATACTTGCGAACTTTACCTTCAGCGATTTTTCCAAGGAATTCTTCTTTTTTGCCTGCTTGGCGAGCTTGGTCCTTTGCGATCTCAACTTCTTTGTCGAGAACGCTTTGTGGAACGTCAGCATCGACAAGGTAGGAAGGCTTCTGAGCTGCGATGTGAAGGCAGAGGTCGCGAGCCAAGTCAGCAAGTTCAGGCTTCGCAGCCGTCGCTTCAGACTCACAACCAAGTTCAGCGATCACTCCAATTTGTCCACCTGCGTGAACGTAAGAAGCTACAGCGCCAGCACCTTGAAGGCCAAATCTTTCGAAACGGCGAACTTTGATGTTCTCACCAATTTTTGAAATCAATGCGGTAACTGTGTCACCAACAGTTGTTCCTGGAGAACTGATGAAGTCTTGCTTAGCAAGCTCATCAATATTTGTTGGAGCTTTTGCCGTAATTTGCTCAGCAACGTTGGAAAGGAAACCCGTGAAGTCTTCGTTCTTTGCAACGAAGTCAGTTTCACAGTTCACTTCTACGACAGTTGCAATTTTACCGTCACTAGAAACCAATGCTGTAACCAAACCTTCAGCCGCAATACGGCCAGCTTTCTTTGCTGCAGATGCCATTCCTTTTTTGCGAAGGAAGTCTACTGCTTGTTCCATGTCACCGTTGACTTCTGTAAGAGCTTTCTTACAATCCATCATTCCGGCGCCTGTTTTTTTGCGTAATTCATTTACTGCTGCTGCTGTAATTGCCATTTTCAATCTCCTATATACTTTTCAATAAAAACTTTTATGTAATTATTCTGCAGTTTCTTTTTTGATAGAGCGTTTCACTTCTACGGCAACTTTACGACCTTCGCGGTCAGTTGTTGTAGATTTTGCGCCTTGAGGAAGGTCAGTTGAAGCTTCAGCTGCAATGATTTCTTCGATTTCAGAAGGTTCGTCTTCTTTCTTGTCAGAAACAGCACGCATTTTCTCTTCATAGATTTTCTTGCCATCAAGGTAAGCTTCAGCAACGGCAGTTGCGAAAAGTTTGATGGATTTAACCGCGTCGTCATTTCCGGGGATCACGTAGTTGATCGGGTCTGGGTCACAGTTTGTGTCAGTGATAGCAACGATAGGAACCTTGAGACATTCTGCTTCTGCAACAGCGATGTGCTCTTTGCTTGGGTCGATAACGAAGATCGCTCCTGGAGGATCTTTCAGGTCACGTACGCCACCAAGGTTGCGCATGAGTCTTTCGTATTCTTTTTCCATAGCAGCACGCTCTTTTTTAGGCATGTCGTCTACAAGACCCGTGTCTTTTTTCTGTTGGATCTTATCAAGGCTGACGAGGCAGCTTTGGATCGTTTGGAAGTTAGTGAGAGTTCCACCAAGCCAGCGGTTGATCACGTAAGGGCAGCCAGCGCGTTCCGCTTCGGAGCGAACCACTTCTTGAGCTTGTGGTTTTGTTCCGACGAACAAAACTTTTTTACCTTGGGCAGCGACTTGAGTGATGAAGGTCAAGGCGTCTTTCGCCAAGCCAACAGTTTTTTGAAGGTCGATGATGTAGATCCCGTTACGAGAGCCGAAGATGTATGGCTTCATTTTTGGGTTCCAACGGCTAGTTTGGTGGCCAAAGTGAACACCGGCCTCGAGAAGGTCTTTCATGGTTACAGTTGCGGGCATATTTATTTCTCCTAAGTCCAGTTGAGCCTCCGCCGAATTCCTACAGAGGGTTAGGCATCGAGCAAAAGCGAGATGACCATTAGCCCTCCGACTGGACTGTTTTATTAGATTCCGACGTGTGTATTTCCATAGGGGCCTTGTGGTCCGTCTGGATTGGCTGCGACACTATAAGAAAAGATCGATGAGTCCAGCAAAAAAGTGAGTAATTTGAGGATGATCGAGCTCTTCTGAAAGTGGGAAATATGGTGATATAGTGGGGACTTATGAGTTCCTACCCAAAGGCCGAAATGAATCCAGAAGAGCAAAAGCATCTGGATGAACTGCTGTCTGCCTGTCCGGCAGATCCTGGGGTGTATTTGATGAAGGATTGCGATGGCCACATTATCTACGTGGGGAAGGCCAAGGTCCTCAAAAACCGGGTACGGAGCTACTTTCAGAGAATTGAGGCGGCGAACATCAAGACCCAGCATCTCGTCTCCAAGATTCGGGATATGGAATTCCTGAGAACGGGTACCGAGGTCGAGGCGCTGCTGCTCGAAAATACCCTTATCAAGAAGCACAAACCCAAATACAACATCCGCCTAAAAGACGATAAAACCTATCCTTATTTGAGGCTCGATGTGGCTCACGACTATCCTCGGCCGTATATCGCCCGCAAGCAATTGAAGTCTGATAGTGCTGAATTCTTCGGACCATTCCCTCATGGCAACGCGGTTTGGAAGATCATGCAGATTGCAGCGAAGGTCTTCAAAATCAGAGATTGCAGAGATCATGAGTTCGCCAATCGCTCGAGGCCTTGCCTGAGCTATGAGATTGGTCAGTGCACGGCTCCTTGTGTGAAAAAAGTTTCGAAAGCGGAATACGCTAGTCAAATCAATGAGTTCAAGGTGTTTCTTAAAGGAAATAATCAGGCGGCAGCTGAACGCTGGGAAGCTGAGATGAGTGAGGCCGCTGAAAATATGGAATACGAACGTGCGGCCGAGCTTCGTGATCGCATTCGCTTGATGGAAGATATTCTGGGCGACGAGCAGAGTGTGGTCGATACCGAAGACCTCAGAGACAAAGACGTTTGGGCGATTTGGCCTGAGCCCTTTGTAAAGAATGTTCGCGTTGAAGCGACCGAAGATTGGGAAGACGGTGAGGCCGTTGACGTGATGGTCCTCCAATTCAGAGAAGGTAAATTGGTCGGAAGGCTCCATTGGGGCGCAGAACTTCAGGACGTGGCCGAGACCGATGAGGTGCTCGCATCGACCCTGGTGCAGCATTACCAGAAAAATCCTCTGCCGGAATTGCTCATATTGCCTCCGCAAAGTACGGAACTGCCACTAGCTGATCTCACTATGGCTTTGAGCGATGAGAAAACCGACGGGAATCTGCAACTTGCTTGGGCAGATGAAAAGAAGTCTTGGTGGGCCGCCTTTGAGCTAGCTCAAGATAATGTGAAGGGCTGGTATCAGGAGAAAAAAGAGCAGCGTATGAAGAGCGCTGATACCCTAGGCAAGCTGAAGAAGTTTCTCGCCTTGCCAAGGCTCCCTCGTCACATGGAGTGCATCGACATCTCGAACTTCCAAGGCAGTGCCAATGTGGCTTCATGTGTGGTCTTTAAAGATGGCAAGCCCTTCAAGGACGAGTATCGAAAATACAACATTAAAACTGTCGATGGCCAGGATGATTTCAAGAGTATGCAGGAGCTTGTGAGTCGACGTTATCTCAAGCCGGGAGCGAAAATGCCTGATCTACTTGTTGTGGACGGCGGTCGAGGGCAGCTGTCCTCTGTTTGTAAAATTTTGGACGAATTCGAATTGGGTTTTCCGGTGATCTCGCTCGCGAAGGCGCGCACTCAAAGTGACTTCAAGTCTGAAGAGGTTGGGTCTACGGAGGAGAGAATCTTCCTGCCAGGTCAGAAGAACCACAAGAAGATCCGCGACCAAGGCGTTTGGAAACTCCTCACTCACATTCGCGATGAGGCACACCGCTTTGCCATTAGTTTCAATCGCAAGAAGATGCGCGAGCGTTTGATCGATAGTGCGATGGATGATGGGGATTGAATTGCGTTCCAAATCTGAAACAGTTATCTCTCCACTCCCGTAATTGCCCTATGTGAGGTTTTGTTCTTCGCCTGGAGCTAGCTATAATTTTAACTAGTTTATAGGGGGCGATATGAAAAAAATTGTATTTTTATTTGTTAGTTTATTCTCGGTTTTAGGGCAGGCATCAACATCTATGTTCATGGATGGACGCAGCACTAACTATTCAGGAGCAGGGGTTGTCGGTTATTCGAGCGTGCTAAAAATCTCGGGTCAGGTTTCTGAAAAAGAGGCTGGTTGTGAACAAATCGTTAAAGATGCCGTTGATCGTTTTGGAAATACTGCGGAGCTATCATCCACTATGACCTTTGACTATCTCTACGCTTGCATGTTTGGGTCGTTCGTTGTGCAGGTGTTGATCGAACCTAGGACCGAAAAAAATATTCCAGAATTTTTAAAATACATGGAGCAAAGAAATACGGGTTACTTCTATAAGCAGCCCGTTAAGTTTTTAGATGTTAGTCGCCTTGAGGTTGATTCAAGAGTTGTAGCCAGACATTATGTCACTCGTAAAAAAGTTGATTATCGATATGACTTCACATCGTCCCGAGTATTTGTTTTTGAAAACTTTGCTCAATACTTTGCGATGAAGGAGCGTGAGAGACAGGTGTTTTGGGTTGGGCCTAAAGACGCATTCGTAGCGCACCTTCAAGACATTGTGGACGTGAGAGAGCGGGGTTTGGTTCCAGGTGTTGTTAAGCAATCAAACTATTTTACTCAGCAGTTTCCGATGATTTTTGTGCTTAATGGCGGACAGTCCATGCAGGGCTTCTGGACCGATGGTGTGTTTCGTGACGAGCGCAAGTTTAACTTCAGCTCACAAGTTGGCTCGGTCCCAAATAGCGTCGGTGAACGAAAGATTATCAACAATAGGTTTTAGAGATAAAAAATTCTAGCCCATGCTCTGGAAGATCTTCACGTAATTCGTGAAGGTCCAAATGATGAGGGCGCAGAAACAAATTCCGAAAACAGCAGTTTTGAAGGTGCTTCTTCTGTGGAAGATCTCTTGGCGAGTACCTTTGACTTTTGAGGGCATAGGGCCCGAAAAACGCATCACATTAAGCGTTTCGTGGCCGACTCTATAGCGATGACTTCGATGTTTCGCGTTAGCGACTCTCCAAAAGCCTTTGAAAAATTCCATGCCCCTAGTTTACACTGAAATTTCGGTAAGTTGAAGCGCCGTCTCATTTTTTTGTGCGTTTGGTCGAAAATGAGCCAAAATCTGCTTTTTTCAGCTAGTAATTGTAGGTAACAGTTCCCAAAAGGGAGATGTAAGAACCGCCTCTTGTGAGGTTGGTTGCTCCGTCGGCTAGCTCATTAGCTTTGGACATTCTGATGTTGGCGTCCGGCCAGAAAATCATATGGTAGCGAAGGTCGAAGCCAACCAGGATCTGGTTTTTGTAGACATCAAACTCCACGCCCGCTCCGAGATTGATTCCAATGGCGGTGGTGTTGATGATGTCATTGTCGGCAAACTTCTGAGCTTCGGTATTGAGGCCGGTAGTTGTGGAGTCTCCAATGATTCTTTCTGATCGATACATAAGCTCACCTGCAGCGACGAGGTAAGGGTTCATAGTAGCGAATCCTTGGGGGAGGGCGTCTTGGTCAAATCCGTAACGAAAACCAACGCTAAATGGTAGTAGGTGGGTGTTCATAATGAGGTCGATGCCATTGGCCGTGTTGTTGGTGTTATTTGAGTTGTAAGTGGTGTTGTGTTTGGCGTAAGCGCCACCCAATTCGATGGCCCAGACGCGATCGAAAAAGAAAACAAAACGCATGCCGATCATGAATCCTGCAGAGTTGGCGGCACCGAGATCTCCCGTGAATATGCCCGTTCCCAGGAAAAAGTTGTTTTGAAAAAACCTTCCGAAGATTCTGGTGGCTTCTTCGTCCAATTCAGTGGGGTCCGCAGCAAAGCTAGAATAGTCATCGTAGGCTTGAGCTTTAACTTCATGGCTAGTGAGCATGAGGCTGGAGAATAAGAAGAGGCTTAGTGGAGGTATTTTTAAAAGTGGTTTCATACGATTTGAATCATCCTATTTGAAGGGCCTAAAAGTAATAATGTAGTCCAAAGGATACAATACTTTGGAGTGCCGTTGATGATACGGTACTAAGTCCGAATCCTGCAAGGAAGTGCATCCCAAAATTTGGCAAGCCAGCTAAAAAGACTTCGGAACCGGCGCCGGCCTCAAGTTTGTAGCCACTTTGACCGGAAGAAGTGGCTAGGCCACCTCCAAGAAAAAAGAAGAAGTCTTGGTTTTCTTCAACGAAAAGGTTGCGCATAAAGCGGGCTCCAAACTCAAAAAAATCGGAACTTGAACCATTTCGCAAGCCCGTGTGGGCCGAAAAAGTGGCCGCATCTGAGGCTTTCCAGCTCAGGGATATCTGCGGTGGGTTATTGGTGCTAATATCACTGACTCCGAAGCCGAAGCGGGCGGTTTTGCTGCCGTTCGAGTCCTGGGCGAAGGCGGAGCTGGGGCTCCAAATACCGCCGAAAATCATGAAAAGGGCTAAGGTGAAAAATCTTCCAAACTGGCGTGCTCTGCTCATTCTTCCATGCTACCCTCAATCTCCATGATTGACCATGAAAGTGATCCTGTAAAAGCAGAACAATGGATGCGTAACCTGAAAGTCTTGGGCCTAGTGGGGTTCGGCACTGCACTCGTTTGGGGTGGGGCCACTCTCTTTAAGAAGATGGAAGAGAAATCTCAAACCAAGGCTTTTTCAGCTTTGGCCACAGCGGAATCGATTGAAGATTCTTTGCTAGAGAACTCGGAAGTTCTTAGCAAAGATCCTATCGAAGTGGTTGCTGAATCCGATGAAGAAACTCAAACGAGCTACATCGCTTCATTGAAGTCTGTGATTGCTGAGCATAGTGGGACATCAGCGGCATATTTGGCTGCTCTGCGTCTTGGGCGTTATCATGCTCTCAAGGGGCAGAATGACGAAGCCAAAATCATTTACAGCGATTTGAGAGAAAAATCTCAGTCTTCTAAAGACTCTGCCTTGTTTTATGCCATGGCCTCCGAGGCTTTGGGTGTTGTGTTGGAAGGTCAGAAAGATTTTGAAGGCGCTTTGAAGGTCTATTCTGAGTCTTTAGAGAAGAAACACACGAATCTTCGTCCTCTATTGTTGTTAGGTAAGGCTAGAGTTGAGTCTGCACTTGGGATGAAAGAAGAAGCTGCAAAATCCTATGAGAAAGTCGTGAGTGATTTCCCTTCCACAAGTTACTCTCAACAGGCACAGGCTCTTAAAGTGAAGGTTAGCTTGTAGGATGAAGTCCTTCTTGGCCACAAAATCAGCAAGTCGTTTTTTAGGATTCGTGTTTTTGGGATTTGTTGCAGGGTTATCGTCCTGTGCAAATCTAAGCTCCAAGCCAAAGATGGGACTTAAGAGTTTCGTATCTTCGTCTCCTTTTATGGTGAGGGATCTTGGTGCTGTCGCATTGTCTCCTGATTGGAGCGGAGATCTGTATCAGGAAAAGCGAACGACGAATCGTGAAGACCAGTTCCAAGATCAATATTGGTCTGGTCGAGGGGTGATTGGATCTCCAGCTCAAAGCTATATTGCTCCGATTTTTCTCGAAAACAATCGAGTATTAGCGGGTGGAGTAGGGACAGGCTTGGCTGCTTATGACTTTGCAACAGGAAAAGCTCTTTGGACGGTTGAAGTCAGTCGAGGCTTGGGTGCCGATCCGTTTATTCTAACTCCTTATGTCTATGCTTCATTTTTGGATGCAACGGTTAAGAAGATTGATATCAATTCTGGAGAAGTGCTTTGGTCTAAGAAGATTGAAGTGGAATCTACTGGTGGTGTTTTTGTTCACCACGGATTTGTTTATGTGACTTTTGCGGATAATTCTATTTGGGCGCTTGATGAAAAAACGGGCTCTCCGGTATGGACATACAAAAGGCCGGCTAGTGCGGGAACTGTGATTTGGTCTTTGAGGGGCGCATCAACACCGAAAATGAGTTCCGATGGAACGAAGATTTTAGCGGGTTTTGCAGATGGAAGTTTCGTGGCCATTTCTCCCGTAACAGGCGAAGTGATCTGGGAAAAAACTGTCGACCAAAAGTCAGAGTTGTTCAAGGATTTGGACTTGGGTCCGATCATGAGCCGGGACGGAAAAATCGCTTACATCGGTCAGGTTGATGGCGACATGTTGGCTGTTGAAGTTTCTTCAGGGCGAGTGATTTGGCGTCGACTATTACGGGTGGCGTTTGCTCCTTATGTTGATGAAAAGATGCACCAAATTTGGGTCTCCTCAACTCAAGGAAAAATGTACAAGATCGCTATGGATACGGGAAATATTTTAACAACTTTGGATTTTTCATCCAAAGGCTTGTTGTCTCGGATCACTCCCTTCAACGAAAAATACATGGTCGCGACTTGGACGAAGGGGGCTTGGAGCCTGCATGATCGCCAAACGGGCGAAATGCTGTGGGAAGATAGCACTAAGATCAACAGTCTTGCTCCTGTGGCCACAGAAGCTGATCGGATCGCATTGATTTCAACACGCAACAAGCTCCATCTGTTCAGTGTGAAAGACATGACTGTTAAGGAGACTCTATTAAAGGAGTCTCCCGCGAAAGTTCAAAAGTAGTTTTTGGATATTCGAGATGTCGTCCTACTCTGCAGATGCCTTTCTTTTTTCTCCCAAGGAAATTGATTGTCATTCCATTAGTTCAGGCCCATTAACTGCGCCATCGTGGAGTGCGACGGTTCACTATGATCAAAACAGTTTGAATCGTTTGGAAGACCTTGTCCCTCTAAAAAACAGAACCTTTGATTTGGCGTCTCTCACTAAAGTGATTGTAACCTCAACTCTTTTGGTGGAACTGGCCGTCCTAGAGGGGGCTGATTCGCTCGAAATCTGGTCTAAGAATTCTCTCTTGAGAGATTCTATCCCTGAGCTGCAGGCAACAACCTTAAGCGAATTGAGCGTATGGGATTTGTGGCACCATCGTTCTGGTCTTGATGCCAATATTGAATTTTACCCTGCAAGGCCGTTCTTTCATAAATTAGAGGATCGAGCAGAGGCCCAGTCTGAACTCCTAATCAGCATCATCCAAAATCATCCCAATCAACTTCAGAAAGACAGAACGATATACTCAGATGTTGGATTTTTACTTCTTGGAGTTTTCTTGGAAAGAAAGCATTCCAAGAATCTCGATGTGATTTGGGATGACTGGTGCCAGCGAAATCCAATCCCAAATTCAGGCAAGGATAAACGTTTTCCATTTTTTCACGTGAATCACCAAGTTCCGGCTTATCAGAATTCTGAATTGATGGAGACTGAAGCAAAGTCAAAAGCTGGAGTTGTGAATGACGATAAGGCTTACTATCTCGGAGGAGTAGCTCCCCACGCGGGCTTGTTTGGAAGT
>Ga0100403_1001370_pt1 | contig 22095 bp, 18 predicted proteins | sample CryGeymet201501t_FD_83663 | JGI IMG/M metagenome (GOLD analysis project Ga0100403, IMG submission 83663) | Groundwater microbial communities from Crystal Geyser aquifers in Utah, USA - Crystal Geyser metaG 2015-01t | ecosystem: Environmental > Aquatic > Deep subsurface > Groundwater | place... | reverse complement strand
TTTAAGAAGAATAGATATATTTTGAAACTTCAAAAGGGTCTGAAGTTTCATGATGGTCGTGAAGTGAGTTCGAAAGATTTAGAGTATTCGATTCTTAGAGGATTCTTTTCGAAAAATAGCTCATTTTACAGAGTGTATCTAGCGAATATTGAAGGGATAGAGTCGGTAGATGCCAAGAAAGAGTATAAGTCAGGAAGTGTTTCCGGAGTCAAAATTATTGACGAAGTCACGGTTTCAGTCCAGCTTTCAAGCCCAAACCCATCTTTTCTTCATACATTGACTAATCCCTATTTTTCGCTTGTTCCTCGAGAGCATATGAAATCTGATAATGTCAGCTGGAAGAGAACTCCAATTGGGGCCGGTCCTTACCGAGTCGTTGACGAAGGATTTAAAGATGGAAAAGTTCAGCTGGAACTTGTTCAAAGAACCTCGGACAATATTTTGGCTCCACAATCCATTTCTTTGTTTACCTCGAGAGTCAAGGGAACCCAATTTGATGTCGTACATAGTTCAGCGATAGAGGGTGGATCTTCCAATTATAATGCTGTTCTCTCGGACAAGCCTGCAGCCGTTCGTGCTTTGTTTTTTAGTAACCGAAATGAGCTCGGGGTGATTCAAGCCTTCAGGAAAGCGGTTCAGTTATTAGTGAACCGGGAAGAGTTTGCTCGCACATTTGATTCGATGTCACCAGCCAGCCAGATTCTTCCAAGACATTTCTGGGGGCGCTCCACTAAAGAGATTGAGTTTGATTTAGAAAAAGCGAGGGAATTGTTGAAGACGATTCCAAAAGATCTTCTATCGAAAGAGTGGGAGGTGCCAATCTATAGCGATGGCCCTCTGAGCGAGGAAAAGAGGAAGCTCGGTGATGTCTTAGTTCGCCAGTTTCTTAAAGTTGGTTTAAAAATAAAAATCACAACCTTTTCTGAGAAGTTTCCAACTCTTGAGTCGGCGATTAAATATCCAATGAGGTTAACTGGTCGAGTGACAGACTATTTAGACCCGCTCATTATGTTTGCTTCTTTGAGAAGTGGAAGTCCTTATATTTACGATCAGCCAGTCGGTGATTCTCGTAAGAAGTTCGATGAGCTTTATGATCGTGCTGCAAATGCAGCAACGTATGATCAAAGAATTGAAACGGTGCGATTGATTTCCGATTTCGTTCAGGAGCGGGCGATTGCTGTAGCTCTAGCAGAAGAGAAGATTGTTTATTACTTAAATTCATCTCGAGTTAAGGGGCTTGGGTATCAACCTCAACCTCTCACTCTATTTCTTCAAAATCTTATTCTAAATACCAAGGATTAAAAGTGAGTTCATGTTGGCTCTTTGGAGATATTGGGATCGAAAGAATGCGACTTCTTAACGAGGAGTTAAAAGCACAGGCACTATCTCGAGCTCGAGCCGAACTAAATCAGCCTTTTTACAGGTTTCAGCCCTGGATGAGCTCCTATCGAAACAGAGTCGAATTTTTCGCATTGGCAAAACTTAGCATCCCTGAAGATATTTGGTTGGTGACATCTCCAACTGATCTAGGCCTTTTTGGGCGATGTTTTTCCGCAATAGGGAATGGGAAGGATCTAAAAACACTTTATCCAATGGACTCTGGGCGCCGTGTGATGGAAGGAAATTCTGCAGAAGTGGAGTTATTTCGGAATGATTTTAATCTGATTTTAAACTTTCTAAAGACTGAATGTTCTGTGGACTATAAGCACTTGACCTCATTTGTCGATCAAATCATTCCCATAACGGGCACTAATAAAGGAGGCCCTCCTCTTAGGGCCAACGGCAGTGGGCTCACTACACACAATTACCGGGGTGGTGTGTTCATTTCGCCCGCCATTCGGTCTCATGTGAGTGATCTTGAGAATGTCCTTAATCTTGTTCACGAGCTGGGGCACACTTGTCTGAATGTTTACCTATCATGTGATGAGATTATTTTAGATTCTGATAAGTTGAAACCGGTCTATTCAGTTGTTAGGAAGTGCTACCGGCCGGCTTTGATGAGCTTCCATGCACTTGTTGCAACGGCTTATATGTACGATTTTATCCTTAGAAATTTCAGACAATTGACCTCTCTTGTTCAATCAACTCGACTCAATGAGAGGATGGTCCATCTATCGAAAGATCTGGAGGCCGGGCTGCTTCTTTGTAAAGGGTTGAGGTTCAGTTCAGTTGGCTTGGCAATCCTCATGGAAATTGAGGGCCTTTCCTCCATGGCGAGGGGGTCTCATAAGTTGGTCCTTGTATGAGTGAGAGTTTAGCAGCTATAGCGTCTTCGGAAGGGAAGAAGTTAGCGGTTTGGCTTGCAGTGATTTCCTCGTCTATAGTTATGGGATTTTTTGCATATCTGAGTTTCAAAAACGTACACAATTCTTTTAAAACTCAGATTCAAGATCAGGCTAGCAATATCACTTATTGGTTTGAGGCTGGAGATAGTTTTCAGATTCAGCGGTTTATTTCAAATATTGTACAACGAAAAACCTCTATTTATTCGATTGAAGTTGTGGATACATCCACAAATTTTTTAGTGGCAAGAGATACGATTTCTCCAGTGAAGGTTGGGTTGATAGATTTTATAGATTGGAATCCAGTCTTTACTTTACGTCATTCTCAGCCTTTGTCGTCGGGGAAGGGGCAGGTCTTGGTAGACTCAGCTCTTTCTTTATGGCCTTTAGTCATCTCTCTTTTGTTTGGATTTATTATCTACTTTGTTATGGCAGAAATATTTAAGAGAGTTTTTGGGGCCTTTTCATTCAAACTCATTGACCCTTTCCTAAAGTTTTCTGGAAAGTTGGAGTCTCAGGATTCCTTAGACGGTTTTATGGAGGTGAGTCAAAGCCCTTCTAATATTCAAGAGTTGAATGTATTCAAGAAGAGTCTATTGGGCTTGGGAGAGCGAATTGTCGAAACGGATCTTAGAAATCAGGAGCTCCTCAAGAAAGAGGTCTACTTTAAGTTGGCACGTCAGGTTGCACACGATATTCGTAGTCCGATTTCGATTTTAGAAGTTGTTGCTACGATCGAAGCTGGAAAGTTGAATAAAAATAGCAATGGTTTATTAAATAAGGCAATAGATAGAATTAGGGAGATCTCGGAGAACCTTTTAGATCATGGGGAATGCTCTCTCAAGGAAAGATCGAAGTTTGTTTCTGTTCCGTTCTCTGAACTCTTAAGGGAGGTTTTTGAAAGTAAAGTTCTTGAATTCAGCAGCAATTCATCAATTGCTTTTGATTTGACAATTGATCCGTTGGCTGAAGACTCCTGTGTGTTTCTCTGTAGATCGGAAGTTTTCCGCGTTCTCTCTAATCTTTTGAATAACGCCGTAGAGGCTCTAGAAGGAAGAGTTGGAGGCGTTATTTCTTTAGAGCTTCGGAGTTCTGGAAAAGGAATCTTACTCGAAATATCTGACAACGGGCGGGGCATACCACAGGAAAATTTATCCAAAATTTTTGAAGAGGGTCAGAGCTTCTTTAAGTCCGGCGGCAATGGATTGGGCTTGTCTTATGCGAGATCAGTTGTGACTAAAATGAATGGCTCAATTCTTGTGAGTTCAGATGTGAAACAGGGTACAATTTTTAAACTCTATTTTCCAAAAGCTCCTGCGAGCGACATTGATATTTTAGCCAAGGCGGAGATCTAGAGCGGTGGTAATAGGACTAGGGGAACGAGCCGATTCGGCTATCTGTGAATCTTAAGACCCCACTTGAGGTAGCTAATGGAGAAATTGTTGCACTGGCAATTTGAACTCGGCGGCGTACCTAGAGCGCCTAGAGGGGTTCCAGGCGGGTGGCTTTGATGTTTGTGACGCCGCCTTTTTTTTCGACCTTTCCGTAGATTTTAAGGATTGGGTAAAAGATCAAGTCCAAGCGGTGTTTTTCGTAAATTTTAGGCTCTAAGATCACGTTAAAGGATCCGGTTTCGTCCTCCATGGTGAGAAAGGAAAAGCCTTTCGCTGTGGGAGGGCGCTGGTGAAGAGCCATGAGGCCGGCGGTGGATAGGGTTCGGCCTCCTGGTACTTTTTTTATATCAGCCGCGGTTAAAAATTTTGAACTCTCCCGGTTGAGCTGTTGACGGAAGAGATCTAAAGGGTGTTTGTGAAGGGAGAAGCCTTTGGCCTCATACTCTCTTTCGACAAAATCCCAATCATTTTCATTTGGCAAAAGCTGTTTTTGTTGATCTTCTGATTGAGCGAAGAAAAGGCTTTTGGAATTCATATTTAGGGACTGAACCTTCCAAAGAGCTTGTCTTGGTAGAAGCCTAAAGCTTCTTAAAGCGCCGGCAGCTGCCAACTTTAAAAGGGTTCTCTTTGTTAGAAAGGGGCATCGCTGAACGAGATTCTCTAAGCTCGGGAACTCTCCATTCGTCTCTCTTTCTAAAACCAATTTCAAAAGCTCCTCTTTGGGAAGCCCGTAGAGAGAGGAAAATCCGAGGCGAAGTTGACCTTTAAAAGATGAGTTTTGGTTTGAATCCAGTGGGCGCTCTAGTTTTTCGGGCTGACATTCCCAAATGGACTTTTGAAGATCCACGTCTAAAAAACGAACGCCGCTTTGTTTGGCATCCGCAATCAGTGCCCGCGGAGAGTAAAATCCCATGGGCTGAGAGTTCAAAAGGGAGCAAGTGAATATGGCGGGATGATGGCGCTTCAAGTAACAGCTGGCATAAGTGATGAGGGCGAAACTTGCCGCATGACTTTCTGGAAAGCCGTAGGAAGAAAACCCCACAATGGTTTGATAAATTTTTTCTGCATACTCCATAGAGATTCCGTGGCTGAGCATTCCGTTTAAAATTCTCTGCCTTAAGCCATGCATCAGGTCCTTCTTCTTCCAACTGGAAGACATGATCCGCCGAAGTTCATCCGCCTCTCCAGGGGTGAATCCACAAACGGCTGAGGCCACCTGCATCACCTGCTCTTGAAAGATCGGAATACCGAAAGTCTTTTCTAAAATAGGGATAAGATCGGGATGAGCATAGTCCACCTTTTCTCTTCCGTGCCTTCGTTTGATGTAGGGGTGAACCATTCCTCCTTGCAACGGGCCAGGGCGAACGATGGCCACCTCCACCACCAAATCATAAAAGCACTTTGGCTTTAGTCGTGGGAGCAAAGACATTTGAGCTCGAGATTCGATTTGGAAGACGCCGACCGTGTCGGCTTTTTGAATCATTTGATAGGTTTCAAAATCTTCTTTAGGAAGAGAGTAAAGATCATACTCCAGTCCTTCAAACTTCTTTAAAAGTTCAAAACTTTTTCTTAAAGCCGAAAGCATTCCTAAGCCAAGCACATCAATTTTGAGCATTTTTAAAATATTGAGATCATCTTTGTTCCACTGAATCACGTAGCGTTGATCCATGGAGGCCTTTTCAACGGGAACACATTCAAAAATAGGTCTTCGACTGATCAAAAAGCCTCCCGTATGAATTCCTAAATGTCTTGGAAACCCAACAAGAGCGGAAGCGATTTGTACCAATCGAAGATAGAGATCTTTTGTAAGCCCTGCGGGCTCTGCCAAAAGGGCCTCTTTATCGGCTTGAAGGTGAGAAAGTCCCTCTCGTCCCATCCTTTTGATCAAGTGATCTACTTTGTCCTTCGGAATGCTCAAGGTCTTTGCACACTCCCTTAAAGCCATCCGGGAGCGATAGCAGATGACTGTGCAAACCATTGCCGCATGCTCTTGGCCGTATTTTTTATAGATGTATTGAATCACCTCTTCTCTGCGGTCACTTTCAAAATCAATATCAATGTCTGGTGGCTCGCCCCGCTCCTTTGATAAGAAACGTTCAAAGAGAAGCTTCACTTTGGTGGGATCGACGGCTGTCAACTCAAGGGCGTAGCAAACCACCGAGTTGGCGGCCGAACCTCGTCCTTGATGAAGAATATTTTGCGAGCTCGCAAACTGGCACACGTCCCACAAAGTTAAAAAGTAATCTTCGTACTCAAGCTCAGCAATCAAGGAGAGTTCATGATTGGCCATGTCGGTCACACGTTGAGGAATTCCGTTTGGAAACCTTTTTTTTAGTCCCTTGAAAGTCAGCTCTCGAAGAGCTTTGGAGGCGTCTTGATCGCCTTCAAGGGCCCTTGGATACTCATACTTCAGTTCAAAAAGAGAGAAATGAATCTGCTCACTGATTTCAACGGTTCTTTGTAAAGCGTCCGGCCGGTCGCTCCAGAGCTCTTTGAGTTCGGATAAGGGTTTTAAGTGTCTCTCTGAGTTTTGAGTGAGCCGAGTTTTCGCCTGATCCAGAGTGGTTTTGTGAGCGATGCAGGACAGAACGTCCAGCAAGGGCTTTCGCTCTTTGGTATGCATCAGCGGACGATTGGTTGCGACAATAGAAACTCCCAGTTGGTGTTCGAGATCTAAGGCTCTCAGGTAGTGCTGTCGACTTTCCCATGTGTAATCTTTTGTGACGGGAAGAAAAAATCTTTGGTTTCCAAAAACATCAAGCAAGGTCTCCACATGGCTTTGGTTGTAGGGAGGAAGAAGAAAGGCGATGAGTTCTTGGGATTCGGCCTTAATGTCTTCAAGGTCTAAGCAGGCAAAGCCTTTTGGGCTCCGTCTTTTTGATAAAGTGATCAGTCGACACAAGCTAAAGTAGCCCGCCTTATTCATCGGAAGGAGAGAAAGAGTCAGAGGCAGGGATTGAAAGTCTGTTGCGAGAGATTTTTCAGAAAGCGAGAGTTGCTTTGCGGTTTCTTGATAGTCTTCTATGGGGGATTGACGGAGCAGGAGCTCAGCTCCCACATGGTAATTGATTTTCTCTTTTGGGTTGTGGTTGAGAAGAAATTTTGAAGGGTATTCAATGGCTTGAAAGGCTCGAACCGCTCCATAGAGCCCATTGCGGTCGCAAAGGGCAAAGCCTTTGTACCCTAAACTTTGTGCTTGAAGCACCATCTCTTCAGGGTGGGAGGCCCCCTCTAAAAAAGAGAAATTGGACTTTCCAAGAAGCTCCGCAAACTCCACCTTGGAGGAGGGAGCGAGGGACTTGGAAATGGAGGAGGGCTTTAGGGAAGACCCTCCTCCGTATCCGAAAAACTGCCGAGGACTTGTGTGGGGGATTTTCATGGGAGACAAAAAAGATCAATCAAAGTGTCCGTGGACAAAGTACTCTTGCTCGATGCGGTCAAAGTAAACCCATAAGAACTGTCCTTGGGGGGAAGTTGCAAAAAAATAGTCTCTTCCTCGAGTGTTTTCCCACCAAGACCCTTCCATTCTTTCGACCGGGTGAACACTTAAAAACTGCAAACGATCCACCTCTTGCTGAGAGAGTCGTTTTGGCTTTTTTAAAAGTCGAGAAGGTCTTGGAGATTGAGAAATGTTTTTTGAATAAGAGGTGGTTAGTCTTAAACTTTGACCGGAGACTTCAATGACATCCTCCACCTCCATTTGGTCTTCAAACTCATTGAGCAAATCCCAGGAATTTTCAGGAAATATTTCATCTCTGGGGGAGAGGTAGCCAGTAGAAAGCGAGGCTTGATGAAAAAGACTTTTCACTTGATCTAATTTGTCAGCCTCTTGTTGCTTGGGCTCCCAAAATCCTAGCTGCTGAATTTTTTCTGGGCCCGAAAGAATCTCAATTTTGAATTCTTTAATTGGATTTTCTAATGAGATCTCACTCAACTTTCTCTCCAGTAGTTTTAAGTAGAGCTCTAAGGACCGGCTGGGTGAGTTGGGGGTCAGTTCAATCAAATGAAAGGAATTTGAGTACTCACAAAAAAGCTGCAAGATCACTTTTTGAGCAAATTCTCTGCGTCCTTCTAAGCGATGAATCAGTCGAGAGAGACTGGATTCTAGGCAGTGAAGTAAAAAAGGAAGATGAGAAACAGCGAATTCCAAATAAACATAATCTTCCAAGCCCTCCGTAGGATTAAGAGGGGAAATAACCTGTCGATCGAGTCCATGAAGTCGCTTCCATACAAGTGATCCTGTTTCATTCCATCTCTCCCTGAGTGAATCGATTTCGAATTGCTTCAGTTGACCAATCTTATGCACGCCCAAAGTGGAAAAGAAGTTCACCATGTGCTCCACCTCTCTTGTGGATCTCCAAGCGATGAGTCCTTCCAAATCTTTGAGTCGGTAGAGAGGGACCTCGTCCAGCTCTTTTAAATCCTCGTTCGGCTTTGAGATGTGAAAGGGCTTCTCTTCACAAAGGAGTTGGGCCACCGAAGGGGTGTCTGCAATGGCCGCCTGAGTCTCTGGAAAAAACTCTCTTGCTACTTTTGTGGCCTCTTTAAAAAGAGCATCTTCTCCTCCAAAGAGAGGCGCTGTTGTGGACACCTCTAAAAAAACAAGTCCAGGGTCTCGGTAGTGAACCCTTGGACTAAAAATCAGAAAGTTTTCAGCCACATAGGACTTTTCTTTCTGATGTAAATTCAGACAGAGCGTGCGCATAAAGATCTCTCCTTTCTAAGGAATGAGGGGTTGGGCGGTGACGAGCTTTTAAGATCAAAGTTTGCTTTTTTTGAAAATGGATAGAGAGATCCAGTTCGGGATGAGACCAAGCTTGATTTGAAATAAAAATCAAAGCCACATGATGACGTTTTGCTAAACGCTTTAGCTTGATGAGCTGGTGATCTTTCAAAAAATCTCGATCCAAGGAGCAGGTGACGGACTCGAACAGATCCAGACTGCAGATTTCTGAAAGCACCCAAAGTTTTTGTTTTAAATCCTTTGGAGGAGAAACCCAAAAAAGCTGATCCAGCTTGATTCCCTGTTGCTTCAAAGTCCAAGGGTTGAGGACAGAGTTTTGACTTTCTATCCAGGCTCCAAGACCACCCCTCAATTGAGAGAGCTTGAGCATTTGCATCCAAAGGGACGTGGCCCCGAGCCCGGGAGAGCCACTTAAACAGGTGAGTCCTCCGCGGGGAAGCCCCCCGGTTGAAAGAAAGCCATCCAAATCAGAGATCCCTGTTGGAAGCCCTGGAGGAGATTTTAATTGATCTGGCGATAAAAAGTTAAAGCCATCCTGTCTCTGCGCCTTCAAGCAAAGCTCCTTTCTCTTCTATTGAAAGTGATTTCTAAATTTTAAACTCTTCGCTCTGTCTGCTTATTTCTTCTGTTTGCTTCTTATTGATCGAACACATGTTTGTCTGAACCTTCTTTAAAAGTTTTTATTTACAAACCTTAAGATCACTTTTCATGCTCTGTCGGATTCGTTTTATCGAAGTGCGAAACTGAAGGCACACCTATGGAGCGTCGACAGGGAAGCAACGAAAAAACGGATCTAATAGAGCACGAGTGATCGATTAAAAACGTCGAATCAAACCTACGACAATTCCTTGAATGTCCACTTCTCCGGAGGAAAACCACATGGAGCTCATGCTTGAATTTGCAGGTCGCAATTCAATTTCCTTATGAGAGTTTTGTGTAGAAAACTCCATATGTGCATCATCCTGTGGATAACTGTGGATATCTTTCTGTGAATGAAAATAAAATCTTTTAACAGTGGCTTGATTGTTGATCATCGCCACAATGGTTTCTCCGTTGCGAGCGTAGCTTTGCTTTTGAACCAAAATCACATCGCCATCTAAAATTCCATCTTCAATCATGGACTGTCCTTGAACAGAAAGCGCAAAAGTTTTTGCGGCAGAGCGAACAAGAGAGGTTGGCACATCCACATACTCATCATGAGTGAAGGCCTCAATAGGAGCTCCGGCGGCCACCCGACCTAAAAGTGGTAAAGAAAGAGACTCCACAAGTGGAGGAGACGCTTCAACAAGCAGAGCCTCTTTCTTTAAGGGTTGGGTTCGGGTGTTCTCGTTTTGGGTCGGTTTTACTGAACTTATTTTCAGCAAACTTAAATACTGTTTTGAAGACTTCAGCACCTGAAGAGCTCTCTTGGAATTGTCTGCAGGGGTCGAGAGAAAGCTCTTGGCTTGAAGTTGCTTAATGTAGCGTTGCACGGAATTGTAAGAAGCAAAGCCAAAATGGCCTTTGATCTCTTCAAAGGAAGGGGAGAACCCATTTTCTATGAGAGAGTTTTCGATAAACTCCAACACCTTTAATTCGTTGGGGGTGAGGAGGGTGGATTTTGTTTTGTTCTTTGCCATAAAGATACAAATAGCGTGTAAGTAATGTGTAAGTCAAGTGTAAGTCAGTTTCTGGACCGGACTGGACGTTATCTATTAAGTATTTGAAAATATTAATAAAAATGAACTTTTCTGAGGGAATCTAGACCTGGACCAACGGGAAATTATTTTAAATCTTAAGACAGGGGTGAAACCCTGCGAAGAAGTCTGATATGACCAATGGCTCATGTCCAATGTAAAAATCAGGGTGGATCAAGCCAATGTGAGGCTTTCCTCGAACTTCTTCCTCAACGACATTTCTTATGAGTTCTCTCATAGCCAGGTCTACGTCATTTTAGGAGAGAGTGGATCTGGAAAGTCCACGCTTTTAAGGACCATCACTGGCCTTCTGCCTTTGGATTCCGGTCGAATTGAGCTTGAAGGCATTGAGGTAAGCGAGTCCAACATGAAGGCGCTTTCACAAAAAGTAGGCTTCATGCCTCAAAGCTACGGTTTGTTTCCCCATTTAAGCATCCAAGACAATGTGTGCCTTCAGGCGAAGATTTTAGGCTGGAGCAAGGCTCGAATGAAGGAGCGACTTGAAGAGATGGTGAACCTGGTTCGCCTCCATCGAGAGCTTCTACCAAAATACCCCACTCAATTGAGTGGAGGTCAAAGACAGCGTGTGGCCTTAATGAGATGCATGTTCCTCGATCAGCCCGTCTTTTTGTTTGATGAGCCCCTCTCAGCCTTAGATATGAAAACAAAGTCAGAGATTTTGACAGAGTGGAGACAACTCTTTTCACAGCTGAACAAGTTAGTGGTCCTTGTGACCCACTCCCTTTATGAGGCCAAAAGCTTAAGCGACAAGATTTTGGTGATGAAGTCAGGGGAGCTGAGAGAGTCGGGAACCTACGAGGAGCTCTCAGAAAATCAGGACTCTCTTTTGGCCAAAGACTTCATCGCCACGTCGAATTTGAAGGTGTGACTCAATGAAAAAGTATTTGGCTTCTCTGCTCTTTCTTATTTTTTTCTCCCAAAACCTTTGGGCGGTGACGGTGGCCTCTAAAAACTTCACCGAGAGCTATATTCTTGCTCAGCTCGCCGCAGACACCTTGAGGTTAAAAGACATCTCAGTCAGCACGCGATTTGGTCTTGGGGGAACCGGCTTTGTTTTAGAGAGCCTTTTGAGCAAAGACATCGATGTCTACCCAGATTACACAGGGACCATTTTGCAGGCCGTCTTAAAGTCCGAAGAAAAAAATGTCTCTATTGATGAACTCAATGATCGGCTGAAATCCATGGGCCTCATGGTAAGTTCCTCCCTTGGATTTAATAACACCTATGCCATCATCGTTCGATCTGAAACAGCCGAAAAGTACAACCTCAAGACATTGAGCGACTTAAAAAAGGTGAGCTCAAAATTAAACGGTGGCTTTAGCCATGAGTTCATTGAGCGAAAAGATGGTCTTCACCCCCTCCAAAAACATTACCAGTGGCCCCCTTTTAAAAAGCTCAGCGGAATGGATCACAGCTTGGCCTATGAGGCGCTGACAAACAAATCCATTGATCTGACGGATGCCTACACGACAGATGGAAAGCTTGAGAAATTTGATTTCGTTATCCTTGAAGACGACTTGGGATTTTTTCCCAAATACGAAGCGGTTTGGGTGACTCGTAGAGACTTTGTCGAGGAAAACCCTGAAATTTGGTCGGTTTTGACCTCTTGGGAAGGCCAGATCAATGAAAAGCTCATGATTAAGATCAATGGGGATGTTGAGGAGAAGCGGGCGCGAGTCGAAAACGTCTTACAAAAAAATGGACTCTTAGAGAAAAAAGAGGGGGCCTTGATTCGGACCCGTATGGACCGGATTAAGACCTATGGGGTTGAGCACAGCATCTTGGTTCTCGTCTCGGTCTTCTTGGCGATCCTCATTGGATTTCCTTTAGCGTACGGAGCCACGGAGAACAAAGTGTTAAAGCATATCGTCATGCTGATGAGTTCCGCTTTTCAAACAGTGCCCTCTTTGGCTCTGCTGTGTTTTTTAATTCCTTTTTTTGGCGTGGGCTTTAAGCCTTCGATCATTGCGCTGGTGCTTTACGCCCTTTTGCCCATCGTGGTGAACAGTTACACGGGTCTTTCCCTGATTGATCGAACGCTCTTAGATATGGCTAAACAGCTCGGAATGACTCGTTGGCAGTCTTTGTGGCATGTGCAAATTCCAATTTCTTTGCCCTACATTTTGGCTGGGATTAAGACGTCATCCATAACGGCGATTGGAACGGCCACTCTCGCCGCCCTTATCGGTGCAGGTGGGTTCGGTGCGCCAATTTTGGCAGGTCTCGCTTTAAATGACTATTCGACGATTATGGAGGGAGCCATCCCGGTGTGTCTGATGGCTTTTTTAGCGCAAATTTTATTTCAATTTTTGGAAAAGAAGTTGGTCAGTCCAGGGCTCTATTGAGCCGCGTAGACACAGGTCATTGGCGAGACGAGGTGAAGAAAGTTTAACGATTCATTGTTGAGATGAAGATGAACTTTGCTCAGCGGATTTCCATCAATGTCCTTTTTATTGCTAACAATAATCTCAAGATAGCCATTCATATCAACACCCTTTTGGCCAAGAGGACACTTGAAACGATAGTCAGCCACCTTGTCTTCGATTCGTTCGCAAACGTCTGACAAGACGCCAGCAGGAGTCACTTGCCTGAGACCGATGGTCGTGGAGTCAAGGAAACTGAAAGACTCCTCAGTGAGGGTGATTTCATCTTCCATTAAACTTAATGGGACAAGATTTATTTCTGAAAAGAGGAGGTCTTCGTCTTCTTGAACGGTGCAATTAATAATGGCATCTTTACGGGCTTCTTCGGGAGTCATCTTTGCGGCGAGGGAGTGGTTGGCAAAAAGTAAAGCATTCAGTGATACGGCAGCAAAAAGCCCCAAAGCAGATTTCAAAACAGCTCCTCCTTGAGAAATAGAGTCCAAACAAAACAGGGCCGGCCCACTGGGGCCCCATTTTCACACTCGTTTATTCATTTTATTATACTCTCTATAATAGCAATTATGGGGCCGCAATTTGTCAGACCAATTGTGATTTTTTCATGAAATCAGCGACCGAAAAAAATCGAGATAAATTGCCAAAAGCATTAACCTTTTTTGATTTTTACCAATGGGTTAATCCCAACGCCGCTTTTCGAATTATTTTTCGGGCCAACTTCCCCATCGGAAAACTTTTAGTCAGACAAAGAAATAAATTCATAAACCTTCATAGACAGATCTTTCCTATGGGAGTTAGCGTGAAGCATGCAAATCAAAACAGAAGATGATTGGATTCAGTTTTTAAAAAAGAGCGCGGCCTCTCCTTCTGAAAAAGGAGTTGGAAGAATTTCGATTGGAGATGATGCCGCTATTTATAATCCCTCACCAGGAAAGCAGCAGGTGATCTGCTCCGACTCTTTGGTTGAGGGAGTCCACTTCGATTTAAAGAAAATCTCCTGGGAAGACTTGGGCTGGAAGAGCTTGGCCGTAAACTTAAGTGACGTGGCCGCAATGGGCGCGACGCCAACAAGTTCTCTTCTAAATCTTTCTCTGCCCAAAAAATATATGGGGGAGCCGTTGAAGAGATTTTTAAAAGGTTATTTGTCTTTGAGTCATAAGCACGAAGTGGCTCTCATTGGTGGAGACACCACGGCCAGTTTGAGAGATCTTTTTATTTCAGTGACGGTGGTGGGAGAGGTCTCCTCTAAAAATTTAAAGCTAAGAGCTCAAGCAAAGCCGAAAGACGTGATTTGTGTCACAGGGTTCTTAGGGGATTCATATGCGGGCTTTCTTCTACAAAGTCAGATTTGGAAATCACCATCTAAAGGAAAGCTTTTAAAGGCTCACCATAAACCCCTTCCACAGGTGGAGCTGGGGAAATGGCTCGGGACTCAGTCCGGTGTTCACGCCATGATGGATTTATCGGATGGTTTGATGAAAGATCTCTCTCGTCTTTGTGAGTCCAGCAAGGTCTCAGCCGTCGTCAATGGAAGTGAGATTCCAACGAGTCCATCGTTAATAAGATATGCGAAGCATTTCAAAAAAAGCCCTATATATTTCGCAGTGAGGGGCGGGGAAGACTATCAACTCTTATTGACCTGCTCACCCAGTCAGGTGGAGAAGTTGGTTCTTCATGCGAAGAAGAAGTTTTGCCAAAGAGTAACTCCAATTGGAGAGATTCAACACCAAAATTCAAAGTTAGAAGCTATTGAATGGAAAGATCTTCCTAAAAACGTTCTCGCTCATGAGAGCTTCGAGCACTTCTGAGGGACCTGCTTCTTTTTCCGATATGCACCGCATATCGGAAAAAGAAGCAGGTCCCTTTTCGTTAGCCATAATTGAAGGGTTTAAAGCTTAGAATAGAATCCAGCCAGGCTTTTAAATATCCGGATTTATAGAGGCTCTCCCTATGGCTCTGAACTCGCTTGGATTTCCAAAGTCTCATGCAGCTTTTTTTGTCGATATTTCCCGCACTGGTTTTGATAACTCCAGCCTCATTGTAGGCATGTTGGCTGGGCATTGCGATTTTTGAAGTGTAGAAGTGTTGGGTGACAGGCTTCATTTCTTGCTTGAGTTGGTCGGGATATTTAACGGCTTTTATGGCCGCGCGAACCGCTTCTTTGTAGGCATCGATGGAGGCTTGGTCTTGTGGTCCAGACTTCTTTGTGGGGTGGGCGGGGCAAAAAGCATTGTCACCGGCAGGGTCCCCTTTGTTCCAAAGAGAGAAGGCATAGGGTTTTAGAATGACGGGTCCGAAACCGCCGCCAACACCTTCAAACTTTTCATCATAAAATTCTTTCGCTTTTGCCTTCGCACTTGAGGCCTTATTTGGCTTTGATTTGGCCTCTTTGAGATGGCCTTCAGAATATTCTTTTCGATTGAGAATGATTTTTGCGACTGCATTGAGATAGGCCGAGCCATACCGATTGCATGAAGCCATTTCGCCATAGATGGTTCGAGACATAAGATCGATAGCAACCAGTTCATCTTTGGTGACTCTAGAAACTGAAGCCGCCTTTACCTTTGGAGCGACCTTTGATCGATAGGCCTCCGCGCCAGAAAATCCTTCAAAGCACTCGCCGACGTGGGGAAGGAGGGTCTCCACCGTTTGATCCACCATTTGATCCACACTTCGATTTTCAATATCTTCGGCGCCTTTAATAAGGTCCTCAATGTTATTGTTGGTTGGGTCACAGTCTTTCTTGGGATCCGTCCGCACCAGTTCTGATAAATATGAATCTTCGAATTCCGTCGCGGTGTTGTCAGCACTGATCCAAAATGGTCCATCGACACCTTCAGCACTTACTGAATAGTAGGTCTTTAGCTCCTCCTCGCCAAGATTATTTTTTTCTTTGATCACCTGGGCATCTAAAACCTTTAATTGGGCGTTGTTGGGCAATGCAATCTTCTCACACTCACCGGTAACACAATCAGAAGGGAAGCCAATGATACCCTCCACAGTTTTTTCCTCGAATGGGCTGCTTGCGACCAGTGAACTTTTCAGATTGTGTTCATTGTTTACGTCTCTAGGTCCTGTGGCAAAACCTCGGACCCCAAGCTCACTCTTTTCTAAATAGTAAGTGTAGCCCTCGGCACTTACAGTTTTGAAATAGACTTTATCTCCAATTCTTTCCTCTTCGAGCCTGCCGGATTCATTCTTTTTTATGGTAACTATCTGATTTGCCTCCAGATAGCCTTTTCCAACCATTTCTTTCTTTGAGGAGTCGTACTCAAAAAGGGTGATTTCATCAGACACATTTTCATTTTCGCCGGGAGCATCAATATAGATCAAAGCGCTTTGAGAAAAGGCTAGAGGTGCTCCGACCAGTGAAATTAGAAAGAGGGTGTATTTAAGTGCTGGATTCACCTTAAGTTTTCGACACAACCGGCAACAGTCTTTACGGAATAGTTTGCCTTGCTAAAGATTTGAAAAGTTTTGGACAGAAGTCTTGTTTGTTTAGCTAAAAAGTGTCGAAGCCCCCTGAATTTTCACCCCTCTTTCCATAAAGGAGTCATTTCCGCCCACAGACCAAAATGATAGACCTAAGCCCAAGGTCAATGGATCAAATAGGGAATGCAGGCCAATAAAATCTTGAAAGCCAGCACATGGAGGCTCAAAAGAGCTTTAAAGATCTGCAAATTCAACCGATCAATATCACAAGTGTGTGTATTCATCGTCTCTCCTTTCTAAAGAGAGGCGGATCAAAAGGGCTCCGACAAGGAGCCCTTTTGCAATAGATGAAGCCAATGGAGAGTTGCCTCATTCTCTTCGGAGATGGGCAAGGCCCGAAAGTCGGCCATCACTTGGTCTCAGTATCAAATACTTTCACCCTTAAGAAAGGCGTTGGTTCACGATGGTCTCAAGAGATTCACTTGAGATTCCTCAATCTCGATTGAGAAAGGAATCTAAAGACCATGGAGTTTTTTTTTGGGAGCTAATATTTGCGAGAGAATATTTCTTCGTGCGACAGAAGTTAGTGGACCTCATTGATGACGATTCGACCCTGTTGGTTTTCTACAGAAAATTCTCTATCACTGATCTTGAATCTAGAGCCGATTTTTACAGGATTTGGTAAAGTGAAGGACCCTGACACGACTCCCATCGAAGTCATACAAAATCCGGTCCGACTGGCCATTAGGAGTTGGTAATCGCTAGAGCTCTTTCGACCACGATTTTTATTTGAATCTTTAAGGCCTACAGCCACTTGGCAAGAGTCAAAGGTTTCGTAACTCAGGTTCAGTGTGAGGCTGAGATAGAAAGTGGGCTCACCAATTGAGTTCTTCCACCACTCGACTTTTTCAATTTCTGGATGGCCGACGATGTTTTGGTTGTAAATCCTCTTGAATTGGGAATCTCCATAAGTCGAGAAATGATGAAGAATAAAAATAAGAGTGATTAGCGCCGTTTTCATTGTTCCTCCGAACTTTTTTAATTCTCGATTTTCAAGTTCCCACTCATCTATCAGAATCAACGGCATGATATGAGTGAGTGACGAATCTCATTACATGAAATGCAAAAAATGGGCAGAGGGGAGCGAGCCTAAGCACCCAATAGATTCGAGATCGTCGGGGCTGGGTAGGGGAGGATCTCTTTATGGCCGATTCAGGGCAGATTTTTGCCGAAATTGGTCTTTCGAGGTAGGAATGTGGGCCCTTTGAAATTCTGAATTTCTAGCAAAAAGAGCCCAGTGCTCTGTCTAATTAAAGACCCGCAGCAGTTGCGGATTGAAATCTGCAATTTGATCCATCAACTGCAAATTTTATGGTGAGGGGGGCGTTGTCTTGATACTGAATCATCCACTCTTCGATTCCGTAGTCTTCTTCCTCTTCCCCGCCACCAAAGAAATCTGTCAATTTTACAGTGGGGTTTAGTAGGCTCACTTCAGGATCAGCGAGAACGGTAAGATAAGCTCCAACTTGAATAGCTTTTGCGCTGCATAGAGTGGCCTTCGGCTGGCCTGCAAAGATTTGGGATGAAAAGAAAAGAGTGAGAACAGCGATAGAAATAAACTTCATTTTATGCTCCTTAGATTTGGTTTACCTAAGGTCCTACGAGTTTTTCTTTAAATGTTGAACGAAAAGATCTCAATTGAAATAGATTCATGAGAATGGGGCCTGCATTTTTCTCCGCTGACATGATATCAGCGAAGAAAAACCAGGCATTAAACCTATTAATGCAATAACTCTGGCGGAATTTTAATACTATCGGCTCGAGCCGCGGCTAAAGCCTGATCGGGCACTTGATTGATCAACTGACTTAACCTTGCTTTCGCTTCTTCTTTTGCAGCCATGCATGTGGAGTAGAGATTCTTTCCAGTGGCTTGAATTCGAAAGTCTAAGTTTTCGGGAGCCACCACAAAGGTGACTTCGTAACTCAGGTCCGATGGATCATTGTCCGGATGTCTTTCCTCCACCAAAATGGTGAGGGAGCCAAATTGGGTGGCCACCGCTTCGAGTTCTTGGACTTGCTGGAAAAGGAAAGCTTTTTCTTCGAGGCTTGGCTCGAAGGGCAATAACACTTCTTGAACGTTGTCGCTTTGGGACATAATTGGCCTCCTTTGTTGCAGTATTAAATCTGGGGACGATCTTTACAAAGTCAAGGTCACGAATCTGAAATAATTCTTCTGATTTCAGCATCTTAGGGCCGCTCTAGAGAACTCTAGTTTCCTCCCTACAAGATTCATTGTAGCAAGTTTTTAGGCGAATAGCCAATGACCGCCTCAAAATGAGACCGGGTGAAGGTTGCCACATCTCAATGAATTTGGGAGCTTATAGGGATGATTGAGAGCACCGACGTTCGTCTAGAAGAGTCTTGGAAAAACCAGCTGCTTGAGGAATTTGGCAAGCCTTATATGAAGTCATTGCGCAGCTTTTTAAAGGCTGAAAAAAATAAGGGAGCTGTCATCTATCCGAAAGGAAGTGAGCTTTTCTCGGCAATGGAAGCCACCCGCTTTGAGAAGGTGAAGGTGGTGATTTTGGGGCAGGATCCCTACCATGGTCCAGGTCAGGCTCATGGCTTAAGTTTTTCCGTAAAACCAGGCGTGCCTCCTCCGCCCTCCCTCAAAAACATTTTTAAGGAGCTTGCGACAGACATTGGGATGCCGATTCCCAAAACGGGGTATTTAAAGCCCTGGGCGGATCAAGGAGTGCTTCTCTTAAATGCCACACTTTCGGTTGAAGACGGAAAAGCAGGCAGTCACCAAGGCAAAGGGTGGGAAGCTTTTACGGATGAGATCATTTCCAAGTTGAATGAAAAAAGGGAGAACTTGGTTTTTCTCTTGTGGGGAAGTTACGCCCAGAAGAAGGGCCTTGGCATTGATTCTAAAAAACATTTGGTGCTGAAGGCGCCCCATCCTTCTCCTCTCTCCGCGCACAGAGGTTTTTTTGGATGTCGACATTTTTCTAAAGCCAATGAATACTTAATCGCACACGGAAACAAACCAATCGATTGGACTTTGTCCTAAATAGCAGGAGTGAAAATGAATCGTCTTCAAAGAATTTTGATGGTCTTTGGTCTTTTGGTCTTAGGACTCAGCGCTCAGGCAGAAAAAGTGATGGTTTACTGCTCCGAAGCCTCGCCAAGCACCTTCAATCCCCAGTTAGCGGTTGATGGTCCAAGTTTCACCGCATCAACCAGCACGGTGTTTAATCGTTTGGTGGAATTTAAATACGGATCTGTTGAATTGACTCCAGGCCTTGCTGAATCTTGGACTATTTCTAAAGATGGACGCACTTACACTTTTAACTTAAGAAAAAATGTTAAATTTCATGAGTCGAAAAATTTTAAGCCCTCACGTCCAATGAATGCAGACGATGTGATTTTTTCTTTCGACAGAATGAGAGATAAAAATCATCCCTTTCACAATGTGAGTGGCGGGGCCTATGAATACTTTCAGAGCATTGGTATGGGTGAGATCATCGAATCCATTTCTAAGAAAGATGACCATACGGTCGAATTTCGACTTAAGAGAGCGCACTCTCCATTCTTAACAGACATGGCGACCAATTTTGCTGTGATTCATTCCAAAGAGTATGGGGAGCAATTGATTAAAAGCAAAAAGCTTCAAGACATGGACACCGAGCCAGTTGGAACCGGTCCTTACAAGTTGGTGCGCTATGTGAAGGACTCGAGCATTCGCTTTACCGCGAACAAGGATTACTTTCTTGGAGCTCCAAAGATAGGAACACTGGTTTTTTCGATCACTCCAGATCCTTCGGTCCGATTTCAAAAGCTTAAAACAGGTGAGTGTCATTTGATTGCAGAGCCGGCCCCGACAGATTTGCCATCAATGAAAAAGAATCCGAAGATTCAGGTGATGAACAATGCAGGTTTAAACGTAGGCTACTTGGCATTCAATGTTTTAAAGTCTCCGCTGGATCAAACGGATGTTCGCAGAGCTTTAGCCATGGCCTTAAATAGAGAGCAGTATTTAAAGTTGATTTATCTTGGGACAGCGGACTTGGCCAAAAACCCAATTCCTCCAACAATGTGGGGATATAACAAAGCGACAAAAGAGATTCCTTATGATCCGGCAAAAGCGAAGGCGCTTCTTAAAAAAGCTGGAGTGAAAGAGGGTCTCGAGCTTGAGCTTTGGACTTTGCCTGTATCGAGACCCTACAATCCAAATGGAAAAAAGATGGGCGAGTTGATGCAAGCGGATTTGGCAAAGGTTGGAGTTCAGTTGAAGTTGGTCACCTACGATTGGCCCACTTATTTGGACAAAGGCCGAAAGGGTGAGCACCAACTGATTCATTTGGGTTGGATTTCTGACACCGGTGATCCTGATAACTTTTTTGGAAATCTTTTGACCTGTAAGGCGAAAGCGGGCGGAAGCAACTACGCTCAATGGTGCAACGAGGCTTTTGATAAAGAGGTGATAGAGGCTCAAAAAGTGAGTGATAAGAAGAAGCGAATTGCCCATTACCACAAGGCTCAAGAGATCTTCTCGAAAGAAATGCCGTGGGCTCCACTCGCTCATGCTTCTGTTTACAGAGCTTTTTCCAAGAAGCTTAAAGGCTATAAGATTCATCCCATTGGCGTGGAAGAGTTTTTTCCGCTTGATTTAGCTCAATGATAAAAGTTTTTCTTGCACGAGTCTGGCGATCCGTTCCCACCTTGTTTGTTGTGAGCCTGGTCGCCTTTAGTATGATTCGACTTCTGCCGGGGGATCCGGTTCTTTTGATGTTGGGAGAGCGCGGGGGATCTCCTGAGCTTGTGGATGAGCTCAGATCCAAATTGGGTTTGGATCAATCCCTCCCCGTTCAGTATTTAAAATTTTTAAAAGGGGCGGTTCAAGGGCAATTTGGACAATCGATTGTTTCTAACCGTGCAGTGACTGAAGAGTTTTTTGACCGTTTTCCTGCGACCATGGAGCTTGGTTTTTTCGCCTTGATTTTCGCGATAGGCATTGGAATTCCTCTTGGCATCCTCTCTGCGGTTCGAAGAGGAACTCTGATTGATCGCGGGTTGATGGGCTTGAGTTTGCTTGGCTACTCCATGCCGATTTTCTGGTGGGGCCTTCTATTGATTTTGCTCTTTTCTGTTCAGCTCGGATGGACTCCTGTCTCGGGAAGAATCAGTGCTCTCTTTGACGTGGAGCCTTGGAGTGGATTTTTACTGATCGATGTTTGGGTCAGAGGTTTAGGGTTCGAGGGTTTTCTGAATGCACTCAAATATTTGATTCTCCCAAGCTTTGTCTTGGGAACGGTCCCAATGGCTGCGATTGCTCGCATGACCCGCTCGAGTCTTCTTGAAGTTCTTCGTGAGGACTATGTCAGGACTGCAAAAGCCAAGGGTTTAACGCCCCTTCGAGTGGTTGCTCACCATGCGCTGAAAAATGCTTTGATCCCAATTGTTACAGTTGTAGGTCTTATGTTTGGGACCATTTTGACGGGCGCCGTTTTAACCGAAACCATTTTTTCTTGGCCTGGAATTGGAAAGTGGCTCGTCGGCAGTGTGATCGCCAGGGATTATCCCGTCATTCAAGGGGGCGTGCTGCTGATTTCATTTTTTGTAATTTCGGTGAACATCCTTGTCGATGTGACTTACATCTATTTAAATCCAAAGCTGAAAGAAGGGGCGTCATGAAAGGGCTTTGGATTCTTGGCTTTTTTCTCCTTCTTGCGATTTTTGCACCTTGGCTGACGACTTCAGCCCCCAATCATGTTTTTTCAGACAAGGATCTGCTTCCGCCCTTTTTTTCTCAGGGCGGAAGTTTTGAACATTGGCTCGGAACAGATGATCTGGGGCGAGATCTTTGGTCTCGTTTGGTTTATGGGGCTCGGGTTTCAATTGGCCTTGGTTTTCTCATTGTTCTGATCTCAATGGTTATAGGGAGTCTTTTAGGGTTGTTGGCTGGTTTTTTCGGTGGAGCCACGGATCGCATCGTGATGAGATTTGTGGATGTGATGATGTCCCTTCCCTCCCTGCTCCTCGCCATGGTGGTGGTGGCCATACTGGGTCCAGGTTTGCTCAATGCGGTTTGGGCGGTGGCGGCCGTTTCTCTTCCAGGATACATTCGGATTGTTCGTGCTTCGGTGATGAATGAAAAATCGAAAG
>Ga0100403_1001368_pt1 | contig 22131 bp, 20 predicted proteins | sample CryGeymet201501t_FD_83663 | JGI IMG/M metagenome (GOLD analysis project Ga0100403, IMG submission 83663) | Groundwater microbial communities from Crystal Geyser aquifers in Utah, USA - Crystal Geyser metaG 2015-01t | ecosystem: Environmental > Aquatic > Deep subsurface > Groundwater | place... | reverse complement strand
CAGCTTTTAAGATTTTCACATGTATTTAAATACTATCCTAAGCTGGCGGAGATAGCGGAGCTATCGAGACCCGAGTGGCGATGTTTTGCGCAAGCTGAGCTTCCCGATTCCTGTAAGCGAAGCCTGAAGTTTAGGCGACGCAAGAAGGCAGCCTGAAAACATAGAATTGAGGGGATTGGATATGGGGCATTTGAATCACTTTTTTTGCAACACTTTATCGCGCACAGTTAAAGCTTAAGTGGATGACCGAGCGGCTGAGTGGAGCATGTCTTTATAAATTTAAAGGCTTCGTTTATGCGCCTTTGGAACTCTTAGGGTCGAGAGCTTCAGAGAGTCCATCGCCGAGGAAGTTGAAGCTCATCACTATGAAGAGAATCATGAGTCCTGGCAGGATGACAAGCTGAGGAGCGACGGAGAGAGCCTCAAGACCATTGTTGAGCATGTTACCCCAAGAGGCATTCGGGGGTTGCACTCCGAGTCCGAGGAAACTGAGGGCGGCTTCGAAGAGAATCGATTGCCCCACGCTTAAGGTGGCCGAAACCATCAAGGGCGAAAGTGTGTGGGGAGCGATCTCTCGAGTGAGGATACCAAAGTTCCCACGCCCTAAGGCGCGAGCCGCTTGCACAAACTCGAGCTCTTTCACCTGCAAGACCGCACCTCGAACAATACGCGCCTGTTGCATCCAACTAAACAGGACAAAAATCATAATCATTTTCACAATGCTCGACGATTCCCCTCCGATGAAGTGATTCACGAATGGAATTTTTTCAAAATCCAGTGACGAAAGAACGATGAGCACAGGAAGTAGGGGCAGCATCAACAAAGCATCTGTCGCGCGCATCAAAAGAGAATCGATCCACCCTCCAAAAAATCCCGCAAGAGAACCTATGACGAAACCAATAATCACGGATGCAATCGCGGTAAATATAGCCACTCCCAAAGAAATGCGCGAGCCGGAAATAAGTCGGGCGAGAATATCGCGCCCGAGTTCGTCTGTGCCGAGCAAATGCTCTGACGACGACCCTGCGTAACGAGACATCACATCTTGTGCACGTGAATCGAGGCCAAGTAGTTCCAGCCAAAGCGGTGCTCCGAGGGCGAGAATCGCAAAAAATGCGATTACAAATACACTGATCACCGCAAAACGATGCTGCAAAAAACGTTGAAAAGAACGCGACTGTTTGAGGCAAAGTAGTAGCGAGCTCATGACAAACGAATCCTCGGATCAAGTACCGCATAAAGAATATCTACAACGAGACTACTCACAAGCACGGCCACACAGCTGATGAGAAAGCAACACATAGCCACGTTGAAGTCGTTGTTGAGAATCGAATCATAAAGCAACTTGCCCATGCCAGGGTAAGCGAAAACACTTTCGGTGATAACCGCGCCTGAGAGAATCCCAGGCAAACTCAGTCCGATGACTGTTACGACAGGAATGAGGGCATTGCGTCCCGCATGCCGAAAGTTGACCTGATTTTGGCTGAGGCCTTTGGCTCGAGCCGTGCGCACAAAGTCCATGCGCAAGACTTCGATCATGCTCGATCGCACATAGCGCAACCATCCCGCAATTGTGAGTAGAGAAAGAGTCAAGACGGGAAGGATCAGGTGAGCGAATCTATCGCCTATCATTGCAAACCATCCCATCGAAGCGCCCCCGATGGTTTCCACGCCTCCCGCTGGTAAAACGCCGAGCTGTACACTGAAAATAAGAATCAACATGAGTCCGATCCAAAACGATGGCGCTGAAATGCCCATAAATGAAAAGAAACTAATAACGGAATCGGCCCAAGACCTTGGTTTCAGACTGGCGATCATACCTAAGGGCAGAGCGACAATTAACGAAAGACAAAACGAAAGCAATCCCAAGATGAGCGTGTTGCCAAAGCGAGGCCAAAGAATGTCACCTACGGGCAGACGGTAGGTGCGAGAATAGCCGAGGTCTCCCGTGATGACCGATGAAGCCCACACAAAATAGCGATGAGTGATGGGCTTATCGAGGCCCATTTGCGCCTTCATGAGCGCGACGTTCTCGGGCGTGCACTGCGGATTGGCAGCACACGCAACATCCAAGGGATCGCCCGGCATCCATCCCATAAGAGAGAAGGTCACAAACGACAATAGAAACATCAGAAGAACGCTTTGCAGAAGGCGCCGAATCAGGAAAGAACTCATGAATTATTCCAGATACCAGTTCTCGATGTTTTGTGTGGAATAAAACTGATGACCCGTCATCTCATAACCTTTGAGATTGGTAGGAATCACAGCAATCTCAACACGGTGGTAGAGGGGAATCACGGGAAGCTCGCTGGCATAGATCTGCGCGAGTTCTTTCATGAGCACTTTACGCTTTTCGAGCTCAAACTCGTATTTCACAGCATCAAAAATCTCATCGACGCGCTTGTTGGAAAAAGCGCCCGAGTTTTGTCCGGCAAAACTGTTGGCTTCGGTCGGGATGTTCTTGGAATGCAGGGTGGACTCCGGAGGATTGTCGGGGGAGGACACCCAGGCAAAAAGTGCCGTATGAGGATAGGCCCCTTTGCGCACGGTCTCTCCGAAAAAGACACGTGCAGGTTCGTTACGAATCACGGCGGCGACACCGATCTTTTTCCATTCTTCCTGAATGTAGGCCTGCACGAGCTCTCGTGTTTTGTTTTGAGCTGTACTCATGAGAATGATGGAAAGTTTTTTGCCATCTTTGACGCGCATGCCGTCCGCGCCCTTTTTCCATCCCGCATCGTCTAAAAGTTTCTCGGCCCGAGCGATGTCGAGATCGTATTTGGCGAGATCATCTGTGTAATACACGTCAAGTGGATGAAAGGGGCTGTGAGCCACGCTCTGACGTCCTTCGAAAAGAGCTTGAGTGAGTTTGCCTCGGTCGATAGCCAGCACAAGGGCGCGTCGAACGTTGACGTCTTTGAGTAAGGGATCGCGCAAGTTGAAGTCGACATGTTCATAAATAAGACCCGGCTTCATCGAAACTTTGAAGCGGCTTGAGAGTTGAGAGTCTTGAGCAAGTTTTTTCTCGAGTGCCAAGGCTTGATCGAGAGGAAACCCTAGTTCTCCGATCATTTGCACCGACCCCGAAGACAGGTTGGCTTCGAGAGCTTGAGTGTTGGGGACAATGCGCACGATCACTTTTTCAAGCTTGGCCATATCACCCCAGTATTTGTCGTTGCGTTTGAGAACAACGTGGCTGCCGAGTTTCCAATCTTCGAGAATAAAGGGGCCACTATAGAGTCCCGCTTCCGTAGGGCGGACAGTATAGAGAGTTTGTTTCTCATAGGTGCCAGCCGTGTCTTTACTCGCTTCAAAGATGGGGCCTTCGAGGTGTTTGGGCAAAAGATGAAAAGTGCCCATTTGATAGTAGCTGTAACGTGCGTCGGTGTATTTAATAGTGAATTTTTTGGAGTTATCCGAATCCACGGTGATGGATTCTATACGAGTGTAAACGTCTTTGTTACCAACAGAGACATTGGGGTGGGCTCCGACTTCCCATCCGAAGACGACATCGTGTCCAGTGATGGGAGTGCCATCTCCCCACACGGCGTTTGGGTTGAGTTCCCAATCAGCGATGATTTTTCGGGTGCCGTTTTCTGTAACGAAGCGAGCCTTTTTGTTGTCGAAGCTAGGAATCTCCGTACAGAGCACACACTTCCATTGCCAATCAGCTCCAATGGTGACGAGGGATCTCATCATCATGGATGTGATGTAGCTGGAGGCCGCCATCTGGGCAATTGTGGGGTTCAGACTTTCAAACTCTTGATCAAGTCCGATGGTCAGAACACTTTTCGAGGCCTCCTCTTTGGAGCCGGTGCAGGCTCCGAGGGACGCGATTGCAACAAAGAAAGTCATTAGAGATGTGAGACGCATAGGGTTAGCTCCTTAATTTAAAGACGCATATAAACGGAAAATTTCCACGGGATCAATACGTGGAGGCCAATTTAAGAGTTATTTAGTTTCGCCAGCGAATATAAATTGCGCAGTTGGCAACACGGGATCGATCATTGCTGCCGCAGAAGTCTATCTGGGAGACGTCATCAAATACGATACCGCGCCTAAAGAAGCTTAAGCCCCAAAATTTAAATCAGGCCCTCGATTTCGAGAATCAACTTCTTGATCGAAGCACCTTTAGAATACTTAGTTCCACCATACTTTCCAACGTCGATCTTTGATGGATTGTGATTCAACGAAACTCTTCCCCTCAACCTCAGCAATGAAGACTTCGGCAGAACCCTATGACACGGAAAAATCACCGGCCATGGGTTCGATGACATAACACTCGCCGCAGCCCTTACTGCCAATTGTCTACCAGCTCGATTCGCGAGTTCTGAATAATCAATCATCCGAAGTGGCCGCTGAGTTCCAACTAGTAGCCCCAACAAAATCTCTTTTTGAAATTCAGACTTGAAAGGCCCCACACACAGATCCTTCTTCCATTTCGAATAAGTGCATTCAACGGCTCGATCCAAATCAACTTGCGCCCTATGGGAGTCTTCGTCCACGAACTCTAGCGCCGTGACGAGCCTCAATCCATCGAGAAAAATTTCGTGAGAGAGGAAGGTCCACCCCTGAAATTTAAAGAATCGAAATTGCAGTTCAGCTCCAACTTTTAAAAGCTCTGAAAGCTGGGCGGGCTCCGAAAGAACCCTGAACTCCAAAGCTGAACCCAGGAAACTGCCCTTTAACTTCTTGGTTTTCATCTCCCCAAAACTAGCAAACACTCATTGATCTTGCCAGATACTTTAGCGCATCCTATAGACGCTCAATGATCTCGCACGAGCAGACGCTTTTCTACGCCCTAGGCGCCAACCTAGCCTTCGCCTTCGCTTGCTTGATCTTCACCGAATACAGTCGCAAAGTTTCCACACTGTGGATGAACGCCTTCAAAGCCACCGTGGCCTTTAGCGCCTTTGGACTAGCCGCCCTTGTTGGTTCAGGATTTTCACCGATCGAATGGCCTGCATTCACCTCATTGTTCGTCAGTGGATTTATAGGGCTGGGAATCGGAGATCTCTTTCTACTTCGCGCGTTCTCCATCATAGGCGCAGGACGCACTTTGGTTTTGTTTGCTTTTCAACCCCTGATTCTAGGAACGTTTTCTTTTTATCTTTTTGACCAAGCGATCGATTATGAAAAATTTTGGGGACTGCTGTTCTTTCTAGCGTGCTTATTCATCTTCAGCTTTGAAGCCAAAAAAACCACCGGACACTGGGAGATCAAAGGACTCGCCTGGGCGCTTATAGCCGTATCTTTTGATGCTATGGGAGTGCTGATGACAAGATGGGCCTTTGACCAAACTCCCGAGATGAACAGCAACTCTGCCAACTTCTACCGCACCATCGGCTGCCTATTCGCCTTCTTTCTGATTTCCAGATTTTATCGCCCTCTAGAACTCTGGGGAAAATTCAAAACCTGGCCCATAAAAGTCAAAAGTCTGATTCTCACAGGCTGCCTCTGCGGCACCTACCTCTCGCTGCTTCTCTACCTCACAGCGCTAAAAAGCGGACACCTCGCAACGGTTTCAGGCATCGCCATCACATCGCCGCTCTTTGCCACCCTCTTCGAAAGTATCTGGCACAAACGCTGGCCGACCAAATATCTTTGGGCCGCTCTCTGTAGTTTTGTAATTGGTTTTTATATTGTGCTTTAACGGCGACAATGTGCTCTACGGACTATTAAAGTTAGGCATCTGCCCAGCAATATCTCGAATTTTCTTTTGCTCTTCTTCCGGAAGAGAATTGAAGAAAGCTTCAGGATCTTGAGCTGCTTTTAGAATCATTTGTTGCATCGCCGCGGAATCAAAATTCGCCTGCTCACTCAGCGGTTTTAAAATATCGCTTGCAGAATTATAGATTTGATCGCGGATTTCCTCATCTCCCCCTGTCAGGGCTCTGATTTGCTCATCATTCTCCATAGCTTTTGGACTTTTTTTAATCTCAAGATCTCGCTTAGTTCTATTTCTGAGAATATCCTGCGCCTGAGCAAGAGCGAGGTCATCGGGATTGAGAGATTGACTTGCTTCTTCCGCAAAGGTGTTCGCACTAAAGAATACAAACTGAGTTGAAGCAATGAATACTAAAATTTTCGCCATGCGATTCATACTTAGTATTATCTAGCACCAGGCTTGCCCAGTCTGGTTAAACTTGCATAAAAGTAGTGTAGAAACATCAAACACTCACAGCTGTCTAGAACTTGGTCAGAAACCCCCTACACCTTCCCCCTAAGTCTCTAATTTTACAGATTAAGTTTTGGTCCAAATATTGCTCCATTACTATTGGGGATCGGGGACATTGCTAATGGGAAATGAATTCAGCTCATATCGCTCGTGGCTAAAAGCCGTAGCCATCACCGTGCAAATCTGCGCCCTTTCATCATGCGTCGATCGGGAGTTAAACTTCGCACAAATCGAAGACGTTGAGCAACACTCTCAAATTGAAATCTATGAAGTCCCAAATCAGCCAAGCACTCAGGAAAGAAGCGAACAACTAGATCGCATTAGGGAGCAGTTTACTTCTTCAAGCGAAAAAAGTGATCAACTCACCGAACTTCTTCGAACCCTTCAAGAAATTAATGAAGCCCCTGAGACTTACGGACTAAAAGTTAGCGAGCTTCGAGAGCTACAGAAAGCCATTTTTGACCTGGGAGCAAACGCTCCCGTCATTCCGGGCATTGAAAACCCTGAATTACCTCGCTCTGAAGTTTTGGACCTAAGCAATCCTTCCAGCTGCCCAGATGCCGAAGTAAAAGTACAAATTCTTTCAAGCGGCCTTCGCCTAGTCAATTCTCTACCGCGCAAGAACAATTGCAGCAGACTCCTTTCCAAAAGATTTCAAGACGGCCTCAATCAAATTCTTCTTGGCAGTGCTTTGGCCATCATGAATGGCGAAGAGAAAATCGCAGAAGTAAATAACTTTCAAGACCTGCTCGGCACTTTAGAGGATCAAGGCTACTCAGTCTCTGCCGAATTCCGCACCTACCTCGCTCCTTTTGTGAAGCTTTACTCTGCCGAGGGTGACCTCTATGACCATGCGACAGAAATTCCACTTCCGATGTGGATCAATACAGAATTCAAAGTGAATGACTTTGCCGCAAACCAGGTTGTCATTCCCGCTCCTCATAGCGAAGTGATGTTTCATTTTACAAAGGCCGAACAAGAATCCGCCCTCGTAAAAATATATTTCTCCGACAAAGGCCTTGTTTTCGACGACGAAGATCTTCACATCCCTTATTGGGCGGGGGAAAAGACACTCCACCGGTTTGAGAAACACGAGGTGCTCTCTCTTCTAGAAAAGTCTAAAGAAGCCCATCAAGCTTTCGAAATTTTTCGCTCTCGAGCACCTGACTTTCCAGCTGGCGGCTTCGGAGTCTTGGGCGTCTGCAATGATGGCTCTTCACTAATCATGCGAGCCCAGCTCGGCCTCGACTTTCTGCCTCTTTTTCCAATGGCACGTAATGCCTATGTGACCATGCCAGAAAACTTTCCATTAAAAGAAGCATGGAATAGCCTTCAAAGTGATTTGCTGGGCAGCGAGCAGGATCATAAGACCAAACTCAAGCGAATCTATAGGAGCAATCCCTTCGAGGGAAGACAGAATCCCTTTCCTAACTTCGAAAGACTTCTCATAGATATAGAGGCTGAAATTAGAGATGATCTCTCCGAGGGAGCTGAACACTCTCGATGAAACTAGCTAAAAAATACATCGCTATTCTTACGTGTGCAGGGTCATTCATTTGCCAGAGCAGCTATGCCCAAACTTCAGCGCACGCAGAGCTTCAAAGCGGAACTTTCCTAAGCCATTGGGACGGATATAGAAACTCCTGGACTTCGATTAATGCTCAGATCTCAAACTCGCAGAACATTAAGCCAAAAGACAAGCCAGCTTTTCAATACTCTTTAGAAGTCATCTCAAGAACTGACAGCACCAAGCCAGTCCTAGGAAACATCAATCAAGCGGAATACTTCCTCACACCACAACTAAGCCTTGGCAGAGCCAAGCCAAGAGAGCTTTCTTCCAGATATGTTTTTGAAGATCGACTCAATCATCGCATTTGCCAAAATGCTTTGGAATGCGCGACGGGTGGCCCCATCGGTGCGCATTTTTCAAACAAACGCTTCTCACTATCAGCTGAAATTCTCACCATTCCAAACCTCTCCGCGCTACCTAAAACTTCTTCCGCAGGATCTTTGAGCTCTGACTATCGATGGACAACAACACCATACCAATTGGTCGAAATCGACGGCAAAACTTTTCCTCTGAGAATCAGCAGCAACGGAAACTTCACAACTTGGACATTTTTAACTCCGGGAATTCAAGGGCAGATAAAATTACTCGATCAAAAGTCCCTTATGTGGACGAGCATATTCGCCTCACATCGCTCGCACTCACCAAGAGTCACCAATACAAACGCGATTACGGTTGTTGAAGATTCTCCTGGTGAATTAGTTGCGGTTGTGAACAACGACCAAGACATTCGCTTTCCTTGGCACAACTATCTTTCGTCAGTCTTAGAAATAAAGAACGGCTTAAGCACCTTCTTTACGCAGCAAGAACTATCTCACAATGGTGATCTTGATATGAGCACGACAATCGGGTGGAAGCGACTCTCGAAAGGCTTTAGTCTGGAGAGCAGTGTTGGTTTTGCCAGAAAGGCTAGCTACAAGTTCGGTTTTGGCAAGATCGCCGCACAAGCTCGCGTATCTCGGTGGTCATTTAAATCTGAATTTGAGGGCGTGACGTCGTCGAGCGGATACAGCATCTTACTCATGCCCAAACTTTCCTACGATCTCTCGAAGACCACCTCTCTATTCACTTCATCACTTCTCATCTATTCTTTAACAAAAGATGAGAAGATTTGGTCGTCTGTCAGAGGGCAGGATTACATCAGCCTAGGGGTGCGACATGAGATTTAATATCCTTTCGCTAACTCTAGCAGCGCTTCTCACCTTAAACGGCTGCTTTCTCTCGGACAACACCGCTCCCTCGACAACAATCATGGTCACTCAAAGTGATGGCGACGCAAAGAGCTGCCCCAACTTCAAGACTCTTTGGAAGGAAGATGCCGCTGACGAAGAAATCACCAACGCCATACTTTGTTACATCGATGACTACAGCAAAAAAAGAGACAACGTCAGGATGCCTCGGCCTGAAGGCTTAATGGCAAGTGAGATAGCGACGATCGTCACAAAGTTTGTATCCAAAGGACCTGCATTTAGAGCCGATGAAATTAGAGTAGCGCTCTTTGTGAAGTCACTCCTTGTCGGAGGCTCTCAGGAGTTTCTCAAATGGGAGGAGGTCGATCAATTGCGTGAAATCGTCGCGAAAAATGCAAGCCATTGGCTCAAGATCAGACGAGACCCGGAAATCCGCGATAGAGATTTAGCCCTGATAAAATCAGTTCTAGAAAACATTTCTCCATCCAAAGAGCTTGGCCTTACTGTTCCCGTGCTCATAGGCGCGAGCCAAATCGTAGAACGCTTTTCCGACGCCATTTCTCTAGAAGAAGTTCGAGAAGAAACTCCCCGAATCTTTTCGGGGTTAGCATCATTCCTTGGATATTCCTCTGAGACTCAGAAGATTAGCCTCTTTGAGGCCGTAAATCGTGCCCGTCGATCCATCGATGCCTTTGAAAGACTAGAAGATTTAAGCCAGACAAAAGATCCTCTAAAAATTGCAAGCTCCTCAAGCGATTTGAACACCTATCAAAATCTGCGAAACCGGATTCGCAGCCAAACTAGACAACTCGCGATCGATCTCATTGCGGCAACCGGATACGGATCAGGCGGGCGGGTGAGCGTCGATGGCTTCCGAGAGTTTTTCGAATCTTTGAATAGAATTCGATTTACTCAAGATGGAGAAATCAAAAAGGTCACTCTTCTTGATGGACCAGAGATTCTCGCCAAAGCAGCTTTCAACTTTGTCGGCAAACTAGCGGGCAATTCAAAATCAAGCTCTCTAGGCAGGAAAGACTTTGAAACTGCTGGGGAAACCGTCTTGTTCGAAGTTTATGAGTCAAATCTTGCTCGCGATGTGGAACATTTTGAACTTTCAAAATCTCCGAAAATTTTTGAAAGCCTCAGGCTAAGTGAGTCACAAACAAAGCTATATCAATCCATACTCCCAATAGCTACTTACGAATCTTCCGAAAAATTGACACTTAACTGGGGTGCCTTAGTTGAACGTGGCTCTGGCCTTCGAATTGTTCACGCTCTTATTTCTGGCTTCGATAAAAATGGAAATGGAACCCTCGAACTCAGCCAGGATCTTAAAGACAAAGAATTTACGACGCTTCTTCGCCTAGGTGACTACCTCAAAGGCGCGCTCTCCTCTAGCCACAAGGACGACAAGGACAAAGAAAAGGAAGGTAGCCTGAAAGAAGTCTTATCCTCCCCGAAAGCGTCTATGGTTTTCGGAATATGGGCTGACAACATGGCTCAAATGTCTAAAGGAGACGCCTCACTCAATGCTCATGAGCTCAGCGAACTCTTCGAACAACTTGAGGATATATCTTGGAAGCAAAGTCATCTAGAGCAGTATCAGGACGCAGCCTTTCCCGAATGGATTTTGCTGGACGCAGAACTTTTATCAAATCGATTCCAATGGAATCTTCACTCCAGCCTTATCAATCAGAGCTGGAATAACGAAAAGGCGAGGTACTGCCTCATCGAAGCTATTAAGGTTTCCGCTTCAGAAGAGGAGTTTCTCAGAAAGCATACCGAATACTGCACACCAAAGGGATCGCAAGATGTGGAGTCCCTTAAAGAAATTTTCAAGAAGAACCATGACTGGGTCGTAAAAGCCTCATTGTCCGCGCAATACAAAACCGAAAACTTTAGCTCTCAACTCGCCCTCTCCCACCTCCTAACTCAGTGGCTCGAAACTGTGATGAAATTCAACCGAAAAGAAGCTTGTGAGAATTATTCGTCAAGAGATACGAATTGTCCGAGCCCCATCACCGAGAAAGACTTTGCGAAATTTGCCAAGGAGAATATGGGCCCGAGTTCCCTCAGGATCATTCCGCCGAAGTTCAGGGCGGCTATTCTGGCCACAAACTTAGATCCCGCCGAAGCTTTAGCAAAGCTTTTATTCAATGCTTACGACCTATTAGAGATCAAAGAAAAAAATGGTCTGAATAAAAATGAGCTTTTGGCCGAACTCCTAAAGAGAAGTGCGAACAACAACAAGAAACTTGCTTATCGTGATCTACTTCTCAATAGCTGGGCGCTCGCTAGGCTACTTAGCGAAAACTAAAAGCGCACTCCTATATAGGCAAAAGACTGAGTCGAGATGAAGTCTAAGGTCACATCGTCGATCTGCATGTAAGTCGTATCAGCCACAATCGAGATCGCTCCAAAATATTTTTTTCCACTAAAACCCAAACCCGTCCGGCCCGTGCCTTTGCCTGCGAACTTCCACTCACTTGTTCTGCCGTAGTCTCGAGTTGTGTATTCCTGATGCTGTGGTCCTAATGCCAGCTGTGCCGATAGGTGAAGATACCAAGGTCCCCCTATTACGATGTTGTATCCGTATCCTCCACCGAAAGAAACGATCTTAAACTCTGCCGTCTGAATATTCCCAAGTCGACCATAGTCTGTCTCAAAGCCGGGAGGTGCCAGCACAGCATCACTAGAAATGGTCTGCTGTCCCACACCGCCATATAGCATCCAGCTTCCGCCAGACGTCGTCTGAATAGCGGTTCCGTTGCCCGTTGCGACCAGCGACATTCGTTCAGGGTTGTAGAGGTAGAACACATTCACACCGATATACCCCGACTTCAAATCGGGACGAACTACGGCCGGCTGGGCACCTGTGATTTCAGACGGAGTGGCCACATGGTAGCCCTTAAAATCTTGCCAATAGAAATCCACGCCCCATTGACCCAAATAAGAATGCAATTGAAAATCAAAATACTGAGTGTCGCCATAAACTGCAGGGTCTTTTTCATGTTCCGTGTCTGCAAAGGATAAGTAGAAACCCCACCAGCTATAGTCAACCCCAACTCCGACCTTAGGTGCCGGGTTCTGCTCGTACTCGAAGGCAGGCGACAGCGCGCTTCCCGTTGCGGATTGAATCGCCAAAGGAATCGATGGCAAAGTCGTTCCAACACGAACACTCACCTTCCCCGGAATTTCTTCGACACGTGAGTCAGCCAACGCTCCGTTTGCGGCCAAGAAAACCAAGAGCCCAAAGAAGAACTGCTTCAACAAAAAAAGTGCTTTCATCAAAAGTTCCACTGCATCGCTACCCGATCAGGCAGAACATAGAACTCAAAGGCCGACAAAGAATCTCGTCCGCGAGTCAGACTCCACTCAGCCGCTAGATATCCGAGCGCGCCTCCCACAAGAACATCGCTGAGCCAATGCTTACTGTCGTAAACTCTCGAAAAGGCCGTCAAGGAAGCTGATCCATACAGAAACACACTCACACCCCAGTGCTTAGCATGAGACGACAAGACGTGCGCGATCGCGAAGGCAGAGGATGTGTGACCAGATGGAAAGGCATTCCTTCCCGAATCATTAAAAGCAAATGGCTCGAAAGACCAAGCACCCTCTTGCAGATACGGTCTCGCCCTTCCGATAATCGTCTTTCCACTCCAGACGAGAAGCGTTGACGCAAACAAGGCTCTAGCACTATCTCTCCAGACAGAAATCTTCTGAGAGTATTCAGCCTTGTTTTCCTCTCTGGGGAAGTGCAGTGAGAAAAGAGCATAAGGAAAAATCGCCAACGCGGGGGCCACAAAACCGCCAAACCTTTCTCCATATACTGAGACTGAGGTCAAAGAAGAATTCTGCCAACTTTGTACCTTCTTGTGAAAGCCTTCGTCGAAAGCTTGTCCGTTCATAGAAAAAACTAGAAATAGAAAAAGTATCACCCTACCAAACAAAGCCCAAACCTCCATGAGCATGCAACGAAGCCTGAAGAACTCGAGCACGCCCTCCTACAATTGGAACGAGTGACTTCGTAAACATAAAACGAACGTCAGCTACCACAAAAACATTTTTCCAAATGCTATAACTAGCTTCCGCTCCAGCCTGAACTCCCGCACCAACCAAGGTATACCTTTTTCCGGTCGGCCACATAACAGGTTCATTAGGAAGTGTAAGACCATTCACAGTGTTCACCGGATGGACAACAACAGGTCCCACCCCGACATAACCCTCAAGCCAACTTAATATCCGTGCACCAAAGCTAATGGGAATAAGATTATATCCAAAGGTCATACGGAATTCGCTAACAGCCGCGGGCAAATTGTCTAGCCAGACCTTGTGATGAAGTAAATCTAAAGACCAGAACATATCTTCCAGCCCCAAAATGCTACTGCTCATCTGTCTTTTGTACCTAAGATTGTAGTAAGGCGCGGCCCCAGGACCAAAAGGTCGCGTAGAATATTCTGCTGTGATTTTTTCTTGATAAGCACCTTGCTCGAACTTCAAGGGCATATTGAAGTTTTGAGCTCCACCAGTCTGGATAGAAAAAGAGTTGCGAGGACCGTCCGCATAGGACGCTTCAACATGAGTTAAGGAGGCCGCTGCCGCCAAGAGAATGAATAGAAAAACTTGCCTGCCCATTTCGAGCTAAGCTAGGAAAAGTTTTAGAATTCCGCAATCAAAGAAAGCATCGTTTTGTAGTCATTTTCGACCTTTCCAGAAGGGGGGAGGTTCTGGCGCTCAAATTCGAAGCTCGTTTTGAATTTTACATTGGGATGAACGGGAGTTTCCAGCCCGACAGAAGCCCTCAACCTCCAGTCAGCAAACTCCTGGGAACGAGTCGCGAAGCTCGAGTTCTGAGCCAAATCCAAGCTATCACTGAGTACATGTTTCAAATCATATGAAGCCTTGATCACCATATCATTGAGCGTCTCTCCGCCCGATTGATTCTCGGAAAGAGCACCAACGGCAAGCTTCGACTCCCATTTGGTTTTTTCCGTGTTGGTGATGACATAATCAAGTCCGACGTTGAACTCATATCGTTGATCTATTCCCTTAAATTCATCACGATGGAATACGGGCTGCAGGAAGACCGACAATCTTTCATCTAACTTTTTACCTGCTTGAGCTTCATAATGATGTTCATCAGCACTAAGCACTCCCGACTGGGAGGATCTCAAATAGCTACCCTTAAAAGAAGACTTCCAAGCTTGAGATTCTTTTCTAAGCTCTGCACCGAAACTCCAACTTTTCACGTCTGTGTTTCCACCCGTCACAAGCACCGATGCCTCCACCTTGGTTTTTAACTCTGCCGAAGGCTTAGCTGCTACCGAAGCTGCTACCGAGGTGGACTCCTGAGCCCGAAGGCTTCCTGACGCAAACAGAGCGACCGCAAGCAAAACTTTGCCCACTGGAGGAATCAAGGAAGAATTAACAGAAGCATTGATTTCAAAATCTTTAAATAAAAACACACTGGCACCCTATCATGCACCAGGGCACCATCAAGATTTGTTAACTCAAAACTTTGCGAATCAGCTTTCGAATCATTGGAGCGACTATTGAAGCACGGTCGTGTTGAGCTGGAGCCATTCACGCCATTCATTTTGCATACGCACAAACACCGTCAGTGCCGCAATTCTACGAATGGTGCGAGGCCCTACTTCTGGACCAGAAAGAGCCATAGCCCGATCAATGATCTCATCAACGATCAACTGATCAATCACCCCTCGTCCATGCAATCCAATCAAGACTCCATGAGCTTCCGGAGTAATCCGCATAGCCTCAATCTTACTAAGCACTCTCAAAGAAGGTGAAAGTTGTGTTTCAAGCATCGGCTTCTTCGATAAGCCCTCTGCCAAAGTCTTCTCTTCGATCCAGCGGAATGCTTCTTTGATCTCACCCGTTGAAAACCCTTGATCGACCAAGGCATCATTAAGCTCATCTTGCTCAAAACTATCTTCTTCGTATTCCGAAAAATACTGGCCAATAAAGCCTACGACGTCCATTACCCTTGTGTTCATAACCGATGCCCCCTTTCAGCTTAGAATAATATTTTCAGCTATTTAGACTAAAAGTCCAATAACTTTCAAAATCACTCTCCCCTATCTACATTATAGGAATTGCGCGCCGCACAAACAAGCAGGCTTTCCGCAAAAAGCTTGAGATCCGTCAATACTTGCCCATGCCCCCTCGAAATCATTAAGGAAATGCCCTGTGAAGATTTGCTAAAGATTGACCCAGGGACCAAATAAAGCTCCTTAGACATTTCCGCAGCGTCCTTTGCGGTTTGCCAAGTACCTGATTTCACTTGGGCCTCAACCACCAAAACACAGTCAGCATCAGCTGCTATCCAAGCATTTCTCAAGAGCCAAGCTTTCGCCCCGAGGCGTTGCCTGAGCCCACTTTCCGATTCCAATACCTCCGGCACCAAAATTGCCGAACCTTCAGCTCTTTCGATTCGCTCGAACAGCGCGCTATTACATTGAGGCCCAGGTCGCCCGATTGGCCCCACCAACCAGGCACGTGTAGCTAAACCATTTTTTATAGCAGCTTCATGCGCGCAAGCATCAATGCCAATCGCCCCGCCTGAAACGATACAAATATTAGAACCGCGAAGCATGGCGAGAAGTTCCTGAACCACTCGTCTGCCGTACTCAGTGGAGCGCCGACTGCCAATGATCGCCAACCTAAATGAGGATTTATGAAAACTTCTTTTGTCACCACGAAGGTAAACTGAATCGCAATTGAGAAGCTTTGGATGATTGAGCTGAAGTTCAGAAATTTTTGGACACAACTCGGAGAGAGGAAGCGGAATATCTGTCATACCCCGCCGTTTCAAAAACTAAGCCAAAAGTATTTTTCTAGAAAAGAGCATCTTCAACGTCGACTTCTTCTTCCGAAGTAACAATCCAGATTGTCCCCGTCCTTTGATCTCGATCAATAAGAAGCGCCCTCGCCTTTGCGGAATTTCCAACATTGACCGTTAGCAAAGCGCCGGGCCGCGGCCCAACACCGATCGCGGGAAAGCGAATTCCCATTAAACCATACTCAGCCGTGTGCACATCTGCACCTTCCTGTAAGGCCACAAGCTTTGTTTCTTTTCTAGCTTCCGGCCCAATCGTGTCCTCGTGAATGGCTAGCGGTGTTAGCTGAAAGGAGCGATTGACAATGAGGTCTCCTGCCCGAATTTCTCGAAACGCCTTCACAACCGTCGCGCGATTGCGTTCAATTTTTAGAGTGCCCAGCCAATTCACCCTGTAATAAGTCGAGAACTCGACGTTGATGGGATCCACTTTAACGATGGGAAAAATTCCATCTGCAAGTGTCGTCTTAAAGGAGTCGCCTTCTTGGTAGAAGATTTTCCCTGAGGAGTTAAAAAGCCTAGGAATCTCTCCGATGTTGTCCGGTCTGGAATAAAGCAAGAAATATTGAAATGGTGGGTGCGATGCTCGAATCTGTTCCCGCAACGTTGAATCGATGATCTCAAGTAATGTTTTCTTCTTCGCCAATTTTGTAAGCGGATAGAGAGACAAGTTACTTGTGTCGGCTGCATTGGCCTTATAAGCAAGTTCCGGCGCAGAGCCAGGATTTCCCGGCTTAAAGTCCAACTTCATTCCTTTAGAAATAATGTGCGGATTTGTGATTGAGGCATTCAAGTGCCAGATTTTAGGCCACAAGAAGGGAGTGCCGAACAATCTTTCAGACACCTTCCACAAGCTATCGCCTCGGTGAACATTGTATTCCTTATCAACCAAAGGACCCGTCCATCTTAACCAGTTCGCATCACTCATCTGAGGACGAATCGGAACTCTCCAAAATTTTTCAGACGGCGGGAGCTGACTTCCTGGCTCATCCGATAGGGCTTGCGATTGCGCACCTGACTGCAATTGCTCGGCCTGCTTCAGGCGATTTTCTAGGGCTTGAATGTCCTCAGGCATTCCCATGGGATTTTCCATAAAACCTTCATCCTGATTCGAATTAAAATCTTCCGCATTAGTCGGCTGAGCGAGCAATGGACTTGGCGCGGAAGGACCAGGGCTTGTGACTCTCATCTGATCTGCTTGCTGATCGCTCTGGCTTCCTGGGTTTCCTTGCTGCCGACTAAGAACCTGTCCTCGTGAAGGCTCTGGATCTTCCAAACTCTCTTCAGCCTGCGAATCTGCAGCTACCTTTTCTTCCGATGTCATCTCGTCGAACTCTTCTTCCAAAGCCTTGTCAGAAATTAGTTCTTCTTCCTCATCTTCAACCGCGGCCGTCTGCTGCTGACTAGCGCTTTCGCCAATCTCATCTTGAGCCTCATTCAACTCCTCTTGAGCTTCAGCCATATCTGCAGCGTTTTGTGCGCCTCCGCTAGTAGCACCGGCCCCACCATCAGTAGACTCTAAGTCCGGAAAATCTTCGAAGGGGAGATCATCATCTTGAGCAAAGGACACCATCGACACTAGGAGTGCTGTAAAAATCAAACCGTATCGAGCCTTCTTGGATATCTTCAAACCCATCAGTTCCCCTTAAATTCCTGGATCTTACTTTCCGCCTTCATCGAAGCGGGTGTTCCCGGAAAACGCCTCATCAAAGCTCGCCACTCGATGAGCGCCCGGTCTTTGCGTCCAAGTTGATACCAACATTGCCCCATCAAAAAGACGGCATCAGCAACAGTAACATCATCCTTACCTATATATTTTAGTGTCTTTTTCAATTCGCGGATAGAAGCTTCGAAATTTCTTCTTCGAAATTCCACTTCTCCGATTAAGAATTGAGCTTCGGCCACTCGCTTACTCTCAGTGTGTCTGCGCAAGAAATCCGTGAGGCTAACAAGAGCTTCTGACTCTTTACCAGCCTTGATTAAAGCAGTCGCTCGCTCAAAATCACGGTCGGCATCTGCACCCTCAACATGCTTTGTTTTTGTGGAAGATTTTTTTGAGACGTCGGCAACGACGTTGGGCAGATACAAACTGCAAACAAGAAGAGTCAAAAAACCAACACTTTTAATAACGTTCACTCTCCTAGTATCTTATCCCACGAGACAGAAGTAAAGGTCAGGACGTCAACTGACTCGCCTCGCAAGACTATTTCTGCCAGCCCTCAAACAAAAACACTCGCTCCCCAATTCCAACAGGCCTTCTGGGCAAGGAATGAGTATCTCGCCCTTCGTTCAAAAATAATTGCAGTGCCTTCCAATAAGAAATTCGCTCCGACTCACGAAGCTCCACAGCACTCGCCCTAAGAGTTCGCATAGGATCGCAGGACACAACGGGTGCATCACTACCCAAGCTGATGGGGATTTTAGCATCAATGAAACTTTTTAAACGATAAGCATCGTTGTAAGCACGATCTTCCCCCAAATATTTTTTGGAAAAGGACCTATCTTCAATTTCATGCTCTGGTTGGACAGCGATATTCCAATACGGAAAATCTTTTTGGAGTCTTTCGATCTGCTCCTTTTTAACCAACTGTCCATGTTCAATCCTATGAATCCGGCATCCAGCTGCTGCCACTGATGCCTTTAACTCCGACGATAATGCCTCGCTTAGTTCTAAGATCTGCTCAAAGGCCGCATCTCCGATAGCATGAAAACTTAATGCAAAACCACGGCTCAACGCCCTCTTGGCCTCAGAGAATAATTCGTCGTTCTCCCAAAGCTTCAATCCTATCGTTCCCTCTTCGGTGGTATATGGATCCAACAAATGTGCTGTCTGCGAACCGAAGGATCCGTCCAAATATCTTTTCCAATGTTTGATTTCCACTCGCCTTGTTCCCATTGGACACTGAAAGTCTTCAGAGAAAGGATCGAGCTCGCGCGTTTCCTCGTCATCCAGAAGCACTCCTTGATAATCAAGTAGCAGTTCTCCGCTTTTTGCCAATGACCTTATACATTCATAGGTCGGTCTATCTAAACTCATGTCGCCAACGGCATTGATTCCTAGTTGTAGCAATTTTTCTTGCGCAACAAGAAACTGCGTTCGACGCGATTGTAGCGAAGCAGGGGGCAGAGCATCCTGAAGCGCTACAATACCTTTATCGTCCAGAATGTTTGTAAAGCCTTTGCCTGGTAGAAATTTTTCTAGAGCCGCATCGCTAACAATGGCCCTATGGGCACATCTCCTGAAAAGGATCCAAACTTTGTCTTGCTCAAGCTTTTGAGAGCATTCTTGATAAAAGTCTTTTAACGAAAGACCCCATCGACTCTCATCAAATGCATACGAGATCAAAGTTCCCGCAAAATGATCTCCTTTTTGGACTAGGGCATCCAGATAATCTTGAGCGTTAATAAAATGATCCCCGATGATTCTCTGCGAGAATTCACCCATCCAGCATAAATGCAGGTGGGAATCAAAAAACCCTCCATGAAGCAGAGGGAGGTCCATTGAAATTTCCCCGTCTGAGTCCACGATTGAAGTCAGCACATAGCCCTCCCTTCCAACCGCTCTCAAAATCACAGATTTTCGCTCAAACGGTACTTCAGGGTTTTCGCCAAGTATTAAGACTTCTTTTTTGATAGACACGCCCCTCACTTTAGCGGCGTTTCCCTTATGATGCGAGCCGCTTTGGGCCAAGCTTTAGGAGTTGTCATAGTGGGGATTGAGTTCTATGTTACATAGCAAATGTCAGAGAAAAAAATTATTGGTGTGCTAACTGGAGGGGGCGATTGCCCCGGCTTAAATGCGGTCATTCGTGCCGTTGCCAAAAGAGGACTTTACTACGGCTATGATGTCATCGGTTTTAAGTCAGGCTGGAAAGGCCTCATCGAACGCGACTTCGTCATTCTTGACCATGCCGACGTGAGTGGACTCGTTCACCAAGGCGGAACTTTCTTAGGCACCTCTCGCACCAACGTTTTGAAAGACGAAGAGACCATTCAGAAAACCTTTGATTCCTACAGAGCCCTAAACCTGCACGGCCTCGTAGCCGTCGGAGGTGAAGGCACGCTCACAGTATCAGAGAAACTTCACCAAAAAGGCATGAGACTTGTTGGCGCCCCAAAAACTATTGATAACGATATCAGCTCAACTGATGTCACGGTCGGCTTCAACACAGCCGTCGAAATTGCCACTGAAGCTATCGACAGACTCAGAACTACAGCTGAATCCCATAGAAGAATTATGGTCGTAGAAGTCATGGGACGACACGCAGGCTGGATTGCGACTTACGCTGGCATAGCCGGCGGCGCAGATGCCGTTCTTGTTCCTGAGCATTCTATGTCCGTCGAAGATTTAGTTGAGTCTTTGGAAAAACGACTCAGCCGTGGAAAGCGCTATTCAATTGTTGTCGTCGCCGAAGGTGCCAAGCTCAAACACAAAGGCGAAGAAACTTTTATCGCCAAAGACCGCACAGATGCTTTTGGTCGGCCACAGCTTGGAGGCATTGGCCAAGCTCTTTCCAACATGCTCGAAGACGTTCTTGGTATTGAGTGCCGCGTTACTGTCCTGGGCCACGTCCAAAGAGGCGGAAGCCCCACGGCCTATGACCGTGTTGTTGGAACCAGACTCGGAAGCCACGCTGTAGACCTACTACACGCTGGTAAGTGGGGTCAGATGGCAGCCATGGACGGAGCTAAAGTCGTAGGCAAACCACTCTCTGAAGCGACTGGAAAACTCAAAACCGTAGATAACGAGCTTTGGGACCTGGCAAAGAGCTTTTTTGGCTAATTGCCGACAAGAACTACTCCTCAAACCCATATATTCGAATACTTACAAAAAACAAAGGATTTGACGCGCCACAGCAAAAACCTGTACTCTGCAGCCGTGCGCATGTTTAGACCTCTATTTTTCCTCCTGGCTCTCTTTAGCCTCACGGTCTTCGGAAATGATCCATGCGTAAAAGCCCTCGTCTCCGTTGTCGGCCCCGAAAGTTTTCAAGCTGCCCAACACAAGCGCGACCTCCGAGAAATTGAAGAACTCAAACTTGGAACCTACAACACCTACAACCTCTTGCGATCTGCAGATGGAAACTATCAAAAACCCGTTCACAAACAGGAAGGTCTAGCTCGCCCAATCCTAAAGAACGATCTCGACATCATTATTGTTGAAGAAGTGAATGACCTGGCCGAGATGAGAGAGTTTGCAAGACTAAGACTAAATGATCTCTACGAACCGCTTCTAGCTGACTCTAATGACCAGCGCGGAATTAAAGTGGGCTATTTCGTTAAAAGAGATCTGCCTTTTCGTGTCGAACTCACAACGAGCAAAGATGTTGAAGCTGTGGACCCGGTAACAGGTCAGAATAGAAAAGTCTTTTCGAGAGATCTTCTCGGACTTCGAATTTGGGCCACGAAGCAAGACAACAACGATGAACCTTTGATTAGTTTTTTTGGAACTCACTTCAAATCAAAACGTGATCGCAATGGTGATCCTGAGAGCAGAATCCTTCGTGGACTTCAAAATGAAGTGTCTGAATTGATTGTGCGAAAAGAAATGGAGACGAACCCTCGCAGTATTGTGGTGGTAGGCGGTGACTTCAACGGCGACGTACGTCATGAAGCTGAATTTGCTCCACTCAAAACCATTCTTGAAGATGTCTTCGACAACATCAGACCCGAGATGTCAGATGCAGATCGGATTACTCACAGCTTCCACCAGAATGGCAGAGCGGCGGTTTATAGCCAGATCGACGCCTTCCTGATGTCACCATCGGGACGCCCTTACCTAAAAGATGCTTTTGTTCATCGATACGTCGACGCTGAAGGAAACACCAAGCCCCTCCCCACAACTTGGGAGGAACGAAACGCCAATCCTTCAGACCATTTTCCCGTAATTTTTAAATTTGATTTCAGAAAGCTCCTGGAAGATCGAGACGTTCTTTCTCCAGGAATTTCTCTGTTCCACATAAGATCACTTCAGGCTCCAGGGAGACCTGAAACTGATCCATTACCTCTTGTTGCATAAGTGCAATTAAAGCCTTCACGTCTTCAGCAGTAGCATGATCCACATTCAAAATAAAATTGGCGTGCTGATCTGAAATCATCGCACCACCGATGCGATGCCCCTTAAGGCCACTCGCCTCAATTAAGCGCCCAGCCCCCTTTGCCGAGTTTTCTGGATTTTTAAACACACTTCCACAGTTGGGAAAGTTTAAAGGCTGCCTAGATCCGCGGTATGAAAGAATCATACTCACAAGAGAATAAGAACTCTGAATATTCTTAGACTTTGAAAGTTCAATATCTACACTAAGAACTATAGCTCCACTTTCAAAAACTTTATTGCCGT
>Ga0100403_1001367_pt1 | contig 22132 bp, 23 predicted proteins | sample CryGeymet201501t_FD_83663 | JGI IMG/M metagenome (GOLD analysis project Ga0100403, IMG submission 83663) | Groundwater microbial communities from Crystal Geyser aquifers in Utah, USA - Crystal Geyser metaG 2015-01t | ecosystem: Environmental > Aquatic > Deep subsurface > Groundwater | place... | reverse complement strand
CACTATCTTATTAAAAGCAGCACCGACAATAACACCCACAGCAAGGTCGATAACATTACCTCGAAGGGCAAACTTTTTGAACTCGCTACCTACTTCTTTTATAAAACCAAGCTTTTCTTTCATATATTTAGTATACCAAATTCTAAGATTTTAGCAGTAATAAATATTTTTCGGACACAAAGTATCCCGAATTTCTACAAACTACGTTGTGCCTATAGAAAAATTGGGTGTTGGGCATCCTATTTTTAAATTAAGTATAATTACAGACACCCGGTGTCTGTAATATTACTGTTCAAGTCTCTAATTTACAAAAACATTTGATGTAGCTTAAGATACAAAATCATTCTTTACTCCACCTCGCAGTAATACCAGCAGGGAGAAACCGGTCTGCGTCTTTTTCTTGTATTAAAAGTTCTCCATATTCAACATTTCCTCCATAAGCTTCGCTTAGCCAATCTATATTTTGTTTATAGGCAGTAGCAGAATATCCAGAGGAATATCCGTTCAAAATATAGAAAAGTGGATTATCAGACAGAAGTTTTTTTGTAAGTTCTACGAGTGGTAGTAAATCTTCTTCTATTTTCCATAATTCTTTTTTTATTCCATGGCCGAATGCAGGCGGATCCATAATGATTGCATCATATTTCTCCCCTCTTCGAATCTCCCTTTCTACAAATTTTCGAGCATCTTCGGGAATCCATCGTATTTCATTATCACCTACCCCTGACAATTCTGCATTATGCCTGGCATGTGTAATAGATGTTTTTGAACTATCCACATGTACAACTGATGCCCCACCAAGACTTCCTGCAATAGTAGCACCTCCAGTATACCCAAAAAGATTAAGAACTTTTATAGGACGGTTTGCTTTTTTTATTTGTTGTGTCGTCCATTCCCAATTAGGAGACTGTTCTGGAAAGACTCCAATGTGTTTGAACATTGATAGAGACAGCTCGAGGGTGACTCCTTTTACTGTTGTATTCCATTTTTCTGGCATGTCATTCTTTTTCCAAGAACCTCCTGTTTTTGCAGTAACAAAAGAAGCATTGTTTTTATTCCACGCATCATCATCTAATCTTTTGTGCCATAGCGCCTGTGGATCGGGGCGACGTAAAATCACCTCGCCAAATCGTTCGAGTTTTTCGCTATCTCCAGAATCTATCAATTCGTATCCAGAATCTGGTTTGGTGATAAAATCAACTTTTGTATTCATAGTGCAATAGTAGCGTATCTTTTGGTTTGATACAAACATGCCGGCGCCCGAAGGGCGCCGGCTAATCTGTTAATTATTCGTCCTATACTCTATCGATAGATACCGCCTATTCCCCTACTTTTTTATCCTGATTTCCAGCATCTACTTCATAACTGGTGTTTTGAGCTTCAAAAAAGTTTACCAATTCGTACACGTCGGTTGCGGTACTCATCCATTTTGCGGGATTAGTTACGTTATAATACTTTTCAAGACCGAGCTCTTCGAGCCTTCTGTCAGCAACATATTGCACATACTGATTTACATAATCAGCGTTTAATCCCAAAATACCTCGAGGGAACAAATCGTGATTGTAATCATTTTCCAAATTCACACCCTCTATAATAATGTCTCGAATTTCGGTAGCAAATTCTTCGGTTACTAATTCTGCATTTTCTTCGAGAATATTGTGTATAAGGTTCATACCAAACTGTAGATGAAGAGATTCGTCACGAAGCACCCATGTAATCATAGAACCAAAGTTTCGTAATTGATTTCGCTGCCTGAAAGAAAGTGCGACCATAAAACCAGAATAGAACCACACACCCTCCATAACAATATTTGTAGCAATCAAATTTCGAATAAAATCCTTCTTCCCTTCTGGACTTTCAATATCCAAAACCTCCTCGGTCATTCTCTTCATATATTTTGTGATATATGCCTCTTTTGCAATCATCGAAGGAGTATTCAAATGCACATTAAAAATATGTTCCTTGTCGAATGGAAATGTCTCCAAAACGTATTCAAAAGAAACGCAGTGATTCGCCTCTTCCCACATTTGTTTTGCAAGATACAAATGAACTTCAGGAGCTTTCAAATAAGGATACTGCCCGAGAGCAATAGAACGGTTCACGATAAGTTCTGCAGGATTAAAGAATGCCATCAAAAATGAGACTGCATGCTTTTCGTCTTCTGTCATTTTCTGCCAATCATCCAAATCTTCTTTAAGTGCAATTTCATGAGGAAACCATGTGTTTCGTACTGCCTGATTATACAAATCATACGCCCATTCATATCGAATAGGATGAAGATTCATATCGTCGGGAGATGCTTTTCCAAGTAACATAATTTTAAATATTATTTAATAATTCTACTGACAACTATCACATACGAGAAATTCCATAGGATCAACTGGCCCATCAATATCTTTTGGTGTTGATTGTTTTATCTCGGCAGGTTTTGGGGTCTGCGCCACATTCACAGTATTTATTTGACCAAAACCTTTTACTGCACCAAAACCAGTCCTCGCAGGTTCCGATTGGTTTGTAACAGAAGCGGGTCTCACTGATTGTATTGGGGCGTATTCCGGAGCTTTGGTTTGAATTGGAGAAGGTGTAATGGGACGTGATGCAACCTGATCTTGTTTTGCTTGCGCACGAGCGTCAGCACCAGGAGTCATGAGCGAGAGTGAACCAAAACCTTTTTTACCAATCTTTTTTCCTTTGTTAACAGATGTGGTACTTTGCTCTGCAGTATGTCGGGGTTCCATGTGAAGATAATAGGTCGTTTTCACCCCTTTATCCCACGCAGCTTTATAAATATCCATTATTTCTTCAACATTCCTCGTTCTCATATACATGTTTCGAGACAAAGCCTGGTCAATCCATTTTTGTGCCCGTGCTGCGACTTCTATATATGCATACGGAGATGTTGAAAATGATGTTTTATAAATCTTTTTTATATCACTTGGAATCTCATCAATATCCGCAATGTCTCCATGTGATTCGAGAACTTTTTCTTTTACATCATCCCATATATTGAGCATCTTTAAATCCTTAACGAGGTTATGATTTATATCGAGATATTTTCCTGATATTTTATTTCGAGAAAATACCTGAGCAAATCGTGGATCAAAACCAGGAGTCGTCCCTGCCACCAATCCAATATTTGCGTTAGGAGCAACAGCCATCAGGGTAGCATTTCTCATTCCATTTTTAACCTTTGCCCTGAGAGCATCCCAGTTGAGATTATTATTCTGCCCTGTTCGAGAAACCAATACGGTTCTACCCCGTCCATCTTCGAGAGTTTTTATTGTATCAACAGGCACCATACCCTTTGACCATCCTGACCCAGGGAAGTTTGTATATGACCCCCTCGTTTGCGCGAGGTTAGCACTTTCATCAATAGCAATATAACTAAAGAATTCAAAAACCTTATCGCAAAAATTATAAGCATCTTCGCTATCATATGCATACCCAAGTTTTTCAACAGTATCAGCAAATCCCATAACCCCCAGACCAACGGCGCGATTTTCCCTATCAGATTTTATTGCTTCTGGAATTGGTAATTCATTTATATCAATAAGGTTATCCAGTTGTCGCACAGCCAAACGCACACTTTCCTCCAATCTTTTCCAGTTTATTTCACGTCCCTCGAGGTGATTAACGAGGTTTAATGATGCCAAGTTACATACCGCAATGTTATCTTTATCTTGTGGTAAACATATTTCTGTACAGAGGTTAGACATATGTATTGTCCCTGTATTATTGTTGAGGGCACGTAGGTTTATAGCATCTTTCCATGTTATCCATGGATGTGCAGTCGTCATGAGTAAAGTAATGATCTGACGCCATTGTTCACGTGCAGGAACTTTTTTGAAAATTCTCATCTCCCCCCTTTCAGCTTTTTCGATATAGCTATTGTATGCTTCACTAAATTCCTTTCCATACAATTCCTCGAGCCCGGCTGTTTCCTTTGGATCAAACATGTACCACGAATCACCGCTCTCTACTCTTTTCATGAATTCATCAGAGAGATACGCCGCGGTATTTGCTGTTCGCATTCTCATATAGTCATCTCCAGCATTATGTTTCCATTCGAGGAATTCAGGAAAATCAATATGCCAGTTTTCCATATAAAATGCCAAGGCGCCTTTTTTCTTTCCTGCTCTGGCAACGGCACGTATTGCGGTATCAATTATTTTTGCAAAAGGAGTTGGACCTGATGACGCTGTATTATTAGAAGACAGAGGTGATCCTGTTGCACGGAGCTTTGTAATAGAAGCTCCAATTCCACCAGTAGCCTTTGAAATCATGATTACATCTGAAATAGATTTTGCGATATGTTCCATATTGTCTTGTATCTCGAGCAGAAAACAATTAGAAAGAGCAGGCCTCGATGTTCCAGCACCTATATTTGTAGAACCTCCCGCAATATATTCCATTCTAGACATCTTCTCGTAGAATTTTTTTGCCCACTCTGTTGGATTGTCTTCGTTGTATGCCAAACCCATAGCAATTCGCATAAAAGCATACTGCGGAGTTTCTATCATTTTCCCCGACTTTCCTTTTATGGTATATCGATCCATAAAAGTAGAAATTCCCGCATAGTTAAACATTTCGTCTCGGTCAACATCCAAAGACAGTGACAGTTCACCAACATTATAAAGTTCAATCATTCTTTTATCGAGAAGCCCCTCTTCAATACTATTTTGTACATAAGTAACAAAATGGTCACGGTGAACCGTTCGTAATTCTTCTTTATCATCTTCGTTGTATTCACCAAGAATTGCTTTGTATACAGTCTTTAGGAAAAGTCTCGTAGCAACAATGTCATAATCTGGATCATCTTTCACATTTTGAAGTGCCGCACTAATCGTTGCCTGATCCATTTCTTCTGTAGTAATACCATCATAGAGAGTCAGTCTTGTTTCAGTTGCAACTTGAGTTATTTTACTCACGCTGTCAGGCAACCCAGCACACGCCCTTTCAATCGAACGATTGATTCGGTCTGCGTTGAATGTCTCTTTTGTTCCATCTCTCTTTGTGATAGTAATATCCATTTTATTTTTGTTACTAATAATATTTCAGTAATGATTTTAAAAGGAAATCCATAGGGGGGACAAAAAAATCTTCGCTTTTTGAAGATTACTGAACGCTCACCTGTTAATGTTCGATTTCCTACAAGACTACTCTTGTTGATACATTTTACATCTTTTGACCACCTTTGTATTGTGGAAAAACCTCAAAAATCACCTTTCCAAAATCACAAAAGCATTGCATGCGAAACGAGCCCTTTATCAAAGGGCCACGCATGGCAATATTCTCAACTCAAACACTCAAAAAATATATTGTAAAATCCTACCAAAGACTCTTTCTTGATCTGGTCCACATATACCAAGGAAGGCTTCTTTATCTTCATTTGTTAGCTTTGTATTTTTAATATCTTGATCACTAAGTAAATAGTGCATTAGCGATTTTGAATTTATCACATGACTGATTCCAATATAATGACCAAGCTCATGAGCCAAGGCAACCTTTAGCGAATCCTCATTTTCGAATTCGAATACATTAATACTATCTCCTGTAAAATTTGCCTGCTGGAAGGATTCTTCTTCACCAAAACGATCATTAAAACTTGCTACTTTCTTATTATATTCTTTTATAATTTGCCCTTCTGTTTCATTCAGGTTATTGAGCTCCGAAATAGTTTTGTTTAAATCTATTCTACTTTTTTCTATCTTATCCCTTAATACTGCGAGATTATTTTTTTCTTTTTCAATTTTTTGTCGAATATCATTTGGTATATTTTGTTTAGCATTCCAATATTCCACATCTGAATTAAATTTGGATATTTTTTGTTCATAATCTGCAACCAAAAGTTCATACTTAGCATTCTTGCTTTCATATACAATAGAAAGATTATTGCGTTCTGTTTTTATGTCCTCCTGTTTTTGCTGTAAATCCTTTAATGAAATATCTAGGGTGTCATGTATAACATTTTGCTCTTGCCTTTCATCATAAATCAAATTAATTGGTACTCCTTTCCCTTCATCAAACATAAAAATATTTTTATCAAAAGGTTTTTCCCAAACATCTTCTGCCTTCACCAAAACGTTCTTTAAATCAATTTCGCTAATATTAAAACGTGGGTCAATATTGCCAATATAGTAATATTTTGGAAAACCGCATGATATTGGTTGGTACAAAAAAAATACAATACCGCCAAGGCATAGGAAAACAACCAATCCAAAGAAAATTCTTTTTACGAATACAAAGCGATTATGGGGTACATATATTTCGGGCATATATTATTTTTATGGGAACTTTTGTGCCATACCATCTATAGATTGAAAAATACTAGCAGAAACCTCTGTAAACAATTCGATCGAATGGTTTTCCTTGGGAACATATCTAAGGTTAATGTGAACAAAGGTCAGTGCGAGAACAAAGAACAAAACAGCCACAAAAGGTATGTAGCTATCTCGGGAACGAGTTTTTTTTACCGTTTCTTTTAATTTTCTCAACATATTTTAGATACAAAAGCTATTATAGTGAAAAAATCTCACTTTTCAACTTTTTTATTGCATCTGAAAATTTTTCATCACGACGGCTCCAGTCAATACGGTTGTTTTCAACTTGCTTTTTTTGCTCTTGGATTTCCCATATGAGATTTTGGGTTTTTCTATGCTCTTTTTCGAGAGCCCATCTCTGTTGCTCAAAAGAATGCCTTTCTTTTGAATCAGCTGATGTGTGTTCTTTTTGCTCTATTTCTTTTATGTCTTTCTCGAGAGAACTCCGTACTGCCTCATGATGTTCTTCTGAATCATGGAGTTCTCTTTCCCTATCACGAAATTCTCTTTGTTTTGAGAGAACCTGCTCACGGAGCGCTTCGACTTCAGATATTTTTTGTTCTATTTCCTTTTTCCTTCTGTTTGCATTAATTTTTCGTAATTCCAACTGAAGTTTGTGTTCCTGGACATTCATTTTTTCCAAGACCAAATCAAGTGCTGAAAGCTCTTCTCGTATTCCTACTTCATCTAGGTCAACTTGTTGAAGTGCCTCGTCATACTGCCATCGTTCTTTTTCAATAACCTCTCTCGCATCTTCTAGTGACCACCTCATTTTTTCAAGCTTCTTTCTTTCATCAGAAGAGAGGCTGTTTCTGATTTTTTCTTCTATTTCTTTTTCTCCTCTTTCTGACTCTAATTCTTTTTGTTCAAGCTCGATTCTATTTTTTTGAATTTCATCCTTCCTCTCTTGGAGAGAAATCAATTCTGAGGTAAGACTTTTTTTCTTGAGAGATAATCTTTCATTTTCCATTCTAGCTCCATCCAATTCTTTGCGTATAGTATTTTCATCACGCTCTAGGGCAATATCCTCTATTGGTTTTATTTCAATTTTAGGTTGTGTTTGAACCGGAGCAGATTGAACAGGTAATTGCTCGGAAGACTGATCAATAGGTGTTTGTGACACTGGACGCTGTTGAGGTGCAGGTTGCTGAGGTTTTTGTTCATCTTCAGTGATACTAACAGGTACTATTTTATGAACAGTAGGTAGTGGAACACCGGGCACGTCTCCATCTTTATTCAAATCTATTCCAACCACTTCTTCTCTTTCTGCCAAAGTTTTTTCCTCTTCTTTATTTTTAATCTGTGAAATAGCAGGGTCGATTGTTGAAGTTGAAAATTCATCTTGAAGCATCCTGGGTTTTTCCGAACCATACACAACCGAATTGACTCCAGAAACAAGACTATTGCTTTTTTGTGCAAAGTTTTCAGAAAGACCTTCTTTTTGAGAAAAAGGAGTTTTTATTAAAGATATACTTTGATTTACGGGAACAGGTGGCGAAGGCGGAGTTTGTGTGACAGGTTTTTGAGCAATTGATTGAGGTGACGGTGCGGTAGGTGGCACAGGTGATTGCGGAGCAACTTTAGTATTATTATTTTGCTGTGTTTTTGTTACATCATCCATTCTCTTAATTATACACTGATTTTGCAACAATGTTTATGCACAAGAGCGTTTTATACAAAAAAATGAATGGCGATACGATGTTTAATTATTTTACAAAACCACAAAATGGCAGACCTAACCTTGGAATTTGTAAATCATACGACAAAAATCTTTGAGATAATCTAGGGCCATATGATTTTGCAGAACGAAAACTGGTTCCAAGAGTTACCATGCCCTTACCGTATTTTAATGCCAAATCATCTATCGCTCTATACATAGAAATCAATCTACTATTGCTTGCAGAGTCTGCAAATAAATTTTGCTGAATATCTACAGGATAGAGAGAGCCGAGCGTTATTCCTGTAGCTCGGTATAATTCACCTTTTTTTATAGATTGCTCACAAAACTTTTTTGCAGTCTTTATTACATCAGATTGATTGATGACCCCCTCCGGAAAAGAAAAACTTTTTCTTTTGTAGGTGAATTCATTTGTTTTTAAAAATATATTTATTTCTCTTGGCATGAGGTTCATTTTTCTAACTCGCCAAAAGGCTCTTTCTATATTCATTGAAAGATGCGAAAGGACATCTGAAACGTCACCTGTTATTGGTTTGAATGTTCGTGTTTTTTGAATGCTTTTCTGAGGAACGGTTCCCGAAATAACCTTCATTACAGACATACCAGATAGCTCTTGCCATATAACACGGAGAGGTTTGTTGTATTTTCTGGAAACAAAATCTTGGTGAAGACGTACAAAATCTGCAATTGTTTCTATGCCGTCTTTTTGTAAACGAAGAGCACTCTGACCCCCTATTCCCCACACCTTTCCAATCCCTGTTTCCTTGAAGATATTTCGTGCCTCTGTTGATTGTGGAATAATCAAACAAACACCATTTGGTTTATTTCTTTTTGAAGCAGTCTTTGCGATAATTTTTGTTTCTGAAACACCAATCGAAACAGTGATATCAAGTTTTTTAAAAATTTCATCTTTAATTTTTTCTGCTACTTTTTTTGATTGTTCCCAACTATCAACATGTACCAAGGCAAAGCATTCGTCAATGCTATATTTTTCTAACACATAGGTATATTTCTGAACAATTTCAAACATTGATTTTGAATACAAACCGTACAACCTCATGTCTACTGGCAAGGCAATTACATCCGGACATACTTCCTTCATATCTCTTATTCCCATTCCACGATAAATTCCTCTTTTTTTTGCCTCAAGACTTATTGCAACAGCAATTCCCCTATCCACCCCACCAACCACAACAGGTTTGTTTTTGAATTTTGGATTGCGTGACTGTTCACAGCTCGCAAAAAAACTATCAGCATCCATGTGTATGATTAAATTCATATTTAATATTTTCTAATTACAGAAACGACAACAGCTCCGATTTTTAGTTCTTCTTCTGGAAAAATATCGCAATAATCAGGATTAGCTGCCTCTAAATATCTAATGCCATTTTTCTCTCTTAGATATTTCATTGTCCAACCGCCATCAATATCAGCAATAACAATATTGCCATTTTTTGCTTCACGTCCCCTGTCTGCAATAACCAAATCTCCATTGTGAATTCCTGCATCAATCATCGAGTCGCCTTTTACTTTTAGAATAAAACTAGACTCTCTGTTGTCTATGAGAAATTCATCCAAAGAAATAACGTCGGCATTGTCTTCTTCTGCTGGTGACGGAAAACCTGCCTCTACCAATCCCAGCATTCGCAGTCCAAACCAATTTTCACCAGGAATTATTTTGCCTTTTTGATCTTGTTTTACAAAGCCTGTCTCTTCTAGATTATTAACGAGTTTGAATACAGAGTTTTTTGATTTGTATTCCATGAGCTTTGCTAACTCAGAAAAAGACGGCATTCTGCCGTTATGCTTCAAGAATGTTTGCAATACTGTCTTTGCCTTGTCTATATATTCCATAGCTTTATTATAGGTGAACGTTCGTTCACCTGCAAGTTTTTTATGTGTATAGCGCAAACACCCCGCGCCTTCGGCGCGGGGTGTTAATCAATTTTATGTAAGGTTGTGTTCACTGTGCAATTGCACAAGTTTTTACATATTGTCTCCCTAAAATCTGATATAATAAAAAAATGAATTATGGAACAGTAACATCAGCATTAATAATTTTTTGTGCTACATACCTTATTTTCATCATGGGCTTTACTGCTCTTTTGGTTTTTTTGACTTTGGATAAAAAAGCCAAAAGGAAACTTTTGATATTCAGCGCATGGGTATTACCGCTCGCTTTTATTTTGTCTCGAATTGCTGCATACGCATATGATAACCCGCGTCCCTTTGTTGTTGGTGGTTTTGAACCATTGGCGTCGAACAGCACCGACAACGGCTTTCCTTCTGACCACACCCTAGTATCGAGCGTTATTGCTATGATTTTTTGGTATCAAAAAAGAACGGTAGGAATAATACTTTTGATAAGTGCGGTTATTGTGGGGCTCGGGCGAGTATACGCTGGTGTCCATCACCCTATTGATATTGTGGGATCTTTTGTTATTTCTATTTTGGTATCATCTGCAGTCTATTGGTTTCTCGAGAAGAAAACTAAAACATCCTAAGGGCTTCGAATAACACAAAAGCAATAATGAGAAGTCCGACAATTTTGTCGACTTTTTTTGGATCGATAAGAAAAGATATTTTTTCTTTGTAACGGTCAATTACTATCGAAACAAAAGTTAGAGAGAAAAATGCTCCCAATGCACCCGAAATAACCATAGCAATAACAAGTGTCATATTATGTGCATTAATATGACGATAGAGATGTGTATAAATAATTACCCAAAAAAGAAAAAGTTGTGGATTCAAAAGCCCTCGAAATAATGCGGAAAAGAAAGGATTGAAATGAATATTTTTTTTACCGACATGTATAGTCTGGTTTCGATGATGAAAAATAAGCCACAGTGCAACCAATATAAGTGCCAACAATGACATTATTTTGATTATGGCTATATGTTCTTTTACCACACTAACATTGAGTACTAAAATAATTGCAAGGAGGCTGTAGACAAGCTCGGGCAACACTCCTCCTATTATTGCTTGCCTCGTTTTTCTTTTTTCATTCTCGAGAGCAAAACTAATTACCAAACCGTTAACGGGGCCGACCTGCAACGACCCGATGAACGAAGCAACAAAAACAAAAAGAACAGGAAAAATCATGACGCTTTAAGTTGCTGTTTTTTTCTTATTGAAAAAACAATCATTGAACACAAAAGAACGATCCCAGCCAATAGCGCGAGACTGCTATCTGACCCTGAAAATCCCAAAATAAAAATATGAGATAGAAGAGCACCTACCATAACCACAATAGCGAGACCTGCCCCAACGAGCGCCTTGCGAGGTAGTAACAAAAAAATACCCGCGAACAATTCGAGAACTGCAGTAACATATCTCCCCCACGGCTCAATACCAAGCCTTGTAAAAAGATCAACGCTTTCTTTCGCTCCGATAAATTTGAAATATAGTGTTTGCAGTAATATAAAAGCGGCAACGATTGCCAATATTCTCTCTATATAAAACATTTTTTTGGACATATTTTAGTATAACATTTTTGGCACAAGTATTTCCAAAACGTAACCTATTTTAAAATCGGGTGGTATTGTTTTCCTAGGCGCAAATTCTCTTGTGACAAAACAAGCATCCATTTTTTTGAATTATTTCTCTCTCCTTTCCAGTTTTTTTCAAATTCATCAATATTCATTTTCTTATGGGCACCATAATAAGGGTCATTAACTATAATCTCATTTTTTGTGGCTCCCACGACGACACAAAAATGACCTCCTCCTTCAGCCATAATATTAACAATAGCAGGAAACCCTATTGATACGTAATGGAATAATTCACTCAGACATCCGTTATTGTTTACATAACAATAAAACCCCTCCCTCCTGGCATATTGAGTGAGATTTCTTCGATATGTTCCGAATTCTTTACTGGTTTTTAATTTTTTAGCTAAAGCCTCTTCACTAATTCTCTTTTTGAAAAATGCAAAAACCATTTGGAGGGACGCTGGTCCGCATGTGTATTCTGTATCCTGCCAATAAAAAGGCACTTTCATACTCTATATAATAGCAATATCTCAGAGTAATTGTCCACGCAAAACTATTCTATGCTTTTTAGGAGTGACGCAAACTGTTTTTGTACTTTTTCCAATTTTGGATTTATCACCATAGAACAATACGGATTTTGATCCTTATTTCTTTCATAATAATCCTTGTGATAATTCTCTGCCTCATAAAAATCACCTAGGGGTACGACCTCTGTAACAATACTTTTTCCACCTTGTGACGAAGATTCTATTTCTTTGATAAATTCTTCTATCTCTTTTTGCTGTTTTTCGTTTGTATAAAAAATCACCGAACGATATTGTGAGCCCACATCATTCCCTTGTCTATTAACTGTCGTGGGATCATGCGAAGCAAAAAAGACCGTGAGCAAATCCCAAAGAGAAACTTTGTCTGTTTCGTATTCTATAGATATAACTTCGGCATGACCCGTATTACCACCTGAAATATCTTCATAAGTAGGATTTTTTGTAGTACCACCAGTGTAACCAGGCAAAACTGATGTGACACCTTTTAGCATTTTGAAAACAGCTTCAGTGCACCAAAAGCATCCTCCACCGAAGACAATTTTTTCTGTTTTTGTTTTATCCATACGAGCGATCTCTTTTTAATTAATTCTTGTTTGAGCCATTATTTGCAATAGCGTCTACTTGATTTGTCGCAGCATCCATTAAGCTTTTCATGCCCTCATGATAAATTTTAGATTCAGTTGGTGCTCCGTCATTTATCTCTTTAACCACATCATTTATACTTGAATCCACCCCATTTTCTAATTTTTCTAATGCTTCAGAAGCTTCATCTACTTCTGCTAAAGAAATTACCAAACTGTCATATCTAGCAATTCTTGTTTTTTGTCTTTTTTCATCTGGATACGGAACCCCATTTTTATCAACAAAAATCTTGTGCCCAGATTTATCAATAGTAAACCTACCAACAACACTATTGTGTATATCGTTGCCATTTGCATCCCTACCAATAATACCTTCGTCTACCTGATCATTAAGTCCTCCGTCATGAACATCTACAGAACCAGCACCCTTATGCCCAAGAGATTCATCTTTGTTGTTATTATCAGCTCCATGTGCACTATTCATAGAAATGAACAAATACACCGCAGCTATTCCTAAAAAATTTAACCCTCTATGTCTCCTAATTCCATCCTTTGCCTTTTCAAGTAAACCAGGTTTTTTTTCTGTTTCGATTTTTACCTCCTCTCCATTTTTCATATTATCTAAATTCATATTTATTTTTTATCCCAATAATTCATCTAACTGCTTCTTCGCCTCTGTTACATCAACTTTCTCACCATTTTCCAAATTACTAAACGTTTTTTTAATATGATCAGTTAGTGTAATAATTGCAAAACGATTTTGTTTCAAAATAGATAAAATATCTTCAATTGCAGGCCCTTTTATTTTTTCTAAACTTTCACTAACTTGACCCCACAAATCTTTATCTTCTTTGGATAATTCACTATTTTTTACTATTTCCATTAATTCATCTTTTTTTGACATGTTATTTGAGTTTACTTTTGTAAAAATACTTTTAAACCAATTCCAAACTTTTTTCATATATTTGTATTATATTATACTACAATATCGCACATATTGTCAATATTAAAAATCCTACATATTACATGTATATATTGTATCATTTTTTGACTGTAGCGTGGAAATAGAAATTACCCAAAAGTGAGTGTGTAGGCGTCTAATCCTGTACTCATGACCTTAGAATGGTTTTTAATATTTAGTTTATTAAATATTACTCCTCTTGTACAAATTCTGAAAATGAAACACTATTTATGTAATTGTTTATCGCAAATCTGACAGAGGGCACCATATTCTCTGGCAACTCTCCTGTCTTGAACCATCTTATATGCTCACATTTCTCAGGTTCATTATTTACTGGTTCGTCTCCATTAAAAGTTGCTTCAAAAAATACATCCATGTGACTAGACACCCTATGCATCACATGAACAAAACGAATATCATCTTCCTTTAAATCTAAACCTATTTCTTCTTTTACTTCACGTAATATTCCAGACAGTATTGTTTCGTCTTTTTCTAAATGACCTGCCGGTAATCCGTAGTTGCCATCTTGCCATCCAGTATTCGATCTTTTGAGTAACAACACCTCATCATCTTTTATCAAGATAAAGTAAACGGCAACTTTTTCCATGTGTCTTTCCATTTTTTTATATCCTATATAATATTACTCACTAACTACTCCATCAAAATGTTCTTCGTGTTCATCTGCTTTTGTTTTTTCAATAGTGCCGTCTTTGTGTGCTGGAGGTGCATAGAGTGTATAAAGCTTTAATTCAGTCTCATCAATATTTATTACATTGTGTCGCGCGCCTTGTGGCACGACAATAGCAAACCCGTCCCCTACCTCTGTTTCTGTACCATCTATGACCACCTTTGCATTCCCTTTTTCTATTCTGATGAATTGATCCAATTGGTGCACCTCCTCTCCGATTTCATCACCAGGTTGTATATTCATAAGGACAAGCTGAGTATTTCTTGTTGTGTATAGAACTCGCCGATAGTCAGTGTTTTCTAATGTCTCCTTTTCTATATTTGTTATATATCCTTTCATAAGATTCTGTTATTTGTTATGTGTCTATTATACATTAGATCTCTTTAATTTTTATCGAAAACGAATAGGGGTTAATCACTTTTTTACTTACTAACAAATCACATGATTTACAAAAAAACCTTTAACCAAGGAAGCAGCCTTTATGCTTTTCTAAATATTTTTTAAATCTTGAAATGACTTCTGTTCTACCCTTTTGATGTTGATATGGTAATTTGTAAATCATGTTTACATATATTGATGCATATAAAAATTTTTCATCTTTTTTTCTCCAGCAAAATAACCTTCTACAATTTCCTTTGGATAATCACCAGAATAACCTATGTAATTTACTAAGGTTCTTCCCAGATCTATGATTCCATTATTAAAAGCAGGGTTGGGATCAAAAACAGTCAAAGGTTCAGTCGCGAACAAATGCCCAGTGCTATAATCAAAATGACAAAAACTGCTCTGATTACTATTTCCAACATAATCTATGAGAATTTCTTTTGCTTTTTCATACAGGTCGAATTCTGAACCTAAAATATTGTTTTCCTTAATATATAACTCCCTATCCGTCATATCTTCTGAATTTATCCATTCTGAAAAAGAATCAAATTCACCTCTTTTGTTTATCACATTACCAAAACCAATCCCCTTAGGCTTATGCATATTTTGCAAAATTTCACCTGCTTTGTAATATAATTTTCTTTTTTCATCACTGTCCTCTATATATTTTTCCTCCACAGTAGGTGCATCTACAAATTCCATTAATAAATATGGGTGTTCGCCAAACATACCTTCTTTATAGACATGCGGAACTGACACTCCTGCAATTTCCCATGTTCTCAGGAATAATGCTTCACTGCCTTCTGTGACATTACTGTTCAAAGCAATCTTTAGGACATATTTATCTGTATCCGTGGTAACAAAACATACCAAAGATGAAACACCTTCGTCAGAAAATTCAACAATAATATTTTCACCAGAAAATAAACCATCTTGTATCAAGAAATCTTTTATTTCCGCAACCAATGACAACCGGAGCTCATCTCGTTTCTTGTCGATTTCGTTCCCCGAAAGTAGCGGCTGATTTTTAAAAGCTACTAACTTTTGTCGTCTCTCAAATTTTTGCATTTAAAAAGTATACACTCAAGTCCCAACATTCAAAAATCCCATTTCGAGGATTTTCACTTGGGTGACTACAGGGAATTGGTCACTCTCGTGGATTTATATTTCGTTTTCCAAACTCATATAAATATCACTCCATCGACCCCGATGATTCTGTACTGATTTTTCGTCAACTCAAAATCAGGCTTCGCACAGAATCACTTTCAATTCCCTGCACCCACTCCAAACACAAAACAAAAACAGAGCAGTTGCTCTGTTTTTGTGTGTTTGGGTGCCGTTGTGTGGGAAGTTAGAAGAGTTTTTGAAAGGAGGGATGATGCAACTATTTATATTCCAACATTTTATCTTACCACTTAATATACTATATTTTAGGCAAAATTTTACCTCCGCCTAGCGAAAGATACTCATCAAATAAGATTTTTGGATTCTCTCTAATTTTAGCAATTAAAATACGAAATTGATTTAGGTCTATACGTTCAAAAACTTCTTTTGCTACCTCGTAACCAACCACATAAAATGGCCCCATATTATTAAGTCCTTTACGATATGTTTGCTTTGCAATTTCAACATCTGTAATAGTAAAAAAGTCTTTGAAATACTTAAAAGATTCATCAATTGCCTTTTGATAATCTAACCTCTGTTCTTCATAATGTTTTGACAAGGCCATACCACTAACAAGAACAGCCAACCCTTCATCTACAGTTTTATTACACGCAGAAAGTTTTGCGTCCTCTATTGAAATAAACCTGTTCTCATTTCTATAATATTTCTGTGAACTTTCACCCATCCATTCGTGAAGTAGTTCGTGTGTAATACCCCCAACGACATTTTCAATAACATCATCCTGAAATGTTAACCTCCACAAATCAACTTCCACCTTGCCATTTCTTGGGTGACGATAATCAGCGTCTTCCATAACCTTAAATACTATTTCTGTAGTGTTTACGTCCCAATCAGGTAAATATTTTTCTAATTTTAATTTCACTTGTTCTAAAATCTCTTCCTTTTTTTCTTCAAGTTGATTTCTAACAGTTGTCGCTTTTTCTTTGGCATTTGTTGAATTTTTAATTTCCCGTTGGATAAATCGTTTTATCATTTCCTCTCCAGAATAACCTTCACCAATTATGTGTTTCTTAAAATTATCAAACTGCCATTTATTTTCTTCTATAAATTCGTTTGAATTTTGAAGTGCTGTTATACGCTTATCAAAAAAAGAATTGATTTCCTCATCTGACCAATATTTTAGATTAACTTTTGAAAAATTAATATTTGATTCAATATTCACCTCACCATTTTTTGGTTCTTTTTCCATACTAAAAGTATACTCAGATGGAACCAAAAAGTCCAAGCGGTATAAGGATATTATTTGGAAAAATTACGATGGGTGACTACAGGGAATTGGTCACTCTCGTGGATATTTTATTCTCCGCCGCGGCGAATCTAAAATATCTCACTCCCTCGACCCCGATGATTCTGTACTGATTTTTCGTCAACTCAAAATCAGGCTTCGCACAGAATCACTTTCAATTTCCTGTACTCACTCCAAACACAAAACAAAAACAGAGCAGTTGCTCTGTTTTTGTGTGTTTGGGTGACTACAGGGAATTGAACCCTGATCGCAGGTTCCACAAACCCGAGTAATAACCATTATACCATAGCCACCATATTCTCTTTTCAAACCTATACTTTGATAAACTACTTACGTAGTTTATGTGTGCCCAGGAGAGGACTTGGTCACGAATAATTTTTTGACAAAAATTTTCTCGACCCCGACTCGGCTACGACCTCCTTTCAGTCGGTCGGCTTCGCGCCTCCGTCTTTCAAATCCTCTCCTGTGCGATAAACATAACATATGCATATTTCATATACATACCTAATGTTTATTGTGCCCAGGAGAGGACTTGAACATTACATGTTCAGTACCCATTTTTGGATTTTTTATTCACCCTGCGGGTTCTAAAAAATCTCAAAAAGGCTTCAAGTCCACATAACGCTTTTTTCAAAAGCTATGCCCTCCTGCTCCCAATAAACTACTTACGTAGTTTATGTGTGCCCAGGAGAGGACTTGAACCTCCACACCCGAAAGTACTAGCACCTCATGCTAGCGTGTATACCAATTTCACCACCTGGGCATGTGTCTATTTTGTAGACCTATGAACTATATCAAAGAACGCTTTATTTTCAAGTGCTTAAACATAAGGGCGCCCAGAGGGCGCCCTTATGTTTTGTATTAAATGTTATTCTGTCTTTGGAGTTTCTGCTTCTGTTTCTGGAGTTTCTGTCTGAGGGGCTTCTTCTGTTTTTGTTATAACTTCTTCTGTTGGATTTTCTATTTTTTCTTCTTCATCTATTGGAGCCTCGTCCACAATAACCTGATCAGGGAGCTCTCTTGTATTTCTCATTTCACGTCGGATAGCTTTAGCTGCCTTTTCTCGGATGTGATAAAGTTTTGACTGTCGAACTTTTGATCGTTTTACTGTCTCAACCTTTTCGATATTAGGTGAATATATTGGATATATTTTTTCAACACCTACACCACTGGCAACTTTTCGTACGGTAAATGTTCCTCCTGCCTCTTTTCCATGCTTTACAGCAAGAACGAGACCTTCGAATATCTGAATTCGAGTCTTTCCTTTTTCTGTAATTTTCTGGTGAACTTTAACAGTGTCTCCTGCCCTTATATCAAGGCTTTTTCGCTGTTCAATGTTAACTGGTGATATTTTTACTGCGGTTTTCATAACAGGAATAATCTAGCACAGTGCACTCTATTTGGCAAATGATTCGAGCTCTTTTTCAGCATGTTTAAAGTCATCAGGAAAAGGGGCTATTACTTCTATCTCCTTTCCGTCTACCCCCACAAAAGACACCGAGTAGGCATGCAGTGCCACCCTGTCGAATCCCATATTGTGCACACCTCGTGCTCCATATAGTGTGTCGCATAAAATGGGGTGTCCTATCGATGACAAATGCACCCTTATCTGATGAGTCCGGCCTGTTTTGGGGCGTAATTCAAGATAACCTATGCCATTACCAGAACCAATGACTCTGTATTGTGTTGTCGCTTCACGAGAGACTCCTCGCCCCTTAAAAGATGTCCATTTTCTAAAATCTGTTTTACTTCGTTTTATTTCCCTGTCTATAATCCCCCGTGGGTCGCGAGGGACTCCTACAACAAAAGCTCTGTACACTTTTGAGATTTCTCTATTTTTAAACTTATCCTTTAGAAATTCATATGCTTCGTTATTTTTTGCAATCAAAAGCACTCCGGATGTCTCTCGGTCAATTCGATGTACAATACCAGACCTGTCTATTGGGGCATCTTCTGTTTCCAATGAATGTTCACCTACCCCTTTTATTTCTGGGTAATGCGCAATAACCCAATCAACTACTGTTTTTTCTTTTGTTCTTCCGTCTGAATGCACAATAATCCCAGCTGGTTTGTTAACAGCCAAAATATCATTGTCTTCATATAATACGGTGATATCGTTTGTGTCCATTTTATGAGTATATACTAACTATTGAAATTTATACATATTCGTATATACTATCTCTGTTGGTAGCAAGGGCGATTAGCTCAGTTGGTAGAGCAACCCGTTTACACCGGGAAGGTCATAGGTTCAAGTCCTGTATCGCCCACATGTTAAAAATCCACCGCTCTGCGGTGTGATTTTTTTATGTGGGCGATAGTAAAACACCTGCGTGTTTTACGTACAGGACTTGAAAAGGTTGAGTGTGTCGCACGGAGCGTAGCGAGTACGATACGAAACCTGTACAGCGCCTGTAAGGCAAAAGACTCCTGTATCGCCCACATAAAACAAATGAGTCCGGTCTGAATAAGACTGGACTCATTTGTTTTACTGGTCGATTAGGACTTGAACCGAGCAGCTGCAAAGCCTAATTTTGAGGAACGAAAAATTAGTAGATGCGAGCGCGGGTCGGGTAGCTCAGGTATTTTGTGAGCTTGCGAAACAAAATACCGAGCGAAGCTGACCTAGTCCTGAGTTCACATAATGAAAAATGTAGAGCATCAGCTCTGTATTTTTCATTACATTTGTGTGGCGATACAGGACTTGAAAAGGTTGAGTGTGTCGCACGGAGCGTAGCGAGTACGATACGAAACCTGTACAGCGCCTGTAAAGCAAAAGACTCCTGTATCGCCCACATAATTTAAACTACTCCTCACTCCTATCATCAACTTGTTTTACCAAATCTTCCATTTTCTTTTCTTCTTTTTCAACAACATCTTTTGCCACACCACGTTTTACATAAAAATTCATAAGAGAGAAAACAATCGCGGCAGCAAAAATAACACCTGCGGCGTTAATCAAAAACAAAAACAAAGCATTAATGAAAATATCCATATTAAGCTCGGCAATACCGATTCCCACAACAGCAAGAGGTGGAACCAAAGCAACAGAAACAGCAACCCCTGGTAATGTTTCGTTTAGCTTTGGTTTTACCATTGCAAATGCGGCGGCAAAACCAGCAACAATACCAATAGCTGCGGTAAACAAAGACGGCTGTGTTCTTAGAATAATTTCTTCGCTCACCCCATCAATTTGAGAGTAAAAAAAGAATGCAGTAATTGCAGATACAATAATGGCCAAGACAGAGGCCCTCAGCATAGTCAAAAATGATTTTGAAATCAGACTTTGATCTGACATTATGATCCCCATAGAAATTCCCAAAATAGGATATAGCATGGGCGCTATCAACATACTCCCTACAATCACTGCCGAGCTGTTGGTCAAAAGTCCTAATGTTGCCATGAGTACTGAAAAAATAACCATCAAGAAAAAATCAAGACTGGGCACACTCCTACTAAATAAATTTTCTATCGCCTCTGTTTTCTCTTTGTTTGATACACTGTTGAATATTTGTTGAAACATATCTTAAAAATATCACAAAGATTCAGACATTAACAGGGATATATTTCAAATTACGACTCTGCGTAAATGTTCGGGTATATGTACCACTTCATCATATGAAATCGTATTACATAGTTTTGCGAGGTTTTCTATCGAATTTTTATCATCAGGAATATTGCTCACCACATGAACCTTTGTTCCAATACCCGCTTCTGGGATTGCCGTGACATCTATTGTTGTAATATTCATACTGACTCTCCCGATAATTTTTGCATATTTTTCACCTATTTTTACATATCCTTTGTTTGAAAGCCTTCTGTCCACCCCTTCAAAATATCCAAGAGGAATAACCGCAATTCGCATATCCTTTGTTGCAGTAAATGTTTTTGAATAACCAACATGGCTACCTGCAGAAATCTTTTTTAATCCAACAATAATCGTTTCCATCGAAAGTGCTGGTTTTAGGTTCACATGGGATGCAATCTCTCCCCCGCTTGGTAATCCATATAATCCAATACCAAGCCGAGAGAGATTGCACTGTGTTTTGTTTATAAAAACATGCCCAGCGGTATTTGATATATGGAGAAATGATATTTCTGGGAACACTTCTTTTATTTTGGTCGCACAAGAATTCCATATCACTATTTGTTTTTCTGTATAACTAAAATCTTCTCCATCAGCATCAGAGAAATGTGTCATCGCACCCTCCATTTTTATATTCGGACATTCTGACAAAACTCTTAAGGCTTCTCCAAGTTCTTCTGGCATAATCCCCTGTCGGTGCATTCCTGTGTCAATTTTCAAATGAATATATATATCTTTTTTTAATTCTGAAATTTCTTTGAGCATCGAAAGGCTTGTAACAACAAAAGATATGTCTTTGAAAATATTATCATCTATTGTTTTGGTCAGAGTATACCCAATAACAAGGAGTGATTTTTTGATATTGTTATATCGCAAGGTGTGAGCTTCGTAATATGAATCAACAACAAAAAAAGGAACACTTGCATTCTCTAGGATATTCGCAACTTCAACCAAACCATGACCATACGCATTACTTTTCAAGACGGGCGCGATCGAACCGCTCAATTTTTGAAACTCGGCCAAATTATGCAAAATATTTTTTTGGGAAATACGTACGGTAACCAGTGGTTCCGCTCTTCTTTTCCCCCACAATATTCTTTTTAGGATTCTGTTCATATGAATATGATTATAGCAAATTTTTGTTTTACTTATAGATAGTGTACAATTTTTAAATGAACATAATAACAAAACAGAAATATTTTATTATATTGATACTTTGTTCCCTCTTACTTATTATCTACATAATAAAAGAATCAAAAATAGATTATATGGTTAGTTCTACCCCAGTTCAAAACATTTCTAATGATACTGAATGTAACGGGGAAAATAACCAACACTACAACGTCGGTTTTGGTATAGAACATTATTATATTGGGTATATCTCAGATACAGATCCAATTTTAATTACACTTTCTTGTGATCATACACAATTCAAAATAACAGGTTTCGTTAATCAAATCATTAAATCAT
>Ga0100403_1001366_pt1 | contig 22137 bp, 24 predicted proteins | sample CryGeymet201501t_FD_83663 | JGI IMG/M metagenome (GOLD analysis project Ga0100403, IMG submission 83663) | Groundwater microbial communities from Crystal Geyser aquifers in Utah, USA - Crystal Geyser metaG 2015-01t | ecosystem: Environmental > Aquatic > Deep subsurface > Groundwater | place... | reverse complement strand
AAAATGCTTCAAAAATACTCTAAATTGTGTCTCTGAAATTCGTGAACGTTTGTAGTATTTATTTAGATTGATAGATAATGCCATTGCGGTTCATTATACCGCTTTAACTTTACTAGCCCCTAATTATTATTTCTTTATAGAATTTTTCTAGCTTTTCTTTTTCATTTTCCCATGTAGATGGATAGTCATGTTTCAAGTCGTCTAAATCAATAAAGCACAAAACCACATCATAGCTTCTACCGATGATAGAATTTTTACATTTGATTAAGATGTCTTTTGCTGAACAACCATGGCCATTATCATAATTAAATTCCCACAATTTTGTTTGATATTTAAATTGCTCAAGGTCAATTAATGCAATCAAAAAATTCTTTTCATTTTTTCCTTCTCCAAAAACAAATCCTGTGTAAGAAGGAGAATCTATTCTCATTTAAACTCTTATCTTAGGAAATGCCCCATAAGCGCCACTCATATATTTTGAATAAAAATTTTCATCACTTCTTATATTTTTTATCTGATTTAACCTATAAGAAAAACTAGATCCCTTTTCATCTTTATTTACTAAATAAACCTGATGCATATCTAATTTATTCATAAAATCCAAAAAGTTTGAAGAAAAAATTAGCTGAACATTCAGTTTTTCACTTTCATCAATAAAGTAACTAATCAACTTTGCGAGGGCTTCTGGATGAAATCCCGATTCGATTTCGTCAATGACAACTACCCCTCCTTTTTCTAAGGCATAAAATATATTAGCCAAGATAAAAAATAATGATTGTGTGCCTCTAGATTCATATGAAAAACTCAATTTATTGTTTTCTTCTTCAACAGCATGCAAACCAGTAACAGAAATGGAAAATTTATTGTCATTTTTTATTTTTATTATGTCAAAACCACTAAGCCCAAGATCAAACCTCGATACAAATTTTTCCATTTTCTTTTTGAGACCAGGATTATCTAGGTAAATATTTAAAGCGGCAATTTGATGATGGACACTATTAATGCTACCTTGTTCTGTAAAATTTCCTTTTAAATTAAGAAAATAGTCAAAAACAAAATTTATGACTTCAATATTATAGTGAGTTTTTAAAAAAGCCACTAATGACACGTCGAACCTAATATTTTCTAAAAAATTATTCTTAAATCCTTTAAAATATTTTTTATTTAGAGAGATTTTATTTCCTTCAATACGTTTAAATACTCGCTTCTTTCTAGAGTTATTTTTAAACTCCTTCAAGTAAAGAGATTCGCTAATAACTACATTGTTTTTTATAGAAACTGCATAACAAACAATTTTATTGTCTTTTTCAAACTCAATGGAAAAATCAGATTTTAATTTGTTATTAAAAAATGTTTTAAAAAAATAGTTTGAATCGCTATTTTGGTTTTCTTGTCTACTACTAATACAAATAAACTCGTGAATAAATCCAAATAAACGCATTATATTTGTCTTGCCAGAAGCATTCTTACCAACAAAACCAGCAATTTTGGTAATTTGATCCCCAAATTTTGAATTATAGTAAGAGTAAGTTTTCTTTTTATTTGCAGTAAAACTTAATTCTTGCATCCCCTTAAAGGAATAAAAATTACTAAATTTTATTTTTCTAATCATTGCTATGAAGTTTCTCAATTAATATCTATTGCGAACAATATACTACTTGTTTCAATTAATAGCAACTTAATACATAATTTTGTATTAAATTACTATTATTTTCATTTTCTTAATTATTAGGACTTTACGATTCATCTCACTTCGTTCGTCTCACTTGCGCCAGGGGGGGTTCCTCGCATTATAGCTCGTCACTCTCCGTCAGAACAAAGATTTAAGCCTGCTGTAGCCATATATACACAATAAAAGACCTATAAATAGGTCTTTTCTGCACCTGCAGGCCCACCAGGATTTGAACCTGGGCGAAAAGTTTTGGAGACTTTCATGCTACCACTACATCATGGGCCTACGTGTAGAAGGCTATTATAGCTTACACTGTTCCACTAGACTGTACTGTTCAAACTCGCTACGCTTAAGTACATGCCCAATTTATTCGACCGCGCCCTCATCAAATCCCGCCAAAAAGATAAAGCTCTCCTCGAGCAAACTCGCCTTCCCATCGTCACCCTCTCTGCCACCTTTCGCGAGGACCTCAAAGAAATGCACGGCTTTAAGGAAAATGAGCAGATTCGTGACATTGTTTTTTCTCGCGCTCACTACTCAATGGCCGTCGGTATTGCTGTCGCTGCCTGGGGCAACAAGGTCGATCCCTATAAAGCCTGGGTAGTCGACCCCACCAACTACGTCTCGCACGACCATTGGCGCTCGATCGTCTTGACTGAAGTGATTGGCAAAACCCTCGCTCGCCACCCGTTGTTGAAATTCATGAAGGATCTGGTCGATACATTTGGTCGCCAAAAGCTCCCCATCCTCGAAAGCATCACGCCACCTCTGCTCTATCTCTGTCATGAGGTAAAAAGGCCAATTTTGTCACTCCATATTGCCACTGGCAACATTCTGGCAGCACAGGGTAAAAAAGTTGTTCAAGTTATCACCGACCCACATGTACGCGCAGATTATCTGACCAATGCAGCCCTACCAAACATGCAGTTTTGTGTGTTTGATGAACGGACCAAAAGTGAATTCTTAGAAAAAGCTAAGCTGCGCAATATCACCGCTGACCCCAAGAGAGTCATTGTCACTGGCCCGCCGGTTGATCCACGCATCGTGGCCTGTAGAGACAAGAAAATCGCTTGGCGATCTGGCCCTCTCAAAATCTGTATTACAACGGGCGGGCTCGGAACCAATAAACCAGAAATTCATAGTTTGCTCACGCAACTTTTGCCAGAATTGCATACAAAAAATCCTCGTTGGCAACTCATGGTTTACGCCGGTACTCAGCGCGATATTAAAGACTTAGCGCTCGATCTAGCTCTCCAGCAACAGATTGGCACCAAGCTCGTCCAGATCGAAGATCCAGAGACCTTCATGGCTGGCAAACAACCGCATGAACAGCTCGATCCGCACTCGCTCACCGTCCTGTATCATCCACAGATTCTTGATGCCAACGAGTTGCTACTTCAGTACGCTTTTCCCTGGGCACATGGCTTTATCACCAAACCGTCGGGCGATATGGCCTACGATGCGGCTGCTTCAGGTTCATTTATGCTGACGCTCAAAGAATGGGGTGAGTGGGAGCACAATATTAAAGAAGTGTTTGAACAACAAGGGATTGCGCGTGAGGCGCATATTGCAGATATAATAAAGCAGCTTGAGTTTTGCATGAGCGCACAGGGTAAATCTCAATCCTGGATCGAACAGGCTATGCTCAATGCTTGCAGCATGGACAAACTATTTTTGAATGGGGCGAAGGAAATTGTGAAGGCTACTTTAGCTTCTTAGACAATTTGTGAGTATATAGTTCTATGAACATGCAGATAAATAAAAGATTTATTCCAGATCTACTCCCAGTCGTTGTGCTTGATCCCGATACCTATTAACAAAATCTGAACCGCTTCGAGGTAGAACAGCTGCGATATCTGAAATTAGCGTGGGCAATTCTTTAACGGCAGCCAGTTTTTTGGGGATTGGATTCATTCCAACCAAGGGTTTTCGAATTATGTCTTCAGAAGCCCTTTCTTTAAGAATCGCTACTACAGACCTACGTTTTCCTTGAATATCAATGTACGCATCAGCCCCAAGAGCTGATAGTATTTCCGGTATTGCTATGTCTAGATTAGGGTTTTCTAACAGCTCCATAATTTGGCTATCAGTTATCCCAAATCGGCGAAGCATTATCGATAACAGTGGAAGATTGTATTGCTCCTGTTTTCTTCTACCTAAGAAAGCAGTTGCGCCCTTTCGCAATCCCTCGACTGCAAGTACCTCGTAGTCAATATCATTGACTCCATTTCCAGAGATAAACTCTGAAAATACAGTGTGTAATGCAACTGAGACGTCTCTGCTAAGCCAAGCAAGCTCAGAATTAAATTGCTGTCTTGGGTTTTCTAATCCGCCAATTTGCTGCACCAAGCCCCATTCATTTCTTATATGCTGTTGCGCTGCGGCAAGTAGCTTGGGCATCATTTCAGGAACCTGTTTTTCTATCTTGTGGTTTAACAACATGAACAAAGGAATAGTTGCAACCATTGGCACAACTAAAAAGCTCAAGCAACCCAACACCCCATCTACACAACCAAGGTTCAGGTCCAACTGTTTTATCACTCCCCTATACGGGCGCACATCTTCTGGACCAACATCCTGAACTGCAGCCTTTTCTAGCAATGGCAATATTGAAATCGTAGGCACAGAGCGATTAAGCATGGAGTACTTCAACTGATTTATGCCCAAGGCAAATCCGAGTTTTTGTATCTCTGCGATCAAGTTTTGAATATTTTTTGTAGTAATACCCAAAAACAAGTGGGGTGATTCTAAGTCGCGATCAACCAGTAGTGCCCAATTTTCTTTTGCCCCAAGCAAAAGCTCTTGAACTCTTCTACTTATTCTATTTCCTGAACTTGTAATTTCTGAAGGACCGCCTGGATTTTCTTGCTCTGGTTTTGGCATAATGTCTCTTCGAGTATTCTCAGAAAATTATATCACCCAGTGGAAAAACCTACTTTAGCTTCTTCATAAGCTTATGCGACGTGCGCTTGCGACACACTTTGCAAAACTTATTGAGTGGAAATGTTGACTCGTTACTCGTCTGCTTCTTGAGGATTTCGTTGTTTTTGTTGTACTCAGTGATGTAGCCAAACGACTTGCACTCGCCACATTGGAGTCCTGCTGCTTGTCGTGGTCCTTTTTTCTTTTTACCTGCTGCCATAGTGTCTTTCTTAACTTGAGGGCCGTAGTATACAAGAGGTCTCCCTATTTTGCCAGAGTGAGCCATCTCGGGGATTCGAACCCCGGACCTACGGTTTACAAAACCGTCGCTCTAGCCAACTGAGCTAAGATGGCACTGTGCCAGGTGAAGGATTCGAACCTTCGAAGACGTAAGTCAACAGATTTACAGTCTGTCCCCGTTGACCACTTGGGTAACCTGGCAAGGTTATTGGCAACCTGAGCCGAAGATGGGAATTGGACCCATGACCCCCTTCTTACCAAGAAGGTGCTCTACCACTGAGCTACTTCGGCGCATTTGTGCGTATCGGAGAGCTCAAAGTGAGAGGTACGCATTCCCCGCAAACTACTAGGTGGGTAGGAAGCCAAAAACACCACGGTGTTTCGGGACTTTCCATCAACCCGTGTACGAGGCGTTCAGGAAAATATAGGTACCCCTCACCTCAAGCTGTTACCGAACTGTCTACTGGTTTTGATTATACTATATGAAAGATGCGCTTATGTAGCGGTATTGACTGCTCGTAATTTTTTTCCAGCGAAAAACCGAATGAACTTACCGGCTCTCTTAGATTGCAAGAGGCCAAGTTTCCTTAGTTCAGACAAATCCTTTGCCGCAGTTTGTCGAGAAATTCTATTCACCAATGAATGCGATGAGGTTGTAGCCGTTGCGTGTGCATCAAATAAAAAGTACACGAGCAATGCCTGCTGTCTCTCATTCAGTGAGTGGGAAAATATGATTTTTTCCTTAACCTCACTATTTTTTTCAACTCTAGTTTCTATATACTTTTGAAATTCCCGAGCTGCCTGCGCCATTTTTCGCAACTGATAATCAATAAAGTATGTGACATCATTATCGTCTTGCTCAGAATAAATGTATGCCATTGCATACTGCATTGGGGATTTTTTCAGAACAGTTGAAAGAGGAATATAGCTAATTGCCCAATAATCATGCCGCAGCAAATACCAATAAAACAGCGCCCGTGCCAATCGACCATTCCCATCGGTGAATGGGTGCAAATAACCTATCCAAAAATGTAGCAAAATTGCTTTCAATATTGGATGTAGGTATTTTTCTCCCAAGTTGTCATTGGCATATCGTATGAGTCTCGCCATTTCTGTGCGCAAAAAAATCTCGTTTGGAGGAACATGAGTTGCAACTGTTTCTGAGCCAATATTCCCCTGAACAACAATGTTGTCGCTGTCTCTTCTAAATCTTTTTTGCTCGTCTTTTCCAAGCGTCTGTGTGGTTAATACCGAATGCAGCTCAAACAATAGTTCTTCAGAGAGCGGTGAATGTTTGTATTCCTCATCTATTGCTAACATTGCCTTATAGTTGTTAACAATCATTTGCTCAGACTCGTTTTGCGGTTTTCTATTTTCAATCAGTAGTTTTTTCGCTGCAGCTCGAGTTGTATGCGCACCCTCAAGCTGACTTGATGAGATTGCTTCTTCCATCACCCCCCGAGTAATGTAAGACTCCCTTGAATCCTGAGGCATGTTTGCTTTATCAAATAATTTGCCACCCAACAACATATCGAGTTCGTGCAAAATTTGATACGTTGCAGACAAATGAACACTTGAGAAATTTTTATTGTTTTGATCTGTGATAGGGCTAGCAACTGCAAGAAACTTTCTTATTTCTTTGAGGTTTGCCCAAAGTGTCTCAGGACTACCTATCTTGCTACCCGCGACTTTATGTTTGAATGTATCCCAATACAAATACTTCGGTTCATTAGCTGCAAGCAGCAACTGGCGCTTCGCTTCACTAGTTTTATCCCAAAAACTCGTGAATTTCTCTTGGGAAACATCTCGTAAATTCGGTTTTTCTAGAAAAAATTGTGGTGGTTTGGTCATGTACTATAAGAACATGTTAACAACATGTTAAATACATGTCAACACTTAACGTGTTACTTACCCCACCCACTCAGCTAACTTTGACCCGTATTTCTCATATCGCTTCACATACTCCATATGCGCATGAAAATAATTTTCCGGATCACCCGTTGTCATCCATTCTGCCTGAGTACGCTCTACTAAAACTTTGCCCGAAGCTGCAAGTTGCGTAATCGCATCGACTGTCCAAAGCTCGCCATCCTTGCCAGTGTTATGTGGGATCAGGTATTCAAAAATACTTGGCTTGACCAAATATCGACCATATGAAGCCAAAAGCGAAGGCTCGCTGCCTTTGTCTGGTTTTTCAATAATCGTGTCAAGCTCATTTTCTGTGCCTGGTTTGAAAGAAATAATGCCGTATTTGTCAACAACGTCAGCAGAAACTGGTTGCGCCATAATGATGCCAGACACATCAGGATTCTGCTCGTACTTCTCGACGAGCGTGCGAGCATCACCTTTCTCGCCAAAAACCACATCGTCGCTATATAGAACTAAAAATGCCTCTTCACCCTCAACAAATCGCTGTGCCGAAACCACCGGCGAACCATTGCCGTATGGCAAACTAGAATCTTGGGTAATCACTTCAATTTTGGGAAAATCGAGCACCTGCTGCACTGGCGCATAGCGATCAAGCTTATCTTGTGTCTCAAGCTGCTTCTTAATCCGAATTACACTATTGTGAAAGTAATCCTCATAAACAGGCTTGCCCTCTGGGGTGGCCACGATGATAATTTCTTGAATTCCTGCTTGGACACACTCTTCTACCACCAGCTGCATAATCGGGCGATTGCCGAGTGGCAACATGCCTTTTGGCACGGTCTTTGTTATCGGGAGGTAGCGGCTTGCAAACCCCGCGTCGGTAATAATTGCTTTGCGAACTGGTCGGTCAGAAGTCATAAAGCCTTTCGTCTGTGTGTAACTATGCATTATACACAGCAACATGACTAGTCTCTACACAACACATAAATAAAATGCTACGCTTAATAGCAGTCCATGCAATCTATAGATACGAACCCCAAACGCCACAAACGAACCAACTCCCACATCATGGGTTTTTTTGCGCTGCTCCTCCTTATAGTAGTGGTGGCAATTAGCGTTGATCGTCTGAAGCAATCGCAGGATACGAGAAATGAGGCAAGTGAAAGTGCGGAGCAAATCCCCAAAAAGATGGGAGTATTAGAGATTGCGTATTTTCCACCAGATTCAAATGATCCAACAAGGCTAAGTCAACAAATTACAGGAAGCTCACCAACTCTAATATCAATTGCAAAGGAGCATATTGCGAGACGCTCTGAATTCCTGCGATCCAAATTAAACCTTGCTTCAAAATACCATGGTTATACAACCACTCAAGCTCAACCTTTTGCCGACCCAAACGCGCAGCAATTTTTAGATTATCAAACAATCCAAAAATTTGAATATGAGAAACCTATACCTGCCTCAAATTTTCGTGCTTGGGGCAAACCGGATACCTATCGTCCTGATTATAGACAGATGCTTACAGACATTAATATTTGTGACTATGTTGACAATCAAAATGATTCAGAGCGAGTTCGTCAAGTTTGGTTATGGGGATATCACACTGATGCGATTGAGCCAGATGAATCAAATATGTCGATGGGCAGGCTTATTCAGCCATACTGGAGCAACAGCGCATATGGGGACATAAGCAATAGTCAGCGAATTGATGACTTACCAACTTGCGATCACACCTATGTTCTTTACAACTTCGCACCTCTATACAGCGGGGTTTCGGATTTAAGTGGAGTTTCTGGATATGCATTGGAAGACCACGCGCACCAAATAGAGCACATAATCGAGTGGCTAGATATCCCAAATGGCAATGATCTGTGGTGGAAAAATTTTGTTGGCAGTAATGCAAAGCCTGATCACTCTATACGAAGACCAGGTTGCGGCTGGACCCACCTCACCCCAAACAGCATTCCCGAAGATGGTGATGACTACAATAGTTACAAGTGGTACTTTGAAAACTCTAGAGACAGCGACTGTATGGACTGGAAGCCAGACGGCACTGGACAAAAAACAGCAGTGAGCTGCCATACTTGGGCAGGAGATAGTTGCAATGACGACACTGGAACTGCTTATAAAGTTTGGTGGATGCAGAGCTTGCCAGGCTACAACAATAACCTCAGTTACGATACTCCAACAGGTATCAGAGTACTTACCAATTGGTGGGAAGCTACCTATGATTTAGACAGATATCTACAAATGTATGGGAGGAGTCTTTCCAAAACAATTGATCCAGCCAACCCTATCACTGTAACACCAAGCCCAACCACAGCTCCAAGCCCAACGCCAGTTAGTAGTCCAGTACCTACTCCAGGTACAATTGACCTAGATATTTTTGGCATTTTGGAAAGAGAATATACTGTTACTACCCCAATTCAGTATCAACTGACAGTAAGAAATCAAGGCACAACCACGGCACACCAAGTGCAACTCAGTCTGAACACTGCCAGCTCAGGCGTGCAGGTTGTAGCAGCAATTGGCAATAATATTTGCACCAATCTTCCTATTCCCGAGAATGATACTGAACGAATAAGGCAGATAAATCAGTGCATTATTGGTGATCTCACGTCGGGTCAAGAGTTGGTGATTCCAATTTCAGTACTGCATGCACAACCAGGAAATCTTGCTATAACCCACCTAGTAACAAGTATTGTAAATTCATCAATTGAATTAAATATTCACAACAACTCGGTCACACTAAATACTACTGTGATTCCGGCGGCAACACCAGAACCCACACCCACTGCTACACCAAATCCAACTGCTGTGCCTTCACCATTCCACACTGCCGATATCTACCCCATCGGTAATCCAGACAGAAAAGTAGACATGGATGATTACCGATTGCTGGCAACAAACTTCAACAAACGAAGTACAGATAGTAATTGGGAACCAGCAGCTGATATCGTCCAAGACGGCTGGATTGATCTCAGCGACTATGCAGAGCTAGTAAGACAGTTCTCACCAACTGGTTATTAATGCTAAACTAGACTGTTGCTATGACCATGAAATACTTACAAAACATTCTGTCAAAACATTTCCTCGCTGGAATTGTTGGTGTTTCACTTGTGACAGTTCTTTCCGCCCTCCTGCTCTTTGTCGCAAATAATCCACTCAAGCAGTCGCAAGATTCTCGTGGGCAAGCAGCAATTCCAGAACAAAATACAATTGCAGAAATAAAAACTACACCCGCCTCCACAAGTATTAATGTGGGAGATCAATCAAGCTTTACAATCTCTGGTTCTACTGGTGGATCTGACACCTACGGCTTTCAATTTGTTGCGACTATAGATACCACAAATATCGAAAACGTTGTGCTGACCGCAAAGCCTCAAGCAAATTTAACCTTTCCAGTTGCAACTGTCACCACAAAATCTGCTACTCAATCAGAAATTGTCATCTTTGCTACAAATCCGAGCATCACTACCCCAGTCAATATTTCATCATTCCAAGATTTGGCCGTCCTTTCATTTAAGGCAAAAAGTGAGGGTACTGCGGTTGTTTCTCCTCAAGATAGTAACTCTAAAGTCTTAGCTTTTGGGAGTGGATCCAGTCTAAATTTGCTAAAACCAATGTCTATTTCCTCCATTGTCATTGCTGATATAGACCAACCAAATCCTACTCCAACTCCAACACCTTCTCCCACCCCTCCATCAACTGACAATCCAAATCCTACCCCGACACCTACTCCAACGCCAACGCCTGACCCTGGTATTGGTGGCTACACCGTCCAAAGCTGCAATGGTGACTGTAGTAGCAATAGAGAGTGCGCAGGCAATCTCGCCTGCTATAACGGCAAGTGTCGTCTCCCCATCAATACTGGTAACACTGCCTGCCAACCACCAGATACGGGTAGCGGATCCCTCAGTAGCTGCAATCAATACTGCGCAAGCTCCAATGACTGTAATTCGAGCCTCGTCTGCTGGTACAACCAATGCCGTAACCCACTCAACGTAGAAAGTCCGAGCTGTGCGAATAAGACAGTGGCACAGACCCAAGCAGTCCTCTCTAGTTGTAATCAAGCCTGCAGCACGCATCAAGATTGTGCCACCAGCCTCCGTTGCTACTACGGGGCATGCAGAGCTGCTACCAATCCAACGAGTACCTCATGCGCTCTTGTTCCTACTCCTACTGCCACACCTGCGCCTGCCAGAGCTACCCCGACGCCAGCCCCAACAGCAACTGCAAGCGCGGTCATAGTTACCCCACCACCGAGCGCAACTCCCGCTCCCCTCTTTGATGAACCGGCTGACCAATCTGCTCTCGGTGCCGTCCAACAGTACATAGCCAATTTCTGGAAAACAGGTGATCGTACCCAAGTTATGATAGTTCTCGGCCTAGCTGTCCTCATGGTTATCGGCCTGATTGCCCTCTTGGTCTCGCTCCTCAGCCCAAGGAGACTAAAACCACCGACGACAACGCATCGCACTCCACCACCGCCGATGCCACCTCCGACCCTCACTATGCAGCAGCACTAAGGCCATTGCATCCACAGACACGTCTGCTACAATACTCACCTTGCTACTGATCGTTTTGCGATCAAGTACGAACAGTACGAATACTGGAGGTAACCAACAAGGAAATCCACCAGGAGCGAAACGCGAGCTATGTTTTTGACCAAGTATCTGCAAGAAGTTGTCCGAGAAACTAAGCAGGTTACCTGGCCAACTCGCCAGCAAACTATCGACAAAACAATGCTGGTTATCGCGGTTAGTGTCATTGTCAGCCTCTACCTTGGGCTTCTCGACACACTCCTGCAACGATTCATCACTTGGTTCCTCTAAAAAGATATATGGCAGATACACAACAACCAGAAAAAATTGCAGTACCTGAAGTACAAGAGGTGCAGGTCAAACGACCAAACTTGGTCATCATTTCCGAAAAAGAAAATCCTAAAGCACGCTGGTTCGTCGTCCACGTCTACTCTGGTCACGAAAACAAAGTCGCCGAAACCCTCAAACAACGTGCAGAAACCCTGCAGCTGACCGACAAAATTATCTCCGTCCTCATTCCTACCCAAGAAAAAATTCAAATTAAACGCGGTCAGCGCAAAACTGTCAGCGAAAAAATCTTCCCAGGCTACATGCTCGTCCAACTTGAGTTAACCGATGACGCCTGGCTCGCAGTCCGAACGACCCAAGGTGTGACTGGTTTTGTCGGCGTTGGTGCCAAGCCAAAACCACTTCCAAAACATGAAGTCGAAGCAATCAAGCAATACATGAGCCAAGCCGCACCACAATACAAGGCAGACTACACCGAGGGCGAAGCAATTCGCATCGTCGATGGTCCGTTCAACGACTTCTTGGGTACCGTCAAGAGTATCGACGAAGCCAAGGGTAAGGTCGAGGTTTTGGTCAACATTTTTGGTCGAGAGACACCAGTTCAGCTCGACTTTTTACAGGTAAAGAAAGTCTAAATATATGGCAAAAGTAATCGTCAACGTTCTCAAGCTCAATCTTCCAGCAGGTACCGCAACTCCAGCCCCTCCAGTCGGGCCTATTCTTGGTCAAGCCGGTATAAACATGATGGACTTCCTCAAGCAGTACAACGATAAAACTGCCGACAAACGCGGTCAAATCATTCCAGCCGAGATCACTGTGTACAAAGACAAGAGCTTTTCGTTTGTCCTCAAGCTGCCTCCTGTCAGTGCCATGATCAAACAAGCCTTGAAACTTAAATCTGGCAGCGCCAAACCAAGTCAGGACTCAGTCGGCGCGCTTTCTCAAGATCAATTACGCGCAATCGCAACCGAAAAAATGCCTGACTTAAATACGGTAAATATAGAACAAGCCATGAAAACTGTTGCCGGTACCGCTCGCAGCATGGGAGTAACGGTAACCGAGTAAAGTTTTTACACGCACAGAAAGAAAGTATGGGAACAAAACGCAATGTCGACATGTCTGCTAATAATGATGTAGTAAAGATCGTGGCAGATGCTTCACAAGCAACTACAGAATCAACTGAATCAACCGCGCCAGTAGTAGAGAACACAGACGTTATAGTTAAAAAACGCCGTAGCACTGCCGGTCGTAGCAAACGCTATCTCTCGAACCGCAGTCAGGTAGATCGCACCAAAGCATACGATGCATTCGCCGCTGTCGAGTTGATAAAGCGCCTGTCGTACACAAAGTTTGACGGCACTATCACCGCCGACATCGTAGTTCGAGACGTCGAAACCCAGTCACAGATAACGTTCCCACACAGTACTGGCAAAGTCCTCCGCGTTGTTATTGCTTCAGACGAAGTAATCGCAGATATCGCAGCTGGCAAAGTCGAGTTCGATATCCTCCTCAGTGCTCCAGCGTTTATTCCAAAACTCGCCAAGTACGCCCGCACACTCGGTCCAAAAGGACTGATGCCAAACCCAAAGAACGGCACGATCACTGATAAACCAGAGGTCAAGAAAAAAGAACTAGAATCTGGTGCAATCACCATTAAATCAGAGCGAAAACACCCAATTATGCACATCTCGATCGGCAAGGTTTCTATGGAGACCAAGCAGCTCGTTGAGAATATCCAAGCACTCATCGCAGCGCTTGATACCAAAGCACTGCGCATGACTCTGTCGGCGTCTATGAGTCCTGGGGTGCGAGTTTCTTTGACTGCCTAAGTTCTTAACTTCAGCCGAGACGCCACACATATTCCCTTAAAATTTCTGCAGCTCTCGGCACACCTGCTTGTACAAAAAAGGCGACAATATTCTCAAAGGACTGCGACAGCTCTGTTTCAGAGAGTTCCTCAACAACCAACTCAGGATCTTCATCCTCAGCCACAACTGGTAGTTTCGGTAGTAATTCTTCTAAGGCAGCTTGTAAGTTTTCATTCATAGTAACGATCTATATGTATATACTTTGAGTAGTATAGCGCATATAGTAAATTGAGGACTCAATTGCTACTTTCTTTCTGCAATCTCTGAAGTTATCTGCTCGACAAACGCATCGAGCTCAACAACTGTTTGTTGCTTTGTATCTCGACTTCGCACCGCTACTGTCCCCTCCGCTGCTTCTTTGCCTCCGACAACGAGCATGTAGGGAATCTTCTCGAGTTGCGCATCGCGAATCTTAGCTTGGAGTCGTTCTGAGCGGTCATCTAGTTCGACCCGAACACCAGCTACTGCTAGTTTGTTTACAACTTCTTTGGCGTACTCGCTATGAGCATCGGTAATTGGCAATACTTTGACCTGCACTGGCGAAAGCCAGACAGGAAATGCGCCGGCGTAGTGTTCGATTAAAATCATCATCATCCGCTCTGCGGATCCCAGAATTGCGCGATGAAGCATCACTGGCCGCTTCGCAGTTCCGTCTGTATCAGTATAACTAAGCTCAAACCGCTCTGGCATGAAGTAATCTATTTGAACCGTGGAAAGTTGCCATTCTCGACCAAGTGCGTCTGTTGCCATCAAATCCATTTTTGGAGCATAAAAAGCTGCTTCTCCTGGTCCATCGTAGTACTCAATGTTATTACGTTGCATGATTGTAACTGCCCATTTCTCCAGTTTGTCCCAAACTTTTGGATCACCAATATATTTTTCTGGGTGTTCTGTATCCCTAGTCGAAAGACGATATCTGTATGAGAAGCCAAATGTTTTCATTATTGAAATAGTCATTTGCAATGCCCTGTCAATTTCCTCATCCACCTGATCCTCACGACAAAAGATGTGACAATCATCTTGTGAAAATGAGCGTACTCTAGCAAGTCCATTAAGCTCGCCAGGGCGTTCATCTCGATACAACATGGCAAAATCAGTCATGCGAATTGGTAGTTCCCGATAACTTCGAGGCTTGCTGGCAAAAATCTGGGTGTGCTGCGGACAGTTCATTGGCTTAAGATACATTTCCTCTTTCGAATAGTTTGAAACAACTCGAAACATATCGGCTTTATACTTGTCGTAATGGCCTGAAGTTTTAAATAAATCAGCTTTTGCAATTTGCGGTGTCCAAACCTGCTGATAATCCTGACCTGATTGAATCTCTTCAACATAGTTGTTTAGTAATCGTCGCAACAGTGCGCCGCGCTGGGTATATAACGGCAGTCCAGAACCAACTAAGGGGGAGAAAGTAAACAAGTCCATTTCTTTACCCAATTTACGATGATCTCGCAGCTTCGCCTCTTCTCTGGCTGACAAGTACTCATCAAGCGCAATTTGTGACGGAAATGCCGTGCCATAAATCCTTGTAAGCATCGTATTGTGCTCATCACCACGCCAATATGCACCTGCTACCGAAAGCAGTTTGAAATGACGCAATTCCTTGGCTGGCTGCTCAACGTGGCCGCCTCGGCATAGGTCAGTAAACGCTCCACTTTTGTACAAAGTAATTTCTGCCCCAGATTTTTCTAGTTCATCAATCAGTTCTCCTTTGTAGGGGTTGTTCGCATAGAGCTGTCGAGCCTCATCTGCGCTCACTTGCTGTCTGGTAAATGCCGACCAGCTTTTGACTACTTCTCGCATCTTTTTCTCAATTTTTGGCAAGTCCTGCTCTGAGATAGAGCTACTGAACTCAAAATCATAGTAAAATCCATCATCGATGGCTGGACCTATGGTTGGCTTTGCATCTGGATACAGCTCAAGCACGGCCGCTGCAAGCAAATGTGCCGCCGAGTGACGAAGTTCGTCGAGCGCTTGTTTTTCTTTTGGATCAATTTTGTTCATATTTCTTTCCTACTCTGATTGTATTTTATACACGCATTATACGTGCCAATTGGCACAAAAAAACTCCCCGAGTTTGGGGAGTGTGACAGTGCGCCAACGCCCCTCACTCAGGGATGGTAGTCGTAGTAGTGATCAAAAGATTCATTTTCATTGCAACTTGAAGTATATCACGCCAACTATAACCACAAAGTATAACGTTACACTTCACGATTTTGTACTTGAGATCTTAATCCTCAGTAACCCGCTCACTCACGCTCTCATCTGCTATCTGCTTGACACTCAGTTGATTCGTGGTTGGATCGATCCAGAGAAGTGATTGATGTACCGCAAGTACACGCGAGAGTGCCTCGAGTGATTCTCTGCTATAGGGCATTGTGGCTGGCGATTGTTGCATCGGCATACCCCTCCTTCTTCTCGCGTTTATTACAAAAAACCTCCCTATCTGGGAGGTGTGTGCGAGAACTTGTCTGTTTTGTTCTTCTACACACACCCGCGCCACTTTTGTGGATCGCGATGTGCGCTAGTAAGAAGAAAACAGCAAATTACCATATGTGGACTTTACTGCTGCGGAGCCAAAACTACAATGTGCAAGAAGTACGTATGTGGTATACTAGCGCCTTGTCATCTTACGACAGCGTGCGAAAAAAATAAGTCGCGCCGAGGATCGAATCCCTTCGGCGTGCAGTACATAGATGAAAGAACTGTATGCCAAATCTAGCTAATACTGCTGCAATCGAACTCCTCAAGGAGAAATTATCCCAAGCGAAATCGTTTGCGATTGTCGAGTACTCTGGTACTACCGGCAATGACCAAGTAGAACTCCGTCGAGTCCTCGCTGAGGCTGGCGCCGAATTTCGCGTTGCAAAAAATACCCTCATGCGTCAAGTTGCGGGCAGAGACGAGATGAATGCTTCGTTCGAAGGTCAAAATGCCTTTGTGTTTTCTTACGAAGATGAAATTGGTGGCCTCAAGGCGCTCTTCTCTTTTCATCAAGAAAAAGACAAACTTGTTATTAAACAAGGCCTCATGGGTGACAAAGTCCTCTCAGCTGAAGATCTTGAGTCCCTGAGTAAATTGCCAAGTAAGAATCAGCTTATCGCCACACTCATTTCTCGTATCCAAGGTCCTGTTTACGGCTTGGTCAACGTCTTGACCGCCAGCCAACGAGACTTGGTTTACGCTCTTAAGGCAGTCGCCGACAAACTTGGCGAATCTAGTAGTACACAGCCTGTAACAGAATAATAAGAAAGGAAGTCTATATGGCAGACGAAACCAAAACAGAGAGTAAAGCACTCTCAAAACCAGTACAAAGCATTGTTGATGCAGTCAAAAAACTGTCGCTCATGGATGTCTCAGAGTTGGTCAAGGCCCTCGAAGACGAATTTGGCGTCAGCGCAGCTGCCCCAATGATGATGGCCGGTGCTCCAGCAGCAGCTGCAGCTCCAGAAGAAGAGCAAACTGAGTTTGATGTCATCCTCAAAGATGCCGGTGCCAACAAAATTGGTGCAATCAAAGCAGTTCGTGTCCTCAAGCCAGAACTCGGTCTTGGTGAAGCTAAAACCTTCGTCGAGTCAGCTCCACAAATGGTGCTTGAAGGTGCCAAGAAAGAAGATGCTCAAGCAGCCAAGAAATCCCTCGAGGAAGCTGGTTGTGTCGTAGAGCTTAAGTAAGTTCCTACAAACACTTTTTGCAAAACAAACCCCCTGCCGCCGGCGGGGGGTTTTTTGTTGGCAATTCTGAACTGACGCAAACACAATAAACACGAATCTTATTTTTTTCTATATTTACTCAAGCAGTTTTTTACTTTTCCACAGTAAATTTGCTATAGGCTTTTGTTGTAATACTATAAGCTTTCAACCACCTACTTTTTCACCATAATCCCCACTACAATTTCCCCCTTGACCCAGTTCTTTCCAGTCTGCTACTTTACTAGTAGCAAAGCATTCCTTTGTTCTACTTTATAAGCTAGTTCCTTCGTGAGCGGAGGAGATATGGAAGCGATCATGAACACAGACGACACCGCCAAACGAACCGGCAAAGCAAATGATGCGCAAAAGCTGGATATCAACAATCTACCAGATCTATTAACGGTTCGAGAGGTGGCAGATCTGCTTCGTGTCTCTCCCCTAACCATCAAGCGCTGGGGCAAACGGGGTAAATTACCAGCAATTCGCATTAATTCTCGAGGTGATAGACGATACAAAAAAGAAGCCGTTCTCTGGCTACTCGGTGTGACTCCATCAGAAGATGGCGAGACTATGCCTGAGATGGACGACGAGATCTCGGCCGAATAAATTCTTTTGTGACTACTGCAATAAATTGCAACAGACGTAGCTGTCTGCGCCAACGCCAAGGTTGTTGTACCAGGCGAAATAACCACTCTAAACCGAAATTCTGCATCCAGATTGGGGCGCGAGGTACCAAGCCAAGGAGCATATCAAACGCACCGCCCACGCTCATGACGAGTCTTACACCAACTGAATCAAGCAATTGCTTATGTTTGAAGATCCACTCCTCCTGTTGCGGAGCACCAAACGCAACAAAAACGATGCTTGGACGCAATCTCTTGAGTAACTCAACCAGTTCCTGCTCTTCAGCTGGTGATTGCTTCTCGATATCATCGTAACCTGCCGTCCAAAAAAGTGGCGCATCCCCGACAACAAACTTTCGTGCTGCTGTTTGCAAGGTGCGACCAGCGTACTCTCGACCACCAACTACCAAGGCAGTTCCAGAAAAAACAGTCGAAGTAAGAATTTCACTAACCAAATCACTCCCCGCGATCCGCTCCGTGAGCGGCAATTGTTGCGTTCGCCTGGAGAGCAAACGAGACGCCCAAACGAGCCCAACACCATCAGGAACAAGTACGTCCGCCGTACGCAAATTGTGACCGAAACCCTTGTTTGATATAGATTGAACTATTTGCTCTGGATTAGGTGTGCAGACAACAAGTGGCCTTGTGCCCGTCTGCAGCTGCTTTGCAAGCTGAGTTAGCAGTTTAATCTTCGTTCTGCTAAACAGGGTAAAATCTAGTAAAAAGGTCGATTGATCAATCATTGTGATACTCTTTGTCACGCTACCCTAAGAATGGTAAGGCGAACATGACCCCAATTATACGCACTAACAATACTTGTCGCGAGCCCACAAAATTGTAATTTTTGATTACAATGGCTCAATACATATTTGTGACACACCCGAAACTCGCTAGCAACGTCGTATTTCGTGTTACATTCGGTATTTACACTATCTACTACCCTCAGGCGAACTAAACACGAAGTATAAAATCGCACTGCGGTGCATACAACAGTCATACTTTTTGCAAATAAACGAATACATTTTTACTTGAGTAAACAACGGAATAGTAACAAGATAAATACCTCACAATGAACGAGAAAAGAGAGCTGACTATCGAGCTTCCCAGCCAAACGTTTTGAGATCAATTTCTCGATTAGTAAACGAGATGCCTTCGCTCTCAAGCAGGTTTTTTTGAATATTTGGACCTCCAAACGCGTACCCGCCAGCGAGTTCTCCAGTCGACCGCACTATCCGATGACACGGCGTATTGAGCGGATCTGCATTGGTGTGCAACAAGCGACCAACTAAGCGTGCATGAAAACCAAGTGCTCTGCCCATCTCCCCATAGGTACTTACTTTGCCACGAGGGATTCTCGCGACTAACGCGAACAATGCTGCTCGCCGACGCTCGCTCTCTTCAGTCATATACCCCAAACAATAGACTATAATGAAAAACAATGAAAGCGACGGTTATTTTTGGTCTTGGCGGGGAAGGTTTTTCTACCTACTCGTACCTGCGTGCTCAATCTACAGAAGAAGCATTTCTCTTTGTAGACGACAAACCCCTGACTGCACTCTCTCTCGAGTGGCAAAAAATTGTCTCGAGCGACAAACTCGTTCAGTTTCTCCATAGCGCAGAAGTGACCGAGGTAGAACTACGCGACTGCCGTATTGTCAAAACCCCCGGCATCCCACCGACACATCCAGTGGCACTACTGGCACAAGAATTACAGCTTGAAATAACATCCAATACCCAACTTTTCTTCGAGTATTTGCAAAAGAACGATCCCGAGATACGCACAATTGGCGTCACCGGAACTAAGGGAAAAAGCACCACCACAGCGCTCATTCACCATGTTTTAACGAGTGCTGGACTTCCTGCACTGCTAGCAGGCAACATTGGTAAACCAGCGCTGGACCTAGTGCCACAAGTCGATGAAATGGTACATAGCGGCCAGCGCCCCATTGTTATTCTTGAACTCTCGAGCCACCAACTTATGGATCTGCCATACAGCCCAGAAATTGCTGTGGTGCTTGATATCACCCCAGAGCATCTTGATTACTATGCCTCTTTCGCCGAATATACCGCGGCAAAATCGGCAATTTGTCGTTATCAGAGCCCAGAAGACCTCATTATCTTCAACCCCACCCTGCAAGGGGCACGAGAACTCGCGAAACTCAGTCCGGCCAAACAACTCTTGTTTGCTGATACTGCAAAAAGTGACTCAGATACAGCGCTCGCCGCAGCGCTAGACGAAGATAAAGTTCTTTCCCAAGGCAAAACAATACTTTCCGCAACAAAGCTCCCACTTACTGGTCGCCACCAGTGGCTTAATGCACTGCCAAGTGTAATCATTGGCGTCCATCTCGGGCTAGCCGACGAACAAATCGCCGCTGCGCTACAGAGCTTTAGACCGCTGCCACACCGCCTCGAGCTCGTCGCAACGCACAATGAGGTGAAATACTACAATGACTCCCAAGCAACCACACCAGAAGCAGCCATCGCAGCGCTGCGTAGTTTCCCCAAGAACTCTGTGGTGCTTATCGCCGGCGGATCAGAAAAACATGTTGATTTGTCGGCATTTTCCAAAGAAATTATGGAGCGTGGTGTATTGGCTGTTGCCCTATTTCCTCCTACCGGCGAAGCTATTCGCGAGCAAATAGAACTGTACGCTGGCCAACTTGCCAAGCCAAAACCAGACATGCAACTCGTTCATTCGATGCCAGAAGCAGTCCAGTTTGCCCGTCGATACGCCAAACCAAATACCACCGTGTTACTCTCGCCTGCCTGCGCAAGTTTTGGGATTTTTAAGAATTACCAAGATCGCGGAGAGCAGTTTCGCTCTGAGGTATAATTCCCCCCACTGTGTGCCACATCTTTGCTACCGAATCATTACAAAGTCCTCAGGAAATTGCAGATAGGTTGCGTGAATTTGCCAAAATGGCTCAGAAATCTTGCGCTCCAGATAATTCTATGCAGGAAGATGGCTGGGGAATGATTTTATTTTTCCTCGGGGAAAAACAGCATCTAGATATAAAGCACTTCTTTGAACTTTTAGTTATTTGTTTTGGAAATGACAAATCTAGAGTTGAGTTTGCGGCTACAGCTTCAGGATTTTTGGTATTTTTTACTTCTTTGGGAAAAATCTGGGAACAAGAAAAACAAGTCACCTATCCACTCAGAACTCAAAAGCTACCTAATGCAAAAATACTTCTACACGCCCAGGCAGTAAACAAAGAAAGTGATAAAGGAGTCAAAATTGCACTTGAAAAACTTCAGACCTCACTTGCCACCCCCACCACCCCCATATGGTCACTCACCCCAGAGAATGGTGAACACCAACCACCTCGTAGCCAGCGGTGCTAAAGATTGTATCAACAACTAGTTGCAAGTCACCACCGTAGTGTAATTCTGGATCAATTGTCGTCGTGTACTCCAGAGGCAAATGATCGGTCAAGATCGACGTAAACATACCAAATAACTCTCGTCCGCGCGGGGCGTTAAAGTCGCCACAGAGGACAAGCTCGTCATAATTTTTAAAAAAGACCGTTTAATTTCACAATAAAGCTGAAAGTTGCTCAGAAAGCAAACCTTGTATGTTTCTGCCAGTATCTGAGTCAAAATTAGGCAAATTTAATTTTTCCAGGTCAGATTCGCTATTAAGTCCAAACTTAGCCATAATTTGCTTCTTTAACCTACTTATTTTTTCTCTTGCTTCCATTTGCAATCTGTCCTGCTGTTTTTGACTTATGGTTTTTTCTGGAGAAAAATATCTTACATAATCATCATAATTTTTTAGTTTTATTAATGGTCTCAAAGAATCGGTATGTTCTGCTAGATACCTAGTCGTCCATTCCGCATCACCATCCTTTGTAATGTCTTTATAAAATCTAACGCAATCAGTTGCTTGAGGTAAAATATTAAAGTTTACTAATGTGGCCAAAATAGCCGGCATGCTGCGTTCTCCAAAGTCCATCAACCAAGTTCCAATACCAACCCTTGGGCGTATTGCTTGAACATAACCCGTTATAAACAAGGGTTGGGGTGATGCCTCGGGCAATTCAAGTGCTTGCAATATTTTTGAAGAACCCCCTGAAAAACCAAGAATCATATAACCTATTGTTTCATTGCCATCACTCACAGTAATTTTAATTTCTGAAGGTCTGGACGCTTCGTAAGACTCAATATTCTTAGAAATTGAACCCTCAATTTTTGCAGAAAAAACTTGTCCTTTATTAGTTATAAATTCACCCAATAAACCTGAGAATACCACTTTTTCACCAAATACTGATTGTTCGCTATCAATATATAAATGTCTAGGGGCTAGTAAAGTTAAAGCGGTATAATGAACCGCAATGGCATTATCTATCAATCTAAATAAATACTACAAACGTTCACGAATTTCAGAGACACAATTTAGAGTATTTTTGAAGCATTTTT
>Ga0100403_1001365_pt1 | contig 22139 bp, 15 predicted proteins | sample CryGeymet201501t_FD_83663 | JGI IMG/M metagenome (GOLD analysis project Ga0100403, IMG submission 83663) | Groundwater microbial communities from Crystal Geyser aquifers in Utah, USA - Crystal Geyser metaG 2015-01t | ecosystem: Environmental > Aquatic > Deep subsurface > Groundwater | place... | reverse complement strand
CCGCCCGCCCCCGCGTCCGCCTCGCGCCCGCCGGTGCCCCCGCGCGCGTCCGCGCCGCCTGCCGCGGTCGCGCCCACGCCGCCGCGCATCGCGCCACCTCCGCCGCCCGCGCCCGTCGACCTCGAGGCCACGCACGCCGAAGCACCGCAGCCGAAGCGCAGCTCCGAGCGCCCCGCAGTGCCTGCGGCCGCGTCCGGCCAGCACGATGCGCGAACGTCTTCGCCGGACCGCGACGCGGCCCTCGCCCGACTTCGCGAACGCCGCAAGTCGCTCGACGAGGACGCCGTGAACGCGCTCTTGTCGAAAAAGCCGCTTTAGCGGCTCACGCGGCCGGCGCGCCGCGCGTCGCAAAGCAAAAGGCCGGCAAAAGCAAAAGGCCGGAAGGCGAATCGCCTCCCGGCCTCACGCATTCGCGATCTGCCGCTCAGTAGCGCAGCGAGAGCGCGCCGTACACTTCCGCCGTCTGACGGTAGAAGAGGTACGGGTGAACGACGCCGTCGTGGAGCGCGCCCGGATACCCGAGGCTCGGGTCGCCGTTCGCGAGCGCGATCGTCACGTCGCTCTTGAAGCCCATCAGCGTCGGCATCAAGTAGCGCGCGAAGATCTCGCCGCCGTAGCTCTGCTGCATCGTCTGGCCGGTGGGGAACTGAGAGTCCGTCACCGTCCCCTGCTGGCACTGCACGGCCGAAATGCAGCCGCCGCCCGGGTTGTAGTACCAGTAGTACGAATCGATGAGCGACGCGCCGACCGACAGCGCGCGGTGAAACGGCATCGAGTACTCGGCCGTGAGGCTTCCGCCGAGACGCGCCTTCGCGTTCGGCGAGCCGCCTGCGTTCGAGTCACCTGCGGTGGTGTAGTGCACGATGAAGTACGTGCCGCTGACGCGCGCATCGAGGTTCAAATCGCCGAACTTGCGCGACAACGTGAGCGACAAGCCGGGCGACGTGATGCTGCTCGCGAGCTGGCTGTAGAACGACACCGGGATCGTCGTCGACGGCGTCACGCGCAGCACGAACTTCTCGGGCAGCGGAACGAGGCGCGTGTACGCGACGGTGATGTCCGTTCCGCGGAAGCCGGTCTCACCGTCGTCCGCGAGGAAGCGCTGGTAGAGGCCCCAGCTCACCGACACGCGATCCTTGTCGGTGATGTCGTAGCGACCTGAGAAGAACACGAGGTTGAAGACCTTGCTCGCGCCCGCGCCGCCGATGTCTTCCTGACGAATCAGGCGGTGCGTTTCCCAGTTTGCCCCGAGCTCCCACGGCTTTGCTTCGCCGCGATCTTCGAGGAGCTTGTCCGGGCTCGCGCGGCCGCCCGACGCTTGCGTGTCGGTCGCAACGGTCGGAGCGACGTCGCCCTGTCCCGCCGTGGTCGCGCTTCCCGGTCCGGTGCCACCCTTGTTACCGGTTTCACCGCGGCCGCCGGTCCCGCCGGCCGCCGACGCGGTCCCCGCTGCGAGCAGCATGGCGATCGCGATTCCAATCGAAGAAAAACGCATTGCCTTCTCCTCAAAAAAACTTCAGAGGGCGCCGTGCTTCGAGGCCTTACCCCAAAAGCACACATAGGGCGCCGCGCGTTCGGGCCGGGAGAGGTAAACCCGTTCCGGCCCTGAACGCAAGCGCCCCGTGGGGTCAGTTATACGTATTGAACGAGTCCAGATAATATTTCATCGGGAGCTCATATCCGTACGCGCCACCCGGGAACGCGCCGTCGTCGAGCTGGAAGACGACGTCGTCGGTGTAACGGCGGACGATGACGTACGACGCGGTGTTGATCTCCTTCTGGACCGCAACCCACGTGTCCGGTTCGGGATGTACGCCCAAATCCAGAGACGCTTGTCGGGGCCGAAGAACTCGTTGTGCTGATCCGAGTATTTCGGATCGCGCGGGTCGTACGTGCACGACTGGACGTCGGTGCAACCGGCGTTGTTCTGAACCGCGAGGTCCCGGAAGTAATCCAGGAAGTCCTGCAGACGGTAGAACACGTGACCGCCGATCCAGTTACGGATGCTGCGGCGACCGCTGAACGCCGGCGAGTGCGTGTCCTGCGCGAACACGGCAACCGCGAGCGGCGCGAAGTACGGGAACGCGTCGTACTGGCCGCCGATCATGAAGTCGACGGTGTCCTCCGCGTTGTACTGGTACGACGAGTCAGGCGCGTTCGAGTACGACGAGATGTACGAGCCAGCCTGGTTCGGGTCGTAGTTGTCGCTCGGCCAGAGCGCCACCCAGCCCTGCATCGCGAAGAGCTTGTCGAGGATGATGCCCTGCTGGGTCACGTCACCGTAGTACTTGTCGTAGACGGTGCGGACCGGGCGCTCGCCGGTCGACTGCGCGATGATCGCCTTGTGGAACGCGGCGGCCATCTTGTTCGCCACGCTCAGCTCTTTGTTGAACTTGTTCGTGAGCGACGTGAAGTACTGGAGGTCCGAGCCGTTCGGATCGGGGTTCTTGATGCCGATGCGGCGGGACGTGTCCGCGAGCTCCGCGGTGCCCCAGTCGAACTGCCAGAGCGACATGAAGCGCCGCATCTCGACCATGAGCGCGGCCGGACGGTTGGCGTACGCCGAGTTGTTCCAGAACTTGCGGTAGACGCGGTAGTTCGTGAAGTTGAAGTTCCACTCGTAGTCCTCGATCGCGTTCGCCATGATCTCGCTCGGCGTCGAGCCGGCGTCGAACGTACGGCAGAGCGGCGTGTACTTGAGGTGCTCGTGGTGGCAGTAGAGAAACTGCGTCTCCTTGCCCTTGTCGTCGAAGCCGTACGGGTCCTGCCACGGCTGCGTGAACGGCTTCTTCGGATCCGGCACGGCGACGCTCTGGCCCGAGATGCTGTCGCCGCGCGTCGTTTGAACGTTCGGGATCGGCGGATTCGCGGTGTACGTGCCGTCGGCGTTCTTCTTGTAGTTCTGCGCGTTGGCGTACGTCCAACCGAGCGCGCCGAGGTCGTACTTACCCCACTGAAGCGTGTTGAACATGTCGCTTCCGCGGACGCCGTACTCCATCTGCGACGAGGTGTAGAGCGTGTAGATCGGGTTGCCCGTCGCGTCCTTCACGACGTTGCCGCTCGCGTCCTTCTTCACCGGCCAGTTGCCCTTGTCGACCGAGCCCATGAAGTTGTGCTGCAGGCCCAGGTTGTGGCCGAACTCGTGGATCGAGATGTGGTCGTAGAAGCTGTGCGTGAGATCGTCGATCCACTCCTGCTTCGACTCCCAGTGCGTCGAGCCATCCGCGCTCGCGACGCAGTGACGACCCGCGTGCGCCATGATCTGCATGAAGTTGAACGCGCTCGCCGAGTCCCACACCTGCTGGTGGAACATGTACGCGCGCGCCAGATCCAGCTGCTTGTGGTTGATCGTCAGGTCGCGGAACTTGTTGTGGAACGCGGTCGCGTTGCGCAGCCCGTCCGGACCCGTGACGCCCTCGAACGGCTCGAGGCCGCGATCGATGTCCGCCGCGATCTTCTGGAACTCGGTCTCCTTCTCCATCATCGCCCAGAACGCCGACGGGCCGTAGATGCCGGCGCCGCCCTCGCGGATGACGAACGGGTTCGAGTCCGGATCGGCGAACATCTGGTACGGGATGATCGCGTAGTACGCGTTGTAGAAGTCAGCGTCCTGCGTGGTCGTGAAGTCGCGCGGACCGAGGTTGCCGTACGTCGTCGCCGGCATCTGCAGGTACTGCTGCATCTTGTTGTAGAGCGTCGAGTTGCCGTTGTGGATCGCCGCGACGGCCGAGCCCTTGAGCGGCTTCACGTCGCCGACCTGGCACGCGCCGTCCTGCGGCCACTCCTGATCGTCGCCCGTCTTCGGGTCGGCGTAGTCGAGGCCGTAGCTCGCACCGATCTGCTTCAAGTAGAAGTCGATCTGGAAGGCGAGCTCCTTCTGGTTGTAGTTGGCGAGGTTGATCGTCGCCTGCTGAATCTCGCCCGTGCGCGGGTCGGGGAAGTTCGGACCGAGGCCGAGGTAGCCCTGGTTCGCGTCGAGCCCTTCGATCCAGCGCACCCACGAGTAGCGGATGTCGCCCGGATCGCGCGACGGCCCCTTCGCGTCGCCGATCGTGTCCTGGTCGTTCCAGTTGATGAACTTCACGCGCGCCTTCGCGCCCGCCTTCTCGAACATCGCGTTCGTGACGTCCGCGATGCCGCCCTTGCGGTTGAAGGAGTTCTTGATGAAGTCCGGAACGCCCGGCGAGAAGTAGTAGACGATCGGCTTGTTCGGGTTCCAGCGGTTGACGAGCTGGCGCGCGCTCAAGAGCTGCGAGCTCGCGTCACGCGCGATCGGGATGATGTTGAAGATGCCGTACTTGTGCCGAATCGGATCTTTCTCGTCGACTTCCATCGGGACGTACGCGTCCGGATCCGCCGGATCGTCGAGGAGCTTCGCCCGAACGAGCGAATACATCATGTTGAACGTGACGTTCTCGCGGCCGAACGCCGGCGCGACCTGGCCCGTCGGGCCATACGCGGTCACGCACGCCGCATCGTCGTACTTGACCGGCACGGTGATGCTGACGGTCCACTGCATGTAGTTCTGCGAGACGTTGTCGTTCTCCTCGACCTTGAACGAGTTGGGGACGAGCGTCGCCGACGCGCTTCCGAGGTCCGTGCACTTCGCGAGAGCCGCACCAACGAAGCCTCCGAGCGGCGCGGTGTCGCTCATGTCGTTCTTCGCGAAGTTAACCTTGACCCACTGACGAACTTGCCAGTCGAGCTCTTGGTTCTCCTCGTAGAAGTTCGTCTTCTCGCCGTCGAGGTTGATGCGGTACTTGAGGTCGACGTTCGTGATCGGCCACGCGTTGACCACCTCTTCGGTGCGCGTGTCGTCGGCGATCTTGGCGGCGCTGCCGTCACCGCACTTGAGCTGCGCGTTCGGCGTCGTGCCGTCGCCGCACTTCCACGTCGAGGAGATCTCCTTGACGTTGACCATCTGCAGCTTGTCCTGCGTCACGCGGAAGCGGACGAAGGCGCCGTTCTCGGTGCCGGGCGCGATGCCGAGCGCGCCGAGCGGGTTCGGCGTCGACACCGAGAGGACGGTGGCCTTGAGGAACCAGCCCTGATCCGACGTGTTCCCGTCGCCCGGGGCGGTGAGGAACGCCTTCTTCAGATACTGGTTCTCGTTGAACACGCCGTTACGAGACGGACGGTCGGCTACGCAGCCGAACGCGGTCGCCGTGCTGGCGAGGGCGCCCATCGCGAGGAATGCACGGAAGGTGCGAATCGTGGAATGATTCATGACTCTTTTCTCCAGTTCCTTCCTGAAGCTCTCACTGCTGCGTAGCGAACGTGGGATCGTAGAGCGTGCCGTCGACGACACGCCCGTAGCCGCCGCCCTGCGTGATGCCGAGGCGTACACCGGCGAGGTTCGAGGTGACGTAGTCCGCGTAGTTGCCGTACGGGCTGTACGTCACGATCATCGTGCACGCCTGGTAAGCGCCCGGGTGGTTCGTGAACCAATCGAGGATCGACGAGACCGAGGTGTACATGCGGGCGTGCAAGAGGTCCTTCGTCGCCGGGTCTTGGCAGAGGAAGACCTCACCGAGGAAGTCGGTGGTCTCGACGGCGAGGAAGTTGATCGAGTCCGGAATCGGCTTGTGCGAGTTCGGATCGATCGTGAAGTCGTAGTCGATGTTCGCGGTGATCGTGGTGCCGCTCATGTCGAGCTGGTACGCCTCGATGAACTTGTCGCGCGTACCGGTGAGCGCGACCGGGAAGCCGATCCCCGGCTGCTTCGGCGCCCAGGGGACGAGCACCTGGATGTTGTCGCCCGACGACGGCGGATCGCTCGTCGTGTCGTACGGGTTCTTGTGCAGCGGCACCTTGATCATCGCCGACTGGATGGTGTCGTAGGTCTTCACGACCTTGACCGGCGTCGCGCCGAGCGTCCAAACCGTGCGCGACGTGCCGAACGCGCCTTCGTACGACTGGAGGAGCGGCTGCCCCGTGTCGTCGCGGATGATCGCGCCGCTTCCGTCGGGCTTCATGCCGGGCGGAACTTGGAGCGAGCCCGGGTTGATCGTGCACACGTGCGAGACCGGATCGACCGTGTACGTCGAGCACTTGCCCGGCGTGGGGTCGTACGTCGTGGCGCAGTAGAACGCCTTCGTCACGACGTCCGAGCTCGTGTTGTTACCGCAGTCGCCGGCCTTGATCTTGTGGTCGCTCCAGCCCTTCGCGAGGATCGGGCTGCCGAACATGTTCGTGAGGAGCCCGGTGTCCTGCTTTCCGGGCGGATCGTCGGCGACGCGGTGGTCGATCATCGACGTGTACAGCGCCGTCTCGCCGCGGAGGAGGTCGCGGCTGAAGTCGTAGCTGTTCATGATGCCGTTCTTGACGTCGGCGGTGAAAACGATGTCGACCGGGTCCGTCGTCGGGGTGACCGCGCTGCGATCGACGTACTCGCCGATCTCGAACTGGCCTGCGCCGAGCGAGTCGAAGAAGATGTTCTTGCTGTCGATGAGAACCGCGTCGGCTTGCGCGAGCGTCGCGTTCGCGCCGCCGCCGCTGCTCCCTGCGACCTTCAGGTACTTCACGAGGGCGGTGAACCACTGCTTGAAGTAGAAGCGGTTGTCGCGAACCTCCACGGGGAGGTTCGAGACGACGCCCTTACCGAGGACCTTGAGGACGCGGTTGAACGACGCCGGGAACGTGTCGCCCTTGTCGAGGCAGTCCTTGTAGCCCGTCGTGAGGCTACCGTTCGCGTCGTTGCAGAAGACGATCGTGTGGTGACCCGGCTTCATGCCCTTGATGCCGAAGCCCTTGGCCGCGATGCCGAGCGCGTTCGGCGCCATCGACACCGGCGAGAGGCTCGGGGACGCCGCCGTGACGACGCCCTCGAAGCCGGTGTAGCCCGCGGCTTGGAGCTGCGTGATCGTCTTGCCCGGACCGGTGCACGCCGGATCGCCGAGCTGGTGCGTGCCGCCGGTCAGCTTGTTGAGCTCTTGCTGAACGAGGTTCGCGTACTCGAGATAGACGAGGCCAGCGCCGTGCAGGTCCGCCGTCTGGCTCGTGTCGTAGCCCGGATAGTCGTTCGCCATCGGACCGAGCGTCGACTGGTCGACGCGGAAGTCGGTCGACTCGTCGTCCGACGTCGGACGATCCGCGTCGGCGACGACCTTGTCCGCCGGGAGCGTCCTGTCGGTGAAGTTGACGTCGACGCCGGTGATGTCGAACCGGAAGCGCTCCGTACCGTGGCGAAGACCGCCGAGGAGCTTGTTGAGCTCCGTCTGGTCCTTCGTCATGTCGCCGGACGTCTGCACGCACTGCGCGAGGAAGTCGCCGTACTTCATGCCGAACTTGAGGACGCAGGGCGTCGTCGACTGGCCGAGCTTACCGGCGTTCCCCGTCGGCCCCTCGGCGTCGATCTTGAGGAGCGGCGCCGCAAACGCGAACGGCATCACCTTCGCGAGGTCGCCGTCGATGCGGTTCGGGATGCTCGCCGTCGGCTGACCGGCGTTCTGGTTCGCGACCCACGTCGCGTGGCCGATCGCCGGAACGTAGAAGTACGCGACGTCACCGAACTGGCCCTGGATGCAGCGGCCGTCGGCGTTGCAGTCGGCGCTCGGCGGCAGGCCCGGTGCGAACGTCGCGAGGAGCGCGTCGTGAAGCTCGTTGCGCCAGTCGTTCGCCGTCTTCGCGACACCCCATTCGAGCGCGAAGCCCTGCCCGTCCTTCTGCACCTGCGTGAGGACCGGGATCTCGTACTTGTGTCCATCGCCGAAGCGGCCGCCCGTGCGGCTCGTCGCGTGAACGCGGCCGAGGTAGCCCTGATAGAAGACGAGGAAGCTTCCTTTGCGGTTGGACACCAGGTAGTGCATCCACAGCTCGGCGTTGTCTCCCCAGGTGATGACCTGGTTGCCGTCGCCGAAGAGGTCGCCCTGCGCGTCGCCCTGGCAAAGACCGCCACCCGCGGGCGGCGGAACGATCAAGTTGTTCTTCGCGTCGCGAATCGGCGTCTCGGCCTTCTCGACCGTGAGGCCCGTCCACGACGATCCGCCCGAGAGATCGAGGCCGCCGCCGCCCGACGGAGGCGTGATGTCCTGCTGCAGCGCCCAACCCCACATCTTGGCCTTCTCGGCGCCGGTGCAGAGCTCTTGCTTGTTCTGGCCGGTCTGCTTCTGCGTGAAGTCTTTCCGAGACGGGTCGGTGTACGACGGGCCGTTGCCGCCGTTCCAGTTGTCACCGGCGTTGTTCGGCGCGGGGCTGAAAGTTTGGGTCGGCCCGTCCTCGCACCCCATCAGGGTGAACGACGCAACGGCGAGCACCGCCGCGCATGCGAGTCGGTTGGGAACGGAAGCGAGGATGGACCTACGCATGGATTCTCCTCAGATCGAGAGAATGGGTGGTTCTAGCGGCGAGCGCCTCGGAAGCGCGCGGCCTTGGTGCAAACTTCGGACCTTGGGGACAGTGCAATCGAACTCTCTGGTTTTTCCGGCGATTGGCGGTTTTATTCCCGCGCACGCCGCGGCGCCGTCAGGCGAGTGACGGTGCCGGCGAAAATCCTCTTACGAGGTCGCGAGATGGAAACATCGGCTGCGGGCGGACAAATGAGCGAACGGCGCATCGCGATGAGCGACGCGCCGCCGTCGAGAAATTCTCCGCCCCTCCACGAATCATAAGCAGCGGGCCTCGTACGCCCACGCGCGGGGCCCGTAAATCGAAAGGAGCCCGGATTTGATCTAGATCAATGTCGGTGCGCGCCAAACGCGCGTGCGAACGCGCGGGCGCGCGCGGGATCGATGGGGCCACCGGCGACGCCGCCCTCGCGCAGCGCGCTCCCGACGATGACGCCGTCCACGAGCGCCGCGAGCTCTGGCAGAGTCTCGATCGTCGCGCCGCTCGCGACGAGGATCGGCACCGCGCGGCCGATCGCGGCGCGCACGTCGCGGATCTTCGACGAGTCCGCCGCGCGGCCGGTGCCGGCGCCCGTGACCAGCACCGCGTCGGCCATGCCGCGGTGCACGAGGTCTTGCGCTTCGTCGGCGACGGGGCGCGGCGCGAGCGCCGCGGAGTGCTTGACGTCGACGTCCGCCCAGATCGCGACGTGCTCGGCGCCGAGCTCTCTCCGGCGGCGCAGCGTCGAGGCTGCTTCGCCGCCGACGACGCCTTGATCGGTCACGCGCGCGCCGGTGTGCACGTTCACGCGGATGCACGACGCGCCCGCCACCGCGGCGATCGCGAGCGCGGCGTCCGCGTCGTTGCGCAGGACGTTGACGCCGAGCGCGATGGACGGCGCCGCGGACCGCACGGCGATCGCGCACGCCGTCATCGCCGCGACGGTGACGCGCGGCACCGCGCCCGCGAAGAACGGCGTGTCGCCGAAGTTCTCGATCATCACGAGGTCGAACCCCGCGTCCGCGAGCGCGCGCGCGTCCTCCGCGGCCGAGCGCGCGATCTCGTCGATCGCGAGCTTCGATCGCGGGCTTCCGGGGAGCGGCGGGAGATGAATGACGCCGACGAGATGCTTCACGGCGCGAGCCTCGGCGCCGCGCTGCCCGCCATGCCGGGCAGAGAGATCGCCGGCAGCCCGCTCGGCGCGCCGCCGCCGCCCGCCGGAATGAACTCCGGGCGGCCGAGCGGACCGCGAATCGTCCAGCCGTAGAAACCATCGGGCCGCTTCGACTGCTTCACCTTCGGATCGAGCTCGAAGAGCGGCGGCACGTTCGATCCGGGCGCGCCGAAGAGGCTCTTCGCGATGTCGCTCTTCGTGCGGTAGCCGTCGTTGATCTTGAAGCGCACTTGAATGTCGAGGAGCGAGTCGGTCGCGAGCTCGCGCATGCCGATGCGACCTTCGCCGATGAGCTCGAGATCTTTTCCGGTCGCGCCGAGCTTCGTCACCTTCAGCACGCCGTCTTTCGCTTCGGCGACGAGCTTCAAGTCGCCGACCGCGAGGCGCGGCAGCGCGAGCGCGCCTTTCAGCTTTGCCTTGCCGTCGCCGACCGCGACGTCCTTGATGTCGAGCGTGACGCCGCCGCTCCCCTTCGATGCCTTCCCTTCCGGCATGAGGAGGCTGATGGTGCCGCTCATTCGTCCTTCCATCGGCAGGCCGAGCAAATCGGTCAGCGGCTGGATTTGCCCGATGTCGACGTCCACGAGCTCGAGCTCCACGCGGCGATCCTTGCCGCGCAAGTCGTGCTCGCCCTTGATCGTGCCGCCGAACGCCTCGACGCGGAACGTCGTGTCCTGGTTGCCGATGAGGAGGCCGAGGATCGACACGCGCGCGGTCGCCTCCTCGATTTTGATCTCGGTCGGCGGCTTCGTCGGATCGGACGACGCGCTCAAGAGGCGCACGCCCTTCATCTTCACGCCGCTGAGCCAATGGCCACCCATCTCGTCGATCGCGAGCTCCTGATGCCCGTTGGTCGAGCGCTGCTGCGCGTTGAAGCTCGCGACGATTCGCTCCTTGAGCTTCTCGTACGGGAAGACCATCACCGCGAAGACGAGCAGCATGACGAAGTAGAAGATCGGGTAGAGCACCCACGGCGCGATTTTTTTCAGACGCTCTTTCACGGCTTCTTCCCCGGTTCGGCGGACGGCTCCGGCGTCGGCGGCTTCTCGATGCGATCGTACGCCGAGACCCCGACCTCGACGTCGTACGAATCGGGCTCGCCGGTGCGCTTTCGGATCGCGAGGCGCGTGACGGCGACGGCGTTCCCGCTCTTCTCGATGCTCTCGAGGAACTTCGCGATCGCGTACATCCCGGACTTCTTGAGGTGCGCGGTCGTGCTGCGCTCGATGTAGCGCTTGCCGAGCGGGACCTCCGGACGATCGACCGAGTCCGCGACCTCGAGCTTCTGCGCGCGCGCGGTCTGCTCGATCCATCCGGCGAGCGCCGGCGCGCGCTTCGCGTAGCGCGTCGCGATCGCGTCCTTCTTCGCTTGGCGATCGCGGAGCTTGCCGCGCGCTTCTTGGACGTCGGCGAGGGCCTGCTTCAGCTCTTCGTTCTCGGCGCGGCGCGCGCGCACGACGAGCTCCATTCCGATCGGCACGCCGATGACGGCGACGACGGCCGCGACGATCCCGACGATGCCGATGAGTCGCCGTTCACGCGGGTTGACGTTGAGCGCCATCTCACTTCCCTCCCGACGCGCTCGGCGTCGCGCTGGGGGCCGCGGTGTCGCCCTTCTTCTTCGGCGGCGTCTTGATGTCCTCGGGGCACTTCATGTCGAACTCCATGACGTACTTCTGGCGCTCGCCGCCGACGACCTGGTTCATTCGCGTGATCTTTGCATCCTGCACGCATCGTTCGCTCTTCAGCGACGTCAAGATCGACTGCGCGTCGGCGATCGTCCCGACGATGCCGTGGATGACGACGTGGCTCTTCTGCACGTCGAGCTCTTCGATGTCGTGCTTCATCGACTGCGGGATGTCCTCCGAGAGCTTCACCATGACGTCGAAGGCGTCGGCGTGCGGCATCGGGTCTTCGTCGACGGTGCCTTGCGCGGCGAGGATCTCCTCGACGCGCGCCGCGCTCGTCGTCTCCTCGCCGAGCACGTCTTTGGTGACCGTGGCGAGCGCCGACTGCAGCGTCGCGCGCTCCTTCGACAGCGCGTACATCTTGGCCCACGACGCGAACGCGAAGCTCACGAGGATCACCGCCGCGAGCCCGGCGAGGAGCGGCACCTTCTCGCGGACCCACGCGAACCCGCGCTCGTACGCGAGCGGCCCCTTGCGCATGTTCACGCCGAGCGAGCGACCGCCGAGATCGAGCGCGAGGCCGATCGCCTTGGCGTAGCGCGGGAGCTCGCGCACGCGATCGGGATGAAGCGTGCCGACGTCGATCGCGGGCGCCGGCAGCGCTTCGACCGGCAATTCGAGCTCGCTCGACAGATAACCTTCCGCGCTCGAGACGAACGCGCCGCCGCCGCACAAATAGACGTGCGTCGGCGGAACGCCACCCGCGGCGCGGTACGACGCGATCGTGACGCGGATCTCGCGCGCGAGCTTCGGCGCCGAAGCGGGCAGTCCTTGCGTTCCGAACGACAGCGTTCGTCCGAACACGGCCTCGCCCCCGCGCACGATCAGCACCTCGCTCGATTTCGTCCCGAGATCGAGCAATACGATCGGCCCCTCGACCGCGAGCGCCGGCACGTGCGCGACGAGGTTCGCGAGCGGGAACGCGCCGACCGCGACGCGCTCCGGCTCTTGGGCGATCGCGCTCTTCACGAGTTCGATGCGCGCGCGCACGTCGTCGATGCGCGCGACCGCCGCGAGGACGTCGACGCCGTCGCCGCGCTCGCCGCGCGGCTGAAGGACGCGGTAGTCGAACACCGCCTCGGCGAGCTCGATCGGCACCTGCGCTTCGAGCTCGAACGCGAGGACGTCGCCGAGCTGCTTCTGCGCGCTCGCGGGGAGCGTGAGCGTTCGGAGCGCGACGCGCGATCCCTCGATCGCGGTCGCGACGCCGTCGTTCGCGCCGGTCTTGCCGCCGAGCGCCGCGGAGACGCACGCGCGGACCGTCTCCGCGAGGCCGCCCTCGCCGACCTCCGCGGCGACGAGCGCCGAGAGCGCCGTCTTGCGGTACGTCGATCGCACGACGGCGACCTTCACCGCAGACGTTCCGACGTCGATTCCGACCCACGTGGGCATCGCTTCTCCTATTCCACCTTGTAATGGATGATCGTGCCACCCGTGCTGGGGAGCATCGCCGCGCTGAATGGGTTGGAGTTGTTCGCCGAGGACTGCTGCACGGGCGGCGCTCCGGGCGGGAGCTGACCGCCGGTCGGCGCGGCGCTCGGCGCTCCGGGCGCGCCTGGCTGCTGCCCGGTGATGGACGGCGCGCTTCGGAAATCGACGACCGCGTGGATCGACGTCCGCGTCTCGCGCTTGTAGCCCTTTACGACTCCGACGGCGTAAACCGAAAACATCTTGCTCTCGATCGAGATGCTCTTCGCGAACTCGCTCTCCGACTGAAAGCGAACGGGCTTCACGCCCATTCCCGTGAGGATCGGCCCGAGCATCCCCTGCCCCTTCATCATGTTGATGAAGTCGGCGGGCGATCCGAAGAGCTGCGCGCCCATCGACATCCCTTGCGCCATCGTCACGCCCATCGTGAACATCTGCATCTGCATCGGGTCGTTGCAGAGCTCCGCTTGCGGCGCGCCGGAGCACACGAGCGCGAGCAGCGTCGGCGCGTTCGCCGTGTTGACGTTCACCGCGCCCTGTCCCCACACGGTGAAGACGCGCTTGCGCGGGTTCGGCGGATCCGGATCGACCATCGTCGACCAGAAGTCGTCGCTCACGCCGCGCACCATGTGGAGCTCTTCGAGCGAATCGAACGGCGCGTTCTTGATGCGGTACGGCTTCGGCAGAAACTGGTAGTACGCGTAGTCCTCGATCGCGCTCGACGACGCGCTCTGCGTGAGATCGCAGCTGAAGCGGTTCTCGTCGACGTCCGCCCAATCGATGATCGACGAGCAGATCGTGAGCCGATCGTTGGTGTTGCCGTTCTGATCCTTCTGCTCGAAGAGCGGCAGATAGAGCGGGTTGGCCATGTTGCCCATGAGCTGCTTGGCCAAACGAATGTGCGCGATCTCGTTCGAGGCGCCGAGGTTCACGTTGAGCTTCGAGTCCTCGTCGATGATGACGAGCTCGAAGCGGCCGCCCTTCAAGCCGAGGTTCTTCGCCATCGACAGGTCGAGCCCGGACGTCTTCGCCCAGTCGCTCGACGACTCCTGATCGTTGAACGCGCCGAGGATGCGGTCCGAGAACTCCCAGACCGGGAGCTGCGGCGGCGTGCGGCGCATCATCATGAAGAGCGGCGCGATCGCTTGGCGGATCGTCGGCTCGCTCGCGATGAGAAGACGCGAGAGGCTGACGGCGCTCTTCGCGAAGTACTCGGCTTGCACCGCGTCGCGGTCGGCGAGCGCCGCCGCGAGCTCCGCGCTCGTGTCCTCTTGCAGCTCGGCGAGCATGACGGTGAGCACGGCGATCGCGCCCATCACCATCACGAGCGCGATCCCGCGCTCGCGCTTTCGGCGGCGCGCGCGCTCGCGGCGCGATCGGAGGGCGGCCGCGGCGCTCATTGGCGCGGGATCCCGAAGGAGAGAGGGAGCTGCATCGGCAGCATCACGCGCGTCGTGAAGCTGTACGGCTGGCCGCGCGGCACGCCCTTGATGACGAGCGTCACCTTCACTTCGAGCGGCAAGCGACCGGCCTGCATGTTGACCTGCGTCGTGTCCCACTGCTCGACCCAGAGGCCCGTCGTCGGATCGAGGTAGCGGATGTGGAACTCCTGCACGTTCTCGGCGAGGACGTTCACGATGCCGCCGCGCTTCGGATCGATGTCGATCGGCGTCTGCTCGCGGCGAACGAGATCGTACTTGTCCGTGTTGTCCGGATCGCGAACGACGAAGTAGCCGATCTCCGCTTGGTCGGACTCTTTCGCGTCACGATCGATGCGGCGGTGCGCGAACGCGGCAAAGTCGAGGCGATCGTAGTTCGAGCTCGATTGGCCGATGAACGCGGTCGTGCGCGTGACGAGCGCGGGGTTCTGCGGGTTGTGGAGCGAGAGGAACGCGGACTGGATCTCGCGGACGATCCGCGCGACCGCGTCGCGCCCTTGGTGCGCGCGCTCGGCGCGCATCGCTTCGCCTTTGCGGCCTCGGCTCATCGAGTCGAACGCGCCGTAAATCAAGAGACCGATGACCGCGAGGATGCTGACCGAGACGAGGATCTCGAGGAGCGTCATGCCGCGCGATCGACGCTGCGAACGTGCCCGCCTCATTGCGCCCTCGGGACGACGCCGCCGGGGCCGAACGGCGACGGCGCCGCGCCGCCGCCGGGGCCGAATCCGCTCGGACCGCCGGGCCCGCCTGCGCCGCCGCCAGGCGCGGGCCCGAGCCCACCATCGCCGAGCACGCCGCCGTCCATGCCTGCGCCCTGCATGAACCCCGCGCGCGCCGGGTTCGACACGTATTGAACCAGCGGCAGCTCGCGCTCGCGCAGTCCTTCGCGCCACTTGATGGTGACCGACACGCGCCGAATCGAGATCTCGAGCAGCGGCTTGAGCGACGGATACACGATGCCGAACACCATCGTGAGGAGGCCCGCGGCGCCCGCGCCGCCGCCGAGCTGGCTCACCTGCGACGTGATGCTCGAGAGGTTCGTGATGCCGCCGTCGAGGTTGAGCCCAGCGCCGCCGAGGGGGTTGTCCGTCGGCGCGCCGCCGGCGCCGAGGCCGGCGATGCCACCGTCGCTGCCGAGGCCGAGGAAGCTGCCGCCGTCCGGACCGCTCATCGGCGCAGGGTTCGGCAGGATGACGCGCTCGACACGCCAGTCGCAGGTGAAGCCGGGCACCTCGCGCTCGTCGCAGCACGTCGCGCTCGAATCGATCTCGTCGATCTCGGGGTAGCCGAGCTTGAGGAGCTTCTCTTCGATCTCCGTCATTCGGCAGCGACCGAGGTTGATCGCGGTGCCCATGTTCGCCGCGATCTGGTTCGTCGCCGCGAGCCCGCCTTGCGCCGACAAGATGACGGTCATCGTCAGCCCCAAGATCGCGATCGCGACCATGACCTCGAGGAGCGAGAAGCCGCGTGAGGAGGAGCGCATCAGAACCCCGTGTCCTCGCGCTCGGAGTCGGACTGATCGCCAGCGAGCTTCTTGAGCGCGACCGGCCCTCCTTTGATGGTCACCTTCCCGGTGAGCGGCGACACGATGAGCGTGAGCGTCGACGAGTCCTCGGTCGAATCGCCAATGCGAAGTTGGATCGACGCGCGCTCGGTGAGCCCGCCCGGCCAGAAGTAGAGATACGCGCGCCCCTTCGACACCGGATCGTCGTCGTGGCCCGTCTGCACCTCGCGAAACTTGATCCCGCGCTGGAGCGCCTTCGCTCCTTTGATCGTCCCTTCCTGCTCGCCGAAGCCGAGCGCTTCGATCGGATGAAACTTCGGCTTCGGGACCGCCGGACCTTGGACGACGCGCGTCCCCTCCGCGAGCGCTTGCCGCTCGGCCTCGGTCGACGGATCCGCGCCGGCCGCGCCGGTCAGATCCTTCGATTGCACGAGCATCGGCGCGTCGCTCTCTTCGAGCCATATCGCGTTCTGCTCGAAGTCGAGCACGATCCGCAGCGATCGCGACGTCGCCGTGGCGCGCGAGAACGCGACCTTCGTGGCGCTCGCGATCATCGTCGCGCTGCGCTTCAACCGCGCGCCCGGGAGCTGATTCGTTCCGGCGACGACCGCGACCGTCATTACGGCGATGAGCGCGCACACGACGAGCACCTCGACGAGCGTGAGCGCTCGTTGAAGGTGCCGCCGTGGAATGCGCGCGACCATCGGTGCCTCACTTCTTCTGGGACGGCACGCAGATCTGGCCCGACGGATCGCCCTTGGTCGGGCCGTCGCTGCACACCGTGATCTCTTCGCCGTCGCACTTGATCGTGTACGGGTGACCCCACGGATCCTTCGTGCTCGTCGTCGAGTCGATCTCCTTCTCGGTCTTGAGCTGATCCGGCGTCACGCACTCCGCCTCCGGGTTGCGCGATTTGTACGTGAGCACCGCTTGGCGGAACTGCTTGCACGCGAGCGCGGCCATCTCTTTGTCCGCGGCCGCTTTGCGCTGGAAGATCGCGAACGCGATGATCCCCATCAGCGATCCGATGATCGTGATGACGATGATGAGCTCGACGAGCGTGAGGCCGCGCGAACCAGCGCGTGCGTGCTGGCGCCAGCGGCGCCCGGCCGATGGCTGGTCGGAGCGTTGAACGGCAGCATGAATCTTCATCGGTCTGTCTCCCTGTCTCTCCTCTTTCACTCCACGCGATCCAAGCCGCCGGCGATGCCGTCGGGGCCGTCGCTGCTCAAATCGAACCCGAGCGGATCGCGCCGGCCGGGGCACACGAAGCGAAGCTGTCTCCCCCATGCGTCGACGGGGACGTCGCGCGCGTAGCCCGCGGCGACCACGTCCGCGAGGGACTTCGGGCACTGCCCGGCGTGGTCGGCGCGGTACGCGGTGACGGCGCGGCCGGCGCTCGTGATCGTCGCGCGCGTCGCGCGGACCGCCGCGGCGCTCTCTTCGCGTCGTCGCAAGACGACGATGAACGCGACGACGGCGACGACGACGAGCACTTGGCGAACGCGCGCGCGCGCGAGGGCGCCGAGGAAGCCGCGCTTGCGCTCCCACGGAAAGAAGACCCTCGGTTCGGTTCGCGCCCTCGCCATCTCGTTCGCTCTCTATTGCACGAAATCGTTCATCTGAATCAGCGGCATCAAAATCGCGAACGCGATGAACGCGACCGCGCCGCCCATCATCACGATCATCATCGGCTCGAGCAGGCTCGTCAGCGCCTGCACGCGCGTCTCGACCTGCGTGTCGTAGGCGCGCGCGACGTTCTCGAGCATCGCCTCGAGCTGACAGCTATTCTCGCCCACCGCGATCATGTGCGTCACGATCGGCGGGAAATCGCCGCTCCGTTTGAGCGGACCGGCGATCGATTCGCCTTCACGGATCGAGCCCGCGGCGTTCTCGACGACTTTTTCCAACTTGGCGTTGTCGAGGACGTTCTTGACGATGTCCATCGCCTTGAGGAGCGGCACCCCGCTCTTGAGGAGCGTCGCGAGCGTGCGCGAGAAGCGCGACACCGCGAGCATGCGCAGGAGCGTCCCGAAGATGGGGAGCTTGAGCATGAACGAGTCTTTCCAGACCTTGCCGTTCGGCGTCGCGACGTACGCGAAGAAGCGCGACACCGCGAGCCCGGCGAAGAGGCCGAGCACGAGGCCGACGCTATAGGCACCCACCGACTCGACCGCGAACGCGAGGAGCACGACGAAGCACGCCGTCGAGATCGCCGCGATGACCCACCCGGTGTTCTTCGCCTGCTGCTTCTGGTGTTGCGACGCGCCCGGCGGCGGCGGGGGCGGCGTCGCGAGCGCGCGGCGCGTGAGGTTCACGAGGATCATCATGTCGACGCAGCCGAGGAGCTGGTTCGACGAGAGGATGTCGCTCACCGTGATGAGGAGCGACGTGTACCAAGGGAGCGCGCGGTCGAGGCTCGCGAAGATGCTCGTCACCTTCGGGACGACGACGACCATCATGACGCTGATCAAGACGACGCCGATCAGCGACATGAGCACCGGGTACGCGAGCGCCGCGACGACCTTGCCGCGGAGCTTCGACTGGTTCTCCATGAAGTCGGCGAGCCGATCGAGCACCTGCTCGAGCGTGCCCGACGCTTCGCCCGCCGCGACCATGTTCACGTAGAGGTTCGAGAAGACCTTCGGGTGCGGCTCGAGCGCCTTCGCGAGCGACGATCCTTCGTTGAGCCGATCGCGCACTTGCGTGAGGACGCGCTTCAATTCGAGCTTCTCGACCTGCTCGGTCAGCGCGCTCACCGCTTCGACGAGCGGGATGCCCGCGAGCACCAACGTCGCGAGCTGCCGCGTCATCATCGCGACGTCGCCGACCGACACGCGGCCGAAGATCGTCCCGCCTTGCTGCTGCCGCGCCGCGCTCGTCGCCTTCGCTTCTTCTTGCGCGCTCGTCAGCAGGATGCCTTCGCGCTTGAGCGCCGCGCGGAGCACCTTCGCGTTGTCGGCGTCGCGCACGCCGTGGACTTGCTTACCGGTCGCCGCGACGAGGCCGCGATACTCGAAGACGGCCATGGGTCACCCCGCCTTCACCGACGCGAGCGACGGCGGCGCCTCGACCTCGACGTCCTCCTGCGTGGCCGCGAGAACCTCTTCGACGGACGTCAATCCCGCGAGCACTTTGCGCGCCCCGTCGTCGCGCAAGCTGTCCATACCCTGCTCCCACGCGGTGCGCTTCATCGCCTGCGCGTCGGAGTTCTTGAGGATCAAGTTGCCGACCGGATCGTCGATGAGCAAAAGCTCGTAGATGCCGCGCCGACCGCTGAAGCCGGTGCTCGTGCAGCGATCGCACCCCTTCGCTTTGTAGAACGTCGGGCGATCGCCGGAGAGCGCGACGTCGATGATGTCCGGCTCGGTGAGCGATCGCGGGAAGTAGCGCGTGTTCGGCAGATTGCGGCGGCGCGCGCGCGCGTGCAGGCGATCCGGCGTGAGCCCGAGCTCTTCGAGCTCCGAGTCCTCCGCCGGGTACGGGTACTTGCAGTGCGGGCAGAGGACGCGCACGAGGCGCTGCGCGAGGATGCCGATGACCGACGACCGGAGAAGAAACGGCTCGACGCCCATGTCGACCATGCGCGTGATCGCGCCGGCCGCGTCGTTCGTGTGGATCGTCGAGAGCACGAGGTGTCCCGTCAGAGACGCGTTGATCGCGATCTCGACGGTCTCCTTGTCGCGGATCTCGCCGACCATGACGACGTCCGGATCTTGACGGAGGAACGCGCGGAGCGCGCTCGCGAACGTGAGCCCGATCTTCGGCTGCACGTGGAGCTGATGAATGCCCGCGATCTCGTACTCGACCGGATCCTCGGCGGTGAGGATGTTCAAGTTCGGCTGGTTGATGCGGTTGATGCAGGCGTAGAGCGTCGTCGTCTTGCCGGAGCCGGTCGGGCCGGTGACGAGGATGATTCCGTCCGGACGCCGAATGAGGCCGTCCATCAGCGTGTAATCGCGCGGCGAGAACCCGAGGTCCGGCAGATCGAGGAGGACGCTCGACTTGTTCAAGAGGCGCATGACGATCCGCTCGTAGCCGCGGCTCGTCGGGATCGTGCTGACGCGAATGTCGAAGCCTTTGCCGGCGATCTTCTTCGTGATGCGTCCGTCTTGCGGCAATCGCTTCTCGGCGATGTTGAGCGCGCTCTCGATCTTGATGCGCGAGACGATGCTGTTCATGAACGCGCGCGGCGCGCGGCGCGCGACGTAGAGCTCGCCGTCGATGCGGTAGCGAACGATGACCTCTTTCTCTTCCGGCTCGATGTGGATGTCGCTCGCGCGCTCCTTCATCGCCTGCAAAAAGAGCGAGTTTACCCAGCGGATGACCGGCGCTTCGTCGTCGGAGTCGAGGATGTCGCCACCGACCTCGTCTTCGTCGACCGCTTCACCGTCTTCTTGCGCGAGATCGTCGGTCGCCGCGCCGCGCTCGTAGACGCGGTTGATCGCGTCGACGATCGCCTCGGACGCGCCGACGGTCTGTTCGATCGATTTGTCGAAGAGGACGCGCAGATCGTCGACCGCTTCGGTGTCGAACGGATCGGCGCAGAGGACGTAGACCTTCTGCTCGTCCTCGGCGACGACCAATATCTTGTGCGATTTCGCGAACGCGATCGGCACGCGCGTCGCGAGCGCGGTGGGGATCGTCGCGGGATCGATCTTCTCGGCGTACGGGAGCTGCGCCTCCTCGGCGAGCACGCGCGCGATCGTCTTCTCGTCGGCGACGTTCGTGTTGACGAGCAAATCGAAGAGGTCGACGCCGCGCTCGCGCTGGATCGCGTAGAGGCCTTCGAGGCGCTCCGGGTGCACCACTCCTCGCCGCGCGAGGAGGTCACCGAGAAAACGCTGCTCGTTCATGGCGCGCGATCAGTGCTCGACCCGATCGATGTTCCGAACGGGCGGAGTGATGTTGAGGTTCGGCGGCGGCGCGGCGGGCGGAGGCGCCGGGTTCGCGCCGGGCGGAGCACCTGGCGCACCGGGCGCGGCTCCCGGCGTGCCCGGCCCCGCAGCGCCGCCGCGCTGCGGAGCGCCGACCGCCGGCATCTCGAGCGGCTGCCCCGGATCGTGCGTGCGCGGCGACTTCGGCCGCGTGAGCTCGTCGAGACGCCTTCGCTCCTCGACGTTGAAGTACCCCTGCCGAATGTCTTCGAGAAGGCCGCTCGTCCGCGCGTAGTCCTTGGGCGGCTGGTAATCCGGCTGATCCGAGAAGACGAAGTAGTGATCGAGGAACTCCTGCCGCTCCTGCATCTTGCGCTCGAAGATGACACGGAGGTCGTTCTGATCACGAACGATGTGCGGCGTGACGACGAGGATGAGATTCGATTTCTCCATCGTGTCGGAGCTCGAGCGAAACAGCGCGCCGAGCACCGGGATGTCGCCGAGGAGCGGAATCTTCGTCTGCGCCTTCGCGACGCGATTGCGCACGAGGCCGCCGATGACGACGGTCTGCTGATCCTTGACGACGAGGAACGTGTTCGCGGTTCGCTTCGAGTACGGGATCGTCCCGAGCGTCCCTTGCGGCGCTTCGCCGGTGAGCTCGGTGATCTCCTCGGTGATCTGCATCCGCACTTCGTTCGAGTCGTTGATGTGCGGCGTGATCGTGATCTTCGTTCCGATGTCTTGGCGCGGCGCCGAGAAGCCGAACCCGCCGAGGCCGAGGCCACCGAGCGCGCCGAGGCCGCCTGCGCCCGCCGCGCCGGCCGCGCCGCCGAGCGGCAGGCCGCCGAAGCTCGGTGCGTTCTGCTGGATCGCGAGGTTCTGCCCGACCGAGATCTCCGCCTTCTCGTTGTCGAGGGCGAGGATGTGCGGCGTCGAGAGAATGTCCGCGTCGTTCGTCGACGCGAGCGCGTTGATCAAGATGCCGAACGCCGGGATCGAGAAGCCGGTGCCGAGAAGGTTGTCCGATCCCGGCAAGCCCGGACCGCGCACGCCGAGCGCGAACGCGTTGAGCGTCCCGTCGGTGAGCGGCGGAAGCCCGATCGTTCGAATCGGATTCAAGCCGCCGTAGATGAGCGACTGCCCGCTGCCGATCGGGCTCGACTCGACGTCCCCGCCGTGAAACGCGATGCCGAGCTGGTTCTGCCGCTTGATCGACAGATCCATGATGACCGCTTCGATGAACACCTGACGGCGCGGCTGATCGAGGCGATCGATGACGATGCGAAGCGCCGCGTAGTCGCGGAGCGACGACGTGATGACGAGCGAGTTCGTCGCCTTGTCCGCGCTCACCTTCACGCCGGACTCGAAGACGCCTTGCAGCGGAACCGCGCCGCCGGGCTTCGGCGCGCCGCCGCCGGGCGCTCCGCCGGCCTGCTGCGCGCCGGTGATGATCTCGTTCAGCGTCTTCGCGAGATCGACGGCGTCCGCGTGCTGCAACGGGAGCACGTGAATCTCGCCTTCGCCCGAGTGCGGCACGTCGATCCGCTTGATGAACTCGAGGACACGCAGGTACGCGCGCTCGGTCGCGACGATGACGAGCGAGTTCGAGCGATCGTCGGGGAGGATCTTCGCGATGTGGAGATCGCCACCGCCCGCGCCGCCGTGAACGCCTCCGGGCGCCCCGCCCGGCGCGCCCGGCTT
>Ga0100403_1001364_pt1 | contig 22149 bp, 27 predicted proteins | sample CryGeymet201501t_FD_83663 | JGI IMG/M metagenome (GOLD analysis project Ga0100403, IMG submission 83663) | Groundwater microbial communities from Crystal Geyser aquifers in Utah, USA - Crystal Geyser metaG 2015-01t | ecosystem: Environmental > Aquatic > Deep subsurface > Groundwater | place... | reverse complement strand
GCGTATGTGATGAGTGCCTGCAAAATCTCGCCCTCGTTGGTGGCAGTGTAAATTTCTTCTGTGGTGATGTACTTGTTTTTCAGGAGCGTGAACCAGTCCACGCACAGCACGTCGACTGACTCGTTGTCGCTAGCAAGGCGCTCAAGCCTGTGCTCAATCTCACCAGCCCAACGCAACTGTGTGCCACGGTAGTATTTGATGTAATTCTGCCCACCAGCCAAGATCGACTCAGTGCATTTTGGGTCGCTGATATCAAGTGAAAAACTGAAATTCGACCCACGATTGAGGGTCTGGCTGTACTTGAGGCCACGCGCCTTGTCCAAAATGGCGATGAGCTGGTCGCTTGTGTTGTATACCTCGACCCGGTGTTCTACTGCCATATTGGTGCTTAAACGCTCAGAAACGCGTCATACCATGCGAAAACGGCCCGTGCGGTGGCGTTATAGGTGTCCTCATGAATGAACGTCACTTCGTTATCACCTGGCTGCAACGACCAAAAGTCACGAATGCCAGTCGACACGTTTGCAAGTACATTGACGCCATTGTCGTCGACTACGGTGTGGTTTTTCATATCGATGACAATGTACCGGCCAACCGCAATGGTTGAGTTGTACTGAAATTGGTTGTCAGTTGTTACGTTTGCAACCGTTGGATTGGTCAGTGGGCCGTACAGTGTCACCGTTGGGAATGTTTCGGTATCACCGTCGTTGGTCAACGTAGCTTCACCACCAACGCCAGTGCCGAATGAAAGCGGGATAGCGGTCGGGATCGTCAGACCGCCGCTGGTGTCTTCCAGCATGAGCGTTGAGCTTTGAGCCGTCGATGAAAAAATGCGGTAGTCAGGACAAATCAACTCAAAGAGCACCTCGTCAAAAATGCGCTGTCCTGCTGAATTCCCGCCGGACAGCTTGCGCGCATACCCGGTCAAGAAATACGAGTCACCGTCAGCGTCCACGACTGTCAACGTGACCACCGGGTCAATGCTGACTGACAGGTCAAGCTCGCTGGTCAGTGTGGTGATACGATCTTGGAAGTTCAACTCGGTTGAGCCAATGATTTCAACCCTGACCACGATAATGCGCGCGCCAAACAACGCGCGTGATACGAACGCACCGTGCGCACTAGGCAGGTCAAACGATGATATGCGGCGCTCTGGTGATTCCAAGCCTTCGATGATTTTCAGGTTGTTGCCGCCTGATTCAAGATCGGGGGTATTAGCTGTCGCCGTGAAGCTGCCAATTGTTATGCTGTTGATTCTCATGTTGAGGCTCGAAATATAAGCGCGATCGAATTTGCAAACGAATCAATATCTTGCTGGTTGTTCAAGGTGACGTTGCCAATACTAATAATAGCAGACCCGCCGCCGCCTTCCTTTTTGGAAATGTCCGAAGACGTATCGCCGCCGGTTTTGGCTGATACCATTCCGCCGGTGGTCGTGTCCAAAAGGTTCACCAATTCCTCAAAGTCGGATTTGATATTGTCCAAAAACTTCTTGCGACGTTCACGCATTTTTTCAAGGTGATTGTTGTGGGCCTTGCGCTCACGCTTCATCATGGCCTTGATATTGGTGAAGTTCTGCTCGCGCAGCTCGTTTTGCTGTGCAAACGTGTCTTTGATGTCGACGATCTGCTCGTTTTTGTTGTTGATGAGTTCCTGTTTTTCGGCAGCAAACTGCTCTTTGAGTACCTGCACTGCGTCCAGTCCATCGACCCGGCGTGCCTCGGTAATGGCGTCACCAAAGGTGATGTAGTCCTGTTTGTGCGCTTCCAAAAAGGCGTTTTCAGCGTTGATCTGCTCTTGAATCAAAGCCAGCTCAGTGTCGCGAGCCAGAGTCGCTGCGTCGATTTTTGCCTGCAATCCTTCGTTGAAAATGCGCTCCTTCTCAACCTTCGCTGCCTCCAAGTCCGCTATTTCTTCGGTTGTTGTGGCATTTACGATGTCGATTTCTTCTTGGGCGTCAGCCTGTAGCCCGGCAATCTTCTCGGCTCCGGCTGCCTGTAGCCCGGCAATCTTCTCTGCTGCCTCGGCTGTTTCCGCTTCTGTCGCGTAGTCGTTGATCGAAGCCTGAATGGCGGCAATCTTCTCGGCCATTTCCTCGTTAATGCCAGCGATGTCCTCTGACAGGCTTTCGTTGATATCCGAAATCTCATCGGCAGCGTCGGCGTACATATCAGTAATTTTGTCCAAGTGCGCCTGCATTTCAAACTCAGTGAAGGCACCAGCCGCCATTTCGTCCTGCAACTCACCGATCTTTTGTGCTGCGTCTGCGTTGATCTCCACGATCTCCTCGCCAAAGGTAGCAATGCGCCCTTCGGCCTCGATCAACTCGTCAGCGATATCAGACGCCAACTGCAACTTGAGGTCGCTTTTTGCTTCCCTGAATTCCTTGCGCACCTCCTTGATTTCCAGGCGCATATCCTTCACCGACTTTTTGAAATCCTTCCAACTATCCTTAGCTGCGTCAATTCGAGTGCGGAAGTCTGACAACGTGTCTTCAAACTTGGTTTTTAGGTCTTTCATGCTGTCGCCAATATCCTCGACAACATTAGCCAGATCGCTCGTGTCCTCAGCGGCCTCCTTTGCGGCCTTCCCCTCCTCCTTGATTGCTTCCGCCGCCCCGGCAACCGGCGGGACGACGTTAGCCGTCGCACCACCAAGCGATGAAATGTCCATATTCATGGAGTCAAATGCCACTGTGACCGCTTGTGCTGTATTTCCAAATTGGGTTGCCAGGTCGCTGTTCAATTCATCGGATACAAGACCAAACATTTCCGCGGAGCCGCTCGTGGTTTTGAATGCGTCAACAAATCGAGTTTTCACAAGATCGGCAGCACGAGAAAAATCGCCTGTTGCCGCCGCCTTTAATGCTTCCGCCAAAGACTCAAAATTTTGCTTGAATGAAAAAACACCGACGGCAGCGTCGCGCATTGCCGTGACAACAACACTGCCAAAAGCAATGGCCCTAGCCCCGGCGTTTGCAAGTGATATCGCCACGGTTTTCAAAGTTGAACCAATAGCAATGCCAAAATTTGTTGTCACATACAATGCTTTTGCAAGAGAATCAAAGGCACCTGTATTAGCAGCCGCGCTGTTTGTTGAGTTTGTAAGCTCCTGCACAATCACTGACAAAGCTGGTTTGAGGGCGTCACCTAAAGCCGATTTGAGCGTGAAGGTCGCGGCCTTGAGTTGAGCTTGTTTTCCTGCAAATGTTTCAGTTGACTCAGCGGCCAAGCCTTGGAATACCTCGGTTTCTTTCAACAAGCCATTGTACAAAGCGGCTGTAGCGGCTTGCTTTTTTGTTGCGTTGTCCAAGTCCTCCATTTGGAAGCCCGCCTCCTTCAAAATAATGCTGATATTTTTAGTTACACCAGCATTGTCCACCATGACTGAGTTCAGGTTTTTCAAACCACCAGCAGCGCCGACGACCGCCTCGCCCATGCTCAATTGACCTTGGCGCGCTACTGAGGCCGAGTCCTTCAATCTTTCCAAAACCGTGCTCGCCTGCTCAAGGTCGCCGTTGAATCGTGGCAGCAAGTTCAACAACGATTGCGACGCCTCTGACATTGTAATCAATCCGTCTTCCGAAAGCGCTTGAGCACGGGCCTTTACGTCCTCGAAGTTGTTGCCTGTGGCGCCTGAAATTGCCTGCAAACCAAGCAGTGACGTTTCAAGGCTATTTGAGGCGCTGACAGCTTCCTTCAACACCTGGGCAACTTTTGTAGCAGCAAAAAAGCCTAGAAACGCGGTGCCTAGCTTTGCCATGGTTCCACTCAGTTTACCGCCCGAAGTATCAAAACTTTTTGTCTTTTGTTGCGCAGCGTCAATGCCAGTTTGATACTTGGTAGTGTCTGCCTTGATCTCTGCGACGATTGTTCCTGCGTTGAATGCCATGCTATTTGCTGCCTTGGGCGATATTCTTTAGTTTTTCCCAGCTTGTATCATAGTCCGCATTTGTACCGGCTGTGCCCTCTGGCATGTTCCGGCGCATGTGACGGTCAATGGATTTCTGGGAGTCCTTGGTGAGGTGTATGTAACTGGCGGCCAGCTTCATACGTTCAAATTCTGACGCCTCAATCTCCTCTGCCTCCTCGTAGAATGCAATGGCAACTGTAATCGGCAACGCATTGATCTCACGAAGCGACCAACCGTATGCCCTAGCGAGCTTCGCTTTGATTGCTATTTTTTTTTATCCGCAGCCTGTGTTTTTCCTGAAAGGAAAAGTTGAGAAATATGCGCGAGTAACTGGTACACCTGTGGCGGTGTCAGTGATCGCATTACCTCATCAGTCGGTGGTGTTACAAAGGCTTTTTCTGCCAGAATCTTGGCAAGCTGGAGCCAGCCGCCTGGGTCTTCCTTGCTTTCCTTGATCTTGGATAATTTGTCAAAAATAGCAGAGAATTCACCGGCCTGGTCAAGAGTGGGCACTTTCAGCTCGTACTCTTTTCCCTTAATCGTAACCGTCTGTTGAGCGAATTCGTCAAGGTTGAAATTGGACATAGTGTAGCGTTTTTCCGGGGGCTGCTGAAACGCTACATAACAGCAACCCCCGGTTGGATTTATTTAGGCGGTAGAATCACCGAATGTCATGAGTCCGTTCGTTTCGTCGATGAAACAAGTGAACGTAACGGGCAAGAGTGTTTCACCTTCGTTGTTCAAAGCCATGTCGCCAACTTCGGTGACGGCAGCTTTCCAAAAAGTGAAGTTCTCTGTTGCGTCAGCGGAGTTGCGACGCTTCAAAACGAGCACAGCGCCAAGAGCGCGCATTGAGTCGTTTGTTTCTGCTGCCAGATCAATGCGGGCCACGCCAGCACCATCATTGGCTGGAAATGCCTTAGCCCACACATCTGCCAAGTCTGACTTGGAGGTCTGCTTGAGGTTTGTCGTGATAGTCACGCTGCGGCCCATCACTCGCTTGTCAACGAGCGTGGAACCGTACTTGTCAACTGTGATGTCAGCATACTCAGTGCCAACGACCACGGTCGTGCTTTCATCGGTAAAGCCAAGATTTGTAGCGCCGAGCACCAGGCTGACTGAGCCGATTCTGTAATTGTCGATTGCTTCTGCCATAGTGTTAATTTAATTGGCAATTGTTAATTGGTAGTTTGCGACCACTTCATACCTGTTGTTTTCGTCCTGGCCCAGGTTGTATGGCTCTTGAATCGCGAAGCCGGTGAGGACACGGCTGCCGCTTGGAAGATCATAGTCAGTCTGATTCGTAGAATCATCTGCATGGAGCAACTGACGTATTGAGTTGGCCTTGGCCTTGGCCGTGTCAATATTCGTGTTTCGCACTACGATCTGAAAGGTCAGATTGCGCTTTGGGCCTGCCATACTTGCACCGCTGCCTCCCGTGTGGAGTACCCCAATGCAATTGTCGACATCGGCTGGCATTTTCGAGTAGAAAATATCAGTGCCGACCGTCCCAATAGCTTGATCTTCCAAATGTTCTGCGAGTTCTGATTCGATTGCTGGCATACGACTACACGTTCATTTTACTACTTTTTGCCTTAGAAATTGCTACAAAGCACGGTTGAGCTGCCTTTCAATGGCCGTCCGCAAGTGGCCGATATTCTGCTTGATAGGGTTCTCAAGATATTTTGGCTCACCTTTTGCGCCGCGTTCCGGGCTGGTTGATCGGGGGCCGGGGTGAGTGAGTGATGTGTCCTCGTGCTGCTTGGCAGCATACGGCTTGTCGTAGCCGATAACTTTGACACCGTTGCGGATCGGCTCGTCAATGATGGCGCCCTGCAATTCGCCCTTGTCATAAGGAATGATGGCCGTAGACTTTGCCAGTATTTCGACGGCAAACTCGTCAATCCCACGGTGCGCCGCGCTGACGCCAACGGCGCCCGCTTTTGCGAGCCTCCGGATCAACTGGTCGACTCCTGTGAATTTCACGCTCATACCTTTGTGCGCTGTAGTAGCAGCTTTTTATACTTCAAGGTGGTCACGGTACCGATCTGATCTAGCACGCGTAGAATGCGGTACGTCACGCTGTCATGCGTCACCTTGTCCTCTGGGTTGACTGAGGTTTCTCGTGGAATAAAAACGTGCGAATCTGACGTGATTTCCTTGCCGTTAGCGTCACGAATCAACATAGACGTTTTGACAAACTTGGCCGCCACGCTGGTCGCGGCCCCATAAGACGGGTCGCCGCTGTCCGTGTTGCCGGTTTTGACCGTCAGGCTGATCGTGTCCGTGAGAAAGTTGACCGCTGTCATCGGAACATTCTTTGGTGATTATACCGTCCAACTGTGCTGACGTATGGCTTAATCAGCTCAAGGGCGCGCAGTGGCAGGTTGATCGTCTGGGTGCTTTGGTCGAAATATTCAACCTCCTCGTCACCGAGTTTTTGACGCTTGATATTCGTGGCGTTGCCCTGGTCAAGATCGCCGTCGATGACAGTCAGCGCCGTTTCAAGGGTAGCCCATTTGATTTCAGGTGGAATCTCGGCAATGAGCTGATATTGCTCACCAGCAACCGGCAGCACTGAGAATGTGCCGCTGATCGTCAATGTGCCATTGGCCGCGTTGAAATCAGTGACCAAATGGAATTTTTGAAAGTTCCCGTCCCCCTCACCAAAAAACCACAGACCGGCATAGTTCCAGTAGTCATCGAACATGGTGATTTTGTTGGCCAGGTCTGCGTCGACGATAGTGCCGTTGACACTGTTGGTCGCGGAGTCAACGCCCCCACTGAAAATATCAACGTTGTTTCGTGGAAATTCAAGGCGCTGCCAGGTTTTGAGCCTTTCGTGGTGGAACCGGAAGGAGTCAATCAGGCGCGTGGCCTCAATGATCGCTTGCGTCTTCTGGTCGCTGGTAGCCCCTGTCCACGAAGTTGAGTTGTTGCGGTCAGCAAAATACTGGTCAGCCTCAGTCAGCCCAACATAGGCATTTGCGCGCGGGTGCGCGGGGATAGATTGTAGCGTTGATACAGCCATTTACTTCTGCTTTTCTTCGTATATTAGGGTCAGTTCCTTGTCGATTTGATCCTCATCGGTTGACGCAATGTGCCATACTTCCGGCTCAAGGTCGCCGTCAAAAAGCACTGTCACAATAGTGATTTCACCCTCGGTTGATTGCTCTTGGATTTGGTACATATTATGTGAATTCTTGAATTGATACGACTGTTGCTGCTCCTGACGCGATGGCCCTGATTGCCGAGTTGCTGTAGCTGTACTCGTCCATTTTCCACTGCTGACCCGGCATGATAGTGATACCACTATCCAGGACAGCCGTAGCTCCAAATGCAAGCGATACTCTCTGGGTTGCATGGGTGTTGGTCAATATCAAGCCTTTGCGACTAAAATTTTGCGACACAAGTGCCTGATCTGCGACTCCCACGCTGCTGGTGGCTGGAGCCGATCCAGTGATGTACTGTCCCTTTGTAGTGACGTTTCCTGTGACCGCTTGGGTGGAAACGCTGCCAGCTACGCCAAACAGTAAAACTGTGGCGTTGAGCGTACCGCTTGACCATGCTGAAACACGCGCGCGCCAGTAGCGGAAGTTTGTCTGCACGGTGTAGATACCTGTTTTTGAGCCTGGTTGCTGTGAAGTAGCGGCGTTGCCAGGGGCATTCAAGCTGGCCATCGGGCAGGCTACCCAGTTCGTGTTGTCGTTCGAGCATTCCCAGATTTGGGTCATGTTGAACGTGCCAGATATCTGATAGCTGATGAATGACGCCTCGCCAACGTCCAAACTCACAATCGTCTGGGCCGCTCCGGTAGCAGTTCCCGCGTTCGTTGAAATGAGCTTGACGGTCTGACCTTCCAAAACACCAAGACTCGTGTTTGCCGTGTCTTGACGCGAGTACAGGCCAGAAAAATGGGTGCCCATTTGTGTCTGTGTAGCCTGAAGGGCAAGAGTTGCTTCCGTTGCGGGCGCGGCAATGATCTTGGCAAGTACAGCAGCAAGCGTTGTCTGTGTCGCGAAGTCCTCGGCGGCAAGGCTATTCAAAGCAGAGAGCTGGTCGTTTTGCACTGCGAGCGTGGCTTGATTAGCCAGCCTGGTTTCAATAGCCTCTGTCGCTGTTTCAATAGCTGCAAGGCGAGCGGTCTGTGTTTCCTGCTCTGCAACAGTAGCGCCGCCGGTAGGCACTGCGCCCTGCGTTTTCATTCCTCCCCACTGAGTACCGTCTGGGTTTTGACCTGAAACCTGCACAGCGAGCAAGTCGTCGTTGGGTGTTGATTTTGCTTCGTCAAACGAAAGGTCAGCCATAGAATTTGAACAGGGTTATAGCTTCATTTTACTCCGTTTCAGGGTTTTTCTTGCTATTCAAGGTAGAGTAGTTTTTGGAAATGGCCGATCGTTTCCTCTGGCTCAATGGGAATTTCGGCAAAGTTTGCAAGGTTCGCTAGGTAGTTTTCTCGTGAGGCTAAGTCAGGGAGTTGCCGATATGAGAACGAGCCAAAGTGCACAAACTCAGCTTCATGGGCAACCTTGACCTTCCAGCCCCATTTCTTTGCCTTCACTTGAATATCGATATCATCCCACCCATACCCTTGAAATACCGTAAAGCCTCCCCCGTTCTTTTCAAGAATCTCACGACGAATAGTCATGCCGCAGCCGGTCACAAACGGCACGTCAGACCATGGCTTGATATCCTGCTGTCGTTGACCGATGTGGTCGATTGCGTGCTCACCAATTGAGCGCCAACACGCACCGGCGTGCTGAATCCTGCCGTCAGGGTATCGCATTTTGCAACCAACGACACCTACCTCTGGATCATCGAAATATCCCATTTGCTTCTGCAACCAGTACGGATCGGGGAATTCCACGTCGTTGTTCTGGTACTGCACAAATGCCGCGTCGGTGAATTGTAGACCGTAGTTGACTGCCACCGTGCTGCCACCGTTCTGAGGCGTCTGTACGACTGTATGACGGCCACCGTAGCGCCTTTTGATAATATCAAACGCAGTGTCGTCAACGGCAAAATCATCGTTGGCAACGTGCCCATACGGGCTACAATCATCGACCAATATCAAGTCGTAGTCCGGGTATATGGTTTTTTCCATCGAGTCGATAGACTTGATCGTCATGTCGCGTCCCGCGTCGTCATTGAACCAGACGGGGACAATCAGGCTAACCTTTGGCAGCTTGCTCATCTTGATATTTTTTAATCCCTAAGAGTGTTTTTTGTGCCACGTCAATGGCTATTTTTTGGCGTTCAATGTAGAAATCTAGCGGGTAATATTTCTGTTCATCGATCAATTTGGCTGTCAGATACCCGTAGTCAAATGCCCGGTCAACGGCTTTATAGTTCAAGTCTGGCCGCAGGTGCTCCACAAAAACCTTGTTGGTTTGCGTGAACCTCATACCATGCTGGCGCATACGCAAATAGAATTCCGTGTCCTCGGCTACCGGGTATGACTCGTCGATCTTCTCGTCAAGCAGGTCGCTGCGGTAGACGATTGTAGACGACCAGTTTTGATTTGAATGGTTGACCTCGCGGGCTTTTACGAACACGCTCAACTCTGCCTCGGCCACCATGTCGCGAATCCAGTGCTCATCGAAAAACACCACGTCAGTTTCGGTAAATAAAAGCAGCTCACAGGTGGCTTTGGATATGGCGTCGTTCCATGCTTGTGGAATGCCTGGGATTGTCGAATAGCACACCTCAACGGTTCCAGAATACTCCTGCAACTCAAGCTGACGAATCATATTGAACGCGTCTTGCTCGGTCTTCGCGATGAAAACAATGCTTACACTTTTGGCTGCCATAGGGTTTGGATTTGTTTGTTGGCTTTCTCAATGTCTACATCTGGTAGTACCGACTGTATCAGCGCCACTATATCTTGTGGCATTTTCTCGTAGCGCACTTTGATCGCTGGAAGCTCAAGCGAGTCTGCTAGGTACTGAATTTTACCAGTGCGTGCCAACATTTCCCGGTGAATCTCATCGAGCGAGAAAGGCCCAACCGGTGAAAATCCCCGGCTTGTTTTATTCGCACTAGCCGCAGCCATCCACGGGTTGCGCGTGCAAATAACCAGGTTCTCAACATTCAATCCACACGCTATCCACACGTCGAGCGTCTTGGTAAACAATGGGTCTTTGACCCACTTGCCTGCAAACTTCTTATCGATGTATTCAACCATCGGCCGCATGATATCAACGCACTTTTCCTTTTGCTTTGGGGTCAGCCAGTCAACCGCGTTGGGCTTATCCAGTCCGTTGATCGAAAACATCAGCTTATTGATATCGTTGATTTCCTTGTCCTCGAAGCCAGCGCGCGAGTCTGTGTCCCATTTCAAGTCGCCGATAAAGTCGGCCCCAAACTGTTGGAGTGTCGCAGCAACGAATGAGGTGCCAGATCGGCCTGAACCAGTCACGATATTCATGCGCGTTTTTTACCGACAACGATTTTTTTATTGCCACGCATGACCCCAGCCGCGATCTGCCCTTGGTCGAATTTTTGTATCTTCTTGGCGATTTCAAAATCCTCCTCTGTCGTCCAGTTGTACTGGAACCGGAAAAACCACGGCATAATGGCATGAGTTTCCTTGTGGCTCACAATCTCAAAATGCTCGTCAACAATCGGCGTGATATTCTGACAAGCTCCCTCGAATGGGCTGGCTTTTTGTAGGTTCTTCGGCTTCAAATTCTCCCGTGATTCACTGTACTTTTTGGGCTGCATTGACAACAGCATATCAGCCTCACCTCGGTTCAACTTGTTGTCCTGGTCATTCTCAATCACGAACAACCGGCCATCATCCTTCAAGCCTATGTTGATCTGATCCATGAGGCGATGAATTTCAACCAAGTGGTGGAGTGCGTCGTGGGCAAAAATAACGTCGTATTTACCTGGTTCCAATTCAACCTTGTTGGCGTCACCGACGAAGTAGTTGACGCTGTAGCCCTTGGCAGCCGCCTCTGCCTTTCCTTCTGCAAACACCTCATCAGACAGGTCAAAGGCGTGCACCTCGTGGCCATACGCTGCGATATGAGTGGCGATCATGCCAGAGCCACACCCAATGTCCAAAACGGTCATTTTATGCTCTACATCGAACATTTCGGCCATGCTCTCGCGCACCTCAACGTCAGCGATTTCGCGCAAACGTGGATTGTGGAAGTACCCAGAGTCCATCGAGCGAGCTTCCGGCGTGTGCATGTCACGCCAGTGCTCCCCCTCTCGCTTGATCTTGTCCTCGTAGGTTTCCATATTAGCGCAGGTTCAAGTACATCGAATCGAAGTACGGCAGGAAGTTGTGCGGTGATACCTGTAGGCTGGTGCTTGCTTTCAGACCGTCGTAGTAGGCTTCGTGGTTGCTGTTGCGCACCAAAATCAACTTGTTGTGGCCATAGGCTACAATGCGCCATCGGTTCGGGTCGTCCTGTTGTGCTCGCAGAAATTCGTTGACACCTTGGTTGACCCCAAGCCATTCAGCATTCAGGAAGTCATCAACCACAATGACGCCACTTTCATGAGTGTAGGCGCTCCCAAGCTCCAAATCATTCATGGTGTCCTCGAAAGAATGATACCCGTCGATATGCCAAAAGCGGTACGAGCGTTCAAGTTTTTGCTGCCAAAGGCCAGTCGACTTGTCCGGGTATACGCCATCGACCTTGCGGCCAGACACGTCCTCAAAGTTTTTCTCGAATAACCATCGGAAGTCCTTGCTCTCGTTGTAGCCATTGAACGTGTCGACGGCATAAAACTTTTCGCCTTCCTTCAAATACTGACCAAGAAATGCGGCGCTCTTGCCGTGGTATACGCCAATTTCCATGATATCGCCGATAATGCCCATGCTCTTTTGCAACTCGTTCACGTCATGGAATAACCAGGCGGCCCGCTCAAGGAACCATCCGTTGATCTTTTCGATTTTGTCCCAGTTTTGAATCATAGTAGATTGTGCTTATGTTGAATTTTTTTGAGTGCTTTTTCGTAGTTTTCTGTCACCGATACACTGTCATTCCTGACGTGGTTTTCGTAGAGCGTGGCGTTGACCCAGTGCGGCCACCCCCACCTGTCGTCGCTCTCGTCAATCGTTAGCCACAAGTCCCAGTCCTGCAAGCGCCTGACAGTCGGATCGAAGCCGGGGAAGCACGGACGTCGTATCATTGCTGAGGTGTCGATGAAGTTCCGCTCTCTGATTCTCTCGCTACTGTATTCACGAGAAATATGGACGTGCTCCATTTTACCAGTAAATTGAAAATTGCTATAAGCGTATGGCGCAGACGGGTGCTCATCAAGTGCCGTCCGTAGCGTTTCCAAAAAATCAGGCCCATACACGCAGTCAGAATCGGCAAACACCAAGTAGGAACCGGAGGACATTTTATACCCAAAGTTTCTGGCCACATTCGCGTTGGCGTGAGGGGAGTATGGTAGGTACTCAACGTCAAAGATTTCTGCAACCGCATGGTTGCCATACCGGTTGAGCTGGTCAGAGCCATCGTCAACAACAATGATCTCGACCGCCCTTTTCGTGTTCTGATTCTTCAACGATTCCACCGACTTGAAAAGGTACTGCGCGCAGTTGTGCGTGGGTATAATGACGCTGATTTCTATACCTTCATTTCGTTGCATGCACAGTCCCCTACTCCATCGTTAGGTGCCTATTTATTGATTTTTGACCACTCCCCCGGCATATTGACCCCTACGATAGGGTAGGGGAGTGCAATTTCATTGCCGCAATGAGCTTGGTGGCGGTGTGCTCGTATGACCACTGCTTGGCCCATTCTGCACCTGCCTGCGACCTGGCGACGTATTCCCTTCGTGCGCTGGCCTTTTTCCCAGCTGTTCCTTCTGAATTTTTCAAAGCATACACCTGGCGCATGGCGCGCGCAAGGCTGGGCACGTCAGCAACCAGCCAATCGCCATAATCACCCCCGTAGTCGTACTGGGCCGGCTCTGGGTGCGTGTCAAATGTGTAGTGTATGTCCTGGTTGAAATACTCACTCATGCCATGGCCGCTGCTGATAATGCACGGCAAGCCGGTGGCCATGGCTTCCAGTGGTGTGTGGCCAAAGCCCTCTCCCCTGCTTGGGAAAACAAAAGCGTCAGCGTTGTAGCAATGATCTGCGATCTCTTGAGGCGTGCATGAATCAGCGATGTACTCAATTTTCTTGTACTCTTTACCGTCCTTCTGCCGCATTTGTAACCACTGCAACTTGGCTTCCGTTGATTCAAAAAAGTCTGGCCGTGCTGACTTGATAATCAGCCGCGCTGGTTCAGTTGTTTCAAATGCCATTTTGAACGCCTCGACCGTTTCAATGAAGCCTTTACGGACGGCGCCAAAGCCGCTGTTGTATGACAAAAAGGTGAATGGAATGCTGTCCATTAATCGTGACTTGTATGTGAAAATCCCTTGCTTGTAACCCAGCGGGCAGTGAACCACGTTTTTGAGGCCATACGCGCGTTCAAACACCCTACAGCCCCAGACGGTCGGATTCAGCACTACAGCCGCACCATGTAGCCATTTGGCCCATTCCTGTGGCGGCTGTTCCGTTTCCCACATCGTCAGCACAGCGTACGGGGTTCCAGGCTTCAAGTTGGCAGCGTGAACAGGGGAACCGTAGACAAAACCAAAATCATGATCGGTTGTGCGATCATGTACGTTGTCGTTGATTTCAACACCACGAGCAATCAGAGCTTTTTTCAGGTCTGCGGTACTGTTACCGTAGCCATCTTCCGCTCGCTTCTTTGGTGCCAAAAAGTGGATTTTCATTGTAGCGTTTTTGTTCTCTTAAGGCTCCACCGAAGTGAAGCCGCGCCTTCTGATTCCCAATCTTTCGATTGAGCCTTGAAAGAACACTGGGAGTGTATCACGAAATAGCCAGGACGTGGAGAACGGAGCCGAAGCCCCGCCCTCCAACGACCAGTCTTTACATGAAGACCTTGAAAACTTCGGTCTGACGAAGCACCTTCACACCATAAATGGTGTCGGCTGCAACATCAGTACCAAGTTTCAGGGCGCGACGCTGGATTTCAATCTCAACGTCTTGCTGTAGGGCCAGACCAACGGCAGAACCGTGGTATGCCAGCGCGGTGTAACCCGCTGGCGTTGCGCCATTCAGCGAAATGTTCGAAGTCCAAATGACATTCAAACCATAGAATTCACCGAGAAAGTTGCGAGCAACCTCTGACAAGCGAAGCAATGCCTCTGCACCGCGTCCACCTTCGTTGATCTTCACAAACTTGTCGATATCCAAGAGGTCACGCTTTCCGGCTACTGGGAGCAGGAGGAAACGATCCTCGGCTGGTGCCTTGGCTGTATCAAACGCCTCAACGACGTTTTTGATAACAGTGTCAGTCATGCCACCGCCTTGTGAGCCGTAGGTGGTACCACTAGCACCATTGACCATAGCAGTGATGAGGTCAGTTTCAATCTGATTCATCAGGTCTTGGCCCATTTGCGCCTGCTCTGCTGCCTCAAAGGTAGCGGAGTTGGCCATCTGCTTCAACTCCTTTTTGGAGTAGAAAACTGGCACCGCCTTATGCTTGTCAATCAATAGGTCAACGGTCGTGGCGGTACGAGCGTTGGCAGTGTTTTCAGTCCCATCATCAGCGGCGTTGATAACAGTGTGTGCGCTGTACACTGGGAAATGAACGGTGTCACCTTCGGCGATCTCGCTCTCCATTGGCTTCATGACCGTTGGAGCGACCACCTGCGCTACATTGCGCGCAAGTAACACCTCTTTTGCCCAAATCTCTGGATTTAGGGCGGTTAGGTTGTTTGGCATAATTGTCTATTATTCGTTTTCTAAGTATCGACCGTCGCGTTGCGCTACCCTGATTTCCTTGGAGTGTTTTGCGTACTCCTCAATGGGCATGCCTTTGACTTCTGACGCTTTCCATACGCGCTTGCTGGCACCTTCCGCTGCGTCCTTACCTTGGGCGCCTGCTTCGGCGTTTACGCTTTTGGAACCAGAACCACCAAACAAAAACGGCTTTGCTTCAACCAGGGTCTTAATGGCTTCGTCAATTCCCTCGACCGTCCCGTCCTCTGCGACCTTCACCTCAGCAAGGTTTGCTAGGGCGAATGCGTCGTCAATATTGACTGGGTTGTGCTCGGAAATTTTGACAATGAATGCGTTTTTTAGTGCCACAGTCTGTGACTGTTGACGCAATGCAACGAGTTCTTGCTCCCGCTTTTCAGCAAGAGTCTGCCATTCCTGGTTCTCGGCCAATTGTTTTTCTTCGGCTGCTTTCCTGTCAGCTTCCAACTGTTCACGGACTGCCTTCTCAGACTCATACTTGGAGCGGAAATGCTCTTTTTGAGCCAGCAGGCTTTTGTGATCGTTGTCGCCTTCCTTTGGTTTTTCTTCTAGGTGTTGTCCTTCACCTTCTTGGTTTGGTTTCGGTGCTTCCTCACCGGCGGGAGGTTGAGTCCCTGCTGCCTCTTGTCCAGTTGGTTCTGGCATAAAGTTCTTTTTGAGTTCTTTAGTGAACGCGTGGGCAAAGCCCTACGCCTACATTATAGCCCTTTTCCTTTGTTTCTTTGCTCAAACAACGAATTTTGACAGGTCAATTGACCCCCCTTTTGTGAGCGTAGGAATGCGCAAGTGCACCTCGTCAGGGAAAATCGAGCTGACCTTGAGCATGTTTGCTGGTATCTTAAATTTCAAAATGGCCCGGCCATACTTGTTTGCCAGCCCGCTTGATTTCGTAGAAAAAAAGACGTTTTCAGTAGTTCCCTTGAGTTGCCCCGTGTTCAATATCGACTGCTTGGCCGCAGCGCTTGTGCGGTGAAACACTGTCACATTGGCAGCGTTGTCTACTACGCCACCGGTGCGCGCGACCTCATCCAGCACCGTGATAGCTTCACTGATCTGGTCGTTTGTCAGACCACGTTTAATCATCGACGTTTTTGCGTCCTCGACATTGTATTGATCGAGTGGGTTTTCAGCCTCCTCCGATGTAGTGGCTTCTAGCTGCCGCTGTGCGGCTGGGTCTGGCACGACACGGTGCCGACAATTGGGGTGGAACAGGCCACGGGACGACAGGTCAGACAGGCGCGGTAGCCCGAATTGGCCCGATACTGATACCAGCTTGTCCTCCCATAAGGCGCACTCGCGGTGCTTGGAACCGGTGAAGGTCACACGAAATACCACGATATCAAGCTCAAGCGCTCGGTTGATTGCGCCGGTATTGAAAGCCTCGCGCTCCTTCGTCACCACAAGCATTTTGGCGTATGTATCAAGCGCCCACGTCTTACCGCCACGATCAAGCAACGACTGAACCCCTTGGCTTTTGAATAAGTCGACGATCTCCTGCTCGATACCCGCGCGCGTACGGGCATCTGAGGCGAGCGTGGCGCGTATTTTGAGCCTTTCGGCCTGTGATATAGCCTTTCGGGCACCTTCGCGCGTGGCTTGGATATTACGGGCAAAATCAAGGGCCGTTTCACTGGCCATATTCCGCACAACGGTATTGTGCAATTCTGCGTCAGGCCCGGCGATGGTCACACCAGCAAAGTCCAGGAGCTTGCTAGCTTCCTCAAGGCCGCGGGCATACTGATCTGGAATCGCCACACGGGCGTACTCACCACTGACAAAATCCAACTCATCAAGGGCGCCGTTGATCTGGGCATTTAATACGGACAGGTCTTTTTCAGTGTCGATGTTTTCGTAGGCGCTCAAAATAGTGTTGACCGCCTTGTCGTAAAATTCGGCAATGATCTGACCGTTACGATCCTGAATTACCAGCTTGACCCTGTTCGCCATCTTCCGGTTGGGTTACTTCTGTTGATCGTTCAAAGATATTCACCGGCGCTGTGCTCATGTTGGGCGGTGTGTTGGCAGACTTTTCAAGCCTGATCTTCTCAAGCTCATCCTCGATCTGCTCTTGTGTCCAGCCTTGCTGTGACAATGTTTCCCGGACGATGGTTTCATTCGACTTGATTTTCAGGTCGCGCTCAAGCATACGGCCCTCAAGCTCCTCAACGGTATCGTTCGGCAGGCCGTCGCTGAATTGAATGTTGAAATCACTGACAGAGCTGTCCTTGACCCCTGTGAGCTTCTGGGAGGTTTCCATGACCCAAAGCAGCCCCTCAGTCCAATATCGTTGCTTGCGGGCCATTTTCATGAGTGTACGCATGTATTTCAACCGGGCTGTGCGGTAGGCTTCCGGCATAGGGCCGCCGGTTTCCTTGCCAAGCAGACCGAGTGAAATTTCACTGTACAGGGCAAGCATTTCAATCACATGGGTACGCTGCTCGAATAGGCTGGTCAGTCCGCCATCCCAAGTGATGTAGCGTGGAATGCCCTTTGTCTGGGCGTTGGTTTGGAATACGCGAAAGTCCTCACGATAGACCTCGCTATCAGCGTTCAGCGTACCCTCTGGCACTTCCATGGCAGGGTCAGAGTTCTTTTCGAGCACATAGGTCGCAAAGCTGGTCAGCATGTTCAACGCGTTCATGAGCTGCTTTTTTCCAACATAGTCAGACAGACCGGCCACGCCGTTGAGTAGGCGCATATTCGGAATTTGCTTGACGAGAAAATCATCGACACCAGTCGGCTCCTCGTCCTGCACATCCATACCGATATCGGCAAACGTGGCACGAGTCAGGTTGCCTTCATCAAATGTTTTCTTGGTCTTGTCACGGTTGGTAACCTTCCACAATTCGTTGATAATCAAACCTTTTTGGTGAATACGCTTGTGCAAGTACAGCTCACCTGAAACGTCTTTGACCATAAAGCAAAGCTCGTGCTGACGGAAAGTTCCGTCTGGGTTCAGCTTGAATACCCAATTGCGCGGGTCGTGGAAAATCACTTCCGGCTTGTCGTCCACCAGTTTCAACTCGACAACAATGTCGCCAAAGTACGAGTTGGACAGGGCTGCTTCAAATAGGCGAGTATCAAAATCACGGTTTGCTTCACGGAACGTGTCGACAAACTCTGTTCCAACTTCATCGGTTGAGGTGATTGAAACCGGCTCAAGGCCAAACAAAAGGTCGGCAGACGTGAATGAAATAAGCTGGCCGAAAAGCTCCGGAATGTACATGGCGCCATCGGGCAGGTTTGGGTTGAATGCCGCGATGTGATCCCCCAGGAATATCTGCTCAAGTTGTGTGTAGCCGACTAGACGATTCTTGTGATCTTTTGGGACAAAATACTCTCCGAATTCGTCCTCAATTTTTGCTTTCTGCATAGCATTTGTCACAATATTTTTCAGGTGAAGATTTACGGGAGCCGCCATCAGTGAAAACTTGTATCACTCGCCTGGCCTTGCGCCATCGGCAGTAGTCGCACTGCTCAAACAGCGGATCAAAGGAAAAAAACAGCTTGACTTTACCGATGACATTTATCAGGCGGAGTGGCTTTTTTGTCATAGCGATATGCGTTTATTTTACCCTGATTTTACTATATTTTTGCTATAAGCCCCTCAACCGCTTGTTCGAAACAACGACCATTGGTTCAGCGTGGGCCTTCATTTGCCAGCCGATTGCTGCGGCAATAACCCTGTCCCAGTGATTCGTGCTGTCCTCATCGAAACGGGTCACGTTCAGATCATCCTTGTCGTAGGTTCTGACCTCGTTGAGTATCGTGCGCGATGGGATATCGACCTCGTTATTCTCGATGGCAGTGGCCAAATCATACATCATTTTAGGCTTTGACGCCGCAGTGGTGGCCCAACCCAGCTTGAGCGTTTCCTTCTGCGTGCGCTCATCCATGCGCATGACCGAGTATATCCGATTCAGTGGGTAGATTTCTTTCAGCTTGGTGATTGTGGCCATGCCGTGGTTGTTGCGCTCAGGGGCTGCGATACAGCGCCCGTACCACTCACCACCGCGCTTGATCTCATACGCAAAAATGTCCGGTGCGATCTTGTCGCTGGCATACTCGGCCACGATTCTCGGCTTGGGAGTAGAAAAGTCCCAAATCACAATGGTACACGAGTCCCGACCCACGCCCTCCGCCACATCAGCGCCCAGCCCGTAGTTGTGCTTGGGGTTATAGTTCGAGTAGATAATCCAATCGTCAACACGACGGCCCTCTTGCAACCCCGGCTCATAGGTCTTGATCGTTTCAGGTGAAATCAGCTTGTTGCCAGACGAAATGAAAGCCTCCTCTGGTGTGGTTGGGTACTCCTGCTGCAATAGGTCGAAGTCCTTTTGCACCTCCAACCACTTGAGGTAGTAGTACGAAATCAGGTGTTGCGAAAGGCTGTGACGGGCCGCGTACTCCTCAAAATACGCCCCCCTGTCCATGTCGGCAAAGGCAATCACCGGAGCCTTGGCAATCTCCTCATCATCCCAAGTCCAGTTGTAAAAATGCGCCTTGTACTGGGTTGGCAGTGTAGGCTCACCGCGCAGCCACGCCTCCCAGAACATATCGTGGAAAAACCCAACTTCACCCTCAGCCGTTGACTCGATATCAATGCGACCGTGAAGCGGCACCGACTGCAACGTGCCGGTGATGATCTCCTTGGCCTTTTTAGGGTACAGCTTGCAAATCTTTGCAAACTCGGAAATGTGTACCCGGTGGTGCGTGCCACCACGACCACTCATGCGCACAGCGATCGAGCTGGCAGAACCGTCACGAAAGGCAAATTTGAGTTTGCGCTTTGTGTCCGTTTCAATCGTGACCTTGCTGCGGATTCTCTCGTCAAGATTCTGCCACGCATAGTCCACTTTGTTGTCGAAGGCGTCCTCGGTGGTTTCCTTATCGTAGGAAATAATCAACGAGTCAAAGTTCTTATTGAAAATCGTGTCGTCAAGGGAGTCGATACAAGCGTCGGTTGTGAAGCCAAGCTGACGCGACTTCAACACTATGTTTCGGTTCGTCCGGTTAGTGTGGAAATCCCGCTGCGCACGGTTGCGCTTGAATACGACTTGCTGACTATTTTTGTCCTTGATCTTGTACAGGTTGCTCACCCTGAGCGGCTTCTGTACTAGCACCTGTTGGAGTTCCAACGGGACTTGGTATTTTTGGGGAACCATCTGCGTTGAAATTCTCATTCATTTGATCGATTACGTCACCAAGATCGAATTCGTGAACCACGCGGCTTTTTTCTTCAATGCGCTGCTTGAGTTTGTTGGCTTCACTGATCGCGCGGGTCTTGGAACCCAGGTCGCGACGCTGTCGCACAACATAGGAAAGTTCGCGGTCAAGCACTTCGTCAGTAAAGAATTTGTCCATCAAAAAATTCATCCGACGCGTAATTTTAGCATTGTTCAGCAGACGATGGGCACTAGCCGCAGCGTTCTGATAGTTCGCTTTTGCTTGCCTTCTTGCAATTATTTCAAGATTGAATGGCCCGGCCGCCATTACGGTTGGGTACCTCTCCCGATTTTCCAAAACACCCTCAAACGTGGTGATAATATCGTATGCCAAAGCGTATGAAAGCGTGGCGTTGCCGAAGGTTTCCTCATTCACCGCGTAAAACTGACAAAACAGCTCTTGCTTTACGTTGAGCAATTCATACTGTGGCCTTTTTCCCAACGCTGACTCAAGCTCAGTGACGCGCTGGGCGATCGCCATTACTCGGTTTTTCCTCTCGTTGTTATTCTTCATCTCGTATTTTTTGGATTGCGACGACGATCTCCTTCACGTCGAAGCGGTTTATTGTCGAAGGGTTGCAACCATAAATTTTCGCGATCTCGCCTTTTTTGTACCCCAACATCAGAAACAAAACCGTGGTGCGGTACCTTGGATCGTGTAGGTTATCAAATAGCCGTTTGAAAAACGACAAGTCATCAACGCCCCCCATGTTGGCTTGTGTGACGAACGCCTCGAACGCGACGTCATCGTCAGGCTTCCACGAGTCTTGTTTGTGGCCCCCTGTTATCACCATGAACAATAGCATGGCACAAAATAGACGGCATTGCAAAACACGCCCAGCCGACAAGGAATGATTGTGTGCCTCCGGTGGTCATTCGGCCTACCAGTGGCACCGTACGCAGCCTTCCAACTACACACGGAGGCACACGCATGAATTATACAGCAAGGGAACCAAAAAACGCCGCTTACGCAACGGCGCTTTCTGGGGTAAGGAGGGTTCTATGACCCTCAAAAAGTTGTGCATTATTACTCACACGCGGGAGCCGTATCGCCGGAAAAAATATGACAAACAAAAAAACCGCCTTCCGGCAGTCCTTTTGCAAAGGCTATTCGCCCTGTTTGTATACGGTTTTCTCAAGCGCGGTCAGACGATCTTCGATGGCGGCGAGGCGCGCGTCCAAAGGGTCTTCAGCGGATTCCTCCGATTCCTCGGTGGTTTCCATCTCAACCTCGACCGTTTCGGTTGATTCCGTGGTTTCAACCACTTCATCAGTAGCAGCCTCCTCGGTTGTTGGCTCCGATGGAGCCTCCGACGATTCGACTGCTTCCTCTGCCACTGGCTCTGCTGGCGCTTCCTCGACTTGAGGGGCTTCCTGCGGGGCTGTGGCTTCTTCTGGGGCCTCTACGGGAGCCGTAGGGGCTGTGGCTTCTTCTCCCATTGTAGGTTTGTTACTTATTACCTATGGACGAATTATAGCACTTTGCCGACTATTATTTGCCGACTTCCTCAACCTTCGCTGGTACTGCCTGGCCACCAACTGGCTCAGCTTTCGGCAACTGCTTGGCAAGCAACTGCATTTTCTCACGCTGGATTGCGTCGGCCCGCTGCTTTTCCTGGGCCTTTTGTGAGTACCTGTCACCAAGAAAATTGAGAACACGAGCGATCGTTCTGTCATCGCCTAGCGACTCAAGTATCTCGACAATCTCTGCCGTGACGGCAAGGTCGTCAACGTTTGATTTTTGCACTTCTTCACTCATGTGGGTATTGATTAGGTTCTTTTTGAGCTGATTGCTTAGATTGTACCATCATGACGATTTCCTGACCACGGGCTGAATTGATCGGGACAAGCTGGTCACACCCACATTGTGTGCACACCATTTTCTTGCTGGCCATGCGCCATACAGAGTAGATCATACCGGGGACAATGAAGAAAAACCACAAGATCAATTCAATGCCAAAACTACCAGGGGTGTGCGATCTTCGGCCCCCAACGTGATAGCATTGCGTACAGACAAAATGTGCTGCCATAAAATTCTTTTTAATTATTTTACACTGACTTCTTGCTGACGAATTCCGACGCCCTGCAAATAATCAGCAATGACTGCTTTTGCATGCTCTGCACCGTAACAAACCGCAACACCATATCCCTGCAACCATAGATCACTCAACCATTTCCTTTGGTCTTTTCTGGGTTTACTGTAGCCG
>Ga0100403_1001361_pt1 | contig 22195 bp, 36 predicted proteins | sample CryGeymet201501t_FD_83663 | JGI IMG/M metagenome (GOLD analysis project Ga0100403, IMG submission 83663) | Groundwater microbial communities from Crystal Geyser aquifers in Utah, USA - Crystal Geyser metaG 2015-01t | ecosystem: Environmental > Aquatic > Deep subsurface > Groundwater | place... | reverse complement strand
CACAGAAGCACTATCCGCAACCCAACCTCCTTCAGAACCATTAGGATTAATATGCCTTTTGGCCGGAACCGGACCTTTTCCATCATTAAAATTAAATGTGTTCTTAATTTCCGCGCGCATTTTTATTTTCCTTTATAACCCAATAAAACAGGGGTTTTGAGAAAACATTAAACATGTTTCCATTTTTCCCTTCTTATAATCCTTCCGATCGTCGAATCAGAAACTCCAAATTTCTTTGCAAGCTTCCTTTGACTCAAACCAGAATTGCTCAAATTCCTTATCTTTCTAACGTCAGATTCTGTCAATTTTGAATGAACATTGTTGGAACCCCTGTTCTCAACCTTTTTCATATAATGCAAAACCTTCTCAATCTCCTCAATCGTAACGTCAAAAAGAATATGTCCTGCCTTGTTCGATATGAACTTTATGTTTCCCTTTGTCCATCCTAAACTCCTATCTATCGGCAATAAAAATGGCCAATTGTCTTTGTTTTCAGACTTGGAATTAATCTCTATTCCAAGAACTTCGCAGAACTTTGGAATATCTTCTAAGTCTTCTTTATCCAAATCAAACTTTATTCCGGCAGATAAAGCTTCTTCTTTCAAGAAATCCAATTCAAACTTTTTCATTTGTCAATTCCTTTTCTTCAATCTTTTCAAATTCTTCGACGAAAGAATAATTGAAATCAAATTGAAAAATGCCTTTATTTGTTTTTGAACTTCCTTTTATTCTTGATTTTCCTCTAATCAAAGCATTTCCATAAACCCAAGCTTTTTCAAAAACCCTGGCATCTCCAAAAACACTAGCATTTTCATAAACATCAGCTTTTCCATAAACCAAGGCATTTCCATAAACCAAGGCATTTCCATAAACCAAGGCATTTCCATAAACCAAGGCATTTCCATAAACCAAGGCTTTTCCATAAAGCTGAGCATTACCAAAAACACTAGCATTTTCATAAACATCAGCTTTTCCATAAATCTTGGCACCTTCATAAACCCAAGCACTTTCAGAAACACGAGCTTTTCCAAAAACCCTAGCTTTTCCAAAAACCCTAGCTTTTCCATAAAGCTGAGCTTCTCCAGAAACCTTTGCATCTTCAAAAACCCTAGCTTTTCCATAAAGCTGAGCTTTTCCAAAAACCATAGCATTTCCAAAAACTTTGGCATCCCCATAAACCTGAGCATTTCCAAAAACCCGAGCATTTCCAAAAACATCAGCACTTCCATAAACACAAGATTTTCCAAAAATCTTTGCATCTTTTCCAATATAAGCAGATTTTGAAACAGAAGCACTATCTGCAACCCAACCACCTTCCGATCCATTAGGATTAATATGCCGCTTCGCGGCAACTTCTCCATTTCCGTCGTTAAAATCAAATGTGCTCATTTGTCAAATCTCTTTCTTTAATCTCTTCTTTTTCAAATTCTTCGACGAAAGAATAATTGAAATCAAATTGAAATGCTTTTTCTTTTATCTTCGAGTTTCCTTTTATTCTTGATTTTCCTTCAATCCAAGCATTTTCAGAAACCTGAGCATTTTCAGAAACCTGAGCATCTCCAAAAATCCTAGCTTTCCCAAAAACCTTTGCACCTCCAGAAACCCTAGCATTTCCAAAAACATAAGCTTCTCCATAAATCCAAGCATTCCCATAAATTAAAGCATCTCCAGAAACACAAGCATTATCATAAACCCAAGCATTTTCAAAAACCTGAGCTTTTCCAAAAACTTGAGCATCTCCAGAAACACAAGCATTCCCATAAACCCAAGCTTTTCCATAAACCCTAGCCTTTCCAATGACATGAGCATTTCTATAAATCTTAGCATTTCCAAAAATCCTTGCATCATACCCAACAAAACATGTTGAATCAACATGAGCCGAATCTGCTACCCAGCCACCAGTTGAACCGTCAAAATTAACATGCCGCTTCGCGGGAACTTCACCATTGCCAAAATCAAAAAATTCTTTTTCAAGCATTATTTATCTTCTTTGCTAAAATTACAACCACAACCCTCTGCAACCCAGGTCAGTGGCACGAGACCGAGCGGTCCCGCGCGGTGTTACGTCAAGTGGAATCCAAAGTGAGTCACTATTTCCTGGGTGTTCATGGCTCGATCAAGAGCCGCAACTAAACGCAAATCTGAGAATGCCTTCATCCTTCCATCATCCCACATCCCCAATCCAAATGCAACTCCAAAATTTTAACTGAAATTATTAAAGACTTTCATAATATTCCAAATATGATTCAACCTCTTCGTCGGTACATATTCCTCTCGCGCTCAATGTCTCGCCGATTCTGTTCGGCCCGGAGATTTTCTTCAAACCTTCGATCCGACCAAATCAGGAGCGGAACTCCGACGATTGCCATGCCCGTGAGAACAAGCATGTATAGCCCGAAGACCTGAGCATCGCTGAGGTCCCAGCCGATGACGGCCACGACGGACGCTACCACTACCATCGCCGCGACGGGAACGACCGCGAAAATCATGCCAGCGATCAAATCTTTCATCCTGCAATCTCCTGATTCGTGGGCGGGTCCTTGGCCCGTAGTTGGTAGATGTATTCAATGACATGACCTGCCGATGAAGGAATCTTTATATAAACATACTTTCTCTTCTTTTCAAAATAAGATTCATGTCCATTGTTCATTAAGTAATCTAAAACAACGATTGTGCTATATGATAGCAAATCTAATTTAAAATACCTATATAAACCAATTTTTTCATTAAAATCTTTTTCTGAAAATTTTTTTCCATCCAAGTACCAAGCCTTAAAGCCATTTATTGCTTCAATGGCCGGGCCATCTTCTCGATGGAGATTTCCGTTTAAATGCCATTCTTTATGGCCGCTTGCATATTCAATAGCCGGACCATCTTCTCTATGATATTTATTATTTATATACCATTCTTTATCTCCGTTTGCATATTCAACGGCTGGTCCATCTTCTCTATGACATTTATCGTTTATAAACCAATACTTATCTCCATTTTTATATTCAATGGCCGGACCATCTTCTCTATGAAACATTCCTTCTGGATTTCTCCATTCAATACGACCTCTAAACTTTTTTCTTTTTAATTTCATTCGGTGGCCCAAATCGCTCTCTGTCCAATTATCTCATGACCCAAAAAATTTGTCAATCCAAAATCCCAAAAATTTGCCCCCAGAATTTTTTGCCATAACCCCTTTTTTGAAAAAGGGGAAGCAATCCTAAAATGGCAAAATTTTGCCAGGAATTTTTGTGGGGACTAAGTGAGGGTACAAAAGGGGGCTTTTAGAGACGCATGGTAGGGGGGTGTAGGTGGGGGTAGGACAGGGGGGCACACTAGGGGGTAATGTAAGCCCCTGTAAGTACGGGGTTAGTAATGGGAGTTATGCGGGGATAGCGCGGCCGGGAGAAATTCCTACCGAAGCTAACAAGACTCACAAAGCTACCGAAGAAATTTATTATTGTTAGCTTTGTGAGGAATGTTAGGAATATGAGTTATGCGGAGTTATCGCGGAACAATGTTATGCTACCAAACCTGCCGAAGCTAATGGTGCGGAGACTGCGCAGGATTAGTTATATTAGGATAACAAGGTTTAGACAAAGCGAAGATTCCTAACATAACCAAAGTTGTTTATAAATAAGCGAGGATAGCTACCAAAGCTTTCAAAGCAAATTGATCAAACATAAGCGATATAAGTAACTTTACAATTGAAACCCAACCTAATATAGATAACATTGCTAATAAGAGATAGGTTATTAATAAGAGTTCTGGGAGGAATATTATGTTATGCGGCGCGAAGAATAATAGGAATGACAGGAACCTTCCAGACTTCCGCTTGTCACGCATCCTAATGATCCTAACATTGCGCCCTTTACGCGTTCCTTCCAAATCTCCTCAAACTCCTCTTTCGTATCTAACATAACTATAGGAAGTATTATTGCTAACACCTTACTTTTCTTTAGCATGGCTTTAGCTTTGAGAGCTTCACCCATGTTAGGAAAAATAGCTATGCTCTCCATGTTAGGTTTCATCGTTCCTATTTCAACCGGAAATAACAGATATGCTTCTTTTGTTACTTTATCTTTAATCATATTTCTATCCTTAGTTTTGACAGCTAAATTCGAATTCGTGCAGTTAGGTTCGTCAGGTATGAATGATTCGGCACTTTAGCTTTCTCTGTTTTGTTACTTTCTCACAAAATGTGTAAGCCAGCTTACACTAATTTCTCATTTATTAATAAATAAGGGGTCGCATGCAAGAAATGAGCCAATTTTAAAACCCCTATTCCTGCGAATTCTAACAGCTAGGTTCGTCAAATATGAATGATTCGACATAATTGGCTTTGGCAGGTTTGTCGCTTATATTAGCTTCAATCCGTTATTTGTTAATAACCCGACGCCATGCAATCCCTATGCCAACAGCTTTGGTAGCTATCTAAGCTTTGTTATCACGGTTATGTTAGGAATGTTAGCTTATGCTGGCGGCATGATTCCTCCTATATCTTATCATATCGACATTCCTATCATTACTTTTATTATAGAAATGAATTGTATTAAAGATTACCAAAATGGCCGGTCTTAGACGCTCACACTTTACTTATAATAGGAAATAATGTTTTGTTAGCTTTATTGATTATATTTGGTTTAAACATGGCATAGGGGTTGCATAGGATGGGTTATAGGGGTTACGGATCGTGGATCCATCCTTTGGATTAGGAATATTGTTATAATTAGGAATATGAGGAATAAAGGGATGATTTATGTTAGGAATAGGATTTATGTTATGGTTAGGAATGTTAGGGATGTTATTTTAGGATGTAGGGGAGTGTGGTTAGAAATGTCTTACATAGGAATACATGTCCTAATACGAGCGAGGATCGATTGTGTGGGCCGATCGGGTTGGCTGGTATAGGACCCTTGGGTATATGTTTCAAGGCATGTTAGGGAGGAATTGGGTCATAGGAGCGTGATAACGTTGTTAGGAACGATGATTATGAATTATGCGCATGGATGTTCCATGGGCGTTGCAACGTGTGGAACGTGATAGGTTGAAATGTAAGCTGGATCGCATGGCAAGGATCGTGCCATAATTTTTTTGTTGTCCGGCGCGATTGTGATGCGTGGATTGCGCAAGGTAACAGCGCGGACTGTAACGGTTGATAATGAGACGGTTACAAATGTGTGGGATGATTCTTACATGTTATTACGTTAACGTTCATGAATGTTAATGAATGCAAATGAATTCTATTGTAGGCAAATATGGGCTTGTGTGGTCTAGTGAATGTGATTGAAGTTTCATATGGGATAAGGTAAGCAAGTCTGGGCTTATGTGATTACTTTGCATTCCTTTGATTACCTTGCTTACATCTTCCTACGTTTGATTGTGTTTGGTTACATTGTGATGAAATTGTTTATGTTGTCCGACCCGTAATGAAATGAGGTTAATTGAATCCAAACGTAATCAAAAGTAGGCAAAGGTAAATAAGTGTGCTTCCCCATGCGCTTACGTAGGGTCGTGTGGGAAGATATGGTCAATGGTATTCAAGTGAGGTTAGGTTCTTACATTTGGTTACATTGTGATGAAATGTAAGAAAACGCTTACAATGTGGGTGGGTTGATTTCAATTGGTTACAATGTGGGCGGGTGTAGGTTCATGTAGGCAAGCGTGGTAACATGCTTACCTTATGTTCTCTTTCTTACATTAGGTTACATAAACCCAGGTTTGGTTACATTGTCTTACTTATTTTGTTTTTGGTGCCCGATCTGCTCGGGTTTGGCTCCCCCCGCTCGCGCCGATCGTGGGCTTGCTCGGGTTTGACTTCCCCGCTCGCGCCGATCGTGGGCTTGCGAGGATGCGCGGAGAATCGTTTTTAAGGCAAAGTCGACCCTAGACCGCGGACCGATTAAAAACGGCTCACAATCGATCCTCGCGCGTCCTAGGGATATGCCCGAAATTCGTCAATAATTTTGGTTTATAGGCAAATGTAGGCAAATGTAAGCGGCATCGAAATTGCAATTGCGAGATTTATTTATTAATAAGCGGCGCGTGCGCCCGCGCGTTGCAAGAATCGTGCCAATTGCAAGAATCGTGCCCACTTAAGGATTTCGGGGTTAAAATTTTCCGCGCTTGCAAGAATTGATCCAATAGGAATGTCGCTTAAAGAAAGTTAAAAAAACATTTATGTTAGTTTCTCGGATCGGCAATAATGATGCCAGGAAATTGGGCTTCTAAGCCGTTGAATTTGCTTGTGATCTTTTTTTTTCAATAACCTATTGCCGCGGGGCTGACCCGATCCATATTGGTTTCGCGGGGGGAGAAAGGCCGAAACGGCCAAAGACTCTCCCACCCGCGCGGGTAGCGCCGCGCGGACCCGCTGCTCTCTGAAAACTCAAATGTCGAACATGCGAATTTCGCGCGGCAGGCGTCGCGCGCGTGTACCGCGATGTTAGGACTAGCAAACCAAACAAAGCGCGTTTACCGCACTAATGCTCGGGGTCAAACTGCTTATGTCACTTTGATCCCGCGATTAGCACGCTAAACTCAAAAGGAACAAAATCACAATGTGTGACAAAACCGACAAAGTAATGAAACTCCTTAAGCTCTCGCTTAAGGCTGGCACTCCTAAAGAAGCGCAAAATGCGCGTTTCCAGGCGATGCGTATCTGCATCGATCACGATCTGGATTACGATGCGCTAATCGCGCAGGCTGCTAAAGAATTGGCGGTCGACAACCCGGAGCCGCGAAGCGCTGGCGCCGAAATGCGTCGCGAGACCACGTGGAACGATGTTCCCCGCGAGATCTACGATCACGCGACGAAATACGATCCGCGAGACGACGCGAGCCGCGCGCTTCTCGCCCGCGCTATCCGCGACGTTCTGACCCTCGCCGGGTTTACCTACATGGAGGAGATCGGCGCACGTGGTGAGACCAAGGAGGAAGTGTGGGACAAAGTGGTCGGACGTGGCCCCAAGGGCGACATTCGCGTCAAGATCTACACAAGTATCATCAATGGCCACACCGATGCAAGCGGCAAGCGCGCGGGCGGTCTGGTTCGCGGGCTGGGCACGGATCAAATCCGATTTTGTAGTCCAGGTTACGTTTCGAGCAAAACCGTGAATGGCCGAAAGGGGCACACGGTTAAGCGGGTTGGTCGCTTTGGCGACTGGCGCGAGGGGCGCGACGATCGCGCAAAAAATAACCCTGGCATCCTGGGTCGTATTTGGCGCGAGATCTTGAACGTGACGGATGCTGCCCTAGTGGCAGCAAACGGCGCACCGACCGCAAATTCTGCGCCAAATGCGGAAGCCGCGGAAGCGTTCATCGCGCGAATGATGCGCGACTACCGCGAAGATCTGTCGAACATGCCGCACCCGAGCAAGGCGCAAGCTGCGCAGGGTAAGACCATGTGGGGTTACGTTTCGTGGGTTTTGGCAGATTCGCGCAACCGCTACGATCGGAATGGCAACGATCGGCTCGAATTTGCTCGCGCACAGATCGAAGAATTCATGGGATAGCGCTTCCCGCGCTAACCGGCTAAAAGCCTAACAAATCCAAGGATAGCAGCTTTGTTTGTTATCCTTGGAAAGTTAGTTTTTCAGTCATTTTCTGAGTTCATTTTTTGAACTCCAACAATCCAAACAAAACAGAGAAAACAAACATGGACAACAAAACCTACTTCGCTGTCGAATTGTGGCAATCCCATCCTGACGAGGATAACGATGATTGCATGCAATCCTATGATTTCAACGATCTTGCGAGCGCTCAACGCGCATATGATAATCCTCACGATGAACTGAGCGCAAATCTTGCGCTGATCTCTCACTTGCGCATCTGCCGCATTACGCTACATGGCAAACGCGAGTACGTCGATCCGATCAATGTGCGACAAGTCATGACGGACGCCCAGATCTCCAAACGTCTCGCAGAGCGCGAGCGCGAGCGCGAAGCGTTCGATTCTGAATGGTCGCGCGAACTGGCCATGGAGGCCGGTATGCTTTACGGCGTTTGCGCATATAACGACCATATGGGATATTAGGCTAAAAGCCTAACAGATCCAGCAATAGCAGCTTTGTTTGCTATTGCTGGAAAGTTAGTTTTTCAGCTATTTTTTGAGAACAGATTTCGATCCTCACAAAAGGAACAAAAGCCATGTGGAACCAAAAATTTTACCAGGATGCCAAAACTCAGAATCCCGACATTTGGAGCGCGGCGCTTGCGCAAGCTGCCGAAGTCACCGATCGTGACTCCAGCGAAATTGACGATATTGTGGAAAATGTTTCTATCGCATTTTCCAGGCTCACGATCTCCGCGGATATCCCGGAGAAACAAGTTAATATGTGGGGCGAGGAGATCGCTCGGGAGACTCTCACCTACAATCTCGAAAAATACATTTTCGAGGATCTGCACAAGCACTTGCGCAAGGTGCGCCCATGCAAATCGTGTGCCAGCTACCAGTCGCATCTGTGTTCGGACTGTAGCGGTTTCTTCTGGGTTTAGGCTAAAAACCTAACAGATCCAACAATAGCAAATAAAGCTGCTATTGTTGGAAAGTTAGTTTTTCAGTCATTTTTTGGAAATCAAACAAATCAAAAGAAACAAACATGTACGAAATTTTTATCAAAGAAATCGATCCTGACTCTCGGCGCAAGGCTGGCGAGCGTTACCACGTTTGCTGCCGAGCCATGCTAACCGAGCCGCTTGTCATTGGAGTTTATGACGATCGGATCCTGGCAGAAGATGCAATCATGAACATTGTTAATAGCAACAATGTTTCCTGGTATTTCGACGAAAAGCGACATTCCTGGTATTGCTCCTGAGTCCCGTGATTAATGGGAGATCTTCGGATCTCCCGTTTTTTATTTAATTGGCCCATTTTTTGCATGGCCATTTTTTATTAATAAATAAAGGGTCGCATGCAAGGATGGTGCCAATGCGAATTAAGCGCATCATTTATTTATTGATAATGAAAATCAAAATTAAGCGCATTTTCCGCCATTTTTTGGAGGCGGGTTTCGGGTTCTCTGTTCGCGGTCTAACTTGAAAAGAAACGCTGTTATGCGGCGCGAGGAACGTTGTTAGCTATTTTTTGGAGGGACCATGCCCGAGAGCATGAAAGCCGCTTAGGATCGATTCTGGGGCTTTGAAAAATATTTGTTTGGCAACGCTTGTCATGGCTTCGATCGGGGTTATTGTGTCTGTGATGCTTGTTCCCGCTACCGCCACTGTCGCCGATCTCTCTCTCGGTCTTTTTGTCGAAATTGGTCCCGCGTGGACTATGGACGATCCTTTTTTCGCGGATGATGCGGATCGTATGCAAGGGACGATCCAGTCAATTTGTGACGACGGAGACGTAGAAGTCACTTGCGGCGCTCGCGCCGTGTTTGTTCCCGCCTCGCGCCTTATCATTGTCAATTTCTTGACTGGCGCGCGACGCGCGCTTCGGGATTTGCCTGAAATGTTTGTTTTGTAAAAGGAAAAAATGAAATACTCACAAAAGAAAAAAATCAATCAAATGGTGGCTCACGCAATTACCGGAGTTCTCATTCTCGCGGCAGTTATCTTGGTTCCATTGTTTTTTTTCGCAATGTTCCAATTGTCACAATCACTTTGGTCCGTTGTGCCATAATCAACTGGCGCCTTGTGCGCCTTTTTAATATGCCTCGTTATTTGTTAATAAGTTAAGCCATTGCAAGAGGGATGCCAAGCGCATTTCGCGCTTTATTATCGGCGCATAAAGCGCCTAAAAAAACTTTGCTTTCATCGCTTGCGCAGGCTCAGATCGTAGCTACCTTGTGAGTGTCGAGGCGAGCCAACCCCGCCTCACCAGGAACCAAAATGACCAGCGCCGCTCTATTTCTCACCGTTTTTGCAATCACCGCTTGCTCGACTTTCCTTTCGACTTTCGCGCAAGGTCGCAAGGTTCCAGCGCTCAAGGCGCTCATGCCGGATGCCGTGATTCGCGCAGACGGCTCCACGGTTCGGCTCTAAATCCTAGTGCGGATTGTGAAATAACCTCCACCTCCTTTCAAAACTCACATCGCACTAGGTAAGGTGCCCGGAATAATCCGGGCACCTTTTTTAATTTGGCATTTATTTTGCATCGCAGTTTTTTATTAATAAATAAATTAGGTCATTGCAAAGAGAATGCCAACCCAGAAATTGTGCGCCTTGGGCGCGGATTCATAGAAGGCGCGAGGAACATCGTTAATCTTTGCGGGGAGCATCCCTCGGCTAGCCCTCGAAAACCCTTCACGCAAGCGCATAACAATGTTTCCGATTGTGTTGGAAGGAGTCCAGCCAACGCGATCGAAAACAACAATAAATGCGCGGTTTTCGCACTATAAAAACTTTGAAGTTGGCATTCATCTTGCAATAACATAACTTGTTTACTAATAATAGAGCGCGTTATGCGCAGAAAAAATCGTACTTCGATCGCTTGCGGAGGCTCAGATCGTAGCTACCTTGTCTGCATGGCTCTCGCCGACCCCGCCAAATCCAAGCAAGTTCTCGACGATCTTGGAATTCCTACCGAAAGTGACTTTCATGCTTTGTCGAGCGACAAGGTTGAAATGTTGCTTAAGGAAGCAATCAAACAAAAGTACCATAAGCCAAAGAATGCGAACGGTTCGCGGGCTCGATACTTTTTCTACCGATTGCAGCGCGCCGCGCAGAAGGCATAAATAATGGATGAAATTACTTTCAAGTTCACCGCGACTCGCGCCGATGGCGACGGGCATGAAATTAGCATTACCGTCAAGGTCAAAGACGACGGTTCGCCCATGGCCGATCTCGCGGACGATGCCGAAGAGCAGGCCGTGAAAATCGCGCAAAAAAAGCTCGAAACCAGCGAAGTCGAAGTCGTGAGCCAATAAACATTAAGCCCGCTTGGCGGGCTTTTTGCATAACACTCGGTTATTAACAAATAACCAGCCGACTTAATAAAGAAAGGCGCATAATGCGCCTTTCTTGTTAGCCCCAAACCGCACGGTTAGAATCATAAGCCATGTTATAATCGGCATCCTTGGCAGCTTCGACGATATCGTCCAAGATGTCCAATTCGGGACACCAATTATTATTCTTAAAATTGAAGAACATATTTCCAGTGCGCGCATCGCGGATACAATAGATGCTGCGATCGAGCCATGAAACCTTCAAATTGGACAAAGCCCAGCCGAGGAGTTCATAGGGAGATCGCGCAGAATGCACAACTTCAAAATCCTCGGGTTGGTGGCGGTAGCGAACGATTTGAAAAGGCGCGGTGTTTTCCATGGCATAGAGAGTCTAAGTCCGATCGAAGACGACGCAAGGCCCGATTCGTCCAAAAAATAAAATCATTTATTGCCTTGCCATGGCTTGGTTTTGCATCCATTTTTTATTTATAAATAACAACGTGCATGCACAGACTATGCCATTATGCTCAGAAAATAAAATCATTTATTGCCTTGCCATCGCCACGATCAAGGTTATAGTGTCTCCGAGGTCAAGCAAATGAGCGAATCATACGAGATTGTCACCGGCGAGCAGAGTAGCAACGACTACCCTTATGGGCGGAACGTTTGCCACATTACTTTCAACATCGAATTCAAACAAAAGAAAGGTTTTCGGTTTGTGACCCAGACCACAAACCCCAAGAATAACCGCGTGAACGCTCCAAAGCGTTCGGTTTATTCGGATTTCATGGTCATGATCAAGGACGAAAAGGGACATTTCAAGCCCTTGTCATTCGATTTGCTAGGTTATGGGGATATTGATAGGATCGTCAAATTCCTCGCAAATCATACGGTCGAGTTCAGTCCCGAGCAGAGTCGGCATTTGTGGGCTTGTGCGATTAATTGCATTCGCGCGAATGCGATGTATACTCGGCGCAAGTTTGGCGTCTCCATCCAGGACTTCTTGCAAGTTACGCGCGTTGAGCGCATGATCGAAATGTTCAAGGACGACAAAGATTTCAATGATATCAAAACCATCAATTACAATTGGGAAGAATTGAAAGGATTGATGGGCTAATCCAATGGCGCCTTGCGCGCCTTTTTTTGAGCGTCGGTTATTTATTAATAATCAAACGCAATGCAAAAAGGATGCCAGAAAAATCTGGCATCCTTTTTTTTATCGGTAGACTTGAACAAGTTGGCTCGGTGCATGCATATCGACGGAATTATCATCCCAGCACACACGCAAAAGGAATTGGTTATCGGAGCTTTCCGAACTAACAACCTTTCCAGTCATGCCATCATCCAAGTGACGGACACGACGATTGATCCACTTATTCAAAACAAGATTTCCAATGGTTCCGAGAATCATTTTTTTGTCTCCTCAATCAAGTATGGTCCGATTTTGGCCTTAATGCAAGGTGTTTTCAGCGGGTATTTTCTACATAATTTTGAAATCGGATCAATTCCGAAATCGATTCGCATGTGAGACCACCAGGAACGCGAACTTCAGCCATTCCTGTCAAAACTCCCGTACAAACCTTGATAACGGTTGCCGGATATCCATTGCAAAACAACTTCAATCCAGGCTTAATGTCGCTCGCAGTGTAATTGGTTGGGCTACTGGCCATGAAACAAGCCTAACCTGATCCCGCCTCCATGCAAGGATTATCTTCAATCTTTTTTATGGTCGTCAGGATGCATAAGGAACGCCGTTAACCTTTGCGGGGAGCATCCCAGCTTGAACCATCAAAAACCCCTCATGCAAGCGCATAACAACGTTTCTGGTCATGTTTGAAAGAATCACGCGGAGATAGAAGGGACGATAAAAAACTTTCATGCTGCCCCTTGCCATCGCTTCGATCGGGACTATTGTGTCTGTATGCATCGCTCGCAGCCATCCCGCCACCGCTCGGAAGCCTCCTACGCGCGCAGTTCGCGCAGGTTCTTGTGTTCGGGTTCGTCCTCGGCTTCATATTCGGCGCGCATGGCTCGTCGCGCGGATCGTCACGCTGCGCGCGCAGAACTCGCAAATTACTCGCACGATGAGAATTATGATATCGAACTTAATGAGTTTTGAAAAGGACTAACATGTCAAACAATAATCGAGATCCTCCCAAGTAAAACATTCCTTGGGCTTGACCACAAATGCTGAAACCTATAAAAGACAAGATCAACCCATGACCAATAAATCGATTCGCGCACCGCCGGAATAACTCACATATTGGACAAAGAAAAGCTCTCTGGGGCTTTTCTTTGTTTTAAGAGCATTGATTATTTATTAATAACCAATTGCCATGCAAGAGTATTGATTATTTATTAATTGTTGCGATGCAATTTGCCTAGCAAATTATTATTAATTAATAAAGTCTGAAAATGCAAAAAAGATGCCAGGCTTGAAGCCTGGCATCTTTTCATCCTGCGAGGTAGGTTGTCCAGAAACGCGAACTCTTGAATTCGGTTGCTTTGGGAACCTTCATTTTGTCAAGAATGGCAATGAGACTTTCGGGAGTCTCGAAATGTCGGCCTGGATATTGATCCCAGCGAGCCGTTGGCTCCTTTTTCATTCGACAATTTTTCTTGCAAATCTTTTCGAGAACCTTGCTGCTATTGATAGCAGATTCAATATTTGCTGGCATCTTCAGATCGGGACTGCAATAACTAACGCTATCATATTTCATCCACTTGAAGGTAAGATAAGCACCATAGGTCATGGTTCCGTATTCCGTATCAAAACCAGTATTTCGCATTTCAGAATACAAATCAAACATAGCCTTCGCGGCAGCCTCGTCTTCATAACCAGCTTTGTTATCAATCGTGCCAATGATTCGATCGGCAATCGAGCTAACATAACAATTCTGTACCGTAATCTCGAAAAAGTCGTAACCGCCTTCGGTATAGGTTTTGGTAGTATAGACGAGGGATTGCTTCATGTCGGTCATTTTGGATTTCCTTTTTGCGAGACAAAGATAGTATGGATCGGTCTGGGCTTCATGCAAGGATTATTTTCAATCCTTATTGCGACCGCGCTTCAAACGCTCCAAGTCTTGCGCATTGAGCGCGCAACTGAGATCGAGAGCCGCTTGGCGCAAGGTTCGCACGCGCTCGCGCAATTCAAGCTCGAAGCGGCCAGCTTTGGTGTTTTTCCCCTTGCTGAGCCGGATACGATCCGACTTTTGGGTTTCGGCCATCGATTCGAGCCGAGTCGCGTTGTCCCGCCAGGATTTGACAAGCTCCCTCAGAGATTTATTGCTCTCGGCCATACAAACAAGATAGCTTCGATCGAAGGAATGGCAAGGAGAAACTTCAAAGTTTTTTATCCCACATTAGCGCACACTTTATTTATTAATAACCAAATGCTATGCAAGCTTTGTACCAAAAACATGGCTTCAAATAAATTTCTTTATCCCTTGCCAGCGCTCGAATCGTTGCTATCTTGTTTGCATGGGAATGCCCACTAGCAAGCAATCTAAGGACGATTTTCGCAATCTGTTTGAATCCGAAGTTATGGAAACTTTTGATTGCGAGAATGAAGATGATTTGCTATGGTACTGGGAGACTTGGATTGAAGCCCAAGTAGAAGATGGTACGCTTCCTAAGCGTGCTTTGAGCTGGGTCTGTCCCCAATGGCTCGCTGAATTGAACCTTCAATACCTCGCAAAAAAGGCAAAACTATGAAAACTTGGTTATGGCACGGACAAATGGCGATTTTTTGTATATAAGTTATTTGTTAACAAGCTTAAGTTAAACAACGATGGGGGCTTTTGCCCCCATCGGATTTGCCGCCTTAAAGTTCGGCAGTTATTATAGCGTTTCAAATTTGTTCGTTTTGGGGTTTTTGTATCGAATCTCGGTTGCGCCAGCGTTGGGAGCGCCAAAACAAGTCAAGGGCTCAAATTCGTCAGATTCCTCAGAATGCGACAGAAAGTAACCTTCATAATAAAGTTCACCATCATCATCATACATCTTAAAGCGCTGACCCTTGGTTTTGATAGTTTTTTCGGCAACGTCACATTCGACCGCATTAAGCGCCGACCGCGGCCCTACAATTCCAACAGCGGAAACGTTGCCGATATGGTCTTTGGTAATCACGAACATAGAAGAAGTATAATGCTTGTCGCGGAGAAAGCAAGGATTAATTTGGAGCGCCAGCTTCGATCGCATAGGCTTCTCCGTACTCGTCAAAATGCTCAGCAAGCGCCGCGCGAACAATCATCACGCAAGCCTCCCAAAGCCTAGCCTTGACTCCCCGACTAGGCCAGCTAGTGACCGAGACACGAATGGTCCAAAATCGCTTTTTGCCGCTTGCAAATTTCATGCCACAAGTTTCCCGAGAAAAGCAAGAAACATGAAAAATTTTTATATCTGGGCAATGGCGAGCGAAAAACTCACGATCCTTTTTTTCGGTAAAATCCTCGATATTTGCAGCAAGCGCGGCATTAACGGCTTCGATGGCTCGCTGGTTGTGATCGTTCATGGGAGAGAAGATAGCCATGATCCAAGCGCTGGCAAGGGATAAAGAAATTTATTTTATTGTCGGCTCGGCGCTTGCCATTGGCTGGTTAGGAACCATACTCTACCCATGACCGAAAAAGCCGCACGTTCCTGGATGGAAAAGAATATCAATGATTGCGTCGACTCCATGACCGGAGAAGTTGACTGCACCAAACTCGCCGAAATGTGTTGTGAATATTTCAATTGCAATAAAGAAGGCGGACCACTCGACGATCCCGATCACTTTGTGTGGGATCTCGCATTCCAGGTCGGAACGGACTGGGGAATCAAGGCCGGATAAATAAAGGGCGCCTTGTGCGCCCTTTATTTATTATTTTTATTTATTTATTAATAACTTTTGAAAGAATTAAAAATGCCGATGGGACCATTCCCATCGGCATAAATGTGCTCATTCAATATTCAGAGACAGCGCCTCGCTGTTTCTTCCCCCTCAATATACATGAGGGATCCTCACTTGTCAAGAATCTTTTTGAAGCTTTTGCAAAGCCGTCTGCAACGCAGGTATCAACGACAGCTTCCAGATTCCTATCATTAAGAAGCTCCGCGCATTCAACACACCGCTGCACATTATCGCGCAAGTGATTAATCATGTTGTCAGGAATAGTAGCTTTGTCGTATGCGACCTTGATTGTGATTGTAAAGTGAGTGCTTGACACAAACACACAATAATCCCGATCAGAGCCAGCGCAAGCGTTTTGATCAAAATTAAATTGTGCGCTTTATGCGCACCATGTTTCATTATTAATAAATAACCGTTGCCCATGCAAGAAGGCAAGCAAGAAAGATATTAAAAAAACTCTTGCAAACTTTGTGCCAAAAGAAAAATGAAATCTCCTATTGACCAGCGAAGAAAGGTCGCTACACTCTACCCATGACTCACAAAACCGACGACATGCCCCCTCCGTGGCTCGCTGGCGCGACTGAAATCATGCTCACCGAAGATAATGATTACATTATCATTGACGGCGAACGCATCGATAATCCTGACGTTTCCGTCGATGATGAAAGTCAGGCAAAGATCACAGACGGAAATCAAGAATGGATCCTTTTCATGGACTCCGAAGATGCTGGTGAGGCTGCCCGCGAATACTATGAACATTTGGCCGATTATGAATGTGATACGCTAGCCTGTCTTGTTGGCGTCGAAACCCTGATCCAATGGAGCCTCGGCCAAATGGCAGGCCCAGGAACAACCAAGGTTAGCAGCCTCAGTAAGTGGATCGGGCTTTTCGAGGAAAGCCCGGAAGAACACTTTGCTTGCGACAATAAGGAATGCAAGGTCGACGAGCTTGGTACAGATCTTGAAGAAGAATTGGGGTTCAAGCCGACCGTCGCCTATCGACTGAGCTAAGGAAACCATCATGGCAACCAAAATTATTATCAATCCTGATGATACCATTTCTCTTGAGAAGTCTCATGCTGGGTCGCTTTCAGCGGTTATGGCAGAAAGTTGCGCAAAGCAAGTAAACCTGCTAAATCGAGAAGAACTAATTGCGGTTGTGTGGGCTGTCAAAGCTTCCCCGTTCCCGCTTGGCCAGGGTGAACAGGTTTATCGGAATTGTTTGAAAAATGTCAAGAAGCAGGAAAAGGAGAATCCGATAGCTCCTAATGTCACCTTGGGTCAAATTCGCAAATCTATCGCAACCCGAGCATCGCATGGCTGCAACGCTCCGAATGATAGTTATCTCCGAATTGCCTATGACATTAAGTCTGGTGACCCTGTTCGTGGATACTAATAAAAAGGCGCATTGTGCGCCTTTTTTTTCATTCTCATTGTTATTTATTAATAATGACCATAAGGCAAACCATAATTATGTTTGGCACGGTTTATGCATGGAGTTTGATTATTAATCAATAACAGCCGCCTAAGCGGCGCAAGCGCGCCTTTCCTTTAAAAAGGAATGTCGTTTTCGTCAATAACTTCGGGAACAGAAGGAACACGCGGATCGAAGCAATCGGCTTCATATTGTGCGTCTATAAGCATTTGATCATATTGCATATATTCTGGATGTTCCGCGTTAGGAGCATGAAGCGGGCATTTATGCCAGGTATCAAGCTCCGAAAGCCACCAGCCAGAACCCTTGCAACCACACCGATCGGCGTCCTCGTCGCACCAGGCTGAGCCACAAGCCACTTCTCGATAATAAATTTCGTGTTCGCTAGCCATTTTTAGCTCAATTCTTCGATTAGGCATTCCAAGACAGTGCCATCAATATCTGTTATTACTGCTACATCTTTTCCAATAATCTCAATACTTTGAATTATGTAATGACGACTACCCTTTCCTTTATCTGGATCCTTCCAAAAAACTTCATCGCCAGAATGTAAATTTTGAATTTCCTTGATTTTCATTTTATTTGTCCTAGGAGCTAATAATAGCTACAACCACAGTTTGGGTGTTCTGGACCATGGGAGAAGTATAGATCGGCTCGCGGTGGATGCAAGGGTTCTAATGACGAATTGTACATCCTTTACCAACGGAGAAGCCGCAACAAAGCGTGCCATGAACTCGCTTACCACTTGGATTGACGGCTGAAAACTCTCGTGAGAAGGTGTCGTCCTGCCCGCACGCGAGCCAGGAGTAGCCTCCCAGGTTGATCTCGGTAAACCCAGCATCACTAAGGACTGAGCGAGCACGATCGGATGGCACGGTGCAGCCGAGCAAGAATCCAAGAGACAAGGCAATCAATAAAAATTTGCTTTTCATGGAAACCATGATAGCAGATCCAACCTCAAGTTGTCAAATGTTATTTATTAACAAAATAAGTTATTAATAAATAACTTTAAATTATTAATAAACAAAATATGCTCATACAAGATTCATGCCAAGGGCCATGATTCATTATTACCTCCCAATGGCCAATAATGCGGATTATGCGCCGTGCCATTTCTGTTCAAAACAAATCGACCCTTGGAAAAGAGAATGAAATCAAACGCTTATCATCTTTCATCGAAAAAGTTATCGTCCAAGGGTTGCCGATTCGACTGGCGGCACCATACTGTTTGTGTCGGGGGAGACGCCCCCAAGAAACCCAACCAACCAGAACGAAAAGAAACGAAAAGAAAATGGACACTCAAACCGATACCACCGTCACCGTTGTTGCTCCCCCCGTTCCCACCGTCACCGTCAAGGCCGAGCCCGAGACCCCCAAGCGCCCGCCCGGTCGCCCCCGCGCTATCAGCGACAAGGCTCTCGCTCGCGCCCGCAAGCTCTACGAAGACGGCTGGAGCGCTGAGAAGATCAGCAAGCAACAGTGGTGCAACGTGACCCCTTCGGCGCTCTACTACCACCTTCGCGGTGACTCCCCCAAAAGCGACACGGCGACCGAAATGCGGCCCCGTGGCCGTAAGGGTCTCGACCATGATCAGCTTTCTTTCCTGGTCGGGCAGTACCAGGATGGCAAGACCCTCGGCCAGATTCGGGAAATGCCAGAAATGAAGCGGAAGCGCGGTGGCAAGGTTGTTCTCTGGGCCATGGCCACGCTCAGCTCGGCCCTTAAGGAAGCCGGTATCACCCCGCGGCGCGGTCGCCCCGCCAACCCCGTGGTCGAGGAGAGCGCCGAGAGCGCGGAGGTCGAGGTCGCTGCCGAGTAATCGGCCAATGAATGGATGGCCGGGAATATTCCCGGCCATCCATTATTATCGAGGGGAAATGGCAAAAAGACCGGGGAGCAACTCCGCCCGGCCAGCGGACACAAGTTATTCCCATACGTCTGTAGGTTCGAGTCCTACCCCTTCGACCACCAATGGCGCATTATGCGCCATTTTTATTTCAGAGAGATCTTGTTAATCAATAAGTCTTTGCCATGCATGAATCGAGCCAAATAATGAAATTATCATCCAAAAAATGGATGATAAAAATCTTTAGTGAATGGGGTTGCGATGCCGCTTGAAAGGATTATAGTGTGGGGGCTGGCGAGAAGCCTAAAAGGAAAACGGAAACCAACATGAATCACGACGAATTCCAATCGATTTGCAGCGCGCTTGGCGCTCCTCACCGCGGATGGCAAAAGGCGGCAGTGGATAAGGCCCGATCCTTGGGGCTCCACGTTTCGCAGCCTACCATTTCGCAGATCTATAATGATCCAGAGAAGAGCATTTCACCGCGTGTTGCGCATCTTATGCGCGCCTTGCAAGATGGTGTCGTTAGCGGAGATATTCCGACCGGCCATCACAAGCCCAGTGGTGACGGATCAACTTCCGAGACCTATAGGGATCCCGACGACGATCTTTCGGACGATCAGATTATCAATGATATTGGCGATCGTTTCACTACTTTTGACGAATGTATTGAACAGGTAGTGTGCGGATCGCGCCAGGGTTGCCTGGTCTCTGGTCCTCCTGGGTGTGGTAAGTCGCATTGTGTTGAGAAGTACGAAGAGCAGGCCGAGGGCCATTATGAAATGATCAAGGGCGATATTTCCGCCGTGAATCTTTACAAGGCGCTTTTCCGCGCGATGGATGGCGGAGTGCTCGTATTTGACGATTGCGACGGAGTGTTCGCTGACGAAACAAAGCTCAACTTGCTTAAGGCGGCTTTGGAAGTTCGTCCTCCTGGCAAGGAGCGCAAGATTTGCTGGCTCAAGGAGTCCAACACCTTGATTGCTGAGGATATCCCAAATAGCTTCGATTTCCAGGGCCGGATCCTTTTCATGACCAATATTGATTTCGAGCGCGAAATCGAGCGCGGAAACAAGATCGCTGAGCACCTTAAGGCGCTTCTGTCGCGCTCGGGATACATGAGCCTCGGGCTCCACAGCAAGCGTCGCCGAATGCTCCGGGTTGTCCAGGTCTGCCGAGACACCGAAATCATGGCAGACAACGGAATTACCGATCCAGAAGTGCAGGATGAAATTCTTGGCTTTGTGATGGAAAATGCGGAGAAGTGGCGTGAGCTTTCGCTTCGGTTGATTGTTCTGCTTTGCAACTATCGCAAGAATATTCCCAGCAAGTGGGAGAAGCATGCGACCGCGCTGCTAATGCGCAAGCGGTGATAATAAATCGCAATGAATGAATGGGCGGGCAACCGCCCATTTTTTCGTTCCATTTTTTAGATTGAATTTTTTCGTATAAGTTCGTTCCATTTTTTGGCTTGACATCACTCTCGACGGATTTATACTTCTTTCATGGCTCGATTCTTTCCACTCAAAAAGCCTGGCCTTCACGGGACGCTCTATAAGTTCTCGATTGAGTATGTTTCGGGACCAAATGATCCTGGCTCGCCAACCTACAAATGGGATTGCTGGGCTTACAATGCTGAACATGCTCTCGAAAAGTTTAATGAAAGCGACGAAGGATTCCAGGCTGTGCGCTATGCGCGCCTGAATGATGGTCTCCCTCACAATCAAAAGTGGCACAAAGTATAAAAAGGATTTTTATGTCTCGAAGCAAGCGAAGTCAAAGTTTGAAACAACGATTGATTGCCAGCGGGTACAAGGAAGATTTCATTGAACAGGCTATGAGGAGTCATGTGTCGGGCCTTAGCGGAGTCGTGGAGGCCGGGACGGGTTATCGCCAATGGGCCAAAAGGCAAAGTGCCAAGACCACGCGACGACAAGGGCAACAATACATTTTTGAATTTATGAACCAATAAATATTGGTACCGGCCTCATCATCCAAAGGTTAGGATATCTGACTTTCAATCAGAAAATGAGGGTTCAAGTCCCTCTGAGGTCATAAACATAAAGCCAAGTAACAATAAAAAACCAGCGAGAATATCATGAATACCAATCAAAAATCCCTAAATGATATGATGCAATTTGACCACGTTGTAACCATCAATAATGATGGTTCTATTTCCGAAGGTCCAGATTCAATTTATGCTCCTGAATTGTGGGAAGGTGAATTGGATTCTGATGAATGGGAACTATTGACCGGATTTTCTAGCCAAAGTGGCGGAAAGAATGGAAGGTATCTCGGACCTATTATGCATGATTCTGAATATATCGGCGGAGGTCTCGAAGATTACATTCTTGACAATCCAGGAATTTATGTTTCTATTGTTTCGAATTATGCTGGTGAGGATGATTCGGAAGATGAATCGTCAGGTTGGGCTGTTGCTCGTTATCGGCTCACTGCCACCGTCGAGCGCGAGCATTAGCGCCACCATTTAATACCAGAGCTTTTTTTCTCTTTGCCCGTTGACAACCTTCTTTCCAATCGCTATAGCGACAGTAAGAAATGCCTGCAAAGTGTAAAAGGAAATAACAATGAATGAAAAAATGATTACCAAGTCGCTATTCGCAGCAAGCCTTGAATGGAATATTCCCATTTGAAGTGACTAAAGTTGAAGGACCCGTCCAGATTATTCATTTTGCAATCGTTCAACTATAGGTTGACAGCATCCATAAAGGCGCTATAGTAAAGTCATGAAAGCCCTCACTGTCAGCAAGGTTCTTTTTCTCGAAGAGATTGAGTTCATTCTGTCTCTCGAAGAAGATTTTTCTTCTATTCGTGGTTCGTTTGATTCGGGAGACGCCGATAAAGATCAGGAACTCGAAGATCAAATCATCGAAGCTTCGCAAAACTCGCTGTGGGCCTGGTGCTGCGTCGTTGTCACCGCTCGCTGGTCGGGCATGGAAGGGACGGCGAGCATTGGCGGCGTCTCTATCCTTCCAGGCAAGGGTCATGGATTCAATATTGAAGATACTGATGCTTCAAAAGAAAAGTTTTTCCGTCAAGAAATGGGATATTATGAGGATCTCAAGAATGAAGCTATCGAAGATCTTAAGCGAAATCTTATTGAAAATGGATGGAAATTG
>Ga0100403_1001360_pt1 | contig 22197 bp, 16 predicted proteins | sample CryGeymet201501t_FD_83663 | JGI IMG/M metagenome (GOLD analysis project Ga0100403, IMG submission 83663) | Groundwater microbial communities from Crystal Geyser aquifers in Utah, USA - Crystal Geyser metaG 2015-01t | ecosystem: Environmental > Aquatic > Deep subsurface > Groundwater | place... | reverse complement strand
GAACGGATTGATCGGACTAATCAAGCAATAAACGAGCGCCTCGACAATGCCGCCAGAGTTATTTCCGCTGTCAACAAAGAACTTGGTGTGATGTCGCAAATCGGCTCCCAGCTTTCCAATTTTCAAGAATTCTTAAAATCACCGAAGCTTCGCGGCGGCATCGGAGAGCAAGGGCTAAAGGACATGCTGGCACAAGCTTTTCCGCACGAACTTTATAAAATGCAGTATCAATTTAGAAACGGTCAGATCGTTGATGCGATTATTAAAATTGATGCCGGACTCATCCCGATTGATGCCAAATTTCCTTTGGAAAATTTTAACCGCTATCTAAATGCCAAATCTGCAGAGGAAAAACAAGTCGCAAAAAACAAATTCCGTTCTGATTTTCGCGTTCATGTTAATGCAATTGCCAAAAAATATATCAATCCCGACGAAGGCACGGCTGATTTTGCCTTTATGTACTTGCCATCAGAATCAGTCTTTTTTGAGGTGGTGAATTCGGAGCGTGATCTTTTTGACTATGCCGCCAAAAGCAAAGTAATTCCCAGCTCACCAAGCACATTTTTCTATTATTTGCGAACAATAATGCTCGGACTCGAGGGCAAGCGCATCACTGAAATGAGCCGAGAAATTATGAAAACGCTAAAAACCATTAAGCAAGAATCGCACAAATTCGGCGATAATTTAGGTAAGCTCAATAAACATGTAACCAACGCAAAAAGCACTATGGATATCGTCAATACCGGTTATGCCGGTTTGGCGGGTAAAATTAATCAGGTTGATGTCCTTGAATCTAATCAAGCAAAACTTATAGAAGAAGAGACTAGTGAAAAGATTAACGACTAAAATTGTTATTATTGCCATTGCCGCGCTCGTTGTGGTGGGAATTGCGGCTTATTTTATCTGGAATAAAATTAAAGCCGATACCACCAATTACAGCCAGGTAGTGACGGGAGAAGACATTCAAACTACCAAAGCTGTTGAGAGCCCTGAGCCTGATACCAGAAGTGAAGTTGCTGTGCCGATTTTGATGTATCACCACATCCGAAATTATAATGATCCAAATGACAAAATCGGCACAAATTTATCAGTGCCGCCAGAAAATTTTAAGGCCCAAATTGATTACTTAAAAAGCGCTGGCTTTAGCACTATTACTTTTTCTGATTTTATCGCATATCCCGCAAAGAAATTGCCAGAGAAGCCAGTAATTCTTAGCTTTGATGATGGTTATCAAGATGCTTTTGACTATGCATATAAACCACTTTTGGCGAATGGGCAGGTCGGGGTCTTTTTTGTTATTGTCAATTTTCTTGACAGGCCAGACCATATGACAAAAATAGAAGCTGCGGAAATGGCTGACTCCGGGATGGAGATAGGATCACATACTTTGGACCACCCCGATTTAACGAAACTGACGTCAGAAAAATTAACTTCCGAACTTTCAGAGAGCAAAAGCATTTTGGAGAATTTGACCGGCAAGAAAGTTATCAGTTTTTGTTATCCAACTGGTCAACATAACGATTTTGTTGACGCTGCCGCAAGAGATACAGGTTATCTAGTCGCGACAACAACACAGATGGCGATTAGTTCAACTTCAGAAAACAAATTTACTCTTTCGCGACTGCGAATTAATCCGAATGATTCTCTAACTTACTTCGCAGATAAGATCGTAAATTATAAACCCTAATAATAAAGTCAAAACCTAAAAAATATGGAATTTAAAATTTCCAAAAATGAGGCGGGGGAGAGAGCTGATGTTTTTTTGGCCAAAAAAATTCCCGATATTAGTCGGGCGCAAATTCAGCAAGCAATAAGATCCGGTGTTGTCAAAATAAACAGAAAAAGTATTAAATCATCATACATTCTAAAAATTGGTGATAAAATTACAGTCGAAGATAAATTTCTTGAAAATTTAAATAAGCCATTAAAATTAAAATCAGAAAAAATACCACTTAAGGTAATTTTCGAGGATGACGATCTTCTAGTTATAGACAAGCCCTCAAGCCTGGTTACTCATCCGGGCGCAGGTAACAAATCTGGTACAGTTGTAAATGCTCTTCTTAATTACATCCCGGAAATTAAAAACGTTGTCCAGGAAAAGACTGACCAATTTTCTCTTCTTCGACCGGGAATTGTCCATCGGCTGGACAAGGATACTTCTGGCCTGATGGTGATCGCCAAAAATCGCCAGACATTATCATTTCTATCAAGCGAGCTGCAAAATAAACAATTCAACAAATATTATTTAGCTCTGGTTTACGGCTGGTTGCCCGAAGGGGGAAAGATCGAAAGTTACTTAGCTCGTGATAAAAAAAATCGCAAAAAGATTATTGAGGTCGAAAAAGAATTTGGCAAAAATGCAATTTCAAATTATAAGGCTCAGAAATATCTAGAGACTAAAGATGGCAAATATCATGTTACATTGGCAGAAATTGAGATCCTAACAGGTAGGACCCACCAAATTAGAGTCCAGATGAAAGGGATCGGTTTCCCTATTTTAGGAGATGCGGCCTATGTTTCCAAAGAGAGTGAACGCTTATCAAGAGAACTAAGCGCAAAAAGACAAATGTTACATGCGGCAAGAATTCGATTTCGGCTGCCGAGTACAAAAAAATATCTGGAATTATCAACATCATTGCCTGAAGATTTTCAGAAAATTCTTGACAAGTTAAAAGAGATCTAATCATAACTTGTAATAATTTTTCATACTTTACCCTGTTAGATACCCGCTAAGCGGGTGGCGCCGAAGGCGCATTTAACTGGGTAAATTTGACAGACAATTTTAGTATATGCTATGTTCAAATAGCATATATTTAATATAGGAATGCGAGTATAGTATTCCGAAAGAAATGAGTAACTTATGGAACGTGAAAGAGTAACAATTTCAATTAAAAAAGAGATTTTGCGGAAAATTGATCAAAAAATTGATGGAGTCAAAATGCGGAACCGCTCTCATGCAATCGAACTCTTAATCTCCGAATCATTGGGCTTAAGCCAACTCTCCACAGCAATTATTATGGCTGGCGGGAAAGGAGCAGTAAGATTAATACCCGTAATTGAAAATGCTATTGAAAATCTGAAGAAATTCGGCTTTTCTGAAATCAAAATAGCCGTAGGTTTTCTTGGCGACAAAATCAAACAGAACATTAGTGACGGCAAAAAGTTTGGAGTGAATATTGATTATATCGAGGGAGGAGAGGGAACGGCTGGGGCACTATTGCCGCTCAAGGACAAAATCAAAAAAAGTTTTGTTGTCGTCAACCTTGAAGAAAATATGAGCATTAACTTAAAAAACTTATCTGATTTTCATCGCGATCATCTAGGTACTGCAACTGTTGCCAGTAAAGACATTAACTTGCTGAAAGGCTATTACGTTCTCGAGCCGGAGATTTTTAGCTATATTCCAAAAGGTTTTTCAATGCTTGAAGAAGATGTTTTCCCGAGACTAATAGAAGAAAATAAACTGATCTTTTACCCAATGATAGGGTAATCGCTGATTGTTGACTTTACGACTAAGCTAAACTAAAATAACTTAAGAAAGAAACTTTGAATTACGAAGTTGCGAGCTCTTCAAAATTTCGACGGTCGCAAGCGCTTGTCCTGATGAATATCGGGACAAAAAGCGCCTAGAAATTTTGTAAGAGCGAGTAAAATAATTTCGTAATTCAAGAAAGAGAGTTATGAGAAGAACTTGGATTATTTTTGTTTTTATTGTAATAATTTTGGCCTTATCAATCGTTATTGATATCCCCAAGGGGCCAAAAATTTTTGGTCGTGAAATTAAAACTCATTTGGGACTGGATTTGCAGGGTGGAACCGAACTGATCTATCAGGCTGATCTTTCAAAATCAGATAATAAATCAAAAGATCTTACAAACCTGATGAATATTTTTCGGCAACGAATAGACAGACTGGGGGTGGCAGAACCAGTGATTCAGCAGCAGGGGAGTGATCAAGTGTTAATCCAACTACCGGGAGTCAAAGATATTGGCCAGGCAATTGCAACAATCGGCCAAACTTATGAACTGGTTTTTATGACCCAAGCCACGGACCAAACGACCGGAGCGCAACTTAGCGATTATTACGATCAAAATTACACCTATCCTGGTTTTTGGCAACCGACAGATTTGACCGGAAGTGACCTGGTTAAATCCGATGTAACTTATGAAAATCAAAATCAGGGTGTCGGCCAAAGTCAGCCAGTTGTAACTTTGTCTTTTAACAACACCGGCAAAGAAAAATTCGCTAAAATTACCAAAGATAACTTAAAAAAGCAGGTGGCGATTATTCTTGATAATCGGATCGTTTCCGCGCCAACGGTTCAATCGGAAATTACCGACGGCAAGGCGATTATTACCGGACAAAAAGATATCAAAGAGGCCAAAAAACTGGCGGACAGGTTAAACGAAGGCATGCTACCAATACCAGCAAAGATAATCGGTCAGCAAAATGTTGGGGCGACTTTGGGATCGGAATCAGTCAATAAAAGCTTGATTGCCGGAATTATCGGACTCATTCTAGTTGGACTTTTTATGATTATCCATTACAGATTCCCCGGCTTCATCGCTGTAATTGCTCTAGGAATTTATAGCTTGATTACCCTTGCTCTTTTCAAGACTATTCCAGTCACCATGACACTAGCAGGAATAGCTGGTTTCATTCTCTCAATTGGTATGGCCGTTGATGCTAATATTCTAATCTTTGAGCGTACTCGCGAAGAGCTGCGTTCTGGCAAAGATATTGCCGCGGCCATCGAAGAAGGATTCAGGCGTGCATGGAACAGTATTAGGGATTCAAATTTTTCCACAATTATCACTTGCATTATTCTATTTTATTTCGGCACCGGCATCATTAAAGGTTTCGCTCTGACACTGGCGATTGGTGTTCTTGTCTCAATGTTCACTGCTATCACTGTGAGTAGAAATTTCTTACTTATATTGTCACACACTAGTCTGAGGAGATTTTTGCATGTTTAACATCGTCAAAAAGAGAACTTATTTCTATATTTTTTCCTCCTTACTAGTAGTTCTAAGTATTGTTTCAATATTTACCTGGAAACTAAATCTTGGTATTGATTTCCGAGGAGGTTCGGTTATCGAAATTTCCGCTCCAGGATTAGCAAATAATTCTGAAAAGATAAAAGAGGCTGCCAGTGCTTCTGGAATTGAGATTGATTCGATTAGGAATTCCGGCAGTGACAAAGTTATCCTTAGAAGTCGGAATCTTTCAGCGCAGGAACATGATGATCTAATCGCTAATTTGAAGAATACTGTCGACCCCTCGATCACAGAAGATAACTATCAAACTATTGGGCCAGTCGTTAGTCGCGACCTAACTAATAAAGCGATCTGGTCAGTCGTTATTGCCACAATTGCAATTATTCTTTATATTGCTTTTGCTTTCCGCAAAGTACCAAAACCAGCAAGCTCCTGGCGATTTGGTATTACTGCGGTAGTGGCGCTTCTGCATGATTTAATCGTGACAACCGGTTTTGTTTCAGTGGTCGGCCACTTTTATAAATTTATGCAAGTTGATTCACTTTTTATTACAGCTCTTTTGACAATTATGGGCTTTTCGGTCCATGACACAATCGTTGTTTTTGACCGCTTACGAGAAAATCTGATCCGACATCCAAACAATAACCTAGAGACACTCGCCAATGATAGTATCTTACAAACGATTTCAAGATCAATAAACACCTCACTGACAACGATTCTGGTTTTGGTCACTCTCTTTGTTATCGGTGGAGAATCAATTGGCCATTTTGTCCTCATCTTAATTGCTGGTATTACCTTCGGAACTTATTCTTCAATATTTATTGCGACAATGTTGCTGGTGAGCTGGAGCAAATCAGCAAAAGCTAAGGCTGTAAAGTAGGGGAGTGGGGTGAGAGAAAAAAGGAATTTTATTTTTTAGGATATATTTTTCCGCTTTTGGCTAGCGCCGGAGAGGGAGTATAGGGAAAATTTAAAATTTAAAATTATTGGAATAATTATTATAATTTAATACTTTCATTTTGCATTTTGAGATTTGCATTTTGAATTATCTATCATGTATTTTGTCTTTATTGGAATTTTACTCGGGATTTTAGTTGGCTCATTTCTTAAGATCAATATCCCGCCAGAATACGCTCGCTACACAGCGGTAGCAATTCTTGGTGTCATTGATTCTATTTTTGGTGCTTTGCGCTCTGAAACGGAGTATAAATACGATTCGGTGATTTTCGTTACCGGCCTATTATTCAATATGGCTCTAGCGATCTTCATAACCTATGTAGGGGATAAGCTTAATGTTGAACTTTATTTAGCAGTAGTGATCGCTTTCACTATAAGAATCTTCCTCAATATCGGGATTATCAGAACCATCTCTATCGAAAAACTAAGAGCTCTCCGGGCTAAGAGAAAAAGCCAAGAGACAAAGAAAAATAGGTAATCCTCAAAATATTGCCATTCTCTGGCAAACAGCACTAATTGAGCTTGAAAGTTGGCTTTGGACGGCTATCTTATCATCTCGAAAACGATCTTTCATCCTGGGGCATTCTATGGCTTTTTGAGTGTGAAATGTCCATTTTTGAGCTCAAATGTCGTTTGATTAGATAAAAATTATATGCGACAATTAATTTATGAACAAATTCTCATATTTAGCAGGAATAATCGATGGCGAAGGGCATTTTCACAGGCCGCTTATTAAAAACGGCCGAGGCGTAGGCTATTTCTATCCAAGATTAATTGTTTGTAATACTAATCATGAACTGATGACCTGGCTAAAAGAAAATTTTGGGGGCAGTATTGCAATGGTAAAACCCAAAATAGATCATCGAAAGATATATTATAGATGGGTATTGCAAGGCACAACTGTGAAAATGATTGCAAAAAAAGTTTTACCTTTCCTAATAGTTAAAAGGGGACAGATTAAAACCATTCTTTAATCAAAACCAAAATTATAATGTCGTATAATCATCGTTATGCGACATATTATCGTAGCTGTGCTTGAGCACAATCCACAAATAACCTGCCTGCCGGCAGGCAGGTATGAGCTCAAAAATGGATTCAACTTTAGCTCTTAAAAACTTCCGGAAAATTCCTTCTCTCAATCTCCTGTTTTTATTGCCTACTTATTTTTGATTTATTCTAACAATGTTTCAGTTTTTTTGCTGCAGAAATATCTAAAAAAATATCTGACAGAATTTTTACCACTCCCCTATCACCACCTAAAAAAACGCCATTTTTCTGGCGTTTTATCTTCTTTAGCCTTACCAATCAATCCTGCCTGACGGCAGGCAGGTTTATTTAAATTTAACCGTCACACCTTCTTCTAGAATCTCTCCTTCCTTATCATCTTCCTTATCAAGCGCATCTGCGCTCTTATGAGTTAATCCATTGGATTCATCGTTATCATTATTATTCATGCTTTGATCATTTTTTGCTGAATTATTTTCTTCACCATTATTTTGAACTTTGGATTTCGAGCTTTGGATTTTTTTATTGTATATCTTCTCCATCAATCCAATCATCTGTCGGCCTTTTTCGTCAACAGAAATCCCCTGCTCGGCAAAAAGTTCTGGATCAATCTCCGTACCCACATACCATTTTACTCCACCTCTGGCAGTTTGTTCCTTATAAATTTTATCAGCAATAATATTTTGCCACTTTAAAAGTCGCGGTTTAAGTTCTTTCTCTCTTGTCACGGCAGTTTTAATTTTGGCTCCAGCATCTATGGCAGATGGAGCCTCAGTGGCCGTTGGTTCACTAGCTGTATCTGGAGCGCCATTCTTTTTCTCCTCCTTCGATACCATTCCAGTTACCTTAGAAGTCGTGGATGTCTCCGCGCTGCTACTTTTTTCAGCATATAAGCCCTGCGCTTCAGCTTTTAATTCTTCTTCAAGTTCCCGAGCTTTCTCAATAATCATCCCTTCGACCACTGCTCGATCCACTGAATATTTTTCCCTGGAAAGAGCAATAATGCGATCGCGATTACCAGTAATCTTTGCCACTGGTGGCAAGGTACGAGCAGAGAATGCTGGCTTGGTGATACCATTAATCAAAAGCTTGATATAAATATGATATTTATCAAGATTTACCAAATCATTAGCCTCAAATACCGGCTCAAATTCCTTGACTAAGAAATCAGCATCAGCGCCGCCAACTCTGAAAGAAATAATTGTTCCGGCATTACCAAAAACCGCATCACGAACTACTTCCGGCATCTGAGTGATGTATTGATTAGCAAGTGCCAGATTTAAATTATACTTTCGTGCTTCAGAAAGAATAACCGAGAAAGATTCAGTGGCAAAATTCTGAAATTCATCAACATAGAGATAGGAATCCGGTCGCTGATCGACTGTGACATCTGCTCGGCTCATTGCTGATAGTTGAATCTTGGTAATCATCATTGCACCCAGAAGGGCTGAATTATCTTCACCAATCTTCCCTCGCGAAAGATTTAAGAGCAAAATTTTCTCGCCATCCATAATGTCCCGAATATTTATTCGCGAATGGGGTTGACCGACAATATTCCTAATCGTTGCGGTTGAAAGAAATTGACCAACTTTATTAAGAATTGGTGATACGGCTTCTGTTCTAAATTTATTATCATATTGGGCAAATTCTGTAGTCCAGAATTCTTTAATCACTGGATCAACAACGAAAGAAACAACTTTTTCACGAAATCTTTTTTCTGTTAACATTCGTGGGATATCAAGCATCGTTGATTCCGGAAAATCCAGCAGAGCAAGCACTGTATTACGTAAAATATGTTCAAGTCGCGGACCCCAGGAATCACCAAAGATCTTTTTAAAAATCCCAACAAAGCCGGAAGCAACCATACCCTTAAAATCATCTTCGACTTTATCCAGAAGGTTAAAAGCAATGGGATAGGCTCTATCTGCCGGATCAAAAACTACCACATCATCAATTCTTTCATCTGGTATACAATTTAGGACTTTATCGGCAAGTTCACCATGAGGATCAACTACTATCACTCCTCTGCCTTCACGGATATCATCCATCGCCATATTCTCCATCAGTACTGATTTACCAACACCAGATTTACCAACCATATATATGTGTCGGCGCCGATCATCGAGTTTGATGCCGAATTTTCGATAGACATTGCGAAAATTAGTCTCACCCAAAACTGTCAGCTCTTTCGGATCAGTATTTTCAACCAAGGGTAAATCTGACGGTGGCTCAGCTTTTTTGCTACCAGCCCAAACAATGTGTGGAGTTTCGACTGTCTGATGTGGCAAATGATAGATTGCTGCTAGCTCAGAGATATTAAGGATAAAGCCGGAGGTCTCAAAATCACGATCCATATATTTGCCGACAAATCCCTGGTCATTGATAACAATCGGAGTATGCCTAAAACCATTAGCATTAGTAGTATTAAACTGTTTAAAAGCCGCGGCTAGACTCTGAGCTTTAACTTGAACGCTAGCAGGATCATGGGCAATCGCGACTAGTCTGATCTTCGTCTCAAATCCTAGTTTCATTACCTTATATTCAATGCTCTTTAGCGCTTCTTCAACTGGTCCCGAAAGTTTAACCTCTCCTTCTCCTCCGCCAGGGGCCAGCTCATGGTGCGGATTAATAGCTAATTTCAGAAAATTTTTGCCAAACTCCAGGATTGTTTTAGCAAAACTCTCAGGTAAGCCTTTCCAAGAAAAGCCTTTATGCTGAGTCCCGCTTTTAACTTGATTAATAAAATAAATCCCCTTTTCTTGCCACTCATCACCTACTGGCCGGATGATAATTTGTAGCCACATCTCTTCTCCCTGAGAGATTTTAGACATCACGGAAGTAATTCCAGAGAGCGGATCAACTTCAAAATCGGTGAAAAGTTTGATCGGATAAACCTCGGATTTTGTCGTTATAAGTTCGCAACCAGCCGTAAATCGGCCGCTGATTTCAGTTTTTTTGGCATAATCCTCAACTTTATTAATCTCAACAGTTGGATATTGGGCATAAATTTGTCCCTCAATAAAATCAACAAGCTGTTTTGGGACATAAACATAGAATTGGACAAATTTATCAACTGAGACAATTTCAAAACTCAAACTAGGCTGGTATGACACAGCTTCGGAATATATACCGTGTAAGCTGGCAAACATCTGTTCAGCTGCTAGTGGAGCTTTTTCATTGTTCCTCGGCACCTCAATGAGCAATGTTTCATACTCTTGGTTAGCAAGCCAGGCAAATCGCCTCTTATTTTCAGCTATCCGCCACCACAAATATAGAAGGTAAAACGGCCCGACAATGAGAACAGCATAAATTATATAAAGTAAGAACGTCATTAAAATTCCCTCTCCGTTTCTATTATACTGCCGATTGGTCTAATTAGTCTAATTGGTCTGACAAATTACCCAGAATTACGAAATGCGATGAGCATATTGCTTTTGCGTAGGCCGGCGCCGGTTATAACGCTATGATAGTAAAATTTAGTAAATGTTAATAATCTGTATTGCTTCGTAAAACATCAACCGAACGGCAAGGGCGGGAGTAGCTGGCCGGAGGCAAAAGCAATATGCGAATGAAGTATTTCGTAATTCAAACCAATTAGAGCTTTTTGTAGACAAAACCGCCCTCTACTCGCTTAAACTCTTTCTTGGTTTGCAGATTGATAATAATAGTGTTTTTCTTAACTTTTCGCGACTTACTGACGAGTTCAATTATTTCAGGAACAGACATTGGCCCCTTAGCCGCTGATAAAATATTCTTAATCACATCGTAAACTGTACCATCAGAATATCCCCATTCTCTCAAGGCATAGATCCCTCGACCAATGAGGACAAAGCGCTTATCAGCGATAAGTTCATTATGAACAGTCGCCCGGACAACATGTTTGTTATCAAATTTCAAGGCAGCAATATTCGCTGTGATTTCAGTGAAATGTAGGGATGCGTCGGCAGTTTTCAAAACATAGTAAATCTTATCTCGAATGTTTCTTGGATTGATTGTTGGCCAAGTTTTAAGTCCGATCATGCCGTTTTTTGCCATCGTAATTCTTGCACTTAAGCTGATGCAAGCCTCAAGAAACGTTGGGTCATATTTATCTAAACCAGGAATTTCTTCTATCAAGTCAGTGGTGGCTTGGGGTAATTTTTCTCTAGTAAAATACTGGATCATTTTATTGCAGACCAAGAAAATCCTATCTCTAGGGATATTCTTAAGTCTCCAGCCATCCTTGAGATCGGCACTTTCATCAACCCTCTCGATCTTATCCATAATTGAAAAAACCAATCTTAGATAATTTTTAGCAAATTTGTGGTTGTGGGCCAGGGCAGTTAACTCTGCTGGAATCTCTTCATCGGTGATAACACCGCCAACCTTTTCAAAGATCTGGACTATCTCGCCAATCTCGTCGCGATAATTCTTAGAAAACTCGGCCGCTAATTTTCGCAAAGAATTTTTCTCAATCTGTCGTACTCTTTCACGAGACAGGTGAAGCTCCCGACCAATAGCTGAAAGAGTTTCTCGTCTGCCGGTCAAGCCAAAGCGACCGCTGATAACTCTTTTTTCTTTGTCATTCAAAATTAAAATTAATTCACTTACTGCCAGAGCTAGCGATTGCCTCCGGTGACTTTTAACTTTTAATGCTCCCATATTAACCTCGATAGAAAACTTAAAACTTAAAATTTAAAACGCAAAACTTATGTGAGTACTCCGTGCTCGGGTTATCTGATAGCGCACCTCGCTAAGCGGGGTACCTAAATTTTGAGTTTTGAGTTTTGAGTTTTGCATTATTCTTTTATAATATTCTCAACTGCTGCCCAATCGCTTTTACCATCTTTAGGGATTAAAGCAACCATCTTATCGCCCGGCTCGGCTTTGAAATAAGTGACGGAAGCAGTCAGGATATTGTATAACTCTCCATCAACATTAATCCGCCAGCCATCATCTGATTCCTCAAGAATACCAACAACTTTTTTTCTCTCAACCGGAGAAATCTGTTTGTAAATGAAGCTACCATCAGGCATAATGGTCAACTTCAGCATATCGCCCGTGACTAATTTAGACTTACTCGCATAGTTTACAGGAATTAGATATTTTTTACTGTCGGGAGCGACAAAATTTTCACCATTAAAGATGCCTTCGATGATATTGCCAGCGGCAGAAGTCTCTGACAGAACCTCTTTTGCCTTTTCTTCAATCTCAGTTGAAAAAATTAAAGACTTAGCTCGCCTAATCTGGTTCTCCGCAGAGTCTAGAAGTCGTTTGATTTTGACTAGATCTTCCTCGGAGGGGAGAAGATCTTCTTTTTTATTTCTTTTTGTCATTTTGGCTCTCTATATTTGGCCTACTTCCAAAATCATACAACAAAAGAAATTTTTTGTCAACAATTTTTAGAACAATTTTTTAGAAATTAGGAATTTCACCCCTGAGGTCCTTTTACATTGCCCTCGCCGATTCCCGGCAAGTCAATTTTGTGTATTTGAGAACGCTCCTTAATTTCCCCTTCAACCACCTCGCGCGTACTGCCGTACTTTAGCCTTGAAAGTTGCCTTATTGCTTCAGCTAGTTTTTTACTACCACTTGGATCAGGCGCGATGCTCTGGCCGTTAAAAGCTGGCATTGGCGCGTTATCTATTAGCATTCGAATGTAGAAATTAAACTTGTCAACATTAGTTAAATCATCAATTGTTAGCGGTGCGAATTCTTTAACCAAAAACTCAGCATCAGCGGCGCCAACGCGAAAAGCGATCAAATTTCCAGCGTTGCCAATCACGGCATCACGAATCTTCTCTTCCAGCTGGGCAATATATTGGTTGGTGATGTGGAGCGAAAGCTTATACTTTCGTGATTCAGAAAGAATGGTAGCAAAGATATCAGTGATAAAATTCTGGAACTCATCAACATAGAGAAAAAATGGCGTTCGCTGATCCTCCGGTAGATCCTGACGGGAAAAAGCACCCATGGCAATTTTTGAAACAATTATCATTCCTAAAAGAAAAGCATTAATCTCCCCAATCAATCCCTTTGATAATTTGCAAAGAAGAATTTTTTTGCCGTCCATAACTTCCCGGAAATCAAAAGCGGATTTCGGTTGGCCGATAATATTGCGCATCATATCATTGGTCATAAAACGACCAAACTTGGAGGTAAAATAATTTAGCATCTCTGACTTATGAAAGTCAGAAGTTTTGACCATCTGTTTCTCCCAGAAAGCTCGAACAACTGGGTCTTTGACATATTTTAGGCGATCTTTTTCAAAATCTGGATCAGTAAATAGACGTGGAATATCAACTAGCGTTCCGCCTTCTGGATGAGCCATCAGCGTCAGGGCGCCGTTTCTCATCCAATGCTCAAATTGCGGACCGACGATACCGGTTTGATTCGGATCAAAAAGTTTGTAAAATATCTGGATCGCTTCTTGAACCAAAAAGTCTCGCTGCTCGTTGGTTTTCCATTCTAAAAGATTCAAGCCCATTGGACGTCCGGTATCAGCTGGATCAAAAAGAATTACATCTTCAGCTCGTTCTTTTGGTATATGCGCCAGTATATACTCAACAGCATCGCCATTAGGATCAAGATAAGCCACGCCTTTGCCATCTTTGATATCCTGCATTATGACATTCTGAAAAAGCACGGTTTTGCCAACGCCAGTTTTACCAACCATATAGATATGGCGCAGACGATCGACATCTTTTATTCTGATCGGTAATTTTTGGCCGCGATAATTAGTCTCACCAATAATCACTCCCTCTGCCGGCAGCTGTGGTGGCGGTGATTCTTTCTTTGAATAAACCCAGGCAATATTTGGCGTCTCAGTGTAACGATTTGGCAAATGAAAAATCGAGGCCAACTCTTCAGTATTCAAAAGCATTCGTGGTTCACGACCATAAACACGATAGATATAATTTGCCACTGTTTCCCGCTGACGTTTAGCTTTTTTAAGTCTGAAGCCATTATGATCAGGAGCAAAGAATTGGGAAAAGGCGGAAAAAATAATATTTAGCGTTTCTTTGGCTTTTTCCGCTGTTGGCGCCACAGTTAAAACCCGAATTTGAGTATCGAAACCAGTCTTTGAGCCCTTCTCTGCTAAAAGTTTTAACTGTTGCTCCTGAATCGGATTAAGACGGTACATATTCTGTTGCATCTTCTCTTTTTCTTCCTCTACTAGGGGTTTGCCAGTCGCCGATTTGCCAATATCGCCAAGAAATTTGAAAAAACTCTCCCCCATTCGACGATTAAAAGATGACGCATAATATGAGCCACTCTTGCCGGCCTGAATATTTTTCGCCGTTTTATCAATGGCAAAACGCCAGGTATTATCAGTCGGCCGGATCAAAATCTGGATGCTAGCATTACAACTTTCCCCCAATTTTGACAAAGCATTAACAATTCCATTTAACGGATCATACTCGAGATAGCGATAAGTTTTTATTGGAAAAAAGAATTTTTTCAACAGCCGCAAATTGGCAGCGGCAATCTCGCCTTGCATGTCTTTGAAAATCGAAAATCCCCTCTCTTTATCAACTTCAACAACAACATCCGGGTATTGGGCTAAGATATTCTTCTCAATTGCTTCCTTAAAAACTATTGGTACACCGATGTAAAAAAATACCAAACCTTTTTTGGAGACAATCTCAACGCTGATATGATCCTGACCAGAAATTTTTCGCTGGAGTTTTGGGTCGAATAATGATTCAAGATTGGCAAAAAACGGCTCAATTACTCCGGCTAGCTCTCTGAAATCCATCCGTTGTTCGTTCTCTTCGGCAAACCGCTCTTTGGGTATTGAAATTTTCAGCATCACCCAGCTCTTCGTTTTCTGGAGCTGGTAGTAATAAAGCGTTACTCTTCGCAAATACTGAACGAGAAAATAAATGCCAATGGCAATGACAACAAAAATTACGATCCACCACCAATATGACAGGCTGGACTGATTACTATATCCCGAACTGTATTCGTAACTACTCAATCCCCTCCCAGGTAGTGAAAATTTGATAAAATTTTTCGACTACCTATTATATTTATTATATTTACAGGACTTACGCAAAATATTATAGACCACGTTTCAACGTGTTGGAGAACAAGCTAAAGCTTGAGCTCCGTTGCGTAAGTCCTAATATTTATATAAATATTCTTTTAACATTCGTTTAAGCAGTCGTGATCCTTGATTGGTTTTAAGATATTTCTCCCGTCGTTTAGCGTCGTTTTGATTAAGATAAGCCTCAAAAAATATCAATTTCCAGGGTTTTTTAGATTTAGTCGAAAAATTTAATCCCAAATTATGTTCCTTTAATCGACGCTTAATATCGTCGGTGCAACCGATATAGAAACTTCCATCTATATCGCTTTGTAAAGTGTAAACAATGTGGAACATAATTGATCAAATTTCTACTACCTGGCCTCCTTATTCGCTATTCTGGTAATCCCTCTACGCCCTCGATCGGGCTTTCCATCACTATTTTTTCAAGCTGATCAGCCTCCTGCGATTTCGCCGGTAGATTGCCACGCTGCCCAGCATCCAAAAAAGCTTTTCTCTCTTCTGCTGCTGTTTTTGCCGCTGGTATATTTGCCGCTGGTGGTGGTTGTGGAGCAATTTCAGCCGCTACCTGCTCCGCGCCTTCAGCCGCTACTGGAGCTGACGGTTCCCCTTCCTCGCCGGCAGTTTCTCGCCTATCCGCTTCAGCAAGTTTTGGATCCACCACTTCAAGATCTTCGACTATTCTCTCATCCTCCCCAGCCACTTCTGCTGGCACAACAACTGCTCCCGGGGCTTCAACTTGCGCAATTTGACCTCCCTCTGGCTGAACCTGGTCCGGCTGCCCATTTTGAAATGTCTGTATTTCTTTTTGCATTGATCCTGCTAAAATCCGGTCAAAAACATCTGAGAGTCTAACTTCTGGAGAAGGCGTCTGAAGATTGCCTCCCATATCTTCAACCACCTCAGCTCCTTGGAATATTCTTTTCCAATCAGCTGCCGAATAGGCACAGTCCTCTTGACCAGCAAATTTTATCTCTACCCGGTCATCTTCCTCGTTTCTTTCGCGATTAGGTGCAAATGCCACAGCCTCAACAGTGAAATGGGCTGTCTTTCCGGCTTCATCCCCCTCGGCAATATTCCAGCCAAAGCTTTTGCCAGCTTCAACATTCTTATATCCGCCATTAATTCTAACTTCAAATCTCGGCTCAGTTTCTTGATATTCATACGGAAAGTCGATTAGCTCTTCCGGTTCAACGATTATTGTTGTTTCGCTATCACTCTCGGCTTCCAGAACAATCTCCCTGGTATCAAAGTTCTCTGCAGCCGCTTTCCAACGCTTTCCATCATTCGGATCAGTAATCATTAAAACCCGATCGTAAAAACCAGATGCTTCTTTTCTCTGATAATCATCAGCTGCTTCAAGCAATTCCTTTTCAGCGAAGTCCTTATCAATAGTTCCTCCGGCCACTGGTTCAGGAGCCGCAGGCGCCGCTTCAGCTGGAGGTGGCGCAGCCGACACTTGATTTTGGGGCGTGATTTCTTCTATCGTCGGTAAAATTGCCGCGGGCTGAGGCACTCTTTCTTCACCTTCAGCTGCTGGCAAAACAAAATCAACATAGTCCCGAAGTTTTGGGATCTCTTCGGGAGGTAAATTATAATCTAAATATTTTCGCCTGGCGGTGTCAAGACCGCTCGGCGAATTTGTTGGGTTTGGATTATGCATAAAGTAAATCTAAGATACTGTTATATTCCCGCGCTCCAAGAGTTGCCTTAACTGATCTTTATCAAATCTTGCCGCCTGGCCTGTTTCTAATCCAAAGGCAACTTTGCTGGTATCCCCCTCGGGATCAGGTATATATTCTTTGACTACATCGGTGACTTCTGGCTGGCCAGGAATTTTTATTTCTAGCGTGTTACCGGGTCCTATTTCAACTTTTTTCCCGCCAATTTCTACTTCATATGAAGTTGGTCCAGCAACTGTAGCTTCCGGTTGTTCACTTCCTGGTTCCTCAACAACAGCTCCGATATTCTTTGGCGGTTTTTCTTCCAACTCCGGCTCCTCGGCAGTATCAGCTCCAATTGGTTGTTTAATTGGCGGTGGCACAGATGAAGCTATCGGTTCTGCTGGCGGCGGTGGCAGTGGTTCTTCTCCGACTGGCGGCTCTTGCGACGGCTCCGGTGCTGGCGGTGTTTCCCTTTCACCTTCAGTAGTTGGTCCTTCCGGCCATTCTCTCCCTCTATCGGTAGCTTTTATTCTATCCGCCATTGCTTCTTCTAATGATTGATGCTCCTCCTCTTTCCCTGGTGACGCTAATTGTGCTTCTTTGATTCTGCGAATGGTGGCACCAAGGGTCTCTTCTGCTCGACGCCTAATATCGACATTAGCGCACTCCTTAATCGCTTTGAGGTCAAAAACATTTACTAGTGCGTCTATTCCAGTGTTTAATATTCGTTTCTTGCCACCAGTCTCTTCAATTGTAACCATCACATCTCCGGTCTCGATCTTACGTGGATTAAAGACAATAAATTCTGATTTTGGATCAAGTTCAAAATAATGTCGCCTTGATCCTGGCTTCCTCCAATCCTCGGCAAAAATCTTCTCTTTCCTGCTTTTTGGCAGCCAAACAGCATCTTTTCCAAATGGATCCCTTGCCGCAGCAACTACTGCTGATTTTTCCTTCTCATCCTCAGTTTTTTGATCAGACCCTCCTATCTCCCAGCCGCTTTCTCCTTTTTCTTTCCAATTAATTTCTTTTGTCTTGGGCACCCAATCACCTTTTTCAACTTTTCTAATGCCTCTCACTTCTAAAATTACATTATCTTTTTCTCGGCCATTAAGGACTTCAGTCTGCCAATTTTCGCCTTCCGCTGGTTTGATTTTCTCAGAGAGATTCTCAAATACCAGTTTGCGATTTACACCTAAAACCTCGGCCTCAAATTCATTGTTATCAATCTGCTTCCTCAAAAATACTTCGTGAGGGTTATTCTTCTTAAGCTCATCTAGCTCTTTCTCTTCTGGGGACTTCTCCTCCTCTGACTTTCCTGGCTTTCCGGGTTCAGTTTTTCCTTCTCCCTCGTCGGCTCCAACACCTTTGCCTCCCTCGGGAAGAGTCGGCTCCCTGGATCCTTGGCCAGGCGGTTGCGGCCCTGGCGATTCCCCACCCCCCCCTGATGGCTCGCCTTTCTCATCTTCTCCTCCCTCTCTTCTTATCACGCATTGATAATTATCATAATCCGGTAAATCCTCAACTAATTGCTCAGCTGACATTCGATCGACTAAAGTATCAACTTCATACGGATTATCAATATTAACTCTAACAACAACACGATTATCCCTTTTGTCAACTGAAGTAATCTCTCTGTATTCGTAAATCGGCCTTCCATTTTCAGTCACGCCAACTTGTCGGCGCCAGGTTTGGCCAACTTCAGGCATTGGTTTGCCATTTTCTCTGGCAATTTCTTCAATTGGAATCTCCCTCTTCTCTGGAATTCCTCGACGGCGCAACATTTCGCTATCTTGTTCAAATTTTTCCCGATTTTTTTCGAACCGTTTGGCATCACTTTCAATATTGCCCCTTTTCCATAAAGCGTGCGCGCCAAGACCACCAACAATAGCCGCACCTACACGACCAGCCTCAAGCCAAGCCTGTTTATTAACCGCTTCGACAATTTGACCCATTGTTGCTTTAAGTGCATGAGAACCAAATTCAGACAAACCAGGAATTATCGTCGCGCCCTTAACCGCTGCTCGCAATGCCTCTAGCTGTGAATTTAGATGATAGACTAGATTGCTAGCGCCATCCCAAATTTGAGAGGCGCCATCTCCAGCTCGCTGAACTGCATGCCAGACAAAATTCCCATCTATATCTAATCTGACCACTCCGCCCTCGCTAAGAGTTTTGTAAAGCTGAACAAATTGGGCTTTCTGGGCCGCCAAAACTTGAAAAACGCCACCGGTCAAACCGCCAACAGCGGAGAAAACTGCTTTCATCTTATCGTAGCGCTTTCGAAATTGGGCAAATTCCCGCTCCATTCCAGCAAGGCGCGTCGCATCGGGCGCTTCTTCACCCGGCTGATAGACTTCCATGCCTTCATTTAGAGCCGGGCCCGCCGCTATGCCTTCACTTGGCTCGCCCCTTGTGCGACCTCCGGCTTCAAGTGACCTACCGGAAATCCGATCCTCCGAGACTTCGTTAAAATAAGCCCCCTCTGCGGTTTGTCTAAAAACCACCGAGTTCTGTTCAGATGAATAAACAAAATTAATTAAATTTTTGACCGCCTCATTTCTCTCTGCCGTATAATTCGCTCTTTGCTCCGGGCTTATTTGATCCCAGCTCAATACTTGCCCCGTTCTCGGATCTTCCCATTGCTCCGGCTCCTCTCTTCCTACACGACTTGCTATTTCAAGAGCTTTTTTATAATATCGCTCCCTGGCAATAATTAATTTTTCCCGCCTCGTCCTCTCTTCACCAGAGAATCCTTGTCTTGCCTCAACCAAAGCGCGACCGATTGAAGAACCCAAAAGTGCCGGCCCAAGAGCAATAGCTGCCCCGCCGCCAGTTAGCAAACCAAATGCCGCCATCAATCCGCCGGTTTCAGCGACATTAACTCCAAGGTTCGCCATCCTTCGTAAAACTTCTGTGCCATAATTGAACTCAACGGTACCGGTATTTTCATTGTAAGTAACATCCTGCTCGCCAGAAAGCCAGGCCTTCATCTGAGTTAATATAGTCTGCCGGCCGTATCTCTCTTCGAAAATCCTTGCTCGATCAGACGCCTCCCAACTGCCATTGCGAATACTCTCAACCAATTGATTTATCTCTTCTGATCTTGAATAGTTCTGCTCACGTTCCAGTGGGCCATCTTCTTCACTCGGCACTCGCCTTCTTCGCAAAGTGGTGTTGACAATGTTGCGCCACCAAGGTCTTGCCGTTGGTTTTGGAGGTTCGGGCGGTTGTGGAGGTGATGGAGTTTCTGCTTGGCGAGCCGCCGGAGCATTATCGGCTGCATTTTCAGATCCAGTAGCCGCAGGCGGCGTTGCAGCTTGCTCTAGAGTTGGTGTCGGGGTTTCTGACTCCCTCCCATTAGCCATTTGTTCCTCCTTGACTTGTTAGGGCAACCATTTCAACTTTATAAAGCGCCGCTTCTTCTGCAAATATACTTTTAATATCTATCCCCTTGTCCTGAAAAAACTTAAAAAAACCCTCTTTGTCTTTTTTGTCTGTAATTTCTTTAAGCTTTTCGACCTCCTCGTCGCTAATTTGCGTATCCAGACGTAAAACAACTCGATTAAGAATCGTTTCGAGCATCTTTTTATAGAGTTCTTCTTTTTCTTTGTCGGGCAAGTTGTCTACGCCCATCAACTCCAAGATATCCTTTTCTAGCAGCTCACCGTACATACCTTCAATAACATTCTTGCCTTTACCAGAAGTAGCATTTTGATTCGATACATTTTGTTTTTGTGTCGTCGTGTCGTTTATTGGATCCATTTTCCCCTCGCTATTTTAATTTTTAATATCTCTAAATATACAAAACAAAGCTCCCGATTTGAAAATTTTGGAGATATCTGTTCATTGATTTTATTATAACAACTATCAATTATGGAATGCAAGAGTTCTCAAATAAAAAAGATCCCCCACCCCGCGAAGGGGTGAGGGACCAGGTACATCTGACCGAGGATGTCACTCCTCAGCCGGACATGCCCCTTCTTCAGGGGCGGGGGTACCTGCGGGCGGCGCTGCCGGAGGCGCCGCGGGGGCTGGGGGTTGATCGGGAGGAACTGTCGGGGGTCCAGCAGGAGCCGGGACTAGAGCCGGTTCGCCCCCCTCGGGTACTTCCGGTTCCTCCTCAACCTCCTCCTCCTCGGGCTCAGGGGCTACCGCCGCGCGCAGGCGCGGCAGGAACCAGCCAATGAGGCCAATGATGCCCGCCACGATTACAGCCACCCACAACCAGCAGGCCGAACGCTGGCGGAGTGCAGCTTCACCAGCAATCGCTTGCTGGAGAAGCGGGTGAGCCTCCGGGTCCTCGTTATGGACCCGAATAGCCTCCTTGGCGGTGACGGTGGCGTTCTCCTCGGCATAAGACGTCAGCCGAGCAGTAACCACGGCCAGCTCTTGGCGGCTGGCTGCCTTTTTCCACTCCACATCCTGCGGAGTGGCACCAGGCCGCCTACCAACCAATCCACCGTTGGCAGCGCCGCGCTGCAAAACATCTGCAACTTGCGGCGCAGCCCACTTGGCGGCTGGCCCGCCAGCACTAGACGCTTCCAGTCTCCGAATCTGCGCTTGGAGCCCAGAAATCTGGATCGCCAGTAGGCTCGCTTGCTGGCGGTGGGCCAGTGCTGTCCGACCACCCTTAGCGGCAGCGGTGCTTTCGCTCCGCCAGCGCTTCTCGAGATCAGCTACCCTTGCGGGCAACTTCTCGAGATCGTCCCGCTTGACATACGGCTTTTCAGAGGCCGTAGTCTGCGGGGGTGCAACGGCAGGCGGGGTGGTGACTACGGGGGCCTGGGCCACGGCAGGCGGGGGCGGGATTGCGTTGGTGATTTCGCCGGCCGGTGCAGGCGTTCCTGCCTGGCCGACTTCCTGGTCCGACACCCGCACCGGCTCTCCTGGCTGGGCTTGCGCCCAGCACAAGGAGGTGATCATCAGAATCCCGATGGCGACGATCATGCTATGTCGCATAATCAATCGCCTCCTTTCTTTACCCTCCGTAGTTTTACGCGAAGGGCAGCCCTTTCGGGCGAATTTTGGCCGCTAACGCGACCTTCGCCCTCAAGGGGCGTTATTCTTCTAACCAGCAAACAAATAATCTTAATTGTATACCGATTTTACACGATCATTGAAAATCGGTATACAATATTACTCGCTTGCTGGTTAGAAGAGGATTTATTCTGGCGCTAAATTGCGCTTGTCCCGCGTAGCGCCATTTTATTGGCGCGAAGTGGGGCGTTTTTTAAGGTGCTTATGCATTCTTCCTATGAAAAATGCGGTAAGGTGCCGCTTCAAGGCGGAGGGGGAACCTTGAAGCAGCACTCGCCGCATTTTCCCTCTTAGTACTCATTCCCTCACAATCTCAGTGCCTGACCTGTAGCGGCCCATTTGGGCCTGGTTCTAGGTTAACGACCCATTATACCAAACGTTAAAAGATTTGTCAAGAGCTTGTACATGATGACGACCTTTTGGACAATAGCCCGTACTTTTCTGCGTACTGTAGTGGGGTCAAATAATTAAGTTTTTCGTGTGGTCTAATTGTGTTGTAGATAAT
>Ga0100403_1001359_pt1 | contig 22201 bp, 23 predicted proteins | sample CryGeymet201501t_FD_83663 | JGI IMG/M metagenome (GOLD analysis project Ga0100403, IMG submission 83663) | Groundwater microbial communities from Crystal Geyser aquifers in Utah, USA - Crystal Geyser metaG 2015-01t | ecosystem: Environmental > Aquatic > Deep subsurface > Groundwater | place... | reverse complement strand
TTCCAGCAGGTTCGGTATCCCCTCAGGGTAGATGGGGAACGAGAGGCGGCGGCGAAGTCCCGTACCCGGGATATCAGATCAACTGGGACGAGGTTGGACGAAGGGTCAGGCATAGGAATCCCTCCAGTCCTGATGTCCGAGTCTCGTACGGACTCGGACACCAGGGGCAGTGTTGAGGTTGAGGTCGGGGCGGCACGAGATGTGGTGCCATCAGCCAGGCTCAGATGCGGTTCGGCGCCAACTCCCTCGCCCGGCGGTACAGCTCCATCGCGTCGTAGTCGGACTCCGGCGCGAGGGTGAGCCCGTCCAGCTCTGCGCCGTGCCACTGTTCCTCGGACTCCTCAAACCAGACCCAAACGAGTTCCGGCAGACAGCCCCAGACGTTCGGATCCTCGCAGTACCATTCGATCAGCTCCGCCAGCTCGATCTCGAACCCGCCTCTCGCGCATTCGAGATCGAATTCGTCGTCGTCGAGGACCAGCTCTTCGAGAAGCTCAGTGACATCGTCCACGATCCGGGCGCGCCCCCAGATGGGGAGCCATGGAGACTCGGAGATGCACCAGCCAATGACCTCGGGGATGTCGTCGCGCGTCTTTGCATGGCCCTCTCTGATGGCCGCACGCACGGCTCCTGCAAGGCGTTCGGTGTGGTCGTCGTAGCTGTCACCAAGGTCGTCTGCGTTTGCGTCGCTTGCGATCATTTCGACCTCCTGTTGGTTGTGTGAGGTTTTCGTCCGGTCAAGAAACTCGAAGCCCCGCTCGGTGGCGGGGCTCAAAAAGGGACGGCGGTGTCTCTGGGCTTTTCCGGGTCTGGGGGCTGGTGCAAGTCGAAGAGGATGCTCCAGAGCACTCGGCCAAGTGCCAGTGCTGTTTCTCGCGGTGTCACGGCGGCGGCGGTGACCGCCCGGTGGAGCGCCTCAGTGAGCGTGTGAACCTGGGGATCGCCCTGGACCTCCATCGCCTGCTGACGTCCCACCTGGACGCCATCAGCGAAGCCCAGGTCGTAGGCCAGCATGCGCTGAACCTGGTGCATCTCTCTGTAAGTGTCACTCAGCTCGATCACGAGCTTTCCGTGCCCGGAGGGCAGGTGCTGCACGATCTCGCCCTGGAGTCTGGGGATCTCTGCTCGGGCGTGGGGTTGCGGGACGAGGCGTCTGATCAGGAGATCCACAGGGTGGGTCTCGGAGCCGTCGTCCAGTGCGTGCCAGCGTTGCGGCGGGGGGGCGGACGGGTGAGGTTAGGGTTGTCTGTCATGGTGGTGTGTCTCCTCTGTGGGGTGGGCTGGCGTGTGCGCTTCAGTCGGTGAGGACGAGTGTCTTCTTTTGGTGGTAATACCTCGCACACACGGAGCGCTTGGTCCTGACGTCCTGGGCGAACACCTCGACCCACGACCGCCGGCGCATCTGCGCGATGGTCTGGGGCTTGCTCACGAAGGACGTCAGCCGCGAGTGGCGGTGTTCGGTGATCTGAACGATGAAGGTTCTGGCTTCACCGGGGGCATCGTCCGTTGATCCGAAGTATTCGATTTTCATGGCGGTTCTCCTGGAGGAAAACGACGACGCCCCGGCCAGGGCTCGCAGGAGCCGGGTCGGGGCGTCAGTGGTGATGTATGGTGCGGTTGCGCGGAGGGGCGCGGAAACGCGCTCACAGGGAACTGCTAACGGGTACGCGCCCACCCAGCAGAGCCCACCGAACCTCTGAACTTCCGCCCGTCAAATGGGCGGATGTCCCGGTTCACGCCTCAGTGGTCGCGCCCTGACCTGGCGCACCGTGACAGGAAGGTCTTCCGGGCCCTTGGCATTCACGTAGATTCTGGGAATTTCCCGCTCCTCGTATTTCCATTTATCCCTCGTACCGATGCGAACATGCGTCTTGTGCTCTCGGCGCTCGTGAGGGCGCTTCCGTTTCCCCGGCTTGGTCGCTTCGCGTCCCGACGTACCGTCGTGGTTCTCCTCTCCTGCAGGCTTGGGCGTTTCGCTTCCCGACGTACCGTCGTGAGTCTCTCCTCCCGCTCGCAGTGGCGCACCCAGCACAGCGATGTCCTCATCTACGAAGGAAACAGTCACACCATCATGGGTGACGCGAGTTCGTTGTGAGCGTGGGATTCCGCGCGGCAGCGGTGGATTCGCATCGCTGAGAAAAGCCCAGCAAGCGAGTCGCATCTGCTTGACCAGGTCGCGGTTGGCAGGATCGAAGCGGTCGAGAGGCGTGAGCAGGTTCTCCAACGACCAAATGAACACAAACCCCGGGCCAACTCTCATGAGGTGCATTACGAGCAGTTTCGTAGGGGAGCCAGTCTTCGCCATCACATAAGTCCCTTCCACTTCCTCATCCGTGCTGCGAACAAAGACGGCCCTGAGTTCCGAGGGAATCCGTAACGACGTTGGAAGAGGCACGTCGTAGGGCGCGTCCTCCAGAACGAGGACGAGCTTGCTCTTCGACCACACAAGGCTGACCGCCGCCATGATGAGGCGATCCTGACGGCGCTGGTCGTCGGGCCTAGTCAGAAATTGGGCTCGCTCGACCTGCATGAAGAGCGGCCTCCCTCTGTTTGCCAGGAGCTTCTGGGCTTCGCGGCAAATGCCCGGAGACAGCGAGTTGAAATGTCCGCGTGGCACTGATGCAATACGTTCGATGTTTTCCTGTAGCATAGCTAGCTCCCATCGAGAGGACCCGCCAAACACACCACTGCCGCTGGCTCAGCCCCCAATGACTGAGCCCTCGGCTGACGTGCGGTGGTCAGCGGGTCCGGTAGGGAGAGGGCGCGTTACCGTGGTCTCCGTCCCTCTCTAGCCCGTCAACCACGGCATCGAGCTGGGATCAGAATTTATTTTCGCGGCCTAGAATTCGGGAACTCACAACTCCCGATATCGACGCCGAATGCCCTCTTTACCTCAGCAACCACACACCGCTGCTAGGATCAGATTATTTCTTGCGCATGGTGTCGATTTCGCGCCACGCGCTGAATCTGTCGACCTTGCCGCCGCTACCATGCACATCTATCACGAGGTTCTTTCCCCGGCGTGCCCCCGGTCCGGCGCCAGAGCACAGCAAACACTGAGCACAGGTCATGATTTCACCGGCCTCGTGACTGCCGGGGCACACCACCTCCCCAGGTAGCAGAGGTTCCCAGGCTGCTTTGCACCTGTACGTGCGGAAGCCGAGCGACTGTGCTGCGCTTTGTTCCTCTGGGGAGTCCACAGACGCCATTGCTATCTGCGCCCATGCAGAGGGGTCGGTGACCTCTCGCCACCTGTGGGTGTAGCAGAGGTGGTGGCATTGCCCCGTTCTCGGCTCCCTTGCTGCCTCGACGAGCGCCTGGACCACCGACAGAGGCACGGCGGATGGGTCGCCGACAGAGCCGACCCTGACTGGGACATTGCTGAGCCTGATGGCCTCGCAGGCAGCGGTGAGGTCTGCTGGAATGCCCTGCGTGTGTTGGTAACTCGTCCACGCCTCGTACTTGTGGCGGGGGACGTAGCATGTGCCGTTGTTGACGTGACGATGGCGGCAGTCTCCACACACAGAGTGGTCGCTGCCGGTGACTGCGGCCTGGTTGGGGTCGAGGTCCGCGCGCAAAAAAGAGACCTGGATGACGTCCCCGGTCTTCTTTGTGCCGCTAACCTTCTGGATGCAGGAAAGCACCGCAATCACTGGCTCTCCATCGATCTCGGAATGTCCCCTGTAGGCCACCAGCAGGTTCGGTAACTGCCGCAGGTGGGGGTGTCGCACTGGACGTTGGTTCTTCTTGCGCTGTTTGAGGTCCCTCAGAACCGCATTGGCAGCATTTATATGGGCTTCCAGGGTCTCGATACGGTCTGCGGCCCGGTAGATGTCGGAGAGAAGTCGTGACGCGCGGCGATTCCATCGTCCTGCCAGGGCTCTTCGGGAGGGCTGCCTCTCCCCCCGCAAGAACTTCTCCACGTGCTCTGGCACAACTTTGATCGAGCCATCCAGCAGGTCCGTGGGAACCGGTTCCCGTCCCCGACACTTCAAAATGGCATTCGCGGCAGCGATCCAATGACGCACCATCCTGCCGCTGATCCCCAGTGCACGCCCCTGGTCCTCTTGCCACTCCCGCTTGCCCTCGCCGGGCTCGGCGGCGGCGAGCGCCATGCCGTGCCTGACCCTTTCGATGTTGGCGGCGACCTGCGGGGAGAGCCACACGGGTAGTGGGGTAGCGTCCTCCAGGAGGGCGAGGAGGTCGGTGGGGATGTTGGCGTCATCACTCATGGGTCCGTGATCTACCCCGGCGGTGGGAAAGGGTCAAGGAGTCCAACAACGTCTCCGAGAGCACCTCAAGGAATCGGAAACTGAGCTGTCACAAGGGGCTGGTCGATTTTCGGCAGGTTCTTACCCCGTTCCAAGCCGCCGAATGGCGTATGTGTTTGGGGAGGCATCCGCGCCCATCCGACCGCATCCCACGGTAGTACGTCTATGGCCGCACCAATACAGAGGGTGCGCAACCCCGAAGGAGGCAACATGGAAAAGCAGACATCGACGCAACCCATCAGACTTATTGCGAATCCAAAGTTCTGCCGGCGTCACGGTATCTCCGAGACCTTCGCATTTCGGCTCAGACGGGATGGGGTGCTGCCCTATCTGGTCCTGGGGGGCAGGATCTTCTACGACGAGGACGAGGTTGAACGGGTGCTGGATTCACTGCGCCACCGAGGCCCACGCTTCGGAATGGAGGTAGGGTAATGACCACCAAGATCACCGAGGAGGACACGGCCCCCCTGTTGGACGACCGCGTGGTGGGGGACCGCCCGGCGGAATCGCCAGTGCACAGCCCGCCAGGGCAGGCCGCCACGGCGACGGACCAAGACATTGACCGCGTGGTCGGAGACCGCCACATCACCCCCGACGGGGAAGACGAGGCCCTTGTCCTGAGATTGATCGAGGCTTTTCGTCTCTGAAAACGAGCACGGCCCGGAGTCACCCTCATGACCCGGGCCGCAACCGCAACATCTCTCTTCCATTAACATACCACAAATGAAGACTAATTCAACCTCTCGATGGGTCGAGTTGTGCCTGTCTGGCGCATCAAAGTGGATTCCTTATGACCTTTCCAAGACAGGGCTTAGCGTCGCGATCAAAGACTATCTGAAAGAATGCAAACTCGACCACAAGCTGCACCCCTTCTCGATAACCCACTATGTCTGCCGCACCAAAGACATGTCCGGCCCTCTCCGATACGAGGAGATTGTCATCGACCTCGACACGGAGAAAAAACTCCCACCAGAGCAAGCTATCGAGCTTGCAAGAGCAGTGGTGCTCAAGCTCCTGCACTTCCTGGCGCGCAAGGGCGTGAAGGACGTAGCGGTGTACTTCTCGGGGTCGAAAGGGTTTCACATTCACATTTCGGGCACTGCGCTCTGGCCTCTCGATGACGACACCGGAGAGCTGGCATGGATCTATGAGGGCAACAAGATTCTCGGCAGGGTGATCTCCGCGTTGATGGAGGATGTGGGAATCCCGAAACAGGTCGCGACCGCGAAGCGGAAAGCAAAGGCCATCGGGTACGACCCTGCACTCTACAACTTCCGCGCCCCTCGTCGTCTGGCTGGGTTTCCGAACCTGAACTCCCAGAAGCGCTTCGGGAAGCTGCTGTATAAAACCCTGATGCCAGCGGGCTGGGAGCGATGGAGCTTCCAGGAGATCCTCGACTTCGCATCGGTGCCGCGTCGAGGAAAGTCCCTGGCGGAGCAGCAGCAAACACCGTACTTCGCTGCACTCTGGGCGGACGCCGAGGCGGAACATGCGGTGGGGAGAGATGACCGCCATGACGAGCAATACGAGTCAGTGGATGAAGCGCGCCGGGAAATGGGAAGAACGGGGCTCCAGCACCCGCCTTGCATCCGGTCTGTCAGGCAGGGGGCTCTGTCGGCAGTCCATGGCGCTCGGAACACTGTAGGTATCGCGGTCTGCTCCTACCACGCCACTGTCGGAGATACCGTCAACGATGCCATCGAAACAATGAAGCACGTGGCTACGGCTGAGCCGTGGAATGTTGCCACCAACACCAGGGGCCAGTGGCAAACCGTCAGCGAAGATGTCAGGGCTGGAGGAAAACGCTACGGTTTTGGGTCGAGAGCATGTGGCACTCTCCGTTCCCGAGGGGCTACATGCACTTCGGCATGCCCATTTCATGCGCGCTTCAACCGCGTGAATGCCCTAAGTAGGCAGTTCAAGACCGTCAAACCAACGCAACAAAACTATAGCTGGCCAGTCCTAACAGAAACGGACTGCGAATCGGCGTCCGTGTTGGTGAGGGATGGAGTCCTCCGTGATGAAGAAGACCAGCTCTATGTCGTGACGCCTGGCGGTGGCAAATCCTACGGTGGAGGTGAGGCAGCAGCCTTGCTTGCGGATGACGACCACCAAGTCATTTATTGCGCCCCCACGAGGTTGCTGCTCGCCCAAGAGGCCCGGCGTCGAGGCAAGGATGTGGAGGAACGAGAAGGAAGAACCCCCGTCAACTGCCAACGCGTCTCTTTGGCAGGCACTGTAGCCGAGGCTGGCTGGTCGGGGGTCCGATACGCCTGCCAGAGTTGTCCTGCTTTTGAGCCCCGCAACCGAACAAAGTCTCGGTGCGCGTGGTGGCAGCAGTGGGCGTCGACGCATCCGTATTGGGCGGTCACTCACGCGCACCTTCGCTCGGGATACCCACAGTTGTTTCACAAGCCGGCCCTCGCTCTCGTTGATGAGGACGCTCTGGATGCGTGTCTGAGGGACCTCGATCTTCGCGCTGAGGATTTGCGCCGTCTCGGCTACTTCCTGCCTCTGAAGACCGAGGTCGTGGAAATAGACGGCCACTTCGAGGAGATTGTCGCGACCGACACCGCCGCTCTCACGATCCTCAGAAGGATGACGGCGTGGATGGAGGGGCAACACGCAGGTGGACCAAGACAGCGTCTCAAAGAACTGAAGGACGTAGACGTGCCCCCCTTGGGATTTGCCGTGCTCATCATGACCGTGATGCGGGAGTACATCCCTCACGTGCAGACGAGAGAGGAGATTGACGAGGATCTCGCGACCGCGATCCTCGAAGTCGAGACACTCGACGAGCACTACACGACCCCCTACCCGCCCCTGCTGCGGGAGTTCACCGAGGGGACGAACTCGGCAGCACCGACGGTCGACCCCATCGAGGACACTCTTCGGGAAATTTGGACTCGGCTCCTGAGTATCAACCGTTGTGCGACACCCGGAACGAAGAAGACGGTCTCGTCCTGGACAAAGAAGATCGCTGAGGTCCTGGGTATCCCGGAGAAGGATAAAACCGTCGAAGAGGCTGACGCGGATACGATCCTCTTCCGCATATGGACCTTGACGTCACCTCGAATCCAGAAGGGGTGGCCCGGTGTGAACACATGGCCGGTCCGCGAGTTGGTGCTCGACCCCGGGATGACCTTGTCTACGATGTCTCTGTCGCTGTGGCACTACAACCCAGCGTCCCGCCGACGCCCCCTGCGGCCTGGGGATGACGGGACATTGCTCGACGACGGGCAGAAGGAAGCCCTCAACTGGGTCTGCGACCCGGCCCTAACCTACGAGCGTGACCGGGCACGTCATCGCTATGGTCTTAGCTGCCCGATTCCCAAGAACTTTCTCCGACCCCTCTCACGCGCCCTCGGGGCCACTGTAGAGCAGATCCGTGGCTTCTTGGACGGTAGCCGCAACGCAGAGGGGGCGGTGCCTGTGCGCCTCGTCAAGAACCCTGAGAATGGAGATTACGTGCTCCAGGTCAAGGAGTTCTCACCCCTGGAGTTCGGCGACAACACTCGGGTTGTTGCGCTCGACGCCACCGCAAACGCGGCGCTGGCCAGGAGAATCACAGGTCGTGAACTAGAGACCCGCACTGTCCGCGTGCCGATACACAAGGAAACAGAAATCACCCAGATCACTGAGCCTCGACTGCCCAGGTCAAGCCTGACCGCTAGGTCAGGCAGAACAGCGCAGTCGGGGTGGGTGCGGCGAGTGCTCAAGCTCGCCAGGATGGAGCATCAGCGCACTGGGAAGAAGGTACTCGTCATCTCCCACACCCCATTCGTTGCAAGCCTACGCAACGCAAAGCCCCCCGACTGGCTCACGTTGAGGTACTACGGAAACGTGCGTGGTGAGAGCCTCGAAGAACATGAGACATGCATTCTGGTAGGTGCTCCCTATCCGCCTCGCGAAGAGGTGCACCTCACCGCAGCAGCCCTCTGGGAGGGGGAGGATCTCGATTTCTCCTATGTGCCAGAGTGGCGCCCCTACTTCGACGTGAAAGGACCCTCCGAGGACGGGAAGTGGTGGGGCTCGGTTGTGGAGGTCCCGAAAGACCCACGCGTCAGGGCAGTTTGGTCTCGGTACGGGGACAACGAGCTGTACCAGGCACTGCATCGGGTCAGACCCATCAGGGCGGCTCGCAGGGTGTACATTCTCACATCTCATCCGCTAAGACCCGAGTGGCAGGTCCCGGTGCAGCTCGTGAACCCCGATGAGCTATTCGGCAGGGGAACGAGCGCTACCGACGTTCTCACAGACTTGGCAGAGGAGGTCATGGAGAAGGAGGGGTGGGTCTCCAGGGACGTGGTCGCTCTTCTGACTGAAAAAGCAGGCAATTCCAGAGTAAAGTCGGGCATATACGAATTGTTTGTCAGCATGCCTATCTACTTCTCCTCCCTGTATTCTTTAGGCATCGTGACAAACAAATCTCAACAGCTTGAAAACGAAGGGGAATCCTCGAATCCGCCATCAGTATCACCTTCCACCCTCGGCCGGTGGTGGAAAATGTGGACGGCGGAGCAAGAGATCCATGAGGTGAGAGTAAACAGCCCAGGCAGGGGAGCACCGCTTCGAGACCAGGTGGTGGGGGATCTGGAGCGGTGGAAAGATCTGCACCTTGACCACATTCCCTGGGGCGTCACCGTTTCCATCGATGGCGAGAAGACCGGTGTGCCTACGCCAGAGTCCACTGACCCCGCTGGGGCCGGCTAGTTCGCCTATCCCCGCCTCCAGGTAGTCGACCACCCGTCCACCAGGAGGAGAACATCGATGCCGCTCGACCCCTCGCAACACATCACCCCCGACTTCGCGATCACCAGCCTCCCTGAGCACCTCTGGCCTCGCATACGCGAGGCCGTGGGAGCGCCGACGGGCCAGGATTTCCACTCCGTTTGGATTCCCTTTGTGCCCTCACTCTGGGTCACCTTCCTCCCTCCTGATGCCGTGCACGAGATCAGCACGAACCTCTACCCGGCCATCTCCGCCGACCCCGAAAAATGGTGGGGATGGGACCCTTGGTGTCGGTGCCAGGCGCCGCTCGTGGCGTTGACCTGCGCGGTGACAGCGGTCGGAGCGGAGAACGTGCCAGGGATGCGGTGTCCTGTGGTTGCGGGTGAGGTGCACCTCGAATGACCCACATCTCACATTTTTTTCACTTTCTTTCGACAGAATCGGAGGGAACTGGGTATAGTAAGGTGTCAGCACGGAAACGTGATGACGATGGCGCGCTTCACGTGTTTCCTTGCCCCTCGGGGCAAGGCACCGTTGAAAAATACTTTCAACAGGCCATGTCATGTGGTCAGTGCTCACTTCCCTGCCCCCTCGGGGGGCAGGGCACCGTTGAAAGAAAGAAAGAAACGCCGAATTCGGCACATGTGAACGCAGCCAACACGAAGCCCCACCTCTCAACAGGCGGGGTTTCGTGTTTCTTGGCCACGCACACTGTGGCGCTGTCTGTGGGCCTGTGGGTTTACGCCTCAGCCACACCGTCGACCGGCGCTAGCTGCGAGGCCACTCTTGCTGACCCTGATGGCCCAAGAAGTCGACCAACTTTTGCGTCATCCGCCCACCCCCTCGCGATGCGCGCCGGCTTGACCGGTGGCACTCGCGACTCCCATTTTTCGGGCGGCTTATGAATGCCCCAAGAGGGCGTGGGGTTTTCATGCGCACAGGCGAGCACGCTTGGGTCAGCGGTGACGCAGATGCAGACGGCGGGCCGGGATGAGTGGGAGCTGAGCTGAGAGGTCTGATGGGTAAGAGGCGATGGGGGATCGGAGCAACCCCCAAGAGACGAGGAGCCCTGGTCACGGGGCCTTCAACTCCTGTCTGATGTTGGTCGGTGGGAGCCTCAACCTCGAAGGAGGCTCACTACTCCGCAGTGCGCACAAGACGAAGACGACTATCCCAACGACAGTTCTCGCGAATCTCGCCCTTCCACAGATCGAACGCCATGTGCCTTCCAGCTTCGCACTCATCCCACCACAGCCCTTCGGCCTTCTTCCCCAACGTTGACTTTGCGAGGTACCACTCTTCCTTCGTCGGTAGACGCCAACTCGGAGTGCTCAGCATCTCGACACCGTCGACAGTCACGGCGTAAGGGGGGGGCTCACCTCGAAGCAGGGCAAAGGAATTGAGCGCGATGATTGCCTCCAACCAGTCAACTCTAGGGACCTGCGCAGGATTACGGCAGTTCAAGTCGAGTTCGCCAAGAGCATGGAAACGTCCAAGAAAACACTCGATTGGTGGTAGACCCGCAAGGTCGGCGAACAGCGCTCTGTCCAGAGGCCCGTCGCTCACCTGCAGACGCTGGTTGGGCACTTGTTTCGCTGACGAGTCTAGCCTTTGCCTGGCCCGCTCAAGCCTGGCCGTGGTATCCGGCTCCATCGTAAGGCTACTTAGCATGGCGTCCAACCCGGCACTTTCGTCCTGAATCCACTGACCGCACCGCGTGCTGGTACAGTACCGGAAGGCGACAATGATAAACAACAGATCCGGGCTGCTATATATGCCCCCGGCCCCTCGATAATACTCCGAAGAATACACGACCTCCACTTCACGCAGATCCTTGAAGACATCTTTGTGTTGACGTGCGTCGTCGTCATTCTCGTACCACTCGACCTTTGGATGGCCCTTGATGTGCCGGAACAACTCAGGACGTTGTGTTGCCATCGGCGGACTGATGCTGGATGCGGTTCCCCATGTCTCGGACTTGAAGTCGTATGAGAATGCGACAGGAAAGCGGCGGACGTACTTGCCGTGCTCGACTAGGTTGAGCAGATACTCGACTTCCGGACTATACTTAGCCCGAAGGCTTTTCTCAGCATCTTTTTGATCGAACTCATCGCCAGCGGCTTGGACCTCGGCCGCGAAACCCGGGAAGTAGTCTTCGAGCTTGCGATTGTCGGCCACCAAGCCGAGTAAGGCTTCGACCTGTTCGGTGAGCGGAATGAGATCGCCCCGCGCCAGCCCCTGTTCAAGCAGCGCATTGACTCCCTCCCGTAGCAGGTCCAGCTTGGCGTTCTTGGCTGCTGTTGGCTCGTTGTTGGCTGCCATTAGCTGCAAGCCCGGGCATTCTTGGTCATCGAGGAGTTGTTCGCTCTCGATATCGCCACAGGGGGCCGCGGTCCAGCACGCGATCTGTTCGAGCCTCATGCCTCCACAATCGGAAAGGCAACCGCTGCGAGCGTCCTGATACTGCTGCGTGTTGCGCGCCTGACTCTCAGAACCGTTGACTCTCTCAATCACGCACTTCAAGGCATGGTCACACATGCCATCGCACGTCGCGACGGGCGCAGTCTGTTCCGATTCCGTCGCGACTAGTCTGACGGTGATGGTGATCTGCTTTTCCTCAACCCGGTCAATGACGAAGGTGCTAGTGACTGTTTTGTAGCCTTCCGCCAAGATTCGGTAGCTGTGCGCCTGTTTGGCCGTGATCTGCTCAATTATGAGCGGTGGTATCTGCCTGGTGGCAACGACCTTGCCATCGATCTCTACCGTGATCGGTTCCATTGGCTCCACCTCGAACCTGACCGACCTATAGCGAACGACATTCTTCTCGGGTTTTTTCGTGTCGTTGCAGCCAAGCAGGAGCATAGGCACCAGAGCTAGAAGCCAAACAGAACGCAGACTTTTCTCCTTCACGAGACCTCCGTTTCACACCTCTGCAAGACCATTGCATAGGTAAGATCACCCTATCCAATGTCCCCTGGCTTGGTCAAGCCTCTACGCCTGCTATGCGACCCGACGCACTGCGTCGGGGAGGGGAGATGCCGACACGTGAGCAGGATCAAACCATTGCAGCGGCGCTAAAACAAACCATCGGAGCCAACCTCCGCGCTGCCAGGGAGCGCCTGGCCTGGACGCAGGAGCTGGCAGCCGAGCGCCTGGACATAGCTGTTGAGAGCTACGCCCGGATCGAGAGGGGCCTGTCGTTTCCGTCCTACCCGACCTTGATGAGGGTCAAGGACCAGATGGCGGTGTCTCCTAACGAGTTGCTCTGCCTCGTCGACGGCGGTGAAGCCGGCAACGCCCAGGAGAAGGTGCTCTCCGAGCACGAGCAGGCGATCTCCAGGATCAGCGCCGGGCTGCGCAGCCTCGACACTGGCACCGTTGCGGCGGTCGAGGCGCTGGTGAGGGGACTGCGGCGGGCGTAGGGCGGCCCGGGGAGTACAGCTCGATCAGTGCCCCCGCCAGAACGCGCGCAGGAGCCCCTCTGACGCGTTCCTTGCCCCAGCCCCCCCTGGACCGCCAGAACAGAGCGTAGAGCCTCACAGAGCACGCTGGGAGCCTTGTCGGGGGTGCCTGAGCAGTCGACGCCGACGCCCAACTAGTCGTTCACGGATGGCGCATCCCAGTCAGGACGCTAGGGTACCGGTAGCATCGGTCGGACTGTCTGGATGTCGGATACCGCCCATAGCGGAACGCACATCCGTTGTGGTCCCGTTGGACGTCGTCGGGATCAGTGTTTCCACCGTCTGGAGGCACCGAAAACCGGCACCATGCCGATGCCTAGCCGATGTCCTCTGCCGGGGCAGCACAGACTTCGCGAAAACTGCGTAGGTCTCTACGAAGCCGCCGCATTGGGCGCAGCGGCACACTTTGGAGAGACCAATGCTAACGAACGAGACGATGAGCATGCTGCGAGAGTGTTCGGCCAACGGTGACATTGAGGCCGCGAACGAAATGCTTCGGCACGGGCTTCGAGCAGAGTGCGAAGAGACCATTCGCTCGGCCCTCCTTCGAGGGGCATCACTGCCAGCCGACGGCCTCCCTCGATGCCAGGCGCAAGAGGTGGCTCTGAAGTCACTGGTTGCGTCAGTCGATGTGGACGAGATCGGCTTTCTCGCGCACCTCTTGGGCCCGTATTGGAGAAAGCACAACGATCAACTTTCAGACGAAAAGATCTGTCAGTGCATGCGAATTTCAGGAATCGACATGCAGGTCAGCGATCTGGGACATCTCCGAAAGAGCCTCGCCGCGACCAACGGGCGACGTCGCGTCCGCACTCTCACCTTGGGGCCAGTGCTCAGCACTATCATCATGGCAAGAAGGCTGACCCACTATTGTGTCGACTACACCCACGGCGGGAGCGTGGGTGGCTCATATAAACATAATTCCAGCACATCGCTCGTGATGGTTCTGAGGGCGCCTGACCATCTCAGCGTGGGATTCGGCGTATCTACGGGGAAATCCGCGAGCCCAGGTAGTGCATGGCACATGTTCTGGCGTCACTGCTGGGCCAGTCCTGGTTCATCTGACGAAACGCAGCGCCGGATCCTGAAGGAATGGGAACAGCGCCACGCCAGTATCACACTGCGGTTGGTTAAGCGGCAGAGCGCGCTGTCGTCGAAGTCCCCGATGGTTTCTTCGCTGGCGCGGTCGTCCGAAGAGGGCTCTGCCGAAGGCGTCGGCGTGGGAGTCCCCGAGGGTGTGTCGGGCACGATGGAGTAGCTGCAGGCGAGTGTCTACCGCTGCGACCGTGAGCGCAAGGAGGTGCTGAAATCGCACCCGCCGTACCTCCACTTTCCCTACAACTCAGGAAACACTGCCCCCATCGTGACGTGCCCCACTTTTTCCACTCAGCTTGCGCCTCCTCGCCGACCTTCACCACGAACCTGCGTTCCCGCATCTCGGCCAAGAATGCTACTGCCTCCGGCTGTTTCTCTAGGGGAAATTGCGCCCGGTGCGCAGCCACAAAGTCGATGATCCTGTGGAGCAGCTCAGCACGCGCCCGCATGTCGCAGTTGGAGACGTCGATTCCCAAACGAGCAGCCCACCCCCGCAGTTGTTGCGAGTTCAGCAGCGCTGGCGGCTCGTCTGCGGGCTCCACATCGATAACGTCAGTGCCCCCACCGAAACCGGGAGTAACAACTTCGAGGCGTTTCTGAAGCTCCTCGCAGCGAAGTTTCATCGCGGTGACGGTCTGATAGAGCTTGGTGGCATCCGTCCTATCGAGGCCAGCCAAGCGTTCCTCGTCGAGATCCGAGAACGGGTCGTTTGCCCCGTCTAAGTATCTCGCCAAAGAACGAATTCCCTTCACGAAACCCCGGCAAGGGCCTTCGTCCCTTTCCTGCGTGGAGCTTCTTCCGTACCTTCCTGGCCGCATCCTCAAGCTGGCGACGGCTCCACCCCTGCTCTTCGGCCTTGGCGAGCAGCCGCTTTTGTTCTTTCTCAGAAAGTCCGATCACCTCGCGGAGGTGCGAAACACCCAGGTGTTTCCCCGGGGAAACACCGAGGCGTTCGCACATCTCGTAGATGGAAACGTGCCTGTGGAGGATCGTGGCAGATATCATCAGGTCGGGGTGGCTCGCCAACTTGCGGAAGCTGACGTGCTTATTGGGATTTGTGTCGCGGGCAAGTTGTAAGTCACCGGCATAGAAGCGATCAACCACCAGCTTGCCGGCTGCAAGAGCCGCCTCCAGCCCGGCTCGGTCATAGAGCCGGTTGAGGTCGCGAACCGCCTGGTCAATGACCTCATTGGAGACGTCATCGGGAAGCGTCGACTTGTCGTCGCTGACGGTGGCGAGAGGAGCGTGGTCAGTGTTTCGCTGGGTTCGTGGCATCTCTGTTGGACCTCCTGCAAAGGGCCTAGTCCTCAGTGGTTCTCTGTAACGCTCAAGATGCAAAATGGCAAATGGAATGGCGCGAAGCCGGCTGAAGGTAGCGTGCGCAGTGTGCCCCCCGGGGACGGCCCGGGTCCGTACAGTCCGGAAAGAGTGTTTTCGTAGGATGGGACTACAGGGTACCCTGACCGCTGGGCAGCGCGCTCCTGCTCGCGTGGAAGCAACAACCGAGAAGAAACATGAACCCGCACAAAATCGCTCAGTACATCAAGTTCCGCCTATGCAATCTTGGGTCTGAGAACAAGCACCACGACTTTGAGTGGGTGTGCTACTACGTTGCGAAGAACCGACTGTACGAGAACCTGATGCCCGCCACTGGCCCTGTGACAGCAGGGGGAGACGGAGGTCAGGACTTCGAGACCTACAACACGCATATCGCCCGCCAGCCGTTCGACAGAATCGGCGACGCCAGGGTGATCGCTGCTGAGCACGTGGCCTTCGCGTGTACGCTCCAGAAAGACGGAATCAAGGGGAAGCTCGAAAGAGACTTGTCCACGATCCTCAGATCCGCTGCCGAGACCAGAGAGGTCTACTATTTCCTTGCGCAGGATCTCGCCGTCGGGATGCGCAACAAGTACAAAGCTTCACTTCAGTCGACACATGGCGTGCCTGTTCAGATTTTCGATGCCTCGAAGATTGCCGACTGGCTTGCCGAGCCAGCCCTCTTCTGGATCGCTGAGGAGTTTCTAAGTGTTGGGAGCGAGTTCTCGCCGCCGCCGCCGGCAATGGCCGACGCAGCCTGGTACACAGCCACATGCAAAAGCCTGCTGGGCCGTGAGGGCCTCCTGCTCTCGCACGCAGTCTTCGTAGAGGCCAGACAAGCAGCGAGGTTCGCTGTGACCACCGAAGGCCACGAAGCTGAGGTCCTCAAGTGGATCGGCTTCCTGTCACAGTTCCAGGTTGAGTCAGTGCCCAGTTGGGTCCGCCGAAAGGCTGAGTATGAGCGCTTGGCTCTCTTGGCGCGCTTGCGGCGATCCTATGTGGACCAGGAGTCCGCCGTTTCGGGCTATCTCGAAGCGGTGGACGTCAGCAATGTCAACGATATCAGTGACTCCATCGTCATTCTGACCTATGCATTCACATTCTCGCGACAGTCGCTCTGCAGCTTGTCCGGCACAGACATACACAACCACTATAAGGCGCTTGTGATTGCCATCGAGGGGATTCTTGACCAAGCCGAGACCCCGTCTCTCCGATGTGAGCTTTTCGCAATGCGAGGACGCATCGAAATGATGAACAGGGAGCACTCGTCAGCAGTGGATGTTGTAGGCGCAGCGATGCGTTGGTGGGAACGTGTTTTCGAGGATTCGGACAACGCCCCCCTGTTCGCATTCAAGCCCTTTGCGGACGAACTGTTGCTCTGGTCTGAGAGGACCCATCTATTCGGGGCACTTGACCCTCTCCTGGATCGTGCCACGGCTACGATGTCTCGATTCGAGGCGCAGATGTCACTGGCAGACATGGACCGGACTAGAGGCGTTTCAGCGATGAGGGCTCAGTCGTTGGGCCGAGCAGTCCGGTTTTTCTTTCGAGCGAGGGAAGGATTGTTCGTTCGAGACTCCCTGTACGGCAGTCTGCTTGCATCGATGACGCTGGCTGAGTGCTTCCGAGAGCTTGGTTGCACATCGGCAGCCAGAATGTGCGCTCTGTCCGCTGCTGACCTAGCCGCAGATGGCGGCGACGATGAGGTCACATCGCTCATCCCGAGAGCACTGCTGATGGCGGGATTCGCAGACTTCCGGCAGGGGGCTTGGATGTCTCTCGCTTGCCATCTCCGGGTTGCCCTCCTGGCGCACGCGCAATTCGCCGTGAATCCCTTTGACATGACGCAACACGAATTCGTGGACGCAGCCCTCTCGCAGATGGCTGCAGCAATGGCGGTGACTGAGCAACTCGACACGCAGTTGTTCGCGCTGGTTGCCGAAGTCATCGCTGGCTATCCAGCCCCGTTCCAGCTCGACGGGTGGTTTCAGGAGCAGCGACCGGCTGTTGTTGGATCACAACCTGACGAGCTTTGGCGGAGGCTGGAAGCCCAACTCACTTCGCCCCCTCACTCAGACTGTGGTCCAGTGTGGCGCACCCGCTGGCGAGCCCTTGGAAAAGAATGGATAGTCGAATGTGCCCAGAACGCTCAGAGCAGGGTGCTGGCCGAGGAGTTCGCGGCCATCCTCCAAATCTTGGTCTTTGAACTGCGGGACACGGAGTGGATGATCCTTGCACATGATACTCGGGTCTCAGTAGCACCAAGCGCATGTGTCGATTTCGACATGCAGCACGGAGGTGCAGTACCCGGCGACGACATTCGAGTCCAGATCCCTCCGTCCGGGTTGTTTGATGGAGCCAATCTGCACGAGCGCCAGCTCCGCCTCGTTGCGCTTGCCATTTCCGTTGTCTCAAGCGCGATCCTGGTCGGTGAAGGCGGACTCAACGAGACCTTGGATTCGCTGCATCGTGACGGGCTCCAACGCAAGCTTTTTTTCGGAAGATCATACGATTCAGTGTATTCACGGTGGCATGGCTCGGCTGCTGTGGGAGCTGAAGCCACTTTTCGGGTGCCTCCGGTATTTGCACACCGTTCCTTTCGGTCTGAAGCACATCCCGAGACGGATAGGGAGGCTCATCCCGTCGTCTCGGTGATTCATCTGGCGCTTTGGGAGCAGGCGTCCTGGACGGACTTTTTCTATGGAGTGGCGCAGCAGGCGGACGGACAACTCGGAGTACCTCGGTTTGGTCTCATCTTCCAGGATCGTCGCAGCGGTAACGAAATATTCGCGAGGTGGCGAGAGGAATACGGCGCGACCACGGACGCCATTCGACTCTCTATTGTGGTTGACTGCCAAAGGGATGAAGTCCCCTCTGAGTACTTCGTTGTGGTGGGAGCGCAACTCAGCTCCACCGAAACGGATGGGAAGTTCGTTTCGTTCTCGCGTGTGCTCCATCTCCGGCTTCGCGACCCTCAGCCATTCCAGGTTTGTCTCGCCGCAGCACAAGGGCACGGATGTCACGTCGGCCCAGCGTTCTTCGAGGGCGACCGACCCTCGTATTGCGCGGACCTTCAAATCCGCTTGCCAGAGGTTGTGGTGAAGTACGTTCCAGAGCTGCAGGCAACCGACCCTGAGCGGGTCGTTTTCACAGCGCAACGATGACACCCGCAGGTTCCGTTGGCGCGGCTGCTCAACCAGATCCGACCTTGCGGACGCGGCAACCTGGGCGTGGCGTGGGCAGCAGTAGGTTGGGGGAGGCAGATAGACTAGCTAGTTGAGAAATAACCTAGTTCCTTGACCTGGTGTTGCAGGGCTGCTAGATTCCAGTCTTGGAAGCAGACCGCGACTGGGCTCAGCGCGGCGGTGGACCTGACGAAGTCAATCCAGAGAGGAGGAGCCGATGGCCAGACACCGTTTTCCGTACACCAACCTGTCCGTCACCTATGAGCCGGGTACTTTCTCCGACATCTCCGGCACTCCCCTTGGGCAGGCGATCTGGGGGTTCCTGTTGCAGCCTCACATTCTCGGTAGCCTGGAGGTTGCCGGGAGGCTTGGGGCAGCACCAGTATCTGCCATCAGCGATGAGCTGCTGGCGACCTTCGGTGACCTGACTGGCGGCACCCCACGTGAACAACTTGAGCGGGGGTTAGCCACACGATTTCCCCAAGGTACTTCGGTGTCATTTGACCGCTCGAAGCAAATGCTTGGGCATATGATACGTCAGATCATGGAGGCCCTTGGATACCAGCTCCGAAGCAAGAACAGCCCTGCAAAGGATCCCCTCGGGATCTTCACGACTTCGGCTCGGTATGAGCCTGCGTAGATCGTCCAGACATCCGACAGACTGCGGCACCGATTCCACCACATCCCCACCCAGGAGGCACATCGTGAACCCGGCACTCACTCAGGCTCTCCCCATCGCAATCGACCAGATGCCCAACGTATTCGACTCCCACGACCTCATCCTGAAGCTCGCTCAGGCGAACCAGGCAGCCTACATCGAAGCTCTCTATGCGAAGCTGCCCTCGGATGCCCCCTTTCGCGAGCTGCATTCGGAGATCGCAAAGGCGGTTGCTGGCAGCCCGAAGGTTCATCAGATCGGTGAACGGACGAGCCCAGACATCTTCGGCAATGGTGGCGCATGCGCCCTGTGGCGGAAGTAGCCAGAGGCGGAGGGGAACGTGACGCCGGTAGGTGTCCAGCGTTGCGCGTGTTGGGTGTCAGGGACTACTGTGTGCGACGCTTTTGGCGAGTCGGACGGAGGAGCGAATGTCGAACAGCTTGGATGGGCGCTCGTGCTTCGCCTGCGATGCCCTGGCAACATCATGGGACCACACGCCCCCGAAGTGCTTCTTCCCTGAGCGCAAGGATCTCTGCGGTCGAGGTGAGTAAAGACGAGTTCGAGGGAAGCTCCCGAACGCACTACCAAGCACGAGCGACGCCGACACCGGCATCGTCACCACGACCCCGTTCCCTGGATCGAGGATGGCCTGTGCAGGCGCCGACCATGACGCCCCACCGCGAGCCACCACGAGCGCCGCTCGCGGTCCACGGGCCTTCCAGGAACCGGCAAACGCGCACGGCCCGTGCTGTGCTGTCGGATGCTGCGCAAGGAGCGGGTGCGACCGCAGGGCTGAGACGGGCGACGGGACGCGACAGGGTTGCCGAGCCGCAGAGGCTCGTGACGCGGTGAACCGTTACGGGCCGCGAACATCTTCGAGCCCTGTGACTCCAATAGGAGGGACGTTACTGGGGACAGACTCTGTCTCCCTTTGGGCTGGTAGCGTCAGGCGCGATACACCAGCCAGTCACCATGTCTTGTGGCGAAGCGCAGTCCGTAAGCCCAGGCCGGCATCGCTGGACTATGCACGTGCAACCCGCAACAGAGCCATCGCAAATCATCGAGGAGCCCGACCCTGATCCTTCGCAACAGAAGCCTCCCCGTCGGACCGCCCGCCAGTGTCCGCGGCAGAAGATGCAGTCCCAGTACAGCCCAATGCTTGGGGAGTCGCACACGGGTGTCCCGTCACATAGTTGACAGTCTTTCGAGTCTTCACTAGTGCACTTCGCGCCGAGTGGGGCATTGCCATCGGTCCCGTACACACAACGGCACGATACCGCACTATCATCCGTCGTTGAACCGACCTCTTTGTGGTACTTAGCATGTCTCGGGCCGACTAGGCGGTGTACGTTCTTCAAACACCACGTCTGGTACACCGCGGCTTGAAGCGGAGTGCCGTCCGCGGGCCGGCCCCGAACGAGGAATCGCTCTCCAGGGAATGCCCCGGACCAAGTACGGTTGATCTTCGCATGGCCGCGCTCGTGTTCCAACACTCGCGCACGAAGCAGACCGGCTTCAGCCACGGAACATGTCGGAATCTTCTCGAATGCTCTGGCTGGCGGCAGATAGATCCTGCTGGTTAGTGCTGGAGTGTGCTCTGCAATCACAATCTCATCGCCTTGCACCGTCACATGGCTTGCCTGGTAGTCACATACTGCGTGCGTGTACCTGCGCTTGTCAACCACCTAACAGTCAAAAAGTCCGGACTGTCCTCAACGTGTCAGGTGTCAGCTCACCCGAGGTTGGCTGACGCCTGACGATGCCTCTCTTTGGAGGTGCCGCCATACGCCAGGTGGCAGCTCACCGTTGGTTGGCTAACGACTAACCGCTGGGTTTCTGCTTCTCGATTCCGATTCGTCGCCTGTGTTCGGTTGGATTGGACGGAGCACTCGCCCTACCACGCAGCTCACCCTTATGTCAGCGGGATGACTTGGTCGGCAAGCTGGCGGACGGCGTCGTGTCGTTCGCGCGGTGAAACTTTGAAGCTCGCTTCGAGCCTGCGGGCGGCCTTGTAGAACAGCGGCTCATGCTTGGCGGGAGGTGCGGCTTTGATCACCGTGGCGGCGGTGTCCAGCCAGAAGCTGCGTTCGAGCGGGCTTTGGACGGCGAGCGCTCGGTCGACACAGTCTGCGATGACCTGCTCGCTGTTGGGGTTGGTGCAGACGTGGTCGCGCGCGACGACGAGCGCGGTGAGCATGGCGTCGCGTGCCTCGAGGCGGAGGGCGAAGAGTCGGCGCGCAAGGTGTTCCCCTTCGAGCTGGCTGGCGAGGTTGCGCACGATGCCAAGGAGATAGCGGGCATCGACGTCGTCAGGCAGTGTCCCGGCGAGGCGTTTGCTCTCGAAGATAGCGATGCCGTCGCTGATGGCAGTGAGCGGGTAGCCCGCGATGGCGATGCGGAGGTGACGCTCGGGATCGAGCAGGCCAAGACGCGCGAAGTGGGTATCGAGTATCGTGAGGACCTCAGGGCAGCGCCGCGCCTCTAGCGTACGCCTGGCGCGCTCCTGGCGCTCGACGAGCTCACGCAGCTCGTGGCGCGCCTGCTCGAGCTGTTCCTCGGTCGGCTGCTCGCGGTAGAGCTCGACCCGAGAGAGACCGCCGCGAGTCTTGCGGGGGCGATGGTTGGTGGTCCGCGCCCAGACCTGCACTGCGATGGAGAGCAAGGCCTTGGCGAGCGCAGGGCGGCCCTGACGGGTATCGAGCACGAGCTCAGGGAGCACTAGCCACGTCGTAGAAGCGGTACGCATCGAACAGCTCTTTGTGCAGGTTGGCGTTGAACACCTCGACCTTGCCATTCCACTCCTTGTGCTCCGCGACCACGATGTCGATGCCCATCTCCGCCAACAGCGCGCTGAATCGCGAGATCCCGCGCCACGACCAGAACGCTGAGCCCTTGTCGTGCATCACCCTCTCGGGCCGACCATGCTTGCCCGTCGCCTCTTCGAAAGTGCTGATGACCAGGTCCGCCCGCTCGGCGTCATCGACCCCGTGGCCCACCACGTAGCGCGAGCAGTCATCAATCAAGATCAGGGTGAAGGTCGAACTCGCCCCGATGTAGCGCTGCACGAAGTCCAGGTGCCAAAGGTGATTGGGGCGTATGGCCTCGTAGCGCCGGTCGTGCTTCTGCCTCTCGACCTTCGGTGGCCGATAGCCAGCGTCCTCCATCACTCGCCGAGCGGTATGCACCGAGACCTTGATATTCTTGCGGTGAAGCTGGTTGACGATCTGACTCGGGCCCAGACCAGGATGGCTCTTCCACTCGTCGAGGATTTCGGCGTCCCGCTTCTGCTCGAGCTCCGTCGCCGCGGGACCACTCGTCGGCGAGGGGCCCTGTCCCGCTGCAGCGAGCGCCAGCCGACGCCTCCACTCGTAGATGGAGAAGCGACTCACGCCGTGCTTCCGCGCGGCCTTGAACACCCCATCCTTGGCCGCGTCCTCGAGCACGAGCGCCTTCTGCGAGGGGGTGTAGAGCTTCGCCACTCGT
>Ga0100403_1001358_pt1 | contig 22207 bp, 25 predicted proteins | sample CryGeymet201501t_FD_83663 | JGI IMG/M metagenome (GOLD analysis project Ga0100403, IMG submission 83663) | Groundwater microbial communities from Crystal Geyser aquifers in Utah, USA - Crystal Geyser metaG 2015-01t | ecosystem: Environmental > Aquatic > Deep subsurface > Groundwater | place... | reverse complement strand
ATTTATAAATTCTAATATGCGGTACAGTATCATTAATTAATATTAATTTAACCATATCAGTTTGGGTTGTATCAAAAGAATAATTTCCAAATTTAATTTTATTACTAAGAATTTTACCAGTAGAATCTACTATATAATCATAACCAATATAAGTTTTAAAATTCTTTAAAATATCATCTGATCCTTCAACTACACTACAATAATAAGTATCTTTCAAAGTTTTTTCTTTCTGAAAAACTCTAGAATATGGAACTTTTAATCCAATAATTCCATTAACTACTGTTGAGCCAATTAATGAACCAACTATGATTATAACATAAACTAGAAATTGATTTTGTTTTATACTTTTTTTGAAAATAATTCCGGATAAAGCAAATAAACCAAGGCAAAGAGCTATAAATGTGTACATGTGTATGATTGTTTAAATTATTATTCGTTTTCTTTGTTTTCTTCCCATTCTAATCCGGGACAATAATCAGTATAAGATGCACCAAAATATTCTCCAAATATTCCAAGAAATCCTAATATACCTTCTTTTACCATAATAGTACCTGCAATCAAACCTTTAAATAGATTAATTAAAACAAAATACCATAATAAATCTACAAAAATAAATTTTACAGGAACAAATATTACGTATTTAGCAAAATAAAAAATTATTTTAGCGTACCATAATTTTAATCCTTTATCAGCTACATATATTAACCATAAACGTATAAGAAGTATAATTCCAACTACAACAGCTATTATCGCTAATATTATTCCCATCATGATTAATTTTTCTAGAACAACTGGTCCATTGAAATTTTCAACTAACCATAAAAATCCCCGTCCCATGAAATTAACTACAACATAAATAACTGATAATCCTATTGTAGTAATTAAAGCACCCATTGTTCTTTTGGTCCATTTTATAATATTTTTCCATTCTGCCATAGATGATTGAGCACTAGAAATAGAATCTCCTACATTATCAATGAATTTCCCAAAATCAACAGTTTTGTTTTCTAATTTTTTTCTTTTTTCTTGTTGAGCAATTAAAAGTAAATTCCTACGAATATTTTGTTGTTCGAAATCCCAAGCTCTAAAATTTTTGGTATATCTTTCAACTTCTTCACCTTCTTCATTTAATTCATAAATGGATTGTTTATAAACTTTTTTATACCATTTATTTACAACATCTGTGCTAGATATAGGATAGCCATATTTTGTTTTACCTTGTTTAGATTTCTTATATAAATTACTTACTGATTTATCACGTGTATACAATCTATGTACATCTAACTCAGATAAATCATTAAACCAACTTCTTGCAGAAGGTTCAACCAAAATAAAATCTATAAAATGGTCGAATTTTTTAAATAACCATCCAAAGGTTTTAGAAATTACTTTTGCAATAACAACAAATATTGATGCAAACATACTAAAGATTAATAGCCAAAAATATGGACATAAATTATGCATATTTTGAGGAGTTGGCGCTCCATTACCCAAAACAAATTTAATTAATTTATAGTGCCATTTTTTTGTACTAATTTTAAATCCAGGTTTTTCTACATTGTTTTTACTCATTTTTAATTAATTTTAGAATTTATTAATGTTTAAATATAATTATTTAAGCTGGGATAAAAAAATATTTTAATCTGTTATATTATATAAATTAAAATATTTTTGTAAATTGAATTCTTGCATATAAGTTAACACATTAAAATATTTACTATTATCATATGACCCATTTATTAAATAAGGTTTAAATTGTGATAATAAAATTTTAAAATCAACAGTTTTTATCATAATTAATATATCTGCCATAGATGATGAATTAAATACAATATAATCTGATTTTGAATTTTCTAAACTATTATCACCAATAGAAGTTATTAATGTAAAATTATGAGTCGATTTAACGTCAACTTTTATATTCGATAATTTGTCATAAGGAGTAAGTATATTAAAAACTATACAAAAGTCCCATTTATCTTTCATATCCTCATAAATAGAAGAATGAAATACATAATCAATTATATAGTTTTGATGTTTTAAATATTTGATTAATCTATCACCTACAATTTTTTCAGTTTCATGGCCTGCCTGTTTATATGGATTATCTTTAAATGACATTTTTATTTTGTGTATAATGAATTATTAGATTTCTGTTTTATTAGAGTATTTTGTCTTGGCCTAGTAGGATTCGCCTGTCTTTGTTGAATAGGAGCTATATAAGTACGTTTAATTGGAGTGTCGTAATTTCTTTGAATTGGAACGGTGTGTTTACGTTGAACAGGCACTGATTGTTTATATTGAACCGGTTTTGTATATAATCTATTTTTATTTTGAGGTTGGTTTAATTTATTATATAATGAATTTTGTTTATTATATTTTTTAGCTTCTCCTTGATTTGTTGGTTTTGGCATGGTAGATTTTCCATAAACATGTTTATGATAATAATTATAATGCTGGTATGGATGATAATAATAGTTATAATATGTACCATAATATGGATAAATGGTATATAGTGAATAAAATGGATAATAATACGTAAAATAATGATTATAATATCCAAGAGAATAATTATCTATAGAAGTATATGTAGTAATTGTAGTACTTACATATTCAGAAGTTTTACATGAATTTAAAAATAGAGCAAAACTTAATAAAAGTAGATAAATTGTTTTCATATTAGAATAATTTTTTATTTTTTATTATAGATGATTTCCAGTTTATGAAATCCCAAGTGAGAGCATCATGGCAATTATGTAAAAATGGATGTGTTATTTCTATTTTCATATTTGTGTTGTTTGAATCAAATATAACTAAAAAAACTGAAAGAAAAAAATCTATCAGCTAAAAAATTATTAATCTTTTTAATATTATTCCTGACTTCTATACATAGAATCATCCATATTAAAATGTTGAGTACCTGATTTATATTTTGTATCTTCATTTACTTTGGTTGCAATTTTTCCAAGAATTCTTGCATCTTGGCGGCTTAAAGGCACATCATCATAAAAAGTATAATTATCATTTTCTAAATCATAGTTAATATATTCAATTCTAGATTTAGATGTTGTTCTTCCTGCAGGAATTTCTAATTTAATAACTATAGTACTTTCTTTTCCATAATAAAAAAAACCTATATCTGTTATAACTCCACCCATTAAAGATTTTCCTAAAAATTCATTTAAATATAATCTCCCGAAATTAAAAGATCTTTCTTTTTGCCCATAATTATCTGCTTTTGAAGCAGCAGATAATGCAGTTTTTGCAGATACTTCGTTAATGCTTTCTTTTACTAATTTTACTTTCATTATATAAAGTTTTAATTTATATATTCAATATGCAATACAATATTTTAAATTTATTTAAAATAATTTATTTGGTTTATTATTGTTAAAATTATAATAAACAACTTCTCGTTCTTTATTGTTAGATTTTCCCGGTTTACCACTTCCCATTGTTTCTCTAAGAACTTTAAAGTTCCAATGTTCACTAAGTTTATCTAAACGTTCTTGAGAAAATGTGTCAGTGTAAATTATAGGTTTATTGCAATTTTTAATTAAATCTATAAATTTATTATGTTGATCAATTGTAAAATTATAAGTCCCTGAACCTTTACTAACATAAGGAGGATCCATAAAAATAATATAATTCCTGTTATTATTATCTACATTATTATGTAAATTAAAAAAATTCATATTTGATAATGATATTTTTTTATAAGCAGATTGGATTAATTCAAAATTAAGAAAATCTCTATTTTCAATTCCACGATTTCCCCAGCCTTGATTAAAACCATGAGGACCAAACCTTAGCATCGAATTAATAGCAAATGTAGAAATAGCCCAATTATAAAAACCTGATTTAATTAAATGTTTGTTAAAATATTTTTCATTTAAAACAGTTCTAGCTTTATAATAATCTTCTTTATTATTTTTAGGATCTCCAAAACTCCAAATCTCATTAATAACTTCTAATAATTCTTTTTTAGTTCCATATTTAAATGAATAATGTATTAAATAAATTTGTTTATCATATTCATTAAGAAAGCATTGAATACCTCTAGATGCTAAATATAAAGACATGGTTCCTGATCCACCGAATGGTTCAATAAATATAGGGCTTGGCTTATTTAAAAATGGTTGAATTAAATCAACTAAAACAGGAACAAATTTTGTTTTATTTCCCGGGTAAGGTATATAATTAAGACTCATTAAAATTGAAATAAAAAATTAAATTCAAAATTTATATTGAAAAACAGTTGAATTAAATATAAAAAAAACCGAGATAAAAAATTATCTCAGTTTTGAAAATTATCATGTTAAATATTATAAACCCGCTAATTTATCTAGTTCACTCATAAACCAATCTTTTGAAACTTTAGATATTAAAGAATTTACATCTTTAGGTTCAATACCTTTTTCAAAAGCAATATCTGATTCTTCTTTCCAAACATCTGCTACAACATATCTAATAAATGTTCCGGTTTCTTTAACATTTGGTGATGCTATTTCATTATCAATACCAAAAGTTTTTTGCCATGATTGCTCAAGTCTTCCTGGAGTACATACTAAGTTAGCAAAATCAATTTTTACTTGTTCTTTTTCAGTATCAACAGGCTTTAATGTTTTAACTTTAGAATTAGCATGTTTCTCGCCTTTACACTTGAACCTATAGAGAACATCTTTATACATAAATGTAACTACAATACCTTCACCTACATTATTTTCTTTTCCTAATTTATTACCCATAGGTGAATTAGGTTCAATAGTTTTTTCAACTAATTCAATCATTGCATTTTGTGCAAAACTAGTTCTTCCAAAATCAATTTCAAAATCCCAATGTGTAAAATTCATAGTATTATAAATTCTAGCTTCTGGCGCATCAATCCAAACTTTATTATCATTAACATCCAAGTAATAAGTTTCATGCCATGTAGCATTAGTAGTTCTTCCATTAACATCAACTATATTTTCAATAGGAGATACTTTAAAATGTTGAAAAATATAAGATAATTTATCTAACCCAGTTACTGCACTTTTTTTCTGGATATTACCCCCACCCCATTCAAAGAATACAGTAATAATATTATTATGTAAATCAATATTATGAAAGTTTGCTAATTTATGAACAATATCCATCCAATAAACTAAATTACCTTCACCATTAAAAGCACATGCTGCATTATCTTTTTCAACAGTGATAATATTTTCTCGAGATTGAAACCAATGTCCAACTTGAGAATTAAAACTAAATCCTGCATTTGAGTTATGAACTAGAATATCATTTGCATAAAAATTATGATTTTTAGTTTCAATATCATATAATTTAAATTTATCTTCTAATTTTTTTATTTTTTTAATTTTTACTTCTTTCATATTCTAAATTTAATTGTTCAACTTCATTTATTCTATTCAATAATTCATCTAATGTTAATGAACACTTTGATCCTTTAGACAAATTATCTTTATAATATAATATTTCTAAATTACATTTATGACCTATTATTTTTGGATCTATATTATTTAAAAATCCATATAAAATACTAATTTTATGATCTAAATGATAAGTATTATAACTTCTTTTAACATTATTTACATTTATATCATAATAAAATTTATTATAACTAATATTAGTATTATACCAAACATCATAATAATATTTTTCTAATTCATCTGTTTTATATTTTCTAGGAATAATATATCCTCTTTCATATTTTGTTTCGCATATTTGATCTATTATATCTTGTCTTTGAAAAATATTTGTTATTCCATAAGTTTCGAACATATCTTTTTCCCATTTCTTCCTAGAATAAGATTTCTTTAAAAAATTATGTTCAGCTCCATAATTTTTTAAACTAGTTTCTTTATATTTACTTTTTTGTAATTCAGTTTTACTTTCTTTAATATTTCTAGTTTTAATATTATAAGTTATTAATAATTTTATTATTACAGAGGCTGATTCTAATTTGTGTTCTTGTGCAATCTCTAAAGCAGATCTTTCATTATTTAAATATTCTAGTATTAAATATTCTTTCGTGAAATATGTATTCTTATAATCTTTATATTTTTTACATTTTGCTAAATGCCCACTTTTAGTATACTTATTTTTTAACAACAATTCTTTATCACAGAAATTACATGTCCAGTTCATATATAGTTTTATTCTATATATCACTGAAAAACTGATGTAATTTCTCAGTTAGCGAATCTGAACTATATCAGAATTTGACAATTCATTACATCTAATATAATCATTTTTATTTACACACCATACTTTATGATTACCTGTTAATGTAATAGTTTTATTATCATCAGTTGTTATTTCAAACCATTCTTTTGTGTTATCATCACTGCCCCACTTATTTAATATAAGATTCCACTCATTTTTTCCAGTATAGTGATTATATGTTAATACATGACATGTAATATTTTCATCAATAATTGAGCCGATTGTAATATCTCCATATTCTTTAGTAGCAACCAAAGTATCATATTTTAAACATCCATGAAGTTTTTCTGTTGCAATTGCTTGCACAATAGGCATTTTGGCATTTTTATTCACAACAACTTCTTTAGTTTCAGCATTGTAACTAACATATTGTGCAGCTTTTTCAATATTATGAATAACATTTCTAAATTGTTCAATGTCTCCAAAGCTAATCATTCTTTTTTCCATTATATTATTTCTTTAAATTATTTTAAATGTTTTTGTTTCATTAACTGGCCAAAAATATTTTGTTTCATTAAAGCCTTTATCTATTTCTCCAAATATAGGCAAATAGAACTGTTCATCTTTTGCTATTAATCTTGCTCTCATTGCTCTATGAAAATTTTCATCTCCAACCCACCAAGGTAATTTAACTTCATCTTCATTTATTGATATATGAAGCATCGTATTTTTATATCCCCTTGATGTCCATTCATCTATACATAAATTATGATATAAAGCTAATGCATTTTTATAACCCTCCCACATTTTTACAGCTGGATGATTACGCCATCTACTATCTTTTATACCTGCTACTATTTGATAAATTTGAGCAGCTTCGACTCTTTGTTTTCCTAATCTTTTATAATCTAAAACTTCAAAAGATTTATTAAAATTTGAATAAGGTAAAAATGATTGCATTTTACAAAGTTAAATCTAGTTTTTCTGATTTTTCTAATATACATAACCATCCTCCATATTCAACATAAGTAGAATCGCCTTTACCTGCAAGATGTTGTGGAAATACGCCTTTTATAACATATCCTTTACCCAACGCATTCTTTACTTCAGTTAAATCCGGTTCAGAATTCACGCTAGATTGCCCACTAATAAATATTATTTTTTGTTCCATGTTAAAAAGTTACTTTACTTTAATTTAATATATAGCTAATATAATAAAAAATTCCCAAATATAAAAATATTCAGGAATTAAAATTTTGTTAAGAATAAATTTACTTAAATAACAATTCAAATAATCCAGTGCCTAATGCCATTAATATGAATATGGTTATATATAATTTCCATCCATAACCTACAAATACTAATCCAAACCCAACAGATAAAATAAGTATTTGAATAAAATCACATAAATGCCACAAATCAGTAAACATTACAAAAAATCTAGATGATCCCCAGAATTTTTCTCCTTCTGAGGGATTTCCATTTTTCCATTTATTTTTCCAAGATATAGAAGGATTTATAAAATTATCATATTTAGCAGGAAATTTTGATAACCAACTTCCATCAAAATGAAAAGATATTTGATCCTTAATTGCCTTAAGAACAAAATAAAATAAAAAAATGACTATAATTACTATCCCATAAATCATTTTTTCTTATTCTTTTTAGTTAAGACTGCTTCTTTTATCATATTTCGTACTCCCATTATAAATAGAAATAGTACCCATAATACAGTTGCTCCACCAATTATAACAACAACAACATAATTAAATGGCCACCATACTTGTCCAATTAATATAGATATGAGTAATACTAATGGGAATGCAAACCATTTTAATAATCCAATAGTAGTAGGCTTCATGTTTAAATAATTATTTTACAATTCTTTGTATATACTCTATACATTCATCTCTATTTTTCCAATCAAATTTATTCATAAGAGCGTCTCTTTCAATACGTTCTTTAATAAATCCAACCTGCTCTCCTTTTATGTTTAATAATAACATGATATCATTACCATTAATAGCAATATCTTGAGGAACTGCTGGAATTTTACCGGATTTCATTTCCTTAATAATTTTTTGGGCATCTTTTGGTAACAAAACTGCCTGAGCAACTTCTGGCGATTTTTGTAACGCTCTAAATATTACATATTTTTTATCTTCATCTTCATATAATGAATGCCATCTATCTAAAATCATATCTAAAGTAGTAATAGCTTTAGCCATTTTAGTTTCTCCCTTTAGTCTTTTCACATAAAATTCAGTAGGATTTACTCCACCAACTACTCCTAAGATAAAATAAAATGAAATAGGATCTAATTCATTAAAACCTTTTTTATAATGAATCATTTTTTTATTAAATAAAGCAAGATCTAAATCAGTTTCATGAATTAAATTAAAAGCTCTTTGTGTATTACCACTCTTTAGTAAGATTTTTTGGAATTCCTCTAAAATTCTTTCTCCAGTTATCTGAGTAACAAGTTCAGAATTTTGTTTCATTAATTCTTTAGTTCCTTTTTCAATATCAAAATCAAATCTGGATGCAAATTGAATCCCTCTTAAAATTCTTAATGGGTCTTCTATAAAAGCATTTTTATCAGTAGCTCTAATTAATTTATTTTCTAAATCTTTTTTACCGTTGAAAGGGTCTAATAATTCACCTGTCATTACATTAACAGCCATAGAATTTATAGTAAAATCTCTTCTTTTAAGATCTCCCATAATATCTACACCTTCAGTAACAATTTCAAAACCTTTATGACCTTCTCCTACTTTTCTATCTTCTCTTGGAATAGCAATATCGAAATCTTCACCTGTATGTCCATGAGGTCTAAATTTAATAACAGAAAAAGATTCTCCTACTAAACTTAATTTTCCAAAAGATTCTAGTCTTTTTTGAATTCCATCAAAAGATAAACCATCTACAATAAGATCTATATCCTTCATAGGTTTTCCGGTAAATGCATCACGTACAGTACCACCTACGATATAAATTTCAGAATGTTCTGCAAGAGCTTTAATCCAATGTTGAGTCTTTAGATCTTTTAGTATATCTTTTAATGATGTAGGTAAACTCATATTTAATATCTTATTTTTATATTTATCTAAATTTAAAATTTAGTTGTCCAGTCTTTATCAGGCAAATTACCTGTATCTTCTTGATTTTTTAAAAAATTATAAATTTGTTCCCATTCGGTTGTTGCGTCGAAGCCAGCGTGATCATCCATTAATACATTAAAATAAAATTTCTTAACATAATATCCAAAATTCCCTTGATATGAACTAATTTCAGGGTTTCCATTGATATAATTAAAATGTATATCATTTTCTTTAAATATATTATTATAAAATTCTATTTCACGAGGATACGATGAGGTAAACATAATCATAATTATATCATCTCGTTTAGTCATTAACTGTAACGTTTCTTTTGCCCAAGGATAAAATTCAACTTCTATTTTATCTATTCTATAGTCAGGTTTTATAACAGTTCCATGTAAATCAATGGCCCAATATGTTTCATAATATTCTTTCTTAAAAGCATTATTAAACATTTTTTCAATCCACTTTATTATCATAATTTATTTTTTATATTTTGGAAATAATTTCAAAAATCTTTTCCATGCAGTTTTACGTTTTAAACTTGGGACTCTTACTTTTTTATCATGAGAATTTCCACTTCCATTATAAAAATCTTGATTATCTTTTTTTTCATTAGGTGCCATTGATCGTTGCGCTGATTTTAATTTTTGGTGTGCTTCATAAGCAACACACCAATGTTTTCTATATTCAACTTCTTTGAATCCTAATGATCTATATAATTCATGAATTTTAATGGCAACATTAATATAGCTTAATTGTTTAAATCTACATGCAATATGTTTATATGATTCAAACATTAATTTATTTCTTTTTAATGTATCATAATTATCATCTATTCCAGTATAAATTCTAAATCCAGGATTAGTTACATTAATTTTAGTTAAAAGAAATCTAATATCTTCTTTTGATAATTTTTCTTTTAAAAATTCATCAGTTATCATAATTTAAAATCTCCATAAGTTTTAATTTCAACTCCACGCTTATTAGCATCTTTCATTTTAGAACTGGTTGAATTATAATCATCAGTAATTAAATATTTTGCTTCTTTAAGATCTGCTTCCCATAATCCAGGAAATTTAGCAAGAAATTCAGCTTTAGTTTTATATCCAAATACTTTAGGAGAACCAGTCATACAAATACCAAAAGCAGATTCAGACTTTTTAGCTTCTTTAGAAGGTTTATCAATAATTACACCTAAATCTTCTAAAGTCTTAACGGCAAATTTAATATATTCTTCTGTTTCTTTTTCATGTAATTTATCTACTAAAGCTTTCTCTAATCCAAAATAATTAGGTTCTAAACCAGCATGTTCTTTTGCTAATTGAATAGATAATTTTTTTCCAACATTATCATAACCTAAGATTATAATAACTTTTTCATATGTTAAAGATTGAATATTTTTAAATGCGTTTACAAAAATTTCATGTGAACGAGATTTATATTCAATTCCATATTTTTCAATTTCTTTAGATTCTCCTTTTAAAAGTACCCATCTCATTAATTCAAACATATTAGGAAAATCTGATGCAAAAGGTTCTAATGTTTTACCACCAACGCCTTTTAAATCTAATGTTCCAGCAGCTGAAGATAATTTCTTAGAAATTCTTCCACCACATAATTCATTTTGACAAGTTAAATGTATACTGTCAAATTCTAATTTAGTTTGACAATTAGGACAATGCGTTGGTAATACAATATCTAAATTAGAAGGAATAGTTACCTTTTGAACTTCGGGTATGATATCGCCCGCTTTTGAAATTATTAATAAAGCACCTGGACCAATTTTATTATTTACAATATATCCTGCATTATAACCAGATGCTCTTTTTACAGTAGTTCCTGCTAATTGTACAGGTTTTAATAAAATTACTGGAGTTAATTCTCCACGTTTTGAAACATTCCATTCAATACCATCATATCCGGTTATTGATTCTTCTGGAACAAATTTAATGGCAATTGCCCAATTTGGGTCATGGTCATTTACACCAAGTTTTTCTCTATATTGAACAGGAAAAGTTATAACAACACCATCTAATAAATATTGATATTTTTCTCTTAAATCTTCAAAATATTTAATGGTACTAACATAATTTTTAGCAGCAAATGATATTTCATATGATTCTTTACAAAAATCATTTTGATTAAAAATAGATTGAGATACTTGAACACCATTAACTAAATAATGAACAGGTAATAAAACTAATTCTGAAACTTTTTCTTCATCAAAATCATCTTTACCAATTACACCGGCAACATAATTTCTTGCATTTGCAAATTTACCTTCTTCTTTAGTTCCTTTATATTTTTCATTAAAAATTGACAATGGAATAACTACTTCACACCGAATTTCAATAGTATCTTCAGGTTTGATATTTAAATCATTAACAATTAAAGTTTTTGGAACATGATTTTGAAATCTTTTTGTAATATCTTTTCCAGAAAAGCCATCACCTCTAGTAACAGTTTGAAAAAATTCAAGTCCTTTAAATGTAATATTGATAGCGTTACCATCAAATTTACAAGATGCACCTAATGATGCTTCCTTGATGCCAAGCAATTTACAATTCTTTTCATACCATTTCATGAAATCGTCTTCCATATAATTGGTACCTTCTTTAGTAGCTTCAATTTGAAGTTTTCCTAAAGATAACATTTTTGTATGATGTGTAAAATCAAAATCTTTTCTTTTACTCCCAACTTGTTCAACTACTTTAGAACCAGATTCTTTAAGAATTTTTTCGATTGAGTCAAATTCTGCATCTGATATTAAAGGATTACCTTCATAATAATCAATTTTTGCTCTTAAATAAAGAGACTCTAACTTTTGTATATCTACCATTTGCGTATTTATTTATTTTTAATTTTAATAATAATAAATATAATTAAAAATATTGGGATGAAAAAATTCTAGTAAATAATTTTTTCAGTAAATCCTAATTTAACATTTTTACCATCGTATACCAGAGATGTAATTATTCCAAATGGATTGAATGTATTTTTTGTATAAATTCTTAAAGGAATACTATTGGGATCATTTGGGAAAAATACCCAATTAGAACATGAACATATATTTTCATATTCCCATAGTTTTGTTTGATGTAAATATTTTTCTAAATCTAATTTTATAAAATTATTTTTACAAAAATCATTAATAGGCATTAATGTTACAAATGAAGCAGTTTCTATATCTAATTTAGCTGCCCATTCTAAATATTTTATCGCTTCTTCATCAGAATCTATATAATTTTTAACTAAGTTACAAGTTAAATGTATTTTTTCGGAAGTTTCTCCAATTTTAGAAATTGCGTATTTTATTAATTCTTCTGAAGGAGCATGAGTCTTTAATATTTCAATATTTTTATTATCATCATAATGATGTCTACTTAATGAAATGCTATCTATTTGTTTATAAATATCTTCATCAAATAATTTTTGTAAATTATAGCCATTTGTATTTAAAACTAAATATACTTTTGGAAATATTTCTCTAGTTACATTTATCACTTGGTTAAATAGTTTCCAATTAAGTGTTGGTTCTCCACCTGTAAAATTTATCTTATGGATACGAATATGTTCTTTAAGATATAATAAAACTTCTTTATATTTAATTAAATCAAAAGAATTTGCATCATCCATATATTCGCAAAAACTACACTGAGCATTACAACCTTTAAATCTAACATATAGACTTATAGTTTGTTCTTGCTTAGGTGTACCAGGATTGCCGTTAAATTTGCAATTATGTGTTTTTAATTGTACTTGATGTCCAAATAATTCCATTCAACTATTTTTAGCAACGATCGTCTGATCTTGATATGGATCCACCACAGCCATCTCCATATCTTGGAGAAGGTTTAATAGTATGTTTAGATATAATGGTTTTTGCTCTTGTATTATTAGTATTAGTAGATAAATCTTCTAATGCGTCTACCATTGCATCTTCATCTATATCACCTGCTTTATACAATGATAATAAAAACTTTTTATATTTTATGATATCATTCCTATAAAATATCTTTGCTGCTGAAATTAATTCTTTTTCTGTACCCATGATTTTTATTTTATTTTATATATTCTTCTAATTGTTGTATTCTTAGTTTTAGTTTTTCAATTTCTTTTAATAAATTTTTAGTACTTATTGAATTATCTATGATAAAATCTTTTGCATTAATCATACCATCTATATTAATATTACCATTTGCAAAAATTAAAAATTTATAGTTTGAATATTCGCCATTAGTTATGCCTATTAAAGGTCTATTTACTATTGTTTCATTATTAACTCGTCTAGCATCTATAATAACTAATGGTATGTTGGATTCTATATCTTTGGTAGTTTTTGCTAATAAATATAAACCTGCATCATTCTCATCTGAACCTATACCAATTAGTTGTGGTAAAAACCCTTCCGCTGTTCCATTTCCAAGTGATAATCCATAAGTGCCATCACCTATATGTAGAGCTGTCATCAGGGTATTCTCCGGGACACCTATATCAACTTTATAATTATATAAAGGTATTCTACCTATCCCTATTCTTTCATCCTTAAAATGCATCCCAGTGTCTTTAAAAACATTTAAAGATGTATCAAGAGTGATTGAACCTTTTTCATCAAATTTAACAGTTATTGTAGATGAATCATTCATATTTGACCATCTGATATTTTTATCAAAAACAAGAAAAGATTGTTTATTTAAATTTACTCTCGGGGGTATATATTCAGAAAAACCATTAGATGAATTAATTTGATTCAATAATATATTATTTTCCATACTATGATTTTTTGGGAGGCCTACCCCTTCTTTTTTTATTTTGTTCGTTTGAAATAATTTCTTTTTTAGATTCTTTTTTTAAATAATTATACCATTCAGTCTTTATATTTTTAATATGAGTACATATTTCATAATGTTCCTTTTTCTGAAATACATCAATAAGTTTTTGAATAAATGTATCAAAAAATTCATTTTGGACCATTATCATGGTTTTATTATCAGCAAATATTATAAACGGTGTTTCAGATTCTAATTCCTTGCTTTTAAAATTTTCATTTAAATATTCATATATTTTAGTAGCAAAAGTATCGAATCCACCATTTGTAAAAAAATGTTCGCTTTGTTCATTTGGATTAAATGAAAATAAAACTTGCTTATTAGGTGTTTGTCCAATTGGCGCCAAAAATATCATTGGAGTATTTTCATTTACTTGTTGTTTATTATTTTCTGCAATAATTTCTACAGATTGATTAATAAATTCATTAATGTCTTCTTTAAATTCATCATAAGATTTATAAATCATTGAATCAATTAAATTCCAATCATAATTTATTTCTGAATCATGAATCATAATTAAATGAGAATCTATATCTATATCTAATATTTCCGATCCAACTGCATTATATTCATTAGGTGGGGGATTATCCATTTCACCCCACAAACACCAAGTATTTGGAACTTCTTGTAATCTCATAGATCGTATAGTTTTAAAACCTTCAAATGTTTGAATTAATTCAGCATCGGTAAATTCTGTACCTTCTGGTATAAATTCTTCGATAATTCCGTTAGAATAAAGTATTAATGCCACCTTAGATTATTTTTTTAATTTTTATTTATCAAAACGCTTAAGAGCATTTGTGGTAATATTCACATATTCAGCATACCCAATAAAATTATCTAATTTTTTACTATCAGAATAACTCATAGCAGATTTTAGATAATCTCTAAAATTTTTAGTCCATTGAGATAAAGTATATTCTATTTTATGAAATCTTGTTACTCCTTCTGCTGTAATTAATTTTTGTTTTCCCCAACTTTTTTGTACCGATTTAGTACTCATACCTCTATATTTCTTTTTTACAGGAAAACCTTTTTCCCATAAATATTTAGCCAATTTATTGGATTTAAATTTGATACCATATAAATAATTAAAGCCGGTTGATTCAACCGATTTATTAAATAACGATCCAACCATTACATAGTCTGCTCCTAATCCAAGTGCTTTAATTATATCAGCATATCCTTTCATTCCACCATCTGCTACTATATTACAATTCCAATATCCACCTGCAATTTTTATTTTTCTACATTCTGTTATTAGTGAACCCATTGGATAATTAATAGCAACATTAGCACTTGTAGTACAACCTGCTCCGCCTCCAATTCCTATTCTAACATAATCTGCCCCTGCCATAGCAAGATTTTTATATGTAAGTGGATTGGCAATATTACCTACCATTACTACTATATTAGGGAAAGATTTTTTTATTAATTTTAAAATATCTATTAATTTTTGCATATGGCCATTGGCTATATCTATTAATATATTAGGGTATTCATAAAATGGTATATGCCCGGCAGAACAATGTGTATCATTGTCAATTAGATAATTTAAATCGCTTTCAATTTCATGTAATCCAAAGGATTTAAAAGATTGTTTTTTAAAGTATTCAAATCTTTGGTTATTATATAAACTATTTTTATTAGTTCTTGGTAAGCAAGGGATGATACCAACATTGATATAATCTTCTATATTATCTAATGATATTACAGTATCCATAGGAGCTGTAATTAAAGGTAATGTAAAATAATTACTATGATTGAATTCTTTAAGTATGTCTATTTCATTTCTACTCTTTATATTGCTTACAGCGCAAGGCATAATAGTAATATCAAGCAAATCAAATTTTAATTCTGTCATTTTTTAATTTTTATATGAATTAAAAATGCATCAGTTTTAATTCAATTTTTAATTTATTCTTACTGGGCCGGAGCCATTCATATTAATTAAATCATCATCTGTATCTTCTATATCTGATAATTCATGATCGTCTTCCAATTCATCTTCATCATCTAGATCAGTTAATTCTTCTTCATCATCCAATACAACATCATCTTCTAGACTATCTAAATCAACATCTAAATCATATAAATGTTTTTCCTGGGTTTCGTCTGGAGCTAAAATATCTTTATCTTTAACAGTATCAGCTACTATTGTTGGATCTAATATATCCAATGGAGTTTCTTCCTCGCCTGGTATAATAATATCTTCAGGCTTAGGTACTTTTGGTTTAATAGTAGGTACTATAGTTGGTTTAACTATTGGTTTAACAGGCGCAACAGGTTGTTTCATAATTTTTCCTGCTTTTCCTTTAACAATTTCTCCTGGTTTTGGTTCTTCTTTTGGTTTTTTGTCAGATACTACCACTTTAGGTTTTCCTGTTACTTCATCCTTATCTAATATAATTTCTCTACTTTTATTAGATACACTTCTCCAAGCTTGTTTATCTAAATCAAAAAAAGCTGCTACTTTATCAGATGATGGATGCATGCCGCTTGGTTGATCATCTTTAGGAATATATTTCATCATAGTAGTACCTCTTGCTGGTCTTACTTCTCCATCTATTTTAACAAATTCAAAGTTAAGAATTTTTTTATTTAAAATATCACGTAATTCTGGCAATGAAACAGGTTCACCAATCAATAATTTTTCTAACATTAATTTATCATATAGAAAATTAATATCATTATATTGAATAATAGATTCACTTAATCTATTTCCAAATAATATTTCAGATAATATATGTTTAATAAATTGTTTTGTCATAAATGTTTTTTATACTTTCTGTATACATGGCTTGTTTATATGGTAAAGGTTTTTTCTTATTCGAATTAGATCCAATTCCTGGTGGAACTATCTTATTTCCTTTTTTTAAAGGAGATAATTCATGCTGTTTTAATAATTCAGATCTTGGAACTCTACCACCTCCTGTATATTTAGATAAAGGCATTAGTTTCCATCCATTTTCGAACCCTAAACTTGATTTTTGGTAATTTATAGCTTTTTTATAATCTTCTTCGTTATCATAATCATTTGGATTAATTTTTTTATGAGATGGAATAATATCTATTTTCCATTCATCATCATTTAACATATTTATATGAAGTTCATGAGATAATTCGGATATCAATGATTTCATAGTATATTCATCTGGAAATTCCCAAAAAGAAATAATTTTATCTCTAACCCACATTCTTCCTGGATAATCAAAGTCGGATCTACCTTCAAAATCTTTTTTAGCTGATTTATCTTTTATTTTATTGGTTAAATTAGCATGAGTATAATCTCTACTTAATTCTTCAACATTGGGCGCAATTTCATAATATAATTTTCCTTCATACCATCCAAATGTTATAACTATATGGTTTCCTTGATGCCAATATAAACTATTTCCGGTTTCAATATCTACTCTATCCGGACTCTCAAATATTCTTTCTCTTACAATATTCATAACAAATATAATGTTTAATTTATATATCATAAATTATAAAGGCTCTAATTTCAGAAATTAGAGCCTTTATAATTTTTAAAATTTTTGAATAATATTTAATGGTTAACCACATTTACTAAATGTGCAATTTTCACAATGTATACATCCTTCTTCTCTTATAAGATTTGCGCCACAATCTGGACAAACCTCACCATTTACCATTTGTTTTTCTTCATATTTAGATAATACTCTTCTACAAGCAGAACTAAATGAACTAATATTATCATCTATTTTTTTAGCAACATTATTAATATGTTCAATTTTGGCACCTGTTCTTAATAACATACTCATCAAAATTGTATGAGAACGTTGTTCTACTCTATCAGCAGCTAATTGTACATCTTCAATTTCAAATTCTCCATTTATAAATTTATAGTGTCCTTTTTTAATTTTAACAATTCTTCCTTTTGTATTTTTATCCATTGGAGGATTTTCGAAAGCAAAAATTTCATAAGGCTTATTTGTATCTCCCCACAATCCAATAATTACAGCATATTTAATTCCATTGGCAGTTACCACGTGATAATCGGCTTTTAATTCTTTAGGTCTTTTGGGTGCATCATGTTCAACAAAATCTTCATCTTTTTTAGTAGTTTCATTTGATACCAAAACACCTGAACGAGATCCTTCTCTATATATAGTAAAACCTTTACAACCACTTTCCCATGCCATCATATATAAATCCGAAACTAATTCTTTAGTAGCAGTATTTGGCAAATTACAAGTTTTACTAATGCTATGTTCCAACCATTTTTGTGCAGCAGCTTGTATTCTAACTGATTGGATATGATCAATTTCATTTGCAGTTGCGCCCCAATATGGTGATTTTTTAATATCTGTTTCTCCTGTTACATCCATCCATTGTTTCAAACCGTGATGATGAACTATAAATTCTTGCCATTTATCTCCAGATTTATCTATAAAATCAGGCTTTATATTTGAATCTCCCATTATTTTTTTGCGTCGTTTGTATTCTAACATAAAAGTAGATTCAATGCCTGACGTAGTTTGAGTCATCATTGATGTAGTGCCTGCTGGTGCAGTAGTAGTTTTAGCAATATTTCTACGCCCATAATGTTTTGCGTCTTCTTTTAATCCAGGTAATTCATTCCAAACTCTATTTAAAAATGGATGATCTTTTTCTAATTGAAAATCATGAATAGGAAAAGCACCACGTTCTTTAGCTAAAATAATACTACTTTTCTCAGAATATATTGCTAGGGTTTTATAAATTTGTTCAGTAGTCCAAATAGAATCTTCGCTACCATATTTTATTCCTAAAGCGGCTAACATATCGCCTAAAGCAGTTATACCTAAACCTGTTCTTCTACCATTAATAGCAGATTCCTTAATTTTTAACCAAAGATTTTTTTCAACTTGTTTAACATCTTCGTCTTCTGGGTCTAATGATATTTTAGCTAAAATGGCATCTATTTTTTCAATTTCTAAGTCTATTAAATCATCCATTAATCTTTGAGCAATAATAACATGATCTTTAAATAAACTGATATTAAATACAGAAGATGATGTATATGGCATATCCACATAACTCAATAGATTTAAAACCAATAATCTACAAGAATCATATGGTGATAACACAATTTCTCCACACGGGTTGCATGCAACTGATCCAAACCCAAAATCTTTATATATATCAGATGGAGTATATTTTAATGCAGTGTCCCAAAATAATACACCTGGCTCAGCAGAAGACCATGCACCATCTATTATCTTATTCCATAAATCTCTTGCTTTTATTTGTTTAGATATAGCCGGATTTATTGAATCGACTGGCCATTGTATAGTATATAAATCATCATTTTTTACAGCCATCATTAATTCATCATCAATTTTAACTGAAATATTTGCTCCAGTAACTTTTAATAAATCTTTTTTAGAGTTAATAAATGTTTCTACTTCATAATGTTTAGATGATATAGTTAACATTAACGCACCTCTTCTTCCATTTTGGGCAACTTCTCTAGTAGTATTAGAATATCTTTCCATAAATCCTAATATACCGTCTGATGTCTTAGCTGCATTGTTAGTTATAACTCCTTTAGGTCTAATATTAGATAAATCATGACCAACCCCACCTCTTCTTTTCATTAATTGCGCCTGTTCCTGATCAGTTTTAAATATACCGCCATAAGAATCTTTGGCACCTGCAATCACAAAACAATTTGATAAGCTTTGTACTCTGTGATTATTACCTATTCCTTCCATAGGAGATCCTTGTGGAATTAAATATTTAAAGTTTTTAAATAAGTTATAAATTGTTTCTTCTGGTAAAGGATTCAAATAGTTTTTTTCTATTCTAGCAAATTCCGATGCTAATCTACGATGAGTATCATCGGGGGTAAGTTCTTCATATTCTCCCTTTTGATTTTGTAATGCATATTTGCTAATCCATGCCTGGACTGCTAATTCATCTCCATTAAAATATTTTAAAGTTTCAATTTCAACATCTTTTTTATTATAAATCGTCATATAAGATATATGTTTATTTTAGTTTTTTTATTTATAAAATCTTAATTTTTCTTTAATTGCCTATTGTTTGGGCAAAACGTTGTCTTTTAATTTTTTGCAATTCATCAACTTCTTGTTCAGCTAATTGAGATATTTTTTTTGCTTCTTTTCGCTGGCCATAGTAATCAGTTAATATCTCAGGAATTAATGGTTCAATTGATGCATCAAAAACGGCGCCGCTTACACATTTTATTTGTTTATCTGTGGTTTGATATAATTTATCTTTTATGATAAAATTTTCAATAGATATCATGAATTGTCTCATAATTGATGGGTATAGAGACGCAAAGTCAAATGATGCTACCCATTCATATAATCCAGGTATAGGTTCGAATACAAAAGCTCCTTCAAATTGTTCTCTTTCTTTTCTATCAAAAGTTTTAGGAAAAACTTGATTTCTTAAATATGCATGTCTTGTTAATGTAGCTTCTAACATAGATATAGGAGAAAAAGCACTCATTGCTTCTACCCTTGTAATATTTCCTAAACCTAAAAATGTATTCATAGTCTTAAGTTTGGAATCCATTAATTCTACTAGTACACTATCTATAGCATTATAAAAAATATGCAATGGGTAATCATTATTATACATTTCTTGAAACGTTCCAGGATATTTAACTTTTCTAATTCCTGTTGCTGCTTCAGAAACAAAATCAAGTTGATTATTTTCTTTAACTTCTATAGTTCTATCCCATTTAATATAAATTGCCATATAATCGACAATCAATTTATGCTGTGGAAGCATAAGTACTTTAGTTTTTCCTCTATCCTTTATTTTATGTTCATACCATTGTTTTGTAGGAGACATCCAGGATATATCTAGATTTAATCTCTTGGTACATCTATTATAAATATAAAACCAGTCATATGCCCAGAAATTCCAGCCTGTAATTAAAGGAGCATGTCTAGCATGGTTATATAAAAAATCATAAAGCATATCTGCTTCATTAATATATTCTTTATAAATGAAAGTATATTTTTTATTAAATTTTTCTACGTGCTTATTTATATTTTGTTCTATTTGCTCACATTCTTCACCTGATAAAGGTTTCAAACCAAATACTATACATTCAGGATAGTGTACCCAAGAAATTGAATTTATTCTATTTTTTGCATCTTCAGGCTCTGCGAATCCATCATCCGTTACGTCTGTTTCAATATCACATACATATAAATCTGGAGAATTACGTTCAAATAAATGTCTAGTGACATCATCACCCGCATCCATAAAAAATTCTTGCAATCTGTGTTTATTTAAAAATTGTGCAGGTACTTTGGTAACATCTAACCCATCCCATGATTTCATTCCTGGAATAGCTTTGTTTTTTTGTTTAGAATAAACATAATTAAATTGGTGATTGGCCGGTACAGTTAATTGGCTATATCCAACTTTACCTTCTGAATTAACATATGAAATTATTAATCTGCCTTGTCTCTGTTCAATGTTTATGATCATATCTTATTTATTGGTTGTAATAATTATATAACGAAAAAATAAAAAGGTTTAACTTTAAGTTAAACCTTTATTTCATTATTTATTATCAGTATGACCAAATCCACCTGATCCTCTATCGTCTTCTAAACCTTTATAAAAATCAGTCTCTAATTGAGTAGAAGTAACTTCAATATTAGAGAAATATACAGGTGTTTCTACAAATTGAATAATTTTCATATCTTCATAAATACGAACTAATTTAGTAGATGTATTAATTACACTTAAATGAATTTCTCCTTTATATGTATAATCAACAACTTGTGCGCCAAATACTAAACCAAGTTTTGTTGCAACACCTGATTTATTAGATGCTATTAATGCTCTTCCTGGAGTTGCCATTCTTGATTTAATACCTGCAGGTATCATAATTCTAGCATGAGGCGGCAAATTAAAATAATTTAATCCTTTTTCATCATCAAATCTAATAATTGAACTATTATCATCAGATAAATCATATTTAACTTCAGGACTTGCTGTATTTAACGAGGTACCGGTAATATAATTACATGAAGTGTTACCTGTAAGTGTAATACACCCAGAATTAGCATGTATCCATGCATTACTAGTCTTAAATACGTCTGGATTTTT
>Ga0100403_1001349_pt1 | contig 22292 bp, 23 predicted proteins | sample CryGeymet201501t_FD_83663 | JGI IMG/M metagenome (GOLD analysis project Ga0100403, IMG submission 83663) | Groundwater microbial communities from Crystal Geyser aquifers in Utah, USA - Crystal Geyser metaG 2015-01t | ecosystem: Environmental > Aquatic > Deep subsurface > Groundwater | place... | reverse complement strand
TACAATTGTTAACACGGCCCAATGGTACACTTGCTTGGAATGCCCATGATTCTTTTTGATCGTCACCACGGCCAAAGAGGCTCTGCCATCGTTTATGTTCTCTTTGCTGCAGGCATGCTCGGTGCAGTCGCTATGCATGTGATGCAACTTTCTAAAAATCTCGATACCAATTACCGCGTCGACAAAAAACACCTTGTCTATAATGATTTTGTCTCTCATATGAGAACGATGTTTGAAAATCCTTTGTATTGCACTCAGCTGCTCAGTGGGAAAGATATTGATGATTCATTTACTGCGACTGAAGCCAATTTGCTTCCGTTCAGTGGAAAGTATGGAAATTCATCAGTAAATTTTGTCAATGGTTGGAGAAGTCCAGAAGGCCTTGTCCTTGATAAAATCGTTGTCGAGTCTGAAGCAACTCCTGTTAGAAGTAATGTGCGTCGAGATATTCCCTCTAGTCCAAACTTAACCGCCTCGAATGCCGTAATTAAAATTTATGCTAAAGAAGGAACGCCTTCACTTTCAATTGCAAAGTTTGACCATCTCAAAATTGAGATCATGCTTTATTATTCATTGGTTGCTGGAGTCAAAACTCTCTATTCATGTTTTGGTCGCTACGGAGACGGCGCTCTTTGTACTTTGTCAGGGGGGACTTACAACGTCGGTGTTGTTGGAGCCAATCGAGCATCATGTGAGCCCGATCTCAATTGTTTTATTTCCAAGCAAGGGATCATTACAGATCCCGCTTTATGTCTAGCTCCTTATCAGGCCATCCAAATAGCTGCTAATATGTATCAATGCCAGTGGTGCAATCAAAACTGACTAATCAGTAATGAGGAAACTCTGGATGATTCCTCTTCCATATCACTCCATCAAAATAGAAATGAAAGAAAAGTGGGACTAAGTACAGACCATGCAAGAGAGATTTTGAAAGCGAGAAATGTTGATTTTGAAAATCGATAAAATATCTCTCTACAAATGATTCAAGACTGCCAAAAACAATCAAAGTGATAAGTACCGTGATTAAAATATTCTTGTTCTTCTTAAATAAGGGGATGGGTTGTTTTTTTGAAAGTGATTTTTGAATGAGTCGAGAATAAGGAATGGTATGAGAAAAAATTAGGCTTGAAAGAATCACAGGCATTGAAAATTGCGGAGTCAAAAAGAGAATGATGTAAAACCAACTCATGATAAAAATGTAGAGAACAGCTTCTTTGCAAAACTGTTTTTTTAAATAGTTTCTCAGTTCAATAATGAAGAAAAGAGCTTGTGAGAATAAGAGAACAAAGAGGCTCTTTTGATAAAGATCTTCAGATGGATAAAGAAGAAGATCATTTTGAGTATAAAATCCTGAGGCCATTAAATCTGGTCGAAAATGGAAGGCAACAAAGGGAATGAGGAGTAAGAAAGAGAAGAGGTATGTCTGAACATGATCTTTTGAACGACCTTTTCGATAGAGATGGTAAAAACCAATCACTTGCTTGATGTAATGGTAGGCAGTTGCATATAGCACCAAACTCCAAACATATTTAAAATCAAAAATGAAAAGACTTGTAAAAAAAATGAGAATAATAAATGGGACTAAAAAGTACTTGGGAGTTCGACTTCGTTCTTTGGGATTGAAAAGAGTTCTCCACCAGGTCAGATAGACGTGACCAGAGTCAAAAAAAGCAAAAATGATAAAGAAAATTATGGTAGCAAGGGTGGTCATCGGGCTTAAAATTGAAAGTAATAACAACACCAGTGGCCCTGGAAATAACAACCAAAGCGCATCTTGTTGTATTGTGCCAAAAATCCAATTTGTCGTCTGAGATCGCATAGTCTCTCTATTTTGAGCATTTCTATGGGCCATGTCATGTCAAAAGGGCAAAGAATTAGCTATTATTATGGCTTATGAGTGTTTTTTGGATCTCACTAGTATTGAATCTCTTCAATGGCGCTCATGCGTACGTTTCCAGTCAAACCACTTTCTCTACTGGTGCCTTTCGCGATTATACTGAGAAAAACCAATTTTTGGCCATCCTTGATTGGCAATTCTCATCTCTTCAAATAGGCGGAAGTGAATTCTACTCAGATCTCGGAATAAATAATAATCTCGAACGTGGAGAGTGGAATCTTTACCCTCAGCAACTTCATCTCACATTTCCTCTTTTTCAAGCAAAAGTTAAAACTGGTAGACAGATATGGAGCGAGGCTCTGGACTATTCACTTATGGATGGAATTGTTTTAACGGTTCCCTTTAAAGATCATTTGAAATTAGTGACCTATGCCGGTGCCCTGACCCATCTTGAGCAAACGAATGAGCTGATAACCAATGAACAAGTTTACGGTGGGACTTTAAAATGGTCACAAGATAATTTTCAATTGAATGTCGGACAATTGGCGCGCTATCAAGAAAATAAGTCGACCTCAGTCGGATACACTCAAGCGCTTTATACAATCCCCACTTTTTATCAAAGTTTACTGCTTGGAGAAATGAGATTTAATCAATCGAGAAGTCGAAGTGAAAAATGGACTGCGATGATCGAGACCCATCCTCATGAAAAGCTGACAAGCAGTTATACTTATCTTGGAACTCGACCTGATTACTCAATGCCAGTTAAGCAAAGCACTTGGTATCGTCTGACAAGTAGTTCCACTCAATCGGCCCATCAGATCAATCAATCACTGCAAATGACAAAAGAGCATGCACTGTCTCTAGGCTTGAAGAGAATTTTATATAAATCAAAAACAAAAGAGGAAACGGGAAGCAAGGCGGAGCTTGCTTGGGATTGGACAGTGATAGATCGTCGCCTCGGAACTCACTTCACGTATTTAAAATCTTTTGGTGGTGAGTTGTTGAGTTTGGGTTTAAGTGGCTCTCAAATGATGACGACTTCGTGGACTTTAAATAGTGGTATTGAAGTGAGTGATTATAATAAAATTAATGGTATTTCGACGCGCGCTTATGAATTGAGAACTGGAATCAAAAAAAGTTGGAGTCGAAGTTTCGAGAGTCAACTTTCCGTGGAGTTCGAAAGAAATCATTATTACGCATTAGATATGAGGGCCATGCTCTATGTTTCGCATTTTACTTATTAGCTTGGGGTTGTGCTTAGGAGCGCAGGCCGAAGTTAAAAAAATTAAGAAAGAAAAGCCACTGCTTGCAAGTACGGTGAAGCAGCTCTTTTCTCATAAGAAACATGATGAAGTTTTAAAAAAACTTCAGGTCAGTTGCCAAGATTGTCATTCTTTTTCCATTAAAAGTCGTGATCCAGGACCACTCGGAGAACCGGTTGGGGCGGGATTTTTAAAACCGAATCAAAATTCTTGTCATCAATGCCATCTGGAAAAAGTGATGGTGTCTACTCCTTCTCAATGTATTCTGTGTCATCAAGCGGGAGAAAATCTTCGACCTGAGAATCATAATGCTTTATGGAAGCAGCAACATGCTCAATTTGCTCGTCTCGACTCTCAAGGGTGCCAAGATTGTCATACCCAAAAATCCTGCTCACAATGCCATTTTAAACGGGATCAAATGAATCCTATGGTTCATCGAGGCAATTTTCGTCTCACTCATTCCATCGATGCCCGTTTGAATCCTGCCAGCTGCGTCCAATGCCATCAGCAGCAACAGTTTTGTCAAAAATGTCATGATGGGAGTGTCAGATGAAAAGATTACTCATTATGATCCTCTTGCTTTCGAGCTGTGGAAAAGAAAAAAGACAATTTGAAGTTTATCAAATCGCTCAACCGGCAGACATTCTTTTGAGTGTTGAAAATCATCCCCATGGTTATGGCGAATCTCAATGCTTTGAATGCCATGTGGTCGATAATATCCATCGCGATAATCAAACCGGTTCATCCACATTGGATCTCGCTCGAGAGTTGACTCGGACTCAGGGAATCAGTAGCTGCCAAACTTGCCATGGGAGAAATGGGTTATGAATATACTCATTATCTTTATAACGATAGTCTCGGCTCAGGTTCGTCTTGATCCTCATGGTTTTAAAAGTTGGGATCTCTCGAAAGTGGATTCGAAAAAAGAGAAAGAATGTCTGGTTTGCCATTTGGCAACAGGGAAGAGCTGGAAGCTACAAATTGATGTCGCTGATCGCTGTACTGATTGTCATAATAAAGCGACCCATAGTGGAATCCTTGAACATAAGAAAGCAAAAGTGGATTGTTTATCATGCCATCGTCCTCATAGAGCTTTATTGCCAGGAACTTCTGAAGTTCAAACTTATTTTGAAAAGAGTTATTTCAATGTCGGCACTCATCATAAGCTTAATAATAAAGTTCATTATGAGCGATCATCTATGCCAATGCTCAAGAAGAGTTGTTCCGATTGTCATGGAGACCTTCCATGATAAAGGGGATCATCTGTTTTTTGCTCATAACTTCACAGGTATTTGCTTTAAGTGTCGCCGAAAGTCTTTTTACGATTGATGTTGCTGCTCCTACAAAAATGGCCGTTTGCCAAAATATTCTTTGGGTTTCGTCACTGCACTCAGAGAAGATATATGGTTTTGACTTCCAAAAAGGGAAGCTTCAGAAAAGTGTAAATCTCCCAAAAGGTAAAGAGTGGAAACTCTCGGGACTTAATTGTGTTCAAGATAATCTGGCAGCTTCCTATTGGAATCCAAAATCCAAAATAACACAGCTCATGATTTACCAAAATCAAGTCAAGACCATCTCTCAATTACCTGGTCGCGGGGATTTAAAAGCGATTCAATGGTTTGAAGGGTACTATTATCTACTTCAAGATCAATTCTATCGAACGCGTGATTTCAAAAACTATGAAGATCAAAAGATTTTAACTCGAAAAGATTTAAATCCAAGTGATGCTGAACTTAAACGCAATCCTTTTGCTCAATGGCAAAACTCCATGCCCATTACCAGTGGTCACTATATCGACTTTTTTTATAATAATAATCGCTTCTGGTTTCTCGATACTTTTATGCAAACAGTGATGAGCTCGAAGAGTGTTTGGCCACTGGAAGATTTTAAAGCACTCGGAGCATGGGGCGTGTGGGAAGGATCTTTAATGTTTCCTAAGGCCATGACTTTCTTCGATCGAGAGATTGTTATCGCCGATAGCGGATTAAAACTTCTGAACCGTTATGATTCTGCTGGTAGATACGTAGATTCCTATACGATTGAAAATTTGGAAACCCGTTTTGAGTATCTTATCGATGTGGCAAGTGCATCTAAAGTTGTTTTTGCCGCCGACTTTTTAAAAAATAAAATCTATGCGCTTAATCTAAACACCGCCGATCAAATGCGCAGTGGAGTGTTTCGAAGAAATCATTTTCAACATCCTGAAGTGACAAAAGATTGGGATCAAGTTCGTTGTCTTAACTGTCACGATGGAACTGAGGCCTATCATTTAAATGTCATTGAATCTCAGTCGAATCATCATCCGTTGCGAGTTAAACAAAAGGGGGAAACGAAACTTCCTCTTTATCAAAAAAGCGAAGTCTCATGTAGCTCTTGTCATGAAAATCATCACAAGCAAATTGACGATAACCCCCATTTTTTAAGAAAGTCTAAGAATGCCCTTTGTCTCGAATGCCATCAAGACAAGGGACTCTCGGATAAGAACCATCTCAACCTACAAAAGAAAAGCAAACTCGCATCGGGGTGTACGGATTGTCATCGCGCTCATCAGGCCAACGATAAGCTATTGATCCAAGACGGGATAAAAACATGTACTAAGTGTCATCAACAACAAATCTCACATAGCTCTCATCCTATAAATAATGAGACTCGATGTATCGATTGCCATTCTCCTCACCATGGAGACAAAAGCACGTCTTGGAGTAAAGAGGCTACTTGTTTAAAATGCCATCAAAGTGAAGGGGAGTTTATGGGGCAAAATAAACATCTCCAATTACTTCCAAAGAAAAGTGCTCACTGGAATGAAAAAGAGATGACTTGTCTTTCTTGTCATCGCCCCCATGATGGAAATCATTCAGCAGAACAACGTTGTCTAGAATGTCACAAGGAACAAAGTGGTCACCGTCACGTCAAGGCCCTCTCTGTCGCCCTCGCAGGTCGTGCCGAAGGTTTAGTTTTAGGTTCGGGGCATCGTTTAAGTTGCATTACTTGTCACGATCCTCATAGAGGGACTGATCAAGATAAATATCTTCGTCAAAATGATTCTGGTAAAATTCGCAACCTCTGTGCCAGTTGCCACACCGGAGATGTCGAACAATTGGTTCGTGAGTTTCATCCGCGATTTGAAAGGAAAAAGAAATGATTGATGGTGAATGGATGAAAAAACATAAATGGTGGTTGCATCTGCTGGCCTTAGTGATAGGACTCTTTTTAGGTTGGTTGATCTTTTTTCAAGTTCCTTTTCTCTATAGAGTTATTCCTCACGGAGGGCTTTAGTGAAAAAGTATTGGAAAATTCTACGGGCCTTTTTGATGTTAACTTTTCCCACTATTCTGATTGGAATGGGGATTGGCGCTTATCCTGGCTACAAAACTTACGAGTACACATGGAAAGATGCTAACTTTTGTATTTCCTGTCATGTCCATGATTATGCCACTTATTCTTGGGAAGAAAGTTCTCATGGTCAGGCAACCACTTGTCACGATTGTCATCATCAGCCGCTTCATCAATATTTAAAAGAAGCTTATGTTTTTGTTACAAAGCGTCCGGTGTTTCCGAAGGATCTCCATCATACTCCCAATGTTCCGAGTGATTTGTGCCAATCTTGCCATCTCTCTGCCCACGCCGATCGCTCTACGATTACAGGTCCATTGGCCAAGGAGAATCTCGCTCATGTTCCGAAAGTTGATAAGCTCTATTTGCATGCTTTTCACCTCGAGCGAAAAACAAAACTCACTCTGCTCAAATCCCATCAATTATCTGATGAAGAAAGGATGGGGCAATTTGTGAATCCTAAAGTGACCAAACAAGATGAAGAACGTCCCATTGCTTGCAGTGATTGTCATGGTGGACCAACCAATCGTGCCCATCATTTTTCGGCAGTTGATCTCTCCTGTGTTCGTTGTCATGGAAATATACATCGCTCTCCTATGGGGCAGGAGTACGGATGTCGCAATTGTCATTTTCAAGAATTTTTACTTCCGCTCGATGATTCTGCCAGGTGATTTCCAAATGGGTGCTTCAGGAGAAGAGATTGCTCTTTTCACTTCAGGATGATTTTTTGGCAGCATACTATTTTTACTAACAGCATCGTGGCAAAGAGAGCATTGCTTGGCCGGTGGATCTGATGGATAAGTATCGTCTTTATGATATTTATCGAGCGGATTATGGCATTGAGTACATTGTTTCTTTTCAACTTCTCTATATGTTCCAGCTTCTCTCGGGTGTCTCATAAAAGAGGCAAAGTCATGAGGAACTTGATAGTGACATTGAGTACAGCTCATAAAACTCTTTTCGTTGCGACGATGGAATTCACCATCTTTTTGATGGCAATGCTGGCAATTCACTTTTAAGTTTTCATCTTTTTTTCCGTCCCAATAAGCTTTGGTATGATTTTTTCCAACCCATCCCGCTTGATGGGGATACTGATGACAAGTGGTACAGTTTTGAGCGACTTTTATGGTGAGTCCACTTTCATTCTGATGACAGCTTTTACAATTGTTTGAATCTTTGAGGTAGGCGACTCCATGATCAAAGCTTTCTTTAAATTGCGGAGTATGAGGATAACTCTTGTGACATCCCATACAGAATTCTTGGCGAACTTCACCGGATTCATTTTGGGTTGGGATGTGACAACTTTGACAAAGTTTTTGATCGCGTAAATAAAAAGCACCATGCTGACGGCTTTTTTTAAATTCAGCAGAATGAGGGAAGATGACTTTGAGAGTTTCTGAACTTTGTTGCTGTTCTAATGTATTCACGACTACAGGCTCATCATTTTTTTGATGACATGACGTCAGCATAATCGCAGTTAATATCGAAATAATGAGAAGCAACTTGTTCATTTTATTTAACCCTTCAATCCCTTATCGGATTGGTTGGGTTTAGACTTAAACTGATAGATAACAGCTTTTTACAGAGGATTAACTGACTCGATTGAGAATATAAGACAGCAACAATGTGATCACTAAAATCAGCATTGGTGAGTATCGTAAGTAATTTAAATTTCGTTCATTTTTCGTTTTCATACATTCCCTCATCATCCATAAGAGGTTCCTTTATGTATTTTTTACAAGCAAGAATTTTGCCAAAAAAACAGGGCCATATTGGCCCTGAATTCAATAAGAAATGTATGACATTGGTGCCAAAGCGGGACTGTTTTATTTAACAATCTCTGACGCGGCCTGCGCAATGGAGCCACTATCGAAGCCGTGCTTGTGATAAAGCTCGACTGCTTTGTATGAACTTTGCCCAAAATGGTTATGAATTCCGAGAGATCTTACTTTTGGCTGAACGCCTTTTTCAGCGAGAGCATGAACGAGAAGTGAGCCCATACCACCAACAACTTGATGATCTTCAACCGTGATAAGTTTATTTCCAGCAGCTGCTAATTCTTTCGCGAATGTTTCTGTATCAACATGATTCACGAATGGATTATTAATAACTGTTGCATGAATACCTTTTGAAGCCAATTCATCAGCAGCAAGTAAGGCCTGGGGAACAGTTGAAGCACAAGCGGCGATCACGAGGTCAGATCCTCGACGAAGAACTTGAGCGCGTCCCCATTCATAAGTGAGATCTTCAGAGTAGTGAGCTGGAAAATCTTCACGACCAAAAAAGAAAACAACAGACTCAGGAACTTGATCGTTCTCTCGAGCTTTGACAAATCTTCGAACTGCTAGTTCGAAATACTTTTCAGCTTCACTTGAGCTAGCACAACAGATAACAGCAGTGTTGGGAATTCCCGCTACAGCTGACACATAAGTCGTCGCCTGGTGAGAGGCTCCGTCGGCTGCATCTTGAAAACCAATATGCGAAAAGAGGGCGAGTACTGGTGCAAGCGAGAGCTGAGACATGATGAGAGGTAAATTGCCTTTTGTGATGCCGAATTGTGCGAAAGTATCGACGATCGGAATAAATCCCTGACGTGAAAGTCCCACAGCTGTACTGATCATATTTGATTCAGCAACACCGACATCGATCCAATTGTTGGGACATTGCTTTTGAAAGTCAGCAATCCCAGTTGAGCCTTGAAGGTCAGCTGTCACTGAATAAAGAGGAAGACCCTCTCCTGCGAGGCGAGTGGCCGCGCGAGAAAATCCTGGTTGAACTTTTTCTTTCTTAACGGCACTTGCAGCTGCATCTTTTGGTGCTGGTTTTTGGCTCAATAAACTTTTTGCCCAGTCGAGGAATTCTGCTGGGGCTTCACCATTATAAATTTCATTTAAAAAAGAAATGAGCTTGTCGTCGTAAGCTTTTAAAGGATAACCGTGACCGCCACTCTTGGCCTCTTCAGTCGCTTTCACTCCATAGCCTTTGATTGTTTTGAAAACCACAGCGATTGGTTTCTTAGGATTTTTTTCAGCAGTTGAAATGGCCCATTCAATATCGTTGTGAACTTTTTGTAGATTGTGACCTTGCTCTTGAACGCGAACTTCCCAGCCTTGGGCAGAGAGCGCTTCAAAACTCTTATGCATATCAAAAGCATCTTCGCTGATGCGTCCACTGAGCTTTGTATTATTGTCACTAATCAAAAGGACGAAAGGTGCTAGTTTTCCTCTGGCCGCGAGACCAGGAATGGCCGCGAAAGATTCGCGCGCTTCACCTTCCATCGCGCCACCGTCAGAGATGGTGCAGATGGTTGTTCTTGCAGTTCCACTCAAGTGATCAGCAAGCGCTAAACCTTGAGCTTGCGGTAGACCTGAACCGAGTGGCCCGTTAGATATAAGGACGCCTTCAGGATTTAAGTGAGCTTCACCGTGACCTGTGAGTTTGCTTTTGATTGAGCGAAAATCGCGAAGAGCCTCGAGACTCATTTGATCGAAACCATAAAGAGCGCGAAGAGCGTAAATGCCATTTTCAGTATGTCCGGCATCATTCACAAAATTGTAATGATTAAACCAATTGTCTTTTCTGAACATGATTCCATGAACTGAACTCATGATTTCGGCAAAAGCCGCAGGACCACCCCAGTGGCAAGCAGCTCCACCAATCACGGCGTGCATATTCATCAGAGCAACGAGTGCTCTCGTGGCCTTGGGATCGGCGAGAGTTTCATCTGCGCCTTGGGCATTTTTAACGGTAACACTGTAGTTAAGCTTGTTCTTTGGAGTTGGGGCTAAATGGTTTTTAACTTTTAATGGCTTTAGAGTTGAAGTCATCAATCCTCCGAGGATTTGGCAGTTTGGGTTTAATGGGGGGCGGTTCGAAGAAGGCTAGATTAAAAGCCTGAATTTGCAAAGGTTATCCGAGTCGCGCCTCTTAATGTTGGCGTCAAGCTAAAAGAATCCTATTTAATTTTAATCTTAAGCTCTTGTATTTACTAGGATGCAATTGTCATAAAAAATTGACTAACTGTGTCGCTCATTTTTCAATACAATTAAGCATAACAATTTTTGTGAGGCGATTCTCATGTGTGATGTTTGCAAAGCCGAAGGAAGAGACTGGAATTTTGCTAATGGCGATAAGACCAGATTGGCCAATGCAAAACTCTATAGAGTCTACGTCGGAAGAACCGCCGCTGTTAAGCTTTGTCATCTTCACGATATTCAACTCTTCGTTTTAGGTGAACAACGTTTCTTAAAAGAACATATAAGTCTGGCCAGCAATCTCTTTGATAAACGCTCAGACTTCGCTTGATCTGATTGTCATTTAATTCTCTCATGCTAAAGTCGATTCATGAAAAATGAATTGAAAGTTTATGATAAGTACTCCCAAAAATTACTCAAATCCCTTCCCATGGCTTCAGAAGCAGAAGTGGAAAATGTTATCGTTCTTGCAGAGAGTGCTTTTAAGCTCGAGAGCAAACGTTCAGCCGGTGAGCGCTACGCTCGCCTAGAAAAAATCATTCAACTTTATCAAACTCGTAAAAAAGAATTCGCCCAATTAATTAGCGCTGAAGCTGGCAAGCCCATGGGCTACGCAAACGCTGAAGCAGATCGCGTCCTAGCGACACTTATATGGTCACTAGAAGAGTCGCGCCGAATGGGTGGGGAAGTTGTTCCCATGGATTTTAATCATGGGAAGGGATTGAATGCCCTGACTCAACGTTTTCCTATTGGACCGGTCATTGCTATTTCTCCTTTTAATTTCCCCCTCAATCTCGCCATTCATAAAATAGCTCCGGCCCTGGCTTGTGGTTGCTCAATTGTCGTTAAGCCTTCGCCTTTTGCTCCTTTGAGCTTACTTAAATTCGAAGAGCTTTGTCGTGAAGCTCAAGCGCCCCAAGGTCTTTTTCAAGTGGTGCTTTGTGATAACCAATTAGCGGAGAAAATGGTTCGCGATGAGCGCTTTAAGATGCTCTCCTTTACGGGATCACCGACAGTCGGTTGGATGTTAAAAAATATTGCCGGTAAGAAAAAAGTTATTTTGGAGCTTGGTGGAAATGCCGCTGTCATCATCGATGAGACTGCCGATATTAATAAGGCCGCTGCACAAGTCGCAACAGGAGCCTTTCTCTATTCGGGCCAAATCTGTATTTCAACTCAAAGAGTTTTTGTGGTCGAAAGCGTCTTTGAAGACTTTCAAAAAAAGTTATTAGAAAATGTAGCGAAATTAAAAGTGGGTGATCCCTCAGATCAATTCACTACTATTGGACCGCTGATCGATCGTGTTCATCTCACTCGCATTCAATCATGGGTGGAAGAAGCTAAAGCTTCAGGAGCCAAAGTTTTGTGTGGCGGAGAAATCATCGATATTGAAAAAAATCTTTACGCTGCAACTGTTTTAACCAATGTTCCACGGGATCAAAAAGTCTGTCGAGAAGAAGCTTTCGGTCCAATCGTGGTGATCGAGCCCGTTGCTGATTTCGATCAAGCCATAAAACTGGCCAATGATTCAAACTTTGGACTTCAGGCTGGGGTTTTTAGCAATGATCTTCATCGCATGAAAAAGGCCCATACTGAGCTAGAGGTCGGCGCTGTGATCATGAATGAGGTCCCAGGCTTTAGAATTGATCATATGCCCTACGGAGGGGTTAAGGACTCAGGATTAGGTCGTGAAGGCCCTCGCTACGTTATAGAAGAAATGACTGAACCTCGTCTTTTAGTCTTCTAAAACTATTCAAATTTATTCACATCTGCTACATTGAGCCCCTAAATTCAGGAGTTTTTATGACTGTACGCGTTCGTTTTGCGCCTTCTCCAACAGGTTATCTCCATATTGGTGGAGCTCGCACCGCTCTTTACAACTATCTCTTCGCTAAAAAGAATGGCGGGGTTTTTCTTCTTCGAATCGAAGACACTGATCAAGAAAGAAGCAAGATTGAATACGAAATTGAAATGATGAAAGACTTAAAATGGCTTGGCATTGATTGGACTGAAGGCCCTGATTGCGGCGGAGAGTATGGCCCTTATCGCCAAAGCGAGCGCATGAATCTTTACAAAGAAAAAGCATGGGAATTGGTTTCTCAAGGAAAAGCTTATCCGTGTTTTTTAACTGAAGCCGAACTCGAAGAACTGTCACAAAAAGCTATTGCTGAAAATAAAGCACCTCACGCTTATCACACAAAGTATCGCGATTTTCCCATCCACGAAGCTAAGCAAAGAGTTGATGCTGGCGAAGAGTATGTGATTCGTTTTAAGACTCAACAAAAAGTTTATCATTTAAAAGATCATGTTCGTGGTGATGTTGATTTCGGTGAAGATATGGTCGGGGATTTTGTTCTCTTAAGAAGTAACGGAATGCCGGTTTATAATTACTGTTGTGCGATCGATGATTGGATGATGAAAATCACCCACGTGATTCGTGCGGAAGAGCATTTGCCAAACACTCTACGGCAGTTGATGTTGTACGAAGCCTTTGGTGTCACTCCTCCTGAATTTGCTCACTGTTCGCTCTTAGTAGGAGAGGATCGTCAGAAACTTTCAAAGCGCCACGGGGCCACTTCTGTTAAACAATATATTGAAATGAAATATCTCCCGGAGGCATTGAATAATTATCTTTGCCTTCTCGGTTGGTCACATCCGGATGAAAAAGATATTTTCAATAAAGAAGATATTGTTGATGTCTTCACCATGGATCGCTTCAATAAAGCACCTGCCTTGTACGATGTTCAAAAGTTAAATTTTTTTAATGGTCAGCATTTAAGAAAATTGCCTACTGCTGAATTGGTAGCGATCGCATCTGATTGTTTACCAAGCCACCATCCGTTTCAAAATCAAACGGCGGAATGGAAAAGTCAGGCGATGGAATTTTTCAAAGAAAAAATTCAACTGATCACTGAACTTGAAGCTGTGCTGGAAGTTATTTTTAGAACCGAAGTGATGACTTCTGATGAGTATAAAGAAATTTGGAGTTGGGAAACCACGGGGCAAATGGCGGCTTATTTAAAAGAGCAAGTCATGGCCTTAACGGCACCTACGACTACTGAGCAATTTCAAGCTTGGGGCGATCATATTAAAACGCAACTCAAAATAAAAGGTAAGCCTTTGTTCAAGGGAATGAGAGCTGTGCTGACTTTAGAAGCTGAGGGACCAGACTTAAAGATCGTGATTCCGATGACTCCATTGGCCGTACTAAAAGAGCGCATGACAAAAATCTAAAATCTTCTTGCATGCTGATGCTTATCAGTACTTAGCAGTCGATCAGGTTTGTCTAATGCAACTAGGCTTAGGATAATCATCTTACAGAATGAGAAAAGGAATGAAGATGAAAAGACACTTATTAGTTTTATTGTTGGTTTCGCAATCTCTTATGGCGTTTGAATGGAATGAGCCTGATTGGTCTGAAAACTCAACCCTTCCAGAATCTGGTTCTCGTCAAAATCTTTATCAATTACCTCAAGATGAGTTTAATCAAATTCAAGATGTCGGTTATGTCCACGCTCTTCGCTGGCCAGTCACTGTCTCTGGACTTTATATTCCTTACAAGCCCCTCGAGACATTTCTTGAGAGTGATAGTTCTAATCCGATCAAGCGACTGATTCAAAAAATTGGTCAAAGTCGTTTGGGTTACACCGATATGGATGGACTTTATGAATGGCTTGGCCTTAACAAGTATCCTGATGAAGGATCAGTCACTGGAATCTATCGCATTCCTTATCCTGATGGATTTCAACCCAAGTATCGAATGGGAGCGAGTATTCTCGATCTCAAAGGAGTTCAAGGACTAACTTTTGGGTGTACGGGCTGTCATAGTGGAGTCTTTATGGGACGCACGATTATGGGTCTTACGAATAAACGTCCACGCGCCAATGAATTTTTTATGATGGCGAAAAAATACGTTCCTAATATTCCTTCACATCTTTTTGCTTATGGAACGTATGCCAGTGAAGAGGAGCGCAAGCTTTATAAATACACCCAAGATAATTTAAGAGCAGTTGGCGCAGTCATGCCACAGTCACTTGGTCTTGATACTTCTCTTCCTCATGTTGCCCTTTCGCTTTCTCATCGCATGGATGATGAGTTTGCCACGAAGTCTCGCGTGCTCGAGAGACGTCCAATGCCTAATAAACTTGAAACGATGGTCGCTGACTCAAAACCACTTCCTTGGTGGAACTTAAAACATAAAACGCGTTGGCTATCCGATGGTTCTATTGTCGCCGGAAATCCAATCCTCACGAACTTCCTTTGGAATGAATTAGGACGTGGAACTGATCTTAAAGAACTTGAACAGTGGATGAAAGACAATCAAGAAACAGTTAGAGAGTTAACCGCCGCCGCTTTTGCCACTCAGGCGCCTCGTTGGACCGATTTTTTTCCAGCGGGAAGTATCAATCTTGATTCGGCCAAGCGTGGTCAGAAAATTTTCAAAACCAGTTGTCAAAAATGTCATGGCGAGTATCAAAAAGCTTGGGATCTGCCGAATGCTTCTGAATTATCTAGTGTCGAAATCCTAAGTAACTCCAAAGTTCTATATCCGAAGAAAACAGAAGTGAAAGATGTGGGCACCGATCCTAATCGTTGGATGGCGACTCAGTATTTTGCTGAACGTTTGAATAAGCTTCGAATTTCAAAATGGATGAAGACCGTGGTAGAGCCGCAAAAAGGTTATGTACCACCTCCGCTTGAAGGGCTATTTTCTCGCTATCCCTATTTTCACAACAACTCGATTCCTAATCTTTGTGCCTTGATGGAACATCCTACTCGTCGACCAAAGTTTTTCGTGCAAGGGCCTTCAACCGATGCTTCTCATTACGATGCAGATTGTGTGGGCTATCCAGTGGGCGATAAGATTCCCAGTTCATGGATGAAAGAGAAAGAGGCCCATTTTAAGGCCGATAAGCCGGGGCTCTTGAACATTGGTCACACTAAGGCGTTCTACGATGAGCAGGGTCAGCCGATCATGTCAGACTTAGATAAACGCGACCTGCGCATGTTCTTAAAAACATTGTAAAGCCGATTAAAATAATCAAGAAAGCTCTTACTTATTCCGATAAGTTAAGGCATGACTCGGCTTAAATTATTCTTAATATTCCTTCTTCAATTAGGTGTTTTAATCACACCTGTTTGGGCGATTGAGTTAGTCGTTTGGAAGGCCCATGACAATGTTCCTGAAATGATTTTACCCAAGCTTGATCATGAGTCACCGGAGCAGGCCGTTCGTCGCTATCTCAAATTCTTAAAAGAAAATCCCGACATGATTAAATTGATGAATCGCGATCGATTAAAAGTCGATGCCTTGCCGATTCAATCGGTCAAAGTGTTTGATGTAAAGAGTGTTGAAAAAAGTTTTGATCCTACCTTTCTTTTTATCGCTAATCATTTTGACGATCTCAAGCCCAATGATGATCGCATCGCTAACTTCTTTCCCGTAATGAAAAAAAAGGGAGTTCATTCTTTTTTATTACCAGTGAGTGCGGATGGAGGCTTGAGCTCCCATGATGCTCAAGACTATCGTCGCCTCGTCGCTGATACTTTTGATGTGCTCTTCGGAATGGGTGGCGATGATGTTCACCCAGAAACTTATCGGCAAAGAATAACTTTTGCTCATATTCAAGATCTGAACATCACACGAGATCAATCCGAAATCTTTCTGATTCAAGAATATATGGAAAGGCAGAAAGGTGTTTACTACGGCATTTGTCGTGGTTCACAAATATGTGCCGTCGCTCGTGGTGAACAATTGGTTCAAGATCTTAAAGATGAACAAGGTGTGACCAAGCCACATAAAAGTGCCATTCATGAAGTTGATCTGAAAAAAAGTGACGATAACCTCATTCGTGCATTTGTGGGAGACAAAGATCAAATCAATATTCAAAGCTATCATCATCAAGCGGTGAAACCGAGAGAAGGTATGCATCTGGATGTCGTTGCCAGTGCTGATGAGGGGCGAAACTTTGTGGTCGAAGGTTATCAGTTTAAAAATGGTCTAGGATTAGCTTTTCAATTTCATCCTGAACTCTTGCCGGAAGACAAAGATAATTTGGCGATTATGCAAGGCATGGTTGATTACGCTGCTTATGTTAAAAAGCAAAAACTGCTTAATCAAAATTGTACCGGATTGATCAAAGGCTTTATTAAAGGGCGCTAACTACCAGCCGCGATAAGGTTGGTAATCTTGTTTGAGTTTCTTAACTTCAACTTCTTCACCCAAATCATTGATCTCAAGATAATCAAATTCCCATCGGAGTTTTTGACTAGCAGGAAATGGCCATTGAACGTACTTTGGAGTGATCTTTAGTCCAAAACCTTTCTCTAATGGAAAAGGTGAGTCAGTGCAGACAATCCCATGGCCAAGCCAACGATCAAGATTACCTTCTTGGCGTTGAATTTTGGTTCTGACAGATCGACGCTTAAGATCTTCAGAGCGCCAGAGCATTGGGTATTCGTCTTGACCCGCATCGATGAAATGAATTTTCCAATCTTCAAGTTCAGAGGTTTGTTCAAAATTCACCACGGCAAATGAAATATTAAAGCAGGTTTTTTGTGCTAGAAATTCTTGTTCATGAGTCAGTGTTACTTTCTCAACTTGTTCTTCTGTTAAACCACGAGAACGGGCCAATTCACGGGCCTCTACTTGAAGCAGCGAGCGTGTAATTGGGTAGGCTTGAACTTCATAGTTTCCACCGGCCATCGTCATACTTCGACCGATAACATTGACGACTTGCTCCGAAGTCGATTCGGAAGTGATATCCTTTCCTGTTAAGTAAAAATAAGTACGATCTTCACCTTTTGGTCTGAAAAAGGCACAACTGCTTAAAAGGACACCGGTAAAAGCTAGTACAAAGATATTTCGCATCATTTCAAATTCCTTAATTATATGTGCCCCCATTGTAGGGAATGGCAATTGCTATCGTCTAGTGATTTCACTTCCGTATGGCCTCGTGATAGTGTTTTTTCTTATAAAATCATGATGAAAGGAGGAACTATGCCGTCTTACGACTTAGTCTCAAAAATTGATAGCGGTGAAATGAAAAACGTTATTGCGATGACTCAAAAAGAAATCTCTTCACGCTTTGATTTTAAAAACTCAAATACAACTGTTGAGCTTACAGAAAATACTGTTGAACTTGATTCTAGTGATGAAGAAAAACTCAAGACAGCATTGAGTGTGTTGCGAGAAAAAATGATTAAGCGAAATATTGGAATGCGCGCACTCGACCCACAAGACATTCGGCCAAGTGGCAATATGCGCTTTAAGCAAACACTCAATCTCAAAAATGGTATTGACAAAGACAGTGCTAAAAAAATTACAAAAATCATTAAAGATTCGGGCCTGAAAGTGAAGGCCCAAATTATGGATGATAAAGTTCGCGTTGAAGGTAAGCAAATTGATGAGCTTCAAGAAGTTTATCAAATGCTTAAAAGCCATAAAGACGTAAGCGTTGAGCTGCAGATGGAGAACATGAAAAGGTGATCGTTCGAGAACTTCAAGAAAAGGATTTACCTTCAGTTAAAGCTTTCACTGATAAGTGGATTGGTGACAATTATTATCAACTTGAAGAACTCAAAGACTGTTTTAAATTTTCACAGGCTGAAGGATTAAATACCAGTTTTCTTGCCTTGGATGGTGAAAAGATTGTTGGTGTTCGATTGACCTATGCACCGGGAGCGTGGGTTGAAAAGAGCAGAGGGATTACTCCTGAGAAATGGGATTGTAAGAAGAGCAAAGTGGCTTATTTTAAAAGTCTTTTTATTCATGGTGATTATCAGAAGAGAGGAATCGGAAAGACGCTCTCTGATAAATCGATTGAAGTATTAAAAAAACTTAACACCCAGGCCATTATTTGCCATTCATGGCTAGAGTCACCCGGAAACTCTTCGCAAAAGTATTTAATGAAGATGGGATTTTCAGAGATCGCCCAGCATCCCAAGTTTTGGTATCTCATTGACTATGATTGTACTCGGTGTGCTCCAGATAGATGTCTATGTACTGCAAGTGAAATGATTAAATATTTATAAGGAATAATTTATGACAGTGTCCTATTGGATGGATCGCTCTGGGAATAACAAAATCAATGCTGACGTGGTCATCATTGGAGGTGGTATCGCAGGTCTCTCAACCGCTTTCTGGATTAAAAAAGAAGATCCGACAATGAAAGTGGTGTTAGTTGAGCGTTATCAGATCGGTGATGGGGCAACCGGAAGAAATGCCGGCTTTATCACGTGTGGTTCGGTTGAACACTTTAACCGTTTAGTGGGCAAGCATGGCAGAGATGAAGCTGCCGAGATTTGGAAATTTTCTGAAGAGAATCTTCGTCTGTTAAAAGAACATGTTATTCAAGACTCTGGTGATGAGTTGCTTTTTGAAAATAAAGGCAGTTTCTCTCTCGCCAGTACCGATAGTGAATTCACGGAACTTAAATCTTCGGCAAAATTAATGGAGAGTTTCGATATTAAAGTCGAAGAGCTCGACGAAGCGGCCATTCGCCAAAGATTGAGTGCTGAAGGTTTTGTCGGTGGTATCAAATATATTGACGATGCTTCTATTCATCCGCTTAAGCTCTTAAATAAAATGAAGCAAAAGATTGAACAACTTCCAACAGAAGTGACTTTCTTAGAAAATAATGAAGTTTATGCGATTGAGAATAAGGGGGATAACAAGTTGGTGAAAACCAAGCATGCCCAAATAGAAGCTCCGATTGTTGTCTTTGCAACAAATGGATACTCCGCACTTTTGAATAATTTCTTTGCCGATAAGATTTTTCCCACACGTGGACAAATTCTTGCGACCGAACCTGTGCCTCGTTTTATGGAAGGCCCTTGTTACGCCAATTTTGTTCTCGATTATTTTAGACAAATGCCAACTGGAGAAATGATTATTGGTGGTTTCCGCCAGCTTCAGAAAGATGCCGAGATTGGTTACGCTGATCAAACCAGTGACACCATTCAGGCAGCGCTCGAAGACTTTCTACACAAGCATATTCCACCAGTTCGCAAGGCCAAAATCACTCATCGTTGGAGTGGCATCATGGGCTTTAGTGTTGATGGTCAACCCATGGTTGGAGCGATGCCAACCGATCCGCAACTCTTTTTTGTCGGTGGCTTTACCGCTCATGGATTAGGATTGGCGTTTCATAGCGGTAAGTGTTTAGTGGATACACTCTTTGATCGTCCTATTCCGTCATTCATATCAGCCAGAAGATTTTAACTATGAACTCAGAGTATTTAAAATTTTTAGACACCTGTTGGATTGATTATATTGACAGTACTCCTTCTGCTCGAAAGATCAATGAACTCTTAAGTGCTGAAGGTGAGCAAATTATCAACGATCATATCGCTTTTAGAACTTGGAGTGATTCACCATTCTCGATTGAACACTTCAAAAAGATTTTTTTGGATTGGGGACTTGTTCATGGGGGAGAATATCTTTTTCCCAACAAAAAAGTGCGGGCCATTCACTTGCAGCACCCAACTGACACCAACATTCCCAAGATTTTTATTAGTGAAATTCAATGGAGAGAATTCTCGCCAGAATTCGCCAAGATTACTTCGAAAGTGATTAGTCAGCTTTCAAAAGACGGGGATCTCCTTTCGATGATGCAAAAGAAAATTTGTTGGGATTTGAGAATTGAAGAATACGAAACTTTAAGTCTGGAATCAGAATATGGTTCCTGGCTTTATGCTTGGGGGATTAGGCCAAATCATTTCACGGTCTCTCTCAATTCATTAAAAAAATTCAATGATATTTTGAAACTTAATGCCTTTCTCAAAGAGAAGGGATTTACGCTCAATTCAATTGGGGGAGAAGTAAAGGGTTCCGCTCAGCTATTGCTTGAGCAATCCTCGATTATGGCCGATAGGATGACTGTTGATTTTTCAGGTACTGCGAAAAATATACCCTCGTGTTATTATGAATTCGCAAAACGTTACCAACAAAACAATGGCGTTCTTTATCAGGGCTTCAATGAAAAGAGCGCTGATAAAATTTTTGAGAGTACAAATGCGAAAAGCTAATTGGATAACTATTGAGCCTATTGCTCACCGTGGTCTACATCATGCAGGTGAAGTTCCTGAAAATTCATTGCTTGCCTTTGAAAAGGCAATTGAGGCCAATTTCCCCATTGAGTTTGACGTCCAATTGACCAAAGACCGTCAGTTAATTGTTTTTCATGATGATGATCTTTTGAGACTCACAGGAAGAGATGGACTCGTTTCCAACTTCACATGGGATGAAATCAAAGATCTGTCGCTCTTTGGGACCAATCAGAAAATTCCTCTGCTTTCAGAAGTTTTAGCTTTTGTGAATGGACGTGTTCCTCTTTTGATTGAACTGAAAAGCTTGAAGCAGTATGGAGTGATGGAACCCTTGGTGATGGAATTGCTCGATACTTATCAAGGCGAATTTGCTATTCAATCCTTTAATCCCAAAACGGTTTATTGGTTTAAAAAAAATGCGCCTGAAGTTAGAAGAGGTTATCTGTCTGGACCGATGGATGATGAAGACCTAACTCCTCCAACTCGTTTTTTTCTGTCCAACCTTGGACCGATTCCTGTTATACAACCTGACTTTATTGGCTACGATAAAAAAGGACTTAATCATAAAATTATTCATTTGATTAAGAACTATTCTCACATTCCTGTCATCGCTTGGACGATTAAAGCAAGAGAGGAAGAGGAAGAGGCCTTATTATTGGCCGATAATATTATCTTTGAAGGATTTCAGCCTTTCCATGGCCGGCGTTAAAATCAAAATTCTTTTGGCCGATCCAGAGTCCGCAAATCTCAATGACGTCATTGAAGATATGAGGTCCAAAAATTGTGAATTTACCATTGTTGATAATGGAGCTGCCGCTCAAAAAGAAATTCGCGACCACAAGACAAAATTCGATATCATTTTCTTATCACCGGATATCACTAAGCCTTCTGGGCTTTCGGTTATTAAGTTTGCTCATCAATTTGCCCCAGGCGTTCCTCTCTTTGTTATGACTTCACTGAACTCGACTCCTGATCGTGAAGTTGATTTGGTTGAAGCCGGAATAAGTGGGATGATTGCGAAACCCTTTAGTTCGGAAATTATGATTAATGCTTTAGGTCCTTTGTTTAAAAGCTTTGATGAGAGTTCGGCACTTGAACTCTCAAAGAAGTTTAGTGACAAGGTCGATGAAGAGTTAGAAGGCAAAGATTTAGAGTTTGTCTCCATCCAGGCCAAGTATTTTGTCTCTGGCTCAAAATGTCTTTTTGATGTTTATGTTAAATTACGTGAAAAAAAGTATGTCAAAATTCTTCAAGCGGGTGACCCATTCGAACCGGATAGACTTCTCGGCTATCTCAATAAAGGTGTCGAACATTTTTTCATTCGCAAAGAAGCTCAAGAAGCTTATGTCAATTATTGCGATAAAGTTTCAAGTGCTATTTTAAAAGTAGAGCAGATTCCCTTGGATAAAAAATTTGGACTTCTCTTTAATCAATGCGAATCAACTTTAAATACCATGGTTGAGTTAGGGGTTAATAATGAAACCATAGCTTATTCTCAACGTTTTACTCGAAATACAATTGAGCTGCTTAATCATTTGGGTAAAAAGCATGATGGCATTGGAAAATTACTTAAAGATCTAACACAATTTGAACATTCTTCTGCTGTGGTGCTTTTGGCGGGAATGTTTGCTAAAGAGCTTGGACTTGAAACAGGGAAAAGCTTAGAGACTCTTGGACTGGCCTGCATGCTTCATGATATCGGGTTGTATATTGTTCAAGAACAAGAAGATGAAGTGAGTGCAAAGAATCATAGGAAGTTTAGAAGCGAGGAAGAGATTGAAGAGAGAATAAAAGATCCTAAATGCTTTGCTGAAGAAAAGAAGAATCTTATACATC